>Ga0209066_10000257_pt1 | contig 80027 bp, 67 predicted proteins | sample All_14_2_FD_187198 | JGI IMG/M metagenome (GOLD analysis project Ga0209066, IMG submission 187198) | Freshwater microbial communities in response to fracking from Pennsylvania, USA - Allegheny Zone_MetaG_DW_15 (SPAdes) (version 2) ...
ACATGACGACGCGTGGAGACATGCAGATCGTGCGCGCGCAGGTGCCGTTGGCAGAACTTTTCGGGTACTCAACCGCAATCCGGTCGCTCTCGCGCGGCCGCGCCAGCTATACGATGGAACCTGGCGAATTTGCGGTCGTGCCACGGACAGTGAGAGAACAACTACTGAACAGGTAACGTTAGAATGCAAAGTCAGCGCATACGCATTCGCTTGCAAGCGTACGATCACAGGGTGCTGGACCAGGCGGTGAGTGACATCATCGACACGGCCCGCGGCACCGGGGCTCAGGTCGTGGGACCGATTCCTCTTCCTACGAGGATCGAACGGTTCACGGTGAACCGCAGCCCCCACGTGGACAAGAAGTCCATGGACCAGTTCGAGATGCGCACGCACAAGCGGCTGCTGGATATCGTGGGCCCGACGGCCAAAACCGTCGATGAGCTCAAAAAGTTGAATCTGCCTGCTGGCGTGGACATCACAATTCGAATCTAAGGACGGTGAACACCATGGAAGGCTTGATTGGCAGAAAAGTTGGGATGACCCAGGTTTATGACGACCAGGGGCATCGGGTTGCAGTGACCGTGCTCGAGGCGGGGCCCTGCCCGGTGGTTCAGGTGAAGTCACCTGACACGGACGGCTACCGCGCGGCGCAGCTGGGCTTCGATGAGCAGAAACCGTCGCGTCTGAGCAAGGCGCTGGTGAAGCACTTCGAGAAGTCCGGCGTGAAGCCCTGCCGGGTGACCAAGGAATTCGCGCTGGACGAGGGCGAAGAGGTCAAGGCGGGCGAGGCTGTGACGGTCAGCATGTTTGACGGCGTGAAATACGTCGACGTGACGGGCATCACCAAAGGCCGTGGGTTCGCGGGCGTTGTGCGCCGCTACCGGATGGCGGGTGGTCCGATCACGCACGGTGGCCACTCGAAGCGTCGCGTCGGCTCGATCGGTGCGCGCGATCTTCCGGGATGGGTTGAGAAGGGCAAGCGGATGCCTGGGCACATGGGTGCGGTGAACCGCAAGGCCCGTAACCTGGCCGTGGTGCAGGTGCGCGGCGAGGAGAACCTGATTCTGGTGGCCGGCTCTGTGCCGGGACCGAAGGGTGCCGTAGTCATTATCAGGAAAGCCCTGAAGAAATAGGGGTTGGAGAACCGATGAGCACGATCAAGGTGTTTAATCCGGCTGGCGATGCCGCAGGCGAGATGACCGTTGCGGACGACATTCTGGTGCTTGACAAGGGCGAGCAGGCCGTGAAAGACGTGGTGGTGGCGATACAGAACGCCTTCCGCGCGGGCACGGCATCGACCCTGAGCAAGGGAGAAGTCGCCGGCAGCAACAAGAAGCCCTGGCGCCAAAAGGGAACGGGGCGGGCCCGCGCGGGTCTGCGCCAGAGCCCGGTGTGGCGCGGCGGCGGCGTGGCCTTCGGGCCGAAGCCGCGCGATTTCTCGCAGAAGATCAACCGCAAGGTCCAGCAGCTGGCGTTCACGCGCGCGCTGAGCGACAAGATCGCTTCGGGCGCCGTGACGGTGATCGAGAAGTTCGATCTGGCCGAGCCGAAGACCAAGCTCCTGACCGCGATGCTGAAGAAGCTGGGCGCGGAGCGCTCCACGCTGATCGTTCTGGATCAGTACGAGGAGAAGGTGATGCTGGCGGCCAGCAATCTGCAGAAGGTTGAGGTTGTCACTGCGGCGGAAGTTGATGTATATTCTCTTCTTTTGTACCGCACGCTGGTGGCGACCAAGGCCGGATTCGCGGCGTTGACGGCGCGCATGAAGAGCAAGACGGAGGTGAGCGCATGAAACACGCCGGAATCATCCGCAAGGTGCAGATAACCGAGAAGGGCACGAAGCTTGCCTGTGAGAACCAGTACATTCTCGAGGTCGCTCCCGGGGCGAACAAGATCGAGATCAAGAGCGCGGTGGAAACACAGTTCGGCGTTCATGTGCTGGCGGTCAGAACCCAGAATTACAAGGGCGCGTTGCGTACGTTGCGCAATCGCCGTGTGGTCCGCGACTCCGGATGGAAGCGCGCGATCGTGACGGTGAAGGCGGGCGAGCGCATCGAGACCATCTAACGCCGCCGGAGAGGATAAGAAGCCATGGGGCTCAAGACATTCAAACCGAGAAGCGAAGGCCTGCGGCACCGTGTTGCCCAAACCTTCGATGAAATTACCGAAGTCAAACCTCTTCGCAGGCTGACTGAGGCGAAAAAGAGCACGGCCGGGCGTAACAACCAGGGCCGGATCACGACGCGTCATCACGGCGGCGGCGCCAAGCGCCGTTACCGCATCGTTGATTTCCGTCGCGACAAGGTGGGCATTCCCGCCCGCGTCGAGGCGATCGCCTACGATCCGAACCGCACCGCCAACCTCGCGCTGCTCAAGTACGTGGACGGCGAGAAGCGCTACATCCTCGCTCCGATGGGGCTGAAGGTGAACGACGCGGTCATGTCCGGACCTGAGGCCGAGCCGAGCGTCGGCAACGCGCTCCCGCTCGCGCAGATCCCGCTGGGGCTGTTCGTGCACAACATCGAGCTGGTGCCCGGCAAAGGCGCCAAGCTGGCCCGTTCGGCTGGAAACAGCTGCCAGGTGATGGCGCGCGACGGCGACTTCGTCACGCTGCGCCTGCCCTCCGGGGAAGTCCGCATGATCCTCGCCAACTGCTTGGCGACGATCGGTCAGGTGGGCAACTCCGAGTGGAGCAGCATCAAGCTGGGCAAGGCTGGCCGCAAGCGCTGGATGGGCATCCGCCCGACGGTTCGCGGCGTGGCGATGAACCCGGTTGACCATCCGATGGGTGGCGGCGAAGGCCGCACGTCGGGCGGCAGCCATCCTCGTTCGCCTTGGGGCAAGTTGGCGAAGGGCGGGAAGACCCGCAACCGTCGTAAGACCAGCAGTCGGTACATCGTGAAGCGGAGAAAGTAACGCATGGCAAGGTCTATTAAGAAGGGCCCTTACGTAGAGAAGAGCCTTCTCGAGAAAGTCGAGAAAATGAACGCGTCCGGCAGGAAACAGCCGATCAAGACCTGGTCGCGCCGTTCCATGATTCTTCCGGATTTCGTCGGTCACACGTTTGCCATTCATAACGGCAAGCAGCACGTGCCGATCTTCATCAACGAGAACATGGTGGGCCACCGCCTGGGCGAATTCGCGCCGACGCGCACGTTCAAGCAGCACGGTGTCCATACGGACAAAGCGGTCGCGAAATAACGGAGTTTGAGAACAATGGAAGTGACTGCCATTACCCGTAACGTCAGGATGTCGGCCTCGAAGGGCCGCCCGCTGGCCCGCAAGTGCCAGGGGCTGCCTGTGGCCGCCGCCCTGAAGGTTGTCGAATTTAGTCCCCGCAAGGCCGCCCTGGTCCTGAGCAAGACGCTCAAGTCCGCGATGGCCAACGCGCGGAACAATGCGAACCTCGATGTGGACACGCTCAAGGTCAGCTTGTGCGTCTTCGACGAGGGGACGCGCATGCGCCGGTTCTGGCCGCGTGCTCGCGGCAGCGCGAGCCCGATCGCCAAGAGGCTGAGTCATTGCAAGGTTGTCCTGACCGATGGCCAGTGAGGCCGGCGGCTTTTTAAAGGAGCAAGACTTTGGGACAGAAAGTAAATCCGATTGGTTTCCGGGTCGCGGTTGACAAGCAGTGGCGTAGCCGTTGGTTTGCCAACAAGAAGCAGTTCGGCGAACTGCTCGCAGAAGACCAGATGATCCGCGAAGTGGTCAAGAAACGTCTCGAGAGCGCAGCGATCACCAAGATCCTGATCGAGCGTTACGCGAACCGCGTGCGCATCAACCTGTTCACCGCCCGTCCGGGCGTGGTGATCGGCCGCAAGGGGCAGGATGTCGACAAGATCCGCCAGGATCTCGCCAAACAGACCGGCAAAGAGATCTATCTCGAGATCCACGAAGTGCGCGATCCCGATGCCAACGCCCAGCTTGTGGCGGAGAGCATCGCCCAGCAGATCGAGCGCCGCGTGGCCCTCAAGCGCGCCATGAAGCGCGCCGAGAAGGTCGCGATGGACATGGGCGTCGACGGCATCAAGATCCGCTGCAGCGGCCGCATCAACGGCGCTGAGATTTCCCGCGTGGAGTGGAGCAAGCAGGGCAAGGTCCCGCTGCACACGCTGCGCGCGAACATCGACTACGGGTTCGCCGAGGCGCACACGACCGCGGGTCTGATCGGCGTCAAGGTCTGGATCTGCAAGAAGGACGATTTCCAGCCGGTCCGCACCGGCGGCCAGAGGAGGAGAAAAGATGCCCCTAATGCCTAAGCGGGTTAAGTTCCGCAAGCAATCTAAGGGTAACCGTTCGGGGTACGCCACTTCGGGGGCGGAGCTCGCGTACGGTGAGTTCGGCCTGAAGGCGCTCGAGCGCGGCTTCCTGACCAACACGCAGATCGAAGCCTGCCGCGTGGTCATCAACCGCGAAATGAAGCGCAAGGGCAAACTGTGGATCCGGATTTTCCCAGACAAGCCTGTCACCCGCAAGCCCATCGAAGTGCGTATGGGCGGCGGAAAGGGTAATCCGGAGCTGTGGGTCGCCGTGATTCTTCCCGGCAAGATGCTGTTCGAGATCGGTGGCGTTCCCGACTCCGTGGCCCGTGAGTGTCTGCGTTTGGCCGACACCAAGCTGGGCCTCCGGACGACGCTCGTCACCCGCAATGTAACGGGAGTCTAACGGAACCATGAAAGCAAGAGACTTGAGAGAACTTGGAGCTGAGGAGCTCGACCAGAAGATCCGCGAGATGTCGCAGGAACTGAACGACATGCGGATCAAGCACCAGTCGGGCGCCGGCGTTGAGAAACCGGTCCGTATGCGTACGATGCGGCACGAGATCGCCCGTATGAAGACGGTTCAAGCTGAGCGGGAGGCTAAGTAAATGGCCGAGACAACAGAGAAGCGCGGCAGCCGCAAAGTCCGTAAGGGCGTTGTGGTGAGCAAGAGCGGCGAGAAGTCGGTGATCGTGCAGGGCGAGCGGCGCGAGCTGCACCCCGTGTACGGCAAGGTCGTCCGCCGCTTCAAGAAGTACCACGCGCACGACGAGGAGAACACCGCCAAGGTCGGCGACGAGGTCACGATCGTGGAGACTCGCCCGTTGAGCGCGACGAAGCGTTGGCGCATCGTCAAGGCGGAGGTGAAGTAACATGGTTCAGGAACAGACTGAATTGGTTGTTGCGGACAACACCGGCGCGAAAATCGCCATGTGCTTCCGTATCATTGGCCAGCGCAAGCGCTACGCCCACCTGGGCGACGTGATCCGCGTGGCGATCAAAGAAGCGGCCCCGACGGGCGCGGTCAAGAAGGGTCAGGTCTGCACGGCGGTCATCGTCCGCACGGGCCAGCCCATCCGCCGCGTCGACGGTTCGTACGTCCGCTTTGACCAGAATGCGTGCGTGATCGTGGACAACAAGATGAACCCGATCGGCTCGCGCATTTTCGGGCCTGTCGCCCGCGAGCTGCGCGACAGGAACTACATGAAGATCATTTCACTGGCTCCGGAAGTCGTCTAACCCAGTGAGCGACCGTAACGCCGATGATGGCGCGGGGCCTCGGGGCCTCGGGCGGTCAAAACGGTTACGAGTTAGGAACAAGCATGAGCGTTGCTAGAATCAAGAAGAACGATACGGTGATCGCCATCGCTGGCGAGTCCGCCGGACAGACCGGCAAGGTCCTCCGCGTCATGGCCGACAAGGGCCTGGCGGTGGTGCAGGGTCTGAACATGGTGAAGAAGGCCGTCCGCCGCTCCCAGACCGCCCCCAACGGCGGCTTTGTGGACCGTGAGGCGCCGATGCAGCTGTCGAACCTGATGCCCTATGACCCGGACAAGAAAAAGGGCGTCCGCATCAGCAGCGTCCGCGAGGGCGACAAGGTGGTGCGTAAATCCAAGGCGTCGGGCAAGGTCCTGGACTAAGAGGGGGCAGAGATGGCCAGACTAAAAGAGAAATACACGAGTGAGCTGGCGGCGAAGCTTCAGGAGAAGCTCGGCGTCACGAATAAGATGTTGGTGCCCCGCCTGACCAAGGTGGTGATCAACATGGGCTTCGGCATTGTGGAGAAGGACGTGCAGAAGGGGATCATCGACGATCTCACCAGGCTGTCCGGTCAGAAGCCGGTGCTGTGCAAAGCCCGCAAGAGCATCTCGAACTTCAAGTTGCGCGAGGGCATGGTGATCGGCGCGAAGGTGACGCTGCGCGGCGAGCGCATGTTCGAGTTCATGGACCGCCTGATCAACAGCGCGCTGCCCCGTATCCGCGACTTCCGCGGCGTGCCGAACCGCGGCTTTGACGGGCGCGGCAACTACACGCTGGGACTGAAGGAGCACACGATCTTCCCCGAAATGGTCGATAGCGGTGTGCAGGGCAACGACGTCGGCATGGACCTCACGTTCGTGACCTCGGCGAAAGACAACAAGGGCGCCCGCGAGTTGCTCTCGATTCTGGGCATGCCGTTCGCCGGCAAATAAGGAGAATTTCCACAATGGCCAAAACCTGTCTGATGGAGAAAGCCAAACGTACGCCGAAGTTTTCTTCGCGCAAGTACTACCGGTGTTCCCGCTGCGGCCGTCCGCGCGCGTACATTCGTAAGTTCCAGCTCTGCCGTATCTGTTTCCGCGAGCTGGCTGTTTCCGGTATGATCCCGGGTGTGACCAAGGCAAGCTGGTGAGGAGAGTACAATGACGTCGGATCCGATTTCTGACATGCTGTTGCGCATTCGCAATGGGCTTAAGGCTGGGCTTCCCTCGATCGAGCTTCCGGGCTCCCGGATCAAAGGCGAGATTGCCCGCGTGATGAAGGACGAAGGTTACATCACGAACTTCACGATGACCAACACCGTTCCCCGCGTGCTGAGCATCGAACTGAAGTATAACGACGACGCCGAACCGGCGATCCGCGGCGTGCGCCGCGAGAGCAAGCCGGGCCTCCGCAAGTTCTGCGGCGTGCAGGACATCCCCAACGTGCTGGGCGGCATGGGTGTCGCCATCCTGAGCACCTCGGGCGGAGTGGTCAGCGGTAAGGAAGCCCGCAAGCGCAAGCTCGGCGGCGAACTGATCTGCACAATCTGGTAAGAGGGGTATCAACGATGTCGAGAATTGGTAAACAACCGATCGCGATCCCCGCCGGTGTCACCGTGACCGCCAAGGCCAACGAAGTCACCGTCAAGGGTAAGCTTGGCGAACTGAAGCGCGTTTTCCAGCCCGGGATCGACGTGAAGGTCGAGGACGGCATGGTGCTGGTGGCCCGCGCGGACGACTCGCGTATGCAGAAGAGCTGCCACGGTCTGAGCCGCACCTTGGTCAAGAACATGATCGAGGGCGTGACGACCGGATACAAGAAGGCGCTCAACATCGAGGGCACGGGCTTCAAGGCTGTGCTCCAGGGCAAGAAGCTGAGCCTCTCGCTCGGTTTCGCCTCGCCCAAAGATTACCCGATTCCTGACGGGATCAAGTGCGCGGTCGACCCGACCGGCCTGAACGTCACGGTCGAAGGGATCGACAAAGAGCTCGTTGGCGAGGCCGCGGCCCGCATCCGCAGCTACTATCCGGCCGAGCCCTATAAGGGCAAGGGTATCAAGTACGTTGGCGAGCAGATCCGCCGCAAGCAGGGCAAGACTGTCGCGTAACGCCTGAACGGAGCTGATGTAACATGAGTTTTAACCGTAAAGATCAACGTACCCGCCGCCACTTGCGCCTGCGCCAGCGCGTCAAGGGGACGGCTGAGCGTCCGCGTATGGCCATCTGCGTCTCGAACAAGCACATGTATGTGCAGTTCATCGACGACTGCGCCATGCACACGCTGGCCTCGACCTCCACCCTGAAGGAGTCGAAGCACTGCAATCTGGAAACCGCCAAGCTGGTCGGCGAGCAGGCCGCCAGCGTGGCGAAGGAAAAAGGCATTTCGATCGTGGTCGTCGACCGCGGCGGTTTCAAGTTCCACGGTCGCGTCAAGCAGATCGTGGAGGCTGCTACGGCTGCCGGCCTGAAGATCTCTGAGCGTGCCGCTGAAGTGGCAGAGGAGGCGAAGTGAGCGCAGATTCGAGATTCTCCCGTAATGAGGCGCAGAGCGAATTTGACGAGCGCGTCGTGTTCGTCAACCGCTGCGCCAAGGTCGTGAAAGGCGGACGCCGTTTCAGCTTCAGCGCCGTGGTCGTCGTCGGTGATCGCGAAGGCCGCGTGGGCTTCGGTTTCGGCAAGGCCAACGAGGTCAGCGACGCCATCCGCAAGGGCGGCGACGCGGCCAAGAAGGAAATGATGCGCGTCAAGCTCTCGGGCAAGACCATCCCGCACGAGGTGACCGGTGTCTGTGACGGCGGACGCGTGCTGCTGAAGCCCGCTCCGGACGGTACGGGCCTGATCGTCGGCGGCGGCATGCGCCCCGTCCTCGAGGCCGCTGGCGTCCGCGACGCGATCGGCAAGTCGCTGGGCAGCAAGAACCGCCTGAACGTGGTCAAGGCGACCGTGGACGCGCTGAACAAGCTGCGCTCGGTCGAGGAGATCGCCGCCGCGCGTGCTTAATCCCCGGATGGAAGCCGGCGTGGCGGGGCCGCAACAGCCCCCCATGCCGTTTTCCGCCACCCAACTCTTTAGGAGCTTAACATGGATCTGTCATCACTCAAGAATACGCCCGGCGCACGGAAGACCCGCAAACGCGTCGGCCGTGGCCGCGCGTCGGGTATGGGTAAGACCTCTACCCGCGGTCATAAGGGTCAGCAGGCCCGCAAAGGCCACAAGGTCAAGCTCGGCTTTGAAGGCGGTCAGATGCCTTTGATCCGCCGTCTGCCGAAACGCGGCTTCACGAACCCCACGCGCGTGGTCTATGCCCCCGTGAACGTGTGCGAGCTGGAGCAGTTCGAGAACGGCACGGAAGTCTCGTTGGATCTGCTCCGCGCGAGCGGTCTTTTCGCCGCCAAGTTCGACGGCGTCAAGATCCTCGGAAGCGGCGACCTGACCAAGAAACTGACCGTTAAAGCCAACGGGTTCAGCGCGACCGCCAAGGCGAAGATTGAAGCCGCGGGCGGCACCGTTGAAGTCGTTTGAGGGTCGTCACTATGCCCATGCTTGCCACCTTTGCGAACACCTTCAAAATCCCAGAGCTCCGGACGCGGATCCTGCTGACGGTCGGGCTGGTCTTCATCAGCCGGCTGATCTCCATGATCCCGACCCCGGGCGTCGACTGGCAAACGCTGCAGAACACGCTTGAAGAGATCCGGAAGCAGTCCGCCACGGGCGGCGGCCTCATGGACTGGTTCAACGTGTTCAGCGGCGGCGCGCTCAACCAGTGCGCAGTCGGCTTTCTGAGCATCTGGCCGTACATCAGCGCGTCGATCATCATCCAGCTGCTGACGGCGGTCATCCCGCTGTTTGAAAAGCTCAAACAGGAAGGCGAGTCGGGCAGACTGAAACTGGCCCAATACACGCGTTACCTCACGATCGCGATCTGCGTGTTCCAGGCGTTCGCTCTGGCGAGCGCCCTTCAGAACCCGGCATCGTTCGGTCTGGGCAACGTGCAGATCGTCACCCACCCCGGGCTGGGCTTCAACATCATGACCGTGATCTGCATGACGGCGGCTTCGCTGCTCGTCATGTGGCTCGCGGACCAGATCACCCAGCGCGGGATCGGCAACGGCACGTCGCTGATCATCATGATCAACATCACGTCGCGCTTGCCGGTGGCGATCATCGAGGCCTGGACTCGCTACTTCGGGCTGGGCGGGATCTCCGCCACACGCAGCCCGATCGAGCTGGTGCTCCTGCTGCTCTTCGGCTTCGCGATCACCATGGGCACGGTCATGATCACGCAGGGCGTGCGCAAGGTGCCCATCCACTCGACGCGTCGCGCGGCGGGCGGGGGCAACTCGTACGGCATGCAGCAGACCTACATGCCGCTGCGCGTGAACTACACGGGCGTGATGCCGATCATCTTCGCGGGGCCGCTGATCCAGTTCCCCGCGGCGATCCTCAGCCGCATCCCGCCGGAGTACACCAAGCTGGCTTGGCTCAAGTGGCTGGGCACGCAGCTGGTCGACATGACGAGCCCGATCCACCTGGGCGTCTATGCGCTGCTGATCATGTTCTTCGCCTTCTTCTGGGTCGCCACCCAGTTCAACGCGATGCAGATCTCGGACAACCTGAAGCGCGAAGGCTCGTATGTCCCTGGCATCCGTCCCGGACGCGCCACGGCGGAGTACCTGGATGCGCTGATGACCCGCGTGACGCTGATCGGCGGCACCGGCCTGCTCATCATCGCCCTCGTGCCGCAGTTCCTGCGCGGCATGATGGAGCTCCCGTGGGAAATGGCCTCGTTCTTCGGCGGCACCAGCTTGCTGATCATCGTCGGCGTGGCCCTCGATACGCTGCGCCAGATGGAGTCGCACCTGCTGATGCGCAACTATGACGGCTTCCTGAAGCACGGCCGTCTGCGCGGCCGCCGGTAGGCGGACGCTTCGCTTCTGAGCGATAGGGCGGGCCTGCGGCAAATGCCGCGGGCCCGCTTTTTTTTGGCGACCGTCGGCGATCCGGCCCAGGGGCTGAGCGGTTGCGGTCTAACCCCGTTGTTGGTAAACTGGCGCCAACCCCGCTGTGAAAGGATACGCACTCATGAGCTTTCGCGCCCTGCCGGCCTTTGCCGCCGCACTCCTGTTCTCCGCCGCCGCCTGCGCCGCCGACTGGCCGACCTTCCTCGGCGCCCGACGAGACGGCTGCTCCCCCGATACCGGGCTGCTTAAACAGTGGCCGACCGACGGCCCGGCCTTGCTCTGGAAAAATTCCGCCCTCGGCGAAGGATGGTCCTCTGTGGCTGTGGCCGCCGGCAAGGTCTACACCACCGGCAACGAGGGAGAGAGCCAGATGCTCGTATGCCTCGATGCGGCCACCGGCAAAGAGCTTTGGCGCGCGGCCCAAGGCCCGAAAGCGTCCCACAACAAATACCCCGGCGCGCGCGCCACGCCCACGGTGGACGGCGACCGCATCTACCTCACGGGCGGCAACGGCAGGGTGACGTGCCAGCAGGCCTCCAACGGCCGCCTGCTCTGGCAGACGGACATGCGCCGCGACCTCGGCGGCAAAGTGGGCGGCTGGCTCTATGCCGAAAGCGTGACGGTCCTCGGCAAGCTCGCGGTCGTCACGCCGGGCGGCGCGCACCCCGTCGTGGCCCTCGACAAGATGACCGGACGCCGGGTCTGGGCTTCCGACACCCCCGCCGTCGCCGGCTACAGCTCGTGCGTGCCGGTCACCTTGGGCGGCAGCACGGTCCTGGTGAACGGCTCGCAGAGCGGACTGCTCGTGATCGACGCCCAAACCGGCAAAGAGCTCTACCGCCACCCGTTCGCCGAGAACAATGTCGCGAACGCGCCCACGCCGGCCTATGCGGACGGCTATCTCTTCTGGGCCGTGGGCTACAACAAGGGGGGCGTCTGCCTCAAGGTGGCGAAGGCCGGCAACGTCTGGTCGTTTGAAGAGGCCTGGACCACGCGCGATTTCGCCTGTCACCCCGGCAACTATGTGGTCGCCCAGGGCCGCATCTACGGCAAGGGCCGCGGCGGTCTGGTCTGCGCGGATCTCAAAAGCGGCAAGACGCTCTGGACCGAGCGCGGCGGCGCCGGCCAGGTCGCCTGGGCGGACGGCCTGCTCTATTCGTTCGCCGACAGCGGCGGCAAGCTGACCCTCGTCGATCCGGACGCGCCCGAGGGCCGGGTGAGGGGCGCGATCCAGGTGGCAGGCGCGGGAAACAGCTGGTCGCATCCGGTCGTCGTCAACGGCCGCCTGTATGTCCGTTACGATACAAACCTGTACTGTTTCGACGTCACACGCAAATGAACGGCCGCCCCCTTTTTCAGCGTTTCGCGCTGAGCCCTCGCGCCGCGCTGAGGTTCCTGTGGGCGCTCTCGGGCTTCTGCGTCCTCGCCCTCGAAAACGTCTGGATCCGCGCCTTGGCCCCCCGCGCGGGCAACACCGTTGTGGCCTCGGTCGCCGTGATCGCCGTTTTTTTCGCGGCTGCGGCGCTGGGCAATCTGGCGGGCGCCCGGCTCGCCGCAGGACGCGCGCGCCCGCTGCGCCTCTACGGGGGCTTTGAAGCCGCCGCGGCCCTGTGCGCGCTGGCGGGCTTCGGCGTCAACCGCTGGCTGTGGACGCGCGGCGATGTGCTGCCCGAGTCCGCGGCCGGGCTGGCGGCCGCGGCGCTCCTGCTGGTCGGCCCGGCCGCTTTCTGCTCTGGCGCCTCGTTCCCCGGTTTGGCTGAAGCGGTGGTGGAGGACGCGGGACACCGCACCGCGACGGGCGGCCGCTACTACGGGCTCAATCTGGTCGGCGCCGCGTTCGGCATCGCGCTGGGCGGCGTGCTGCTGCCTTTCGCGGCCGGCCTGACGCGGACCTTCTGCGCGGCCGCTGCCCTGCAGCTCGCCGCGGCTGCGCTGGCTTGGCGTCTGGCTTCATCTGCGGCCCTGTCCCTGCGCCCGGCTGGCCTCGGGCCGCGCGCATGCGGCCCGGATGCGGTGCGCGCGCCGCCGGAGGCTTTCGGCTGGTGCGTGCTGGCCGCGTCCGGCGTGCTGTCGCTGGCGGTCCAGTCGCTCCTCTTGGTGTGGGCCAGGCAGGTGCTGCAAGGCTCGGTCTATGCCGTGTGCGGGGTGCTGACGGTGTTTCTCGGCGGACTCGGCGTCGGCGGGTTGGCCGCCGCGGCCCTGCGCCGCCGCGGCTATCCGGCGCCGACCCTGCTGGCCGGGTTCGCGGGTGCCTCGGCGGCGTGGCTGTTTGCGCTGCCGGCCGTGGGCCAGGCCCTGTGCGGGCGGGAGGTGTTTCTGAGCGCCGCGACGCCCGCAGGCCTGCTCGCGCAAACCTTGGCCGGCTGCGGCTGGACGCTGCTGCCTCTGACGGTGAGCCTCGGCGGCGTCTTTCCCGTGGCCTGGGAGCTGGTCGGTGCTCAGGCGCGCAGCGAGGGCCGCGTGATGGGGCTGGCGCTGGCCGTCAACAAGGCCGGGGCGGCCTGCGGGGCGGCGACGGGCCTGTTGGCTCTGTTGCCCGCAGCCGGCTTGGTCCACGGCACCTTGGCGCTGGGGTGGGGGTATCTGGCGCTGGCGGGACTGGCGCTGGTTCTCGCGCGGCGCGGCTCGGGGCTGCGCCTGTGCGCGTGGGCGCTGCTGGCAGCGGCGGGCCTCTTCCTGACGCTCCGGCCTGAACCGGTGCTGGGCGTGCGCGCGGACGAACGCGTCTGCGCCGCCGCCGTCGGCCCGTACGGCCCGGTCGTTGTGGTGCAGAACCGCGCGAGCGGCTCCCGTCAGATTCTGCTCAACAGCCGGCAGCGCCTCAGCGGGACGCGCCGCGCACTCGCTTCACAGCGCCACCAGAGCTGGATCCCGCTGCTCTTCTGCCGCACCCCCGAACGCGTGGTGACCATCGGCATGGCGGCGGGCATCTCCGCGGCCGCGGCGCTGGACTTTCCGCTGAAGGAGCTGCATGCGGTCGAGCTCGTGCCGGAGGTCGCGGCGGCCGCGCGAGAGCACTTCGGCGAATGGAACGCGGGCCTTTTTAGCGACCCCCGCGCGCAGGTGCACGTGGCCGACGGGCGCGTCAAGCTCGGCCGCCTGCCGGGCGCGTTTGACGCGATCATCTGCGACCTGTTCTACCCGGACGACGACGGCACAGCGTACCTCTATTCGGCCGACTTCTTCGCGTCGTGCCGCTCCCGGCTGACCCCCGGCGGCGTATTCTGCCTCTGGCTGCCGTGCTACCAGCTCACGCCCCAGACCGCCGGGATCGTCATGCGTACCTTCGCGGACGCGTTTCCCTGCGCGGTGGCGGTCCGCGCGAACGTCGATCCGCTGCAGCCGGTGATCGGCCTGCTGGGCGCTGCGGCGCCGCTGCCCCTGTCCGACGAGGCGCTGACGGCCCGGCTCGCGGCGCCGGAGGGACGGGCGCTCGCGGCGCGCTCGCCGTTCTTCCGCTCGGCCGACACGCTGCGCCTGCTGCTCGTCGCGGACCTGCACACCGCCGAACCGTCGTTCGCGGATCATCCGGCGACGTCGGATGACCGGCCGGTATTCGCGTTTCTCGGCCCGCGCGAGCCGCGAGGCACCGAGCGCCTGTTCGGCTTTCCGCTGCTCGAATGGATCGGCACGCGCGCGCTGCGTCCCGCGTATCCGTCGTGCAGCCTCGGCGCGACCCCGCCGCAGCGCGTGCTGGCCGCCTTGCGGGCCGGCAACCACCTCTACGCCGCCCAGGCCGCACAACTCTCCTTGCCCGGCGACCGCAGGAGCGATGCGGCGCGCGTCCAGCAGAGTGAAGCCTATCTGCGGCAGGCCGTCGCCCTGTGGCCTGCGGCCTCCGCCTTTGCGGACGAAGGGGAGTGAGGACGGCGGATTCCCGCGGGCTGAGGCCGCCCGAACGCATCGGTGCGGACGGGATGCCGCGCGCGTGCCCCATACGGGACCGAAATATTTTTCCGAAATATTTTTTGCATCAGCGATTGACAGCCGTCAGAAAATCAAGTATTTTCATCCGGTCAATTGCGAAAGGCTGATTTTTATCATCGTCTCTTTGACCCTGGGTTTCGGCAAGTCGTGATGGAGGAACCGTCTGAAAGAGGACGGCAAGCGTTTTTTGAAATAGGTTTGAAAGCTCGAAGCCCGGTCGCGTCTGACGTCCATCCCGTAGTGACTCCACGGTCCAGCGTCGCCACGTCTTCTGTCTCTTCCTTGAGTTTCAAACGAGAACCCCTTTGGGGCTGTTCATGTCCGTTTTGTGCGGACGGCTCAGTATAGGCGGGGTTGCCTACGAAATCGGATCAGGCCATGGGGTCCGGTTGCGCCAGACACAGAACACAACATGGCTTGAGTGAAGTACAGAAGGACAGAGACATGGACATCTATGTTGGCAATCTTGCCTATTCGACGAATGATGACAGCCTGAAGAGCGCGTTTGCAGCGTACGGCGAGGTTTCCTCCGCCCGTGTCGTTTCGGATCGTATGACCGGCCGTTCCAAGGGCTTCGGCTTCGTCGAGATGCCTGATCGCACCCAGGCCCAGGCCGCCATCGACGGTCTGAATGGCAAAGAGCTGGATGGCCGCACCCTCCGCGTGAACGAGTCGCAGCCCAAGCCGCGCGAAGAGCGTCGTGGCGGCGGCGGTGGCGGATTCGGCGGCGGCGCTGGTGGCGGATTCCGCGGTGGCCGCGGTGGCGCCGGCGGCGGTCGCCCGGAGCGTCGCGAGACCCGTTGGTAATCGTTGGCTCCCAACGGAGCCGACCTTGAAAAAGCCGTTCCCTTGCGGGAGCGGCCTTTTTGTTTTTCAGAAAGCCCGCGCGTGCGGGCTATTGGCCGCCGTCTACCCGCTGGACGCGCACGTCGTCGATCCAGACGCGGCCCTTGTTGCCGTTCAGGCCCGCTTCGACGGACACCGCCGTGACGCCCTTCGGCACCGTCATCTCCACAGACACGTCGCGCCAGGCGCAGTCGCCGAACGGCAGACTGACGGTCGCGAAGTCGGAGCGGCCGGCGCTCAGCAGCGTCCACCGGAGGCAGGCGGTCTTCCACCCCTGGTCGGCCTTTTCGACCCCGGCTCCTTTCATCGAGGCGCTCAGGCGCCAGCGCGAGCCGGCCGGGAAATCCTTGGGGTTCAGCGTCTGCCGGAGCAGCCGGTACTCCCGTCCGTCGCCCTCGACGAGCGCGCAGGAGCGGCCGTCGGCCGTCACCAGGCTGCCTCCTTTCGGCAGCTGCCAGTCGGCAGTTGCTGCCGCGGCGCGGGCGAGCGGACGCCGCGCCAGCAGCAGCACGGCCTGCGCGCTCTCCGCCGTCTCAAAGCCGCCGTTGCGCAGAAGCTCCTCGCGGGCCGCAGACTTCTGGGGCAGCGGCGCCGCATCGCGCGCCGCGGCGGGCGATGCGCCGCACGACACGCTCATCGAGACGCCGTTCCACTGGCCCGCCCCGCTGTTGTCGGGCGCGCCGTCCATCCAGGCGAGGTGCAGGTCCTGGCCGTGCAGAAAGACGTTGGCCGGCTTTGTTCCGGCCCAGACCAGGTCGCTCAGGCGCAGGAGCTCGCCGGCGTCGTCGCTGAGCCTGATCTCGCGCGGCAGGCGCTTCGGGTCGGCCGACGCTGCGGTCTGGGCGTAGCGGGCGTTGCCGGCGCCGCGTTCGGCTCGCAGGAACTCGCCTGCGCCGTCCGCGAAAACGGCGCGCGAGGCGCCCTCCGTGCGGAGGATCTGCGACAGGAAGGCGAAGGACGCGGCCGAGGCGGACGACGCGTTGAACGCGCAGGCGCGCCGGAACGCGGCGCCGTCGTCGAAGGCGTAGCTGCTGAAAAAGCGGATCGGATGCGCCATCTTGTCGAACCGGTAGAAGCCGCGGAGCTCGCCGCAGAACGTCAGGCGCACCGCGCCGCCGTCGCGCTCGATCCGCACGCTGGCCTCCACGTCGTCCTCCTGCGACATCTTCTTGTCGCCCTCGAAACCTTTGTCGGTGTAGAGCTGGGCCCGGTTCGAGACGCGGCGCCACGCTTCGCCCTCCCTGCGCCAGAGGCCGGCCAACACGCCGTTGCGGCTCACCTGCGCGCGGTAGTGGGCATTCTCGAACTGCCAGCCGCCGCCCACGGCGGTGAGCCGAGGATCGCCGGTTCCGGCCGGCGCCGCAAGCTCCGGCGTCTTGTCGGCCTGGACCGTGAAGGCCAGCTCGTCGCCGCCGGCGGGCAGGCCCGGATCGTCGTCGCGCCACGCCGCCATCACCTTCAGGCCGTGGTCGTCGCCGACGCGGTCGAGGAGCTGCACGGCGGCGGGCAGGCGGTCGGGGGCAAAGGCGAGGGCGAGGCGCCTCCCGCCGCACAGGGCGCCGACCTGCGCGTGCGGGGCGTCGAGCCCGAACGGATGCAGGCGGGAATCCCAGAGCGTGGACGTGCCTTGCGGCAGGCGGTAGATCGACCCGACGCAGCCGTCGAAGGCCGGGTGCCGCACGCGGAAGGGGCTTTCGAAAAGGCCCTCGGCGGTGTGGGCGAACCAGCGCTCAGCCGCCGGCAGGGCCACGAGCAGCGCCGCGCCTTGCGGCACGCCGCCCTGCCAGGAGGCCCGCACGCCGACGCCGCGGCCGCTCGGCGCATAGCGCAGCGTGAGCGTGTGGCGGCCGAAGGCATAGGTGCTCTCGACGCTGCCGTCCGCGGCAACGGCGGTGCGCGGCACGGCCGGACCTGCGGCCGCCAGCGCGCTCGGCAACACCAGGTCCATCGGCGCGGGCAAAGTTTTCCAGCCGGATTTCCACCCTGTGGCCAGGCCGGTCTTCGCATCGACGAGCAGCGCGCCGGACGGCGAGCTGAGCTTCAGCGTGGCCGTGGCCGGAGAGGGGGCGGTGGCTTTCTCCGCGGCGCGGGCCGGCTTCAGGGCCGGCAGCGGTTTGCTGGAGACGCGCAGCACCGTGTAGCCGAAAGGCGCGAGCGCCACCTCCATCCGGCCGTCGCGCAGCGGCACCTGCTCGCTGGACATCAGGTCGCGCGCCCACGTGGCCTGGCGCAGGCCTTCCGGCAGCTGAGCGGTCGGCACCGAGACTTTTCCGCGCACGGGCTGCCCGCTCAGGTTGACCAGCACCACCGAGGCGCGGCCGGCGCCTTTCGGCGCGGTGTCCCACGCGTAGTCCTCAGACCACGACGGGGCGCCTTCGGCGGGACGCGTGCCGGTGCGCAGGCAGGCGAAGACCCCGTCCGGCGCATCCACGCACAGGTAGTCGGCCGCTCCGGTGTTCAGCTCGGGCACGAGGGACCGCACGTGGAAGATCTGGCGGTAGACGCCGTAGTGGCCGTCTTCCATCTCGTGGTACACGAGCGGCATGCCGTGGATCCACGAGGTCAGGGCCACCAGCGCCCGCTGCGCGTCCGCGCCGTACCAGAGCGTCGAGCGCAGGCTGTCATGGCTCTCCACGTGGCGCATGCGGACCAGGTCGGGGATTTCGGCGAAGGACTGCTCGTGCAGCCAGCGGCGCAGGCGCGCGGCAAACTCCGCGGCCGTGGTCTTGCGGAAATCGTGCAGCACGGAGTAGCACAGCTCAAAGTCGTACGTGGAGTCGCTCACCGCCCCGTGGACGCTGGCGCCGACTTCGGCCAGGTTCGCGCCGTCCGGGCGGACGGCCTTCACGGCTTTGCGCAGCGCCCGCTGCATCGCGAGGCCGCCCTGCGCCTGCGCGTGGCTGGCCCGCGCGTAGGGGATCGCGGGGTTCCAGTTGGGGATCTTGCTGCCGCCGACGGCGTCGATGCGGAAGCCGTCGAGCGCGTACTCGCGCGTGTAGAAGGAGACCACGTTGCTCATGTACTCGATCCACGAGGGCCAGTTGAAGTCGAAGCACCAGTAGTAGAGCGTCGAGCCGTCCTCGTTCTGCGCGAGCCATTCGGGGTGCTCTTTGGCGCGGGGGAACTCGTTGCAGCCGCCGTGCGGCACGCAGTCCTGCCACACGCGCATGCCGAGCCCGTGGGCCGTCCGGGTGAGCGCTTTGTAATCGTCGGGCGTGCCCAGCCCCGCTTGAAACGCGTAGTAGTCGCGCGGCCAGTAGATCGACTTGTCCTCGAGCGGCATCAGCCAGACCGCGTTGCAGCCGAGGCCGCGGATGTGCGGCAGCAGCTCGGTCGCGGCCTTGAAGCCGCCCAGGTCTTGGCAGGTCGAGCCGATCGTGCCGCCGGGATGGAACGAGTAGAGGATCACGCGCTTGAGCCATTCGGGGCGGTCCTCGGGCGGCACCTGCCGGACCCGGCGGAACCACTCGCCCATGCGGCGCAGCGCGGTCTCGGAGTCGTTGGGCTGGAGCCACAGCCAGGCGTCGCCCACTTTCTGAGTCGCGCCGTGGCGCATGTGCCCGAGCATGTTGAACGACTGCGTGACGCGGATCTGCCCGGCCTCTTCCTGCGCGCCGACGTTGCCGCTGTCGGAATAAGTCGGCAGCTCATCGGTCACCCAGACGGCCGACCAGCCCTGGCCCGTCTCGCCGATCAGCGGATAGGGGCTGCGGCCGCTGTGGGTCCGGCGGCCGGGCGAGAGCTCCTTTGCGGCGGTGCGCCGCGGCGGATAGTGCGCGGGGTAGAAGTAGCCGCCGCCCTCGCCGAGCGTCAGCACGCCGCCCTGGAACCAGAAGCCCTTGATTTTCGCGGCCTCGGAACCTAGCCACGTGATTTCGAACCAGCGCCTCAGCATGCGCTCCTGGGGAAACAGCTGGACGCAGGCGTCGACCGCCCAGTCGCCGACGCGCATGCGGCTCTTGACGGCGTCGGGCGCGAGGCGCTCGACCCCGAGGCCCTGGATGTTGGAGCCGTCCCCCGTGACCCACCCCGCGTCCTGACGGATGTCGAACGCCTGCCGGGTCGCGGGCGCCTTGATCACGGTCTGGCCGTCGCACAACACCTCGCCGGCCCAGCCCGTCCGAGGGTCGAACCGGACCGCGAAAGCCCCCGTGCCGAAGAGCTTCCCTTGCGGGGTGTCGCGGAGCGGCACCTCCTGCGCCAGCGCGCCCATCGTGATTCCCGCCATCCATCCGGCCAACAGCACACGTGCTCTCATGCGTTCCCCCAGTTTTTTTAGATGCATGAGTCTACCTTGCGCTCCCCGTGCGGGTCAAGCGGCGGGCCCCGCCCCGCGTGAAAGGGCCGCGGGGAGGGCAAACAAGTCTTGCCCTTCCCGCGCCAGAGGCCTACACTTCATTCAAACATTCAAGGGGAAGGGGAGTCGGGTTCCAAGGAGGTGCACGATGACGGGGCGTCAGTACTTGGACAAGAGGGTCTCTGTGATGGCTGTTTTGCTGGGGCTCAGCCTGCTCCTCTGGTTGGCCGGCTTGTGCGCGGCGGAGGCGGGCCAGGTGTCCGGAAGCGTCATGGCGATTCCGGCCGGGGGCGTGCTCCTCTGCGGGCTCTACCACCAGTTCATGATCCGCTGCCCGCGCTGCGGCAAGTCCATCGGCCATCTGACGCGCTCGCCGATCGATTTCAGCCTGTTCCGCTTCCCCAAGCGGGTCCGCTTCTGCCCGTACTGCACGGTCGATTTCGAAGACGAGGTTGTGCCGCGCCGCTAGCCGCGCCCGACGTGAGCCCCGGCGCTCCCGTTCGGTCAACAGACGCCTGCAACGGCAGGGCGCTCGCGCCGCGAGCGCCGCCTGCGGGATCAGGCGAAGAAGCAGCGCCGAAAACCACAAATCCCGCTTGCCGGACTTCACGCGGGGACGCAAATCCGGTAACATAAGCGCTTTCAAAAGGACGTGCCGCCATGAATGCCACCCAGGAACAGTTGAACCGGCTGCTGAAGGGCGAAGGATTGCCTTCGGCGGCGGAGCTCGCCGCGCTGCTCAAAGTGCAGGGCAAGGCGTGCGAGCTGATCTACACGACGGCCGACGAGCTCCGGAGCCAGCGCCTGGGCGACACTGTCTATCTGCGCGGCATCATCGAGTTCTCCAACATCTGCAAGAACAACTGCTGGTACTGCGGGATCCGGTGCGACAACACCAACGTCGGCCGCTACCGCATGACGGCCGAGGAGATCGTCGACACCGCCAGGAACGCCAAGCTCTGGGGGTGCGGGACGGTCGTCCTGCAGTCGGGCGAAGACCCGTTCTTCACCGCGGATATTCTGTGCGACGTCGTGCGCCGCGTCAAAGCGGAGTCCGGCCTGGCGGTGACCCTCTCGGTCGGCGTCCGCTCCCGCGCGGAGCTCGCCCAGCTCAAGGAGGCGGGCTGCGACCGCTATCTGCTGCGCTTCGAGACCACCTCCAACGCGCTCTTTTCCGCGATCCATCCCGACGAGACGTTCGAAGAGCGCGTGCAGTGTCTCACGGATCTGCGCGAGCTCGGCTACCAGGTCGGCAGCGGCTTCATGATCGGCCTGCCCGGCTCCACGCCGGAGATGATCGCCAACGACATCCTGTTCGCGACCCGGCTCAAGCTCGACATGATCGGCTGCGGGCCCTTCCTCTCGCACCCCGACACGCCGCTCGCCGAGAAGCCGCTGCTCGAGGACCGCGGCGTCTACTACAAGACGATCGCCCTCCTGCGCCTGCTCAACCCCACGGCGCACATTCCGGCCACGACCGCCTTCGACGCGCTCGACGCCGACGGCCGCAACCTCGTGCTCCAGCGCGGCGCCAACGTCTTCATGCCCAACGTCACGCCCGGCAAATACCGCCGCATGTATCAGCTCTACCCCAACAAGCCGTGCGTCGACGAGGACGGCGCCGCCTGCGCGATCTGCGTGCGCGGCCGCCTGGCGTCGCTCGGCCGAGAGATCGGCTCCGGCCCCGGACATTCGCAGAGAGAACCATGAACGACCCCACCCTTTTCGTGAACGGCGCCGAGCGTCCCCTCGGTTCGGCCGCAACCCTCGGCCAGCTGCTCGCCGCGCTCGGCGTCAAGGCCAAGAAGATGGCCGTCGAGCGCAACGGCGAGATCGTGCCGGCCTCGGCGCTGGCCACGACGCCGGTCGCGGCCGGCGACCGCGTCGAGATCATCCAGTTCGTCGGCGGCGGCTGATCCCCGCGCGCCCCGCCCGCTTGTCAATTCCTCATTCCTAATTCCTAACTCCTCATTTCTATGACTCCTCTTATCATCGCAGGCCGCACGTTCCACTCCCGTCTGTTCATCGGCACCGGCAAGTTCGGTTCCCACGAGCTCATGCGCCAGGCCATCGAGGCTTCGGGGTGCGAGCTCGTCACCGTCGCGCTGCGCCGCGTGGACCTGGACAAGAATCCCGAGGGCGACCCCCTGATCTCCAAGCTGGACCCCGAGAAGATCGTGATCGTGCCCAACACCAGCGGGGCCCGCACGGCCGAAGAGGCGATCCGCATCGCCCGCCTCGCGCGCGCCGCCGGCGGCTTCGACTGGGTGAAGCTCGAGCTCACGCCGAACCTGCACCACCTGCTGCCCGACCCGATCGAGACCCTCAAGGCCGCCGAAGTGCTGGTCAAAGAGGGGTTCAAGGTCCTGCCCTACATCAACGCCGACCCCGTGCTCGCCAAGCGCCTGGAAGAGGCGGGCACCGTCGCCGTGATGCCCCTGGCCGCGCCGATCGGCACGAACCTCGGGCTGCGCACGCGCGACATGATCGAGATCATCGTGGCCAACGCCCGCGTGCCGGTCGTGGTCGACGCGGGCCTCGGCATGCCCTCCCACGCCGCGGCGGCCATCGAGCTCGGCGCGGACTGCGTGCTGGTCAACACGGCGATCGCGGCCGCGGCCGATCCCGTCGGCATGGCCAAGGCCTTCGCCAAGGCGGTGCAGGCGGCCGAAGAGGGGCTCGCGGCCGGCCCGCGCGCGCCGCGCGCCACGGCCGACGCCTCGTCGCCCCTGACCGGCTTCCTCTGGGAGAAGTAGGCCGCGCCCCGCTCTATTCAGTGATGGCCCGCCGCGTGAGCGCGCCGAAGGCGTCGATGCGGCGGTCGCGGAAGAAGGGCCACATGCGCCGCACGGCTTCCGTGCGGCCGAGATCGACGTCGACCACCGCCGTCTCCGCGCGGTCGGCCGGCAGCTGCGCCAGAAACTCGCCCTGCGGTCCCGCGACAAAGCTGCTGCCCCAGAACTGGATGCCGTTCGTCACGCCCGACGGGTCGGCCTCAAAGCCGGTGCGGTTCACGCTCACGACCGGCACGCCGTTGGCGATCGCGTGCGCGCGCTGGGCGGTGATCCAGGCGTCCCGCTGGCGCGCCTTCTCGGCCTCGCCGTCGGTGCTCTCCCAGCCGATCGCCGTCGGGTAGATCAGCAGGTCGGCCCCGGCCAGCGCCATCAGGCGCGCCGCTTCCGGATACCACTGGTCCCAGCACACCAGCACGCCGAGCTTGCCGACCGAGGTCTGGATCGGGGTGAACCCCATGTCGCCCGGCGTGAAATAGAACTTCTCGTAGTAGGCGGGGTCGTCGGGGATGTGCATCTTGCGGTATTTGCCCGCGAGGCTGCCGTCCCGCTCGATCACCGCCGCCGTGTTGTGGTAGAGGCCCGGCATGCGCCGCTCGAAGAGGGAGATCACGAGGACTACGCCCAGCTCCCGGGCCAGCGCGCCGAACGCGTCGGTGCTCGGTCCCGGCACCGGTTCGGCCAGGTCGAAGTTCGCCGGGTCTTCCGTCTGGCAGAAGTAGAGTCCGTTGTGCAGCTCCTGCAGCACCACCAGCTCCGCGCCCGCTTTCGCGCAGGCGCGGATGCCGTCCATGAGTTTCTGGGTGTTGGCGCGGAGGTCCGCCGTGTTCGACTGTTGGACAAGGCCGATTTTCATGTCAGTTCAGGACTCCTTCCGGGTATTGCATGGTGACGCAGTGCAGCGAGCCGTGCTGCCTGATGAGCGGGGCGCAGTCGAGGCCGACGATCTCGCGGCCGGGGAACGCGCGTTGGAGCCGCTCTGCCGCGAGGGCGTCTTTGGCCGAGCCGTAGGTCGGCATCAGGACCGCGCCGTTGACGATCAGGAAGTTGGCGTAGGTCGCGGGCAGCCGATGGCCGTCCGCCTCGTACGCGGCGTCCGCCATGGGCAGCGGGATCAGCCGGTAGGGCGCGCCGCCCGCGGTGCGGAAGGCGCGCAGCTCCGCCTCCATCGCCTGGAGCGCGCCGTAGTGCTCGTCGGCCGGATCGTCGCAGGCGACGTAGGCGAGGGTGTCCGCGCTGCAGAAGCGGGCGAGCGTGTCGATGTGGCTGTCCGTGTCGTCGCCGGCGAGATAGCCGTTGCGCACCCAGAGGATGCGCGACGCGCCGAAGAGCTGCCGGTACTCCGCGTCCAGCTCGTCTTTGCCGAAGTGGTCGTTGCGGTTGGGCGAGAGCAGACAGGCCTCCGTGGTGAGCAGCGTGCCCTGGCCGTCGGACTCGAGGCTGCCGCCCTCGAGGACGCGGTGCAGCATGTTGCGGTAGGCCACCTGCGGCTGGAACGCGTGGCGCTCCACCAGGCGCCGCGTGATCTGGTTGTCGCGGCTGGCCGCGAACTTCATGCCCCAGCCGTTGAAGGTGAAGTCGTAGACGCAGGGCTTCCCGTCTTCGAAGACGCTGAGCGGCGCGTGGTCCCGCGCCCAGGTGTCGTCGGTCTCGGCGGCGCAGAAGCGCACGTTCGCCAGGTTGGCGCCGTCGCCCAGCTGGCGCCGCACGTCGTCGACGTCGGGGCAGACGATCAGCAGGCGCTCGCGCCGGGCGATCTCTCTCGCGAGGGCGACGAAACAGGGGATGACCTCGCCGAGGATCTCGCGCCAGTCGGTGTCGGCGTGCGGCCAGGTGAGCTGCACGCCGGACTGGGGCTCCCATTCGGCGGGAAAACGGATGTGGGGAGAAGCTGTCATGGCGGTTCGTCCGGAGCTTTGGCGCACGGAATGCGTGCGGATGCCGGCCAGTATGCCGCAATCGGCCGCCTGAATCAAGCGTGAGGCGCGCCGCGTCATCCCGGCGCGGAGTGGCCTGGATGTCCTGCGTCTGCGCGGGTGCGGAAGGCACCTGAAAGGCCGCCCGCGCGGGAAGCACGGGCAAGAGGTCCGTGCCACACGGGGATGCGCTGCGGGGACTCGCCGGGACGCAGAATAATGGAACCGGTATGAGTTCCCTTGTCGCCTCCGTCAGCGACGCGGCGTTGACAGCCGAAAGGGCCGATGACGGGTTCGGCCGCATGACGAACACGAGATCTAGAGGCGTCGTTGTGCTTGATACAAACAGGCATTGCGGGGACGTGAAACGTTCGGTAAGGTATCGGCATGGCCAGACAGCCGCGACACCACGGTGCGGGTGAAGGCGTGCGGCAGGATGGGCGAGAAGCGGAGGACGGACAAGCGGATGTGGCCTGAATCCGCCCGTGCATGCCGGCGTGGTGCCGGCGGAGGACAGGCAGCTGGACAATGCACAAGGTCCCTCGGCTTCCCGGTTCAATGAAAGGAATCAACGTGAAAGTTTACGCAACTGTCATTCTTTTGTGTGCGGCCCTCGCGGGCTTTGGAGACCCCATCCGAGTAAAGTCGGACGTGGCCGGCAGAAAGTTGACGAATGAAGAAAAAAGCGAGAAATTCTTTCGCCAGTTTGGTGTTCGTCTGAAAACAAATGAGGTGGCTGCTGCGGATGAACAATATCGCCGGAACGGCAAGAGCGACGGCATTCTTAATGTGCCCGAATGGATCAGCTGCTGGGATGAATGGGACGGCACTCAATACGATGTTGCAAAGCGTAACAAGGAGGGAGACGTCGTAGCTCTCTCACGAGCGGAAATCATGTCGAATCGTATCAATGCGCGACCATATATGCGTCAAATTGGTAGTTTCTCTTTCTGGACGACTCTAGGGCAGATGGTGAAACAGTGTGACGGTGTTTTCTTGGGGAAAATAGCGGGCGTCGAAGACCTTTCTGAAAGCGACGCGGCTCGCCTCGGGCAGGGCTATGTGCTGCCGGTAAAGCTCTCATTTTTGGTCGAAACGAACCTGTTCGGAAGTTTGCCGGAACCCAGGCTCTCGATGGCGATGAATTGGTTCGGAGGCAGACAGCATGTTCCTGAAGTCGGCATGAAGCTCGTGGTTTTTTACGCGAGGGGGCCTCATATAATAGTTCTGAGAGCCCTCAAAGCCATGTTGCGAAGATGGACGTCGACTTGATGAAGTTCGGCTGGCAAAAACCGCCTGCAGTGCCGGAGGCCTCTCCTGCCGTTTTGACCAGAGAGGGGTCAAGTGTTCGGGTTTTGGAGAATCATGATATGGAAACAATATACACGGAAACGATCAGTGGGTACTTGCGGACGTTACGCCTTGGAAGGCGCGATCCAGTTGAATACTACAACTTCCTGCGTCCGCTTGTGACGTCGGAGGTCTGGCGCGTACGACAAGACGCGAAAGAAGATCTTCTTAATTTAGTATGGACACGAGACTTGGAAGGTTTCGATTTGACGAAAGTCCTGGATGACCCGCAGCTTGATTGGCCGATGTTGAAGGACTACATCCGCTATACAGTATTGCCAACTCGCGAAAAAGCAAAAACGGTCCGGGAAAATGAGCCTGCAGACGGGGGACGGTAAATGCGCGGGGCAGCACTGAGTTGCAGCCCCGGGATTCCGGGCCTGCTCGCCGTAAGGGGCGCAGGACTCCGCAAGGGCATGGTAGGGCCCGACCTCCGGGCGGGCCGCAAAGCGGGTCCCCTCGGCCGGCGCGCCGTGCGTCTGGACCTGCGGGCGGGTGAGTCGTGGACCGGCAGATAGGGGGGGCTTTCGAAACGCGAACGAGGCGGGAACGCCTCAACTGTGCAGGCGGCGGCACCGCCCGCGTGGGAAGCACGGGCAAGATGCCCGTGCCACACGGGGATGCGCTGCGGTAACTCGCCGGGATGCAGAATGAAATAGGGGTGGGGACCCCTTGTGGCGTCCTAGCCGAGGCTGTCCACTGCGTCGAGCCATAGGCCCAATCGCTCCATGAAGTGGGGCAGTAACGTTTCGCCCGTGTACGCTTCGCTTTGGAAGACGGGGATATTCAAACCGCTGCGGGCGAGGTTGCCGTTCACGGAGGCGGTCAACAGCCGGCGCAGGGCGGAGGCTTGGGCGAGAGGCGATTGGCCGTCCCGTTCGGGGGCTGCAAGAAAGAGCCACAGCTGCTCCAGTGCGCTGAAGAGGGACGGCCAAGCGATCCAAGGCGGGCTCGCGCTGTCCAGCAACAGCGTCCCCCAAGTTCTGGAGTCCAATGAATAATGGCGTTGCCGGCCCTCTATCCGGGAACAGAGAAAGCCGGAGTCCATCATCTCCGAAAGGGCTTTGATGACCGTGGCCGGATAATAGCCGCAAACCCGGGCCATCGCGCGGGGCGAGCCGTGGGGGTTGAGCAACAGGTACGCCAGCAGTTCGCAACGGGCGCTGACGCCGACGAGCGCGCGCAATTTCAGGATCAGCGTGGCGTTGCACCGCGTCTGGAAGGACTGGGCGGTGTGACGGTCCTCATACTGATCCCGTGCGAATCCGTGGGCCGCAAAGATGGGATCAGGGGTATGGAGAACGGGTAGAGGCAGGCCGTTCGGAAGAAAGAAGAGGGGCTGTTCCCCTGTTGCCGTAGCTCTCGGTTTGGCGCTTCGTGCCCATTTGGTGGCTGAGGCGGTGGAAAGGGTTTCGGCGGCCATGGCGGCGAAGACCGGTTCGCCCGCGAATGGCAGATCGGTCGCCAAACGGCGGACGCGCTGGACATGCACGTAGCGGCCGTTGACGGCGAGCCAGTCGAGGAGGGCGTCGAAAAGACGGGGGTCATGCCTGGCCAGCGTGCAGGACACGAGGAGCAAGGCTTCTGGGTCGATCAGCGTGCGCCGCCAAAGCGTTGCGTGGCCGGTGACGCCCAGCGTCGTCCACTGTCGCCAAAGCAGGTCCAGCAGCCGTTCCTTGACCAGAGGCTTATAATCGCTCAGCGACGGTGTCATAACCTATACTCCGTAACAGTCGTTTGAGAACAAGGGCGAATCCGTCGGACACATCGTGTGTCATCGCCCAACGGGCGGCCGCTTCGAGTTCTGCAGGAGAGGGGGATAGCGCGAGGAGGTCCGTTATGTGATAGCCGCCTCGATCGACCGAGGCATAGAGTTTGAAGTGAATCTGGTCTAGACGGTGAATGAAATGCACGGTGAGCCCTTGACTGTAAACCCGATGCGACAGACGCTCGGAAAAGCCGGAGGGCAATCCCATTTGGAAAAGACCGCCCTCGCCATGGCTGGGATGATTGTTTAACCAGTCGGGTGGAAGGCCTAAATCATCGGCAACCTCGAGCGCTGCCCGTAGGAGCGAGGGCGGCATCGGTTCGGGGGAGCACAGGATGCCCTGTCTCATGAGTGCGACGATGTCAACGTCCTGCGTGGTCCGATTCACAAGCCCCGTGAGAATCAGAGCCGACCCGCCGCAGACAACCATTTCGACCGGCTCCTCCCGGTTCGACTCCAATCGGATGGCGAGGGACTTCAAGGCGAGGTCTAGCCGGTCACCTCCCAATGCGATGGATATATTTTGAGCAGTCATAATGACTGTTATAAATACACCATAGGGGCCTGAATGTCAAGGCCCTTGGCGCGTGTCAGGCGGCACGGCTTTTTCTTTTGGCTTTGCGTGGACAGATTTTTTGCCCGCGAATCAGAGCCGTTCCTGATTTTCCCTTGAGCGGCATGGCCGCAAAGCGGGCCCCATCGGCCGGCGCGCCGTGCGTCTGGACCTGCGGGCGGGTGAGTCGTGGACCGGCAGATAGGGGGCCTTTCGAAATGCGAACGAGGCGGGAACGGCTCAACTGTGCAGGCGGCGGCACCGCCCGCGCGGGAAGCACGGGCAAGAGGCCCGTGTCACACGGGGATGCAAGCAGGCCTGCACGCGGCTCACGGGGCCACGCGGATCAGCAGCGGCTTCATCGGTTCGGCCGTGAACGCGGCGTCGAAGGCTTTGCCGCTGCGGAGTTCCATGTGCGGCCGGCCCCGGAGTCCGGAGAGCGTGCCGGTGCGCGCTTCGCGCAGGTGGTTGCATACGGCGACAACGGTGCCGGCCGCGTCGGACACGGAGCGGACCTCGACGCCGAACACGGGCTTGCCGGCGTCGTCCAGCAGCTGGACCGCGCGGGGAAGACCCCACGCCGCGGAGCGCTCGGTCAGCCGCGCGAACAGCGTCTCCGAGTCGGGGGCCGCCGGCAACGCTTCAAGCCCCTCGCAGGGCCGCGCCTGCCCGTCGTCGCCGCGCTCCGGCCGCGCGCCGTACGCGACGACCCGCACGCCGGCGGCCTGCAGCTTCGCGAGGCCGGCGCGGGCCGCGTCCGGCAGGTGCGTGACCTGCGGCAGGATCAGCACGCGGGCCGTGTCGAGCGGGCGCGGCAGCGCCGCGCCGCGCGCGGCCTCGGCGAGCTTGGCCTCGGTGGCGAAGCCCAGCGGCAGCCCCAGGAAGTTGGCGGCCTCGTAGGCCTGCATGAGAAGGTGCTCGTGGTCGTTGCCGAGAACCATCGAGCTTTCGCTCCAGAGCAGGCAGACGGCCGGCGGCAGGTTCTGGAGCGCGGCGACCTCGCGCGCCAGCCGGTTGAGGTCGAGGGCGCAGCGCCCCACGGCTTCCACGCAGTCGGGACGGTGCAGGATCGATCCCGCGGCGTCGCCGACGTCGTCGTGGTTGCGCTCCCAGAGCCAGAGGGTCGTTGAGCTCTGGCCGTGGATCGCGTTCTGCCAGAGCGTCTCGTCGATGTGCTCGGGCGGGATCGCGCCGAGGTCGCGGTCGGCGATGACGTGGTTCTCGGAGTTGAAGACCGGCTTGTCGGCCATGCTGCGCTGGAAATCGTAGCCGGCCTGGCAGTGTCGCCAGCCGTTGTTCCAGCGCGACCCCTCCTTGTCGAACATGTTGTAGGCGTCGTTGCCGTTGTACGCGCCGACCGCGGCGAAGCGCTCGGGGTCGACGGACCAGAAGCCGTGCAGGGTCTTCTGGAAGTGGGCGCCCATCATGATCTTCGCGTGCACCGGCAGGCCGGGCGCCATGGAGTGGACCACGTCGGCCATCCACTGGTGGAACTCCGCGAAGGTCTCCTGGTTGAAGCGGATGAAGTCGAGGCAGGCGGGCGTCGCGGTGAATTCAGGCGCCGGGATGGGCACGGACGCGAAGTCCGGGTAAGCCGTGCCCCAGCGCGCGTTCAGGGCGGCGATCGTGCTGTGCCGCCGCTCCAGCCAGGCGGGCCAGGCCGTGGCGGCGACGCGGCAGTGCCGGCGGTCCTCGCAGACCGGCTCGTTGCTGAGGCAGAGCGAGTGGAGGGCGGGGTGGTCTTTGATGCGGGGGATCACGTGACGCAGCGAGGCCTCGATGACGGCGCGGGCGTCGGGATCGTGCACGCAGTACTTGAAGAAGCCGCCGTGGCACGTCTTGAGGTGCGGCCACTTCTCCAGCGCCCACTCGGGGAAGTAGTGCGGGCTGAGCAGCAGGTTGACCGCGACGTCCGCGGCCGCGGCGCGGTCGCAGAGCGCCAGGAACTCCTCGATGGCGCGGTCGCTGGTGACGCCTTCGCGCGGCAGCACGGAGCTGGGGCCGAACTCAACCTGAAAGAGGTTGCAGCCGTAGCCGGGCAGCTTTTCGATGTCGCGCTTGACCTGGCCGAAGTGGCCGTAGCCCGTGAAGAACACCGGGCCGCGCTCGGCCGTGCCGTCCGGCGCGCGCCGCAGGCCGAGCGTCTGGCCGCGCGAGACCTCCAGCTTGCCGGTGGCGTAGCGCGGCACGGAAACGCCGGAGGCCTGGCCCGCCAGGATGGCTCCGGCGTGCGCCGCCTCGCGCACGGCCATCTGCTCCAGCAGACGGGCCGTGTCCCAGGCGCGGTCGATCTTGCCGTTCGCCAGGTCCTCTTCGACCCACGGGAGAAAATTGTCCAGCACGGTGAGCGTCACGCGCGAAGCCGCGCCCAGGCCGCGCCGCTCCAGCCGGTCGACGGACGCGCGCAGGCGGTCGCGGGGCTCCGCGATGCGCGCCAGCAGCGTGCGCACGCGCGCGGCGGTGACGAGGTTGATCTCGCCCGCGTGGGACGCGAGCGGCTGGCCGTCGCGCAGCAGGCGGGCTTCGAGCCGCAGCCGTTCGGGGGACTGTCCGCCGAGCTCGGCGCGCAGCTCGATGAAGGCGGCGCGCGTGCCGGCCGCCAGCGGCTGCGTCTGGCGCGCCACGGGGTTGCCGGCGGCGTCGAGCAGCGCCACGTCGAGCTGTGCCGGCGCGGAGGGATCGGCGCGCGTGGCGAGGCCTTCGGCCCTGAACTCGGTGCCGCAGAAGGCCCAGGTGTCGAGCGGCCAGCGCTGCGGGGCCCAGCGCGGGATGACGGGCTGCCCCTGGTGCAGGACCTCCGGCGCGGCGGCCGGCTGGAGGTCGACGAAGTCGCCGATGGCGGCGCCTTCCAGCGCGCCGGGCACGGCGCGAACGCCTTCGCGGAGCGAGACGTCGTCGACCCACGCGGCGGCCACCGGACGGTCGGTCACGATGCGCGGCAGGAAGGCCGTTTCGTTCTCGCCGGGCACGAAGGTGATGGAGACGCGCTCCCAGCGGCCGCGCGTGGCGGGGAACGAGCGGCGCACCTTCCAGCCCTCGCCGCCGCCGAGCCAGATGCCGGGCGGCGTGTCGCCGGTCTTCACGAAGGCCGAGAGCGTGTAGCTGGTGCCGGGCTTGACGCGGACCTCGCGGGCCAGCCACAGCGTGCCGTACACGTGCGCGCCGAAAGCCGTGCCGTTGGAGAGGCGGAGCGCGGCGCGGCCGGAGCGGGGCGACTGCGCGTCGAGCGTCAGCGTGGCGTCGGTGTTGCGCGGGTCCCAGAGCCAGCCTTGCGGCTGCGCGCCGTCGGCCTGCTCGAACGAGGCGTTGGGCAGCAGGTTCTCGCCCGGGTCGAAGGGCGAGAGCCGCAGGCGGACCTCGCCGGCCGCGAGCGGCGGCTCATACAGGAACGCCGTGGCCTCGCCGCCCGGTTCGAGCATCACGTCGTCGATCCAGAGGCCGGCGGTCGCGCTGTCGGTATGGATGCGGACCGTGAACTGGCTCTCGCCGGCGGCCGTGGTGAAGGAGCCGACGACCCGCTGCCAGCCCTCGGTCTTTTTGGGGAACAGGAAGCGGTGCTGCCACTGGAGTCCGCCGCCCATCCACGCCACGCCGCCGTCCGCAGTCTTGACGTAGCAGGAGAGGGTGTAGCGCTGGTTGGGGCGGACGCGCACGGTCTGGGTCAGGCAGCCGAAGACGTTCGGGCTCTGCGGCGAGGGGTTTTTCAGGCAGAGCGAGGCGGTGCCGGAACGCGCCTCCGCCGTGTCGGGCTCGCAGGTGGCGCGGGCTGCGCCGCTGTGCCACTCCCAAGAGGCGAGCCGCGACGGATCGGCCTTTTCGAAGCTGGCGTTGTCGAGCAGATTCTGGCCGCAGAGCGTGCCGGCCGTGCACAGGAAACCGAGGGCGAGGAACAGGCGCATGGAGAGAGCTCCTATGAAAGTGGCCGCATCGTACCGGAAGCCGCGAGGAGGGGTCAAGCGCAGAGCGTCGCGCATCCTTGAACGGGGCAGGGCGTATCGATTCGACCCGATTTTCGGCCCGCCCGGAGGTCTGGCCCTACCTGAATCTGCAAGGTGCGACGCTCAGGAGGTGTGTTTGGCGATGAGCGCCGCGACCTGCTCCGCGAGTTTGCGGTAGCCTTCGGCGTCGGGGTGAAGCGCGTCGCTCTTCAGGCCGGGCGAGGAGAGGATCTTCGGCAGGGTTTTGCCGTCGTAGGGCAGGCGGTACTCGTCGGCCAGCGCGCCGTAGAAATCGGGCGCCTTCAGGAAGATGCCTGGCCGCGGCACGCCCAGCAGCACCACGTCGGCGCCGGACGCCTGCGCCGTTTCGATCAGGGTGCGCAGGTTCCGGACGATCGAGGCGTCGTCGCGGCGGCGGAGCATGTCGTTGCCGCCGTGACAGAGGATGACGAGGCCGGGCCGGTGGCGCTGCAGCAGGTGCGGCAGGCGGTCGAGACCCTCTTCCGTGATCTCGCCGGGCACCCCGGCGTTGACCACCTCGCAGCCGAGCAGCGAGCCCAGGACGGCGGGGTAGCTCTCCTCGGTCTCCGCGCCGACGCCCGAGGTCAGACTGTCGCCGAACGCCAGCACGACCGCGCCGGGGGCCAGCGGCCGGAGCTCCTTGGGCCCGCCGCACCCGTACAGCAGACCCAGGACGAAGAGGAGTGCGATCCGTCGTACGTTCATGGGGAGATCCTTACCGTTTGGGAGGCTGCGCCTCGCGCACGACTGCGCCGAACGCGTCGCTCAGGATCAGCACGGCCAGGCGCTCGGCACTCTCCAGCTCGCCGGTGTTGAGCGAGGCGTAGTCGAAGCGCCCGCGGAGGTCGGTGTAGCCGTCCTTGAAGAATTTGACCTTGCCGTCCGCGGTTTTGGCATAGACCTTGACGTACGCGCCCGGCACGGCTTTGCCGGTGTCGGCATGCGTCACGGCGAGCTGGCCGTAGCTCTCGACCAGCTGGACCTTGAGCGTGTTGGCGTAATAGGCCTGCGTCTTGCGCACGCCGCCGGCCAGAGCCTCGACCATGACGTTCTTGGCTTTGAACTCGGCGGGCAGATCCGCGCTCACGCTGTTCTGGCCCTTAGGCACCGCAACCGTGCGGCTCAGCATCGGCCGGATGAAGGAGAACTGCGCCGCGCCCTCCTGCAGGAAGGGGCTGCGAGAGAAGAGCAGCTCGATGTCCATGGGGTAGAAGTTGAGCGTGCACTCGGCGATGTTGCGCGTGTCGAGGCGGATGCGGCCCGACTCGACCTGCATGTCCAGCACGGGCTCGGTGGCGGCCAGCGCGCCCTGCGCCTGGTCGCGGTTCTGCTGGTCCGTCACGCCGCCCGCGCCGCCGGCCGCCTCATCGAGGTGCGCCAGAATCAGAGCGAAGCGGTCGCGCCAGCGGTCGACCTGCTCGCCGGCGTGGTGCGCCGCGAGCTTCCGCGCCGTCTCGGTGTCGCCTTTATAGAGCGCGAGATAGGCTTCGAGGTAGTCGGCCTGGAGCTGCGAGGGAACCGCCTTGCGGTCCACGCGGGAGAACGCGTCGAGCGCCTCGGCCACGCGGTCCTGCAGCGCCAGGTAATAGGCCACGGCCAGCGTGTCGGCGGGCTCGGGTTTGGGCTTGTAGCTGAGAACAGCCATGAAGCGCTGGTACTGCTCGCGGAAGGGGGCGTTCAGGATCGTGCGCTTCGCGCCGACCTGGTGCGCGCGCGGGTTCACGAGCGGCGCGTATTCGAGGTGCTGGTAGTCGAAGCGCTCGACCGGCTCCAGCGTCAGCAGGGGCGACACGAGCCAGAGGCCGCAGCGGTCGGCGAAGGGCGAGTGGCGCAGGTATTCGCGGACCGTCGCGGGGTCGTTGTGCAGGAGGCCGTACGACCAGAGCGTGTCGTTGAAGACGTGGCGGGCCTCGAGCAGCGCCGCGCTCTTTTTGAAGAAGTCCTTGTCCTTCATGCGCCACGCGATCTCCTCCAGGCCGAGGCGGTGGAGGTTGGCCGCGGTGAGGAAGGCGATGACCTCGTCGTCGGTGCCGTTCTGCGAGAGCCAGGCCCACGAGGAGGTGTCGACCTTGCTCAGCTTGGCGACGACATGGAACGTGAAGGGCGCGGCGCTCGCCACGACGCGGTCATTGCCGGCGAGTGTGACGGGGTAGTGCGGGAAGGTGCCGGTCGACGGGAAGTAGAAGAAGTACTCCTGCTTCTGCGTGCTGTACGGCTCCAGCACGACGTAGGTGCCGCGGGTGTAGAAGCCGCTGGAGACCGGCAGGGCGCCTGTGGGGATCTGGAACAGCGCGTGGAGCTTCTGGCGGTTGCCGGTGGGGTTGGTCAGAACCACCTGTGCGCCATAGACGACCTGCGGCAGAAACTCCTCGGTCACGAGCTTGTCAAAGCGCTCGTTGTTCTCGAAGCGCTCGCGGTCGTCGGCGCGGAAGAAGTGCTGCGCCACCAGGACGCTGCCCGGGGCCTCTGCGCGCGGCGTCTCCCCGATCTCGCGGTGGAAGAGCACCAGCGGCGAGGCGGCCTGCAGGGCGTAGCTCACCCCGTCGAGCTTCTCGCCGTGCGGCGCGGCTTTGAAGGGGAGTTCCAGCACGGCCAGCGCCATCATCATCTCGGTGAAAGAGGCGTCGGCGTCCGCAAAGGCTTTGGACAGGAACGGCGATTTGCCGTCGTGCGCCGCGTAGTCGGCCCAGAACGCGTTGACCGTCACGAGGTCGGCGAGCTGCCTCTCGACCGGAAGATGCCAGTAATTGTTCTCGGCCCACTCCTGCGTCTTGTCGAGCTTCTGGAAGAAGCGGCGGGCCGCGTCGCGCTCTTTGCGGCGGGCGTCGAAGAACTGCGCCTCGGCGGCGGGCTCCTCCGCGATGGTCACCGCAAGGTCGTCCGCATCGAACAGGCGGCCGGCGGCCGCGTCCTGTTTCGCGTCCTTGGCTTTGGCGAGCTGCGCCTTCAGGCCGCGCTGGCGCGTCTCGCCGTAGATGTTCTTCAGGATCACGGCAGATTTGGCGGCCATGGGCGCATTCAGGGGCGCCGGGGCCGCGGGCGCGGCGGCCACGGCCGGGAGGGCGAGCTGTTCGAGGGAGGCCAGCTCTTTCTTGCTCTCAGCCTCGCGGTCCGCGCGCAGCTTGTCGATGCCGAGCGCGATGCCGCTCCGCTCGCTCTCGAGCGCGCCGGTCTGGACGGCGGTGTCGAAGCGCCGGTTGAAGGCCTCCATGTCGGGCGGCAGCAGGTCGGCGCGCTCGCGGGTGTCGCGCACGACGGAGGCTTCCTGACCGCGCAGCCGCTTGCCCAGGAGCACGCGCTCGACGGCGTTCAGCCGGCCGTAGCGCCACGGCTCCAGATAGCCGGTGAGGTCGCCGCCGAGCAGCCAGAGGTCGAGGAAGGTCTTGTCCTTTTTGTTCTTGAGGTAAGGCGCGATGACGCCGTCGAAGAACGCGCGGTCCTTGTGGTAGAGGAAAAAGCTCAGCTCGTGGCAGGCGTATTTCGAATAGAGGCGCCGCTGCTCTTGGGCCCCCAGCTCCGGCCACTTGGCCACAAATGCGAATTCCGCGAAGGCGGGGTCGGGGTTGAGCGTGGCCAGCAGGCGGTAGGCTTTGGCCACGGTGTCGTAGGTCTCAAAGCGCGCCGTGGTGACGTCGCCGAGCGCGACGCCGCTTTTGGCCGGGACGGCCGTGATGCGCTTCTGTTCGGCGTAGGCCTTTTGAGGGTCGAGGCCAGCGGCCAGCCGCAGCTCGCGCCGCTCGACGGGCGAATCCTCCAGGGCGGCGCAGGTCAGCACGGTGGCGGTGGGGTCCACGGCCAGCACGCGCAGGCAGGGGAGCCCCTTTAAAGCGGCGCGCGGCACGCGCACGGTGCCGTCCTTGTCCGGCACGAGGTTCAGCAGCGTGACGGCCGGCTGCTTCAGGAAGTCGACGCTGCAAAAGCCTTCGGCGTCGCTCTGGGCCGCGCGCCGCTCGTGCAGCTCGCCGCCCGCGGCGCGGGCCAGCCCGGCCGCTTTGCCGGCGAACGCGCGGCCTTCGGCCAGGTGTTCGTCCTGCGCTTCGGTGGTGCGCAGGGACCAGGGGTTCAGCAGCAGCCCCGGCCGCTCCAGCATGTTGCCGGGGAACTTGACGGCCTGCTGGCGGTCGATGATGTAACGGTATTCGTCGCCGATGTCGCGGCCCGATTCGTAGAAGGTGCGCGCGGGCAGCCAAGCCTGCTGCAGCAGGGCCGGCGTGCCCGCGCGCACGAGCCGCTCGAAGAGGTCGTAGGCGGGCAGGTAGCGCGTCGCGAACAGGTGGACGCGCGCGAACCGCGTGGCGTTGGCCAGCCGGAGGGTTACGGCGTCACGGTCGGCGGAGAGCGAGGTCACCTGCAGCGGCGCGAGGCGGGGCCGCTCCAGCGCGCGGCGCGGCGAAACCGTGAAGCCGTCGCGCGTCTCGCCCTGCGTGACGCGCACGGCGATCGCCTGCGCGTCGGGCTTGACGAACAGGACATAGTCGCCGGCGGGCAGGCCGGCCAGTTCCAGGAAGCCCGCTTTGAGCGACAGGGCGGTGCGCCAGTCTTTGACGAACTGGCCGCGGCGCGTCTCCAGCAGCGAGGCGACGGCGCCGGCGTCCGCGGCGCTGTCCGCGACGGGGAGGCGCAGGATCTCGCCGGTTTGGCCGTGCAGGGCATCGGGGGTGGAGCACGCGTTGCGCAGCGGCGCCCAGGTGCAGGTCGCGCCGGCCGCCGCGGTGAGGGTGCCCGTGCGGATGCCCTCCAGAGGGCCGAGGCGCGCGCGGCCCTGCGCGTCGGTCTTGAGGTCGGCGTGGATGGCCTCGTCGGTGAAGTAGCGGTGCGTGAAGGCCGCGTGCAGCGGCTCTCCTGCCAGCGGCTCGCCGTTTTTGCCGCGCAGCTCGGCGTAGTAGCCGTCGGTGTCCCGTCCGATGTGCAGGGCGTGCGTCTGGGCGGTGCGCTCGATCTCGTTCAGCGTGAAGGTCGCGGTGTCGGCGAGATCCTGCTTCTGGTTCAGGCTGAGGTTCTGGATGCGGGCGGAGAGGGTGATGGAGAGCGCGACGGCGTTCTCGGGCACAAGGATCTCCTGCACCGTCTCGGCGTCTTCGCGCAGCGTCTCGAGCGGGAACTCCTTTTCGGTGGCGATGCCCTCAAGGTCGGTGGAGCGGACGCTCAGCCGGACCTCCTCCAGCAGCTTGAGGCTGGCGGGCTTGCCGCTGACGCGCAGCGCGGGACGCACGGCGATCTGGGCCTTTTCGCGGCGGATCAGCGCTTCGCGGTCGACGTAGATGCCGGCCTTGAGGGAGTAGCTCTCGGCCTGGTGATCGAAAGTCACGAGGGTGGCGAAGCCGCCGTGGCGGATGACGATGCGCTCGCTGCGGGGGGCTGTGGAGAAGGGCACGAGAATGCGGCCCGCGGGGTCGGCCTTGAACTCGCGGCCCGCCAGCCAAGCGGTGACGCCGGGCACCCGTTTGCCGCTCTCGTCGAGCACGGTGAACGCGTGGCCTGCGGCCGTGATCTCCTGCAGCACGTCGAGGCGGCCCTTCTGCACCAGGGCGCGGCTGCTTTTGCCGTTGCCGATCAGCTCCACCACATACACGCCGCGGCCGCTGATTTCGGGAAAGTCGAAGGTCCGCGCGACACGGCGCTCGGAGGGCTCCGCGTATTCGACGCGGCGCGCCACGGAGGCGACCAGGCCGTCGAGGTTGACCGCGAGGTTGAGGGGTTGGCCGGTCTCGCGGTAGTAGTTGAAGGTGTTGATCTCGTAGATTTTGACGAGCAGGGCCGGGACGTTCTTGACGCAGGCGGAGAGGCGGACGGCGGCATCGGCGCCGATCACCTCGGGGTTGTCTTCGGCGAAGTCGAGGTCCACGCGCTCCTTGAGGCGCTTGTAGGCCTCGGGGGAGAGCAGGGCGGACCACTGCTGCGGGTCGCCGACGCCGTTCACGATTTTGGCCTCGGCGAAGAGCGGCTTGAGAAAGTCGTCGCGGATGAAGGGCGTGAAGGCGTTGAAGTCGGGGTCGGTCCTGAAAAACTCCAGCAGGAAGCGGCGGACGAGCGGCTCCTCGCTGGGGACCGGCGGCATGGTGAGCAGGTTGAAGTCCTGGTTCAGCTGGGCGAACTGGTTGCCGTGGGGCACCTTTTCACGGTATTCGGCGCGCAGGTAATGGACGTTGCGCGGCAGCTGGATGTAGGCCATGAAGCGCTCGCGGTCGAAGAGGCCTTTGCGCAGGTCGTGGCGCAGGCGGTTGTAGAGCACATGGGCCTTGAGCGAGTTGTGGACGGGCTCCAGCGTGCTGACGAAGGCCCAGACCCGCTCGAAATAGGCTTCGCGGGCCGCGCCGTCGGTGTCCAGGTCGACCTCGTCTTCGGGGGCGAGCTTGGCGAGGTAGGCGTTGATGAAGGCGGTCTCGTTGCGCAGGCCCGGCAGCCGCTTGAGCAGCTCGTCCATCTGGGCGACGGTCAGGAGCGCGTGCACGGGGTGGTGGCCGAACCCGCGGCTGTCGCGGGCCTTGAGGTCGGCGACGAGGAGGTCCACGAGGTTCGGCAAGTCGGGACGGGTGAGCCGCGAGAGCAGGTGGCGACGCTGCTCGTCGGTCAGTTTGGCCGCGGCGACAAAGTCGAGGCCCTCGTCGCTCAAGGTGCTGAGCGAGCGGGGGTCGCGCAGGGCCAGCCGCAGCAGCGCGCCGGGGGCGAGGGCGGCGTTATCGAAGGCCGACGGCGCCTGGCTGAGGCGCTCGCCGGTCTTGCGCGCGTGGGTGAAGTGCAGGTCCAGCTCGCGCCGCAGGTAGTCGAGCGTCTCCTGCGGGGCTTTGTCGTAGTCGAGCAGCGCCTGCCGGTTCAGCAGTTCGCGGGCGCGGTCGGTCACGCTGCCGTTGCGCTCCCGGATCCAGCGGTCCAGCGTCTCTTTGAAGCGCTGCCGCGCGCCGGTGTTCTGCGCGTGGAGCGCGTGGAAATAGAAGAAGTCGTCCGTGCCGGGAACGAGCTCCTTCAGGGCGGCTTCGCGGTCCGCCGCCAGGGCGAAGGTCTCGATATAGCCGATCTCTTGGGCTCCTCCGGTCAGCGCCAAAGCAACCGTACACGCCGCAGTCAGGCAGGTTCTCATGGGTGTTCCTCCGTTTTCATAGGATATACGTTTGCCGCGCCGGCTCTATTAAAAAGGTCCGTCGGATGGCGGCCGCTCCAAGAGTCACGAGAAGTTTCCTCGTTCTGCAGCCGTTTTGCAACCTGATTCCTGCCGGGCGCGTGCGCCTGTTGCGCCTTGCCTCGGCCGGGCGTAAGCGCTAAACTTCAGCCTTGTAGTCGGTTGTGAACCGTTGCGAATGGAGCGTGTGATGGCGGTATCGGTCGGAATTGAGGGCGTGAGCAAGAGCTTCGGGGCCTTTGTGGCCTTGAAAGAGGTGCGCGTCGACATCCGCCCCGGCGAGCTCTTTTTTCTGCTGGGGCCCAGCGGGTGCGGCAAGACCACGCTGCTGCGCTGCGTCGCCGGTTTCCACCGGCCCGATGCCGGCCGCGTGCTGATCGGCGGGCGCGATGTGACGGAGCTGCCGCCCTACAAGCGCGACACGGGCATGATGTTTCAGAGCTATGCGCTGTGGCCCCACATGACGTTGGCCGAGAACGTGGCCTTCGGGCTGGAGATGCGCAAGCTGCCGCGCGCGGAGATCCGGCGGCGCGTGGGGCAGGCCTTGGAGCTTGTCCAACTCGCGGGGCGCGCGAAGGACCGGCCGAATCAGCTCTCCGGCGGCCAGCAGCAGCGCGTGGCGCTGGCGCGCGCGCTGGTGATTGAGCCGCAGTGTCTGCTGCTGGACGAGCCGCTCTCGAATCTCGACGCCAAGCTGCGGCTGGAGATGCGGCTGGAGATCCGGCGCATCTGCAAGCAGGCGGGGCTGACCGCGATCTACGTGACGCACGACCAGAAGGAGGCGCTCTCGGTCGCCGACCGTCTGGCGGTGATGCGCGACGGCGCGGTCGAGCAGGTCGGCACGCCCGAGGAGGTCTACCGCACGCCGGCCAGCCGTTTCGTGGCGGGGTTCATCGGCGAGGGCACCTTCATCGAGGGGCGGGTGGAGAGCGTGGGCAGCGGCGGCGTGAGCGTCGCGACGCGCGTGGGGCTGCTGCGCGCCGCGAAAGCCGCGCCGGGGCTGGCCGCCGGCGACCGCGTCACGCTCTGCCTGCGCCCCGAGTCGGTGCGTCTGGACCCGCCGCTGCCGCAGGCTCCGAACGTCTTGCGCGGGCGGTTTCTCGAGAGCGTCTACCTGGGTGAGGTCGCTCAGCACCTGATCGCGCTGCCGCAGGCCGGGGGCGAAGGGGTGCCGTTCAAGGCTTTCGAGCTGAATCCGCTGCAGGGGCGGGACCGCGCGGGAGAGCCCGCCGAGGTCTGGGTGCCGCCCGAACACGTGATTGTGACGAGGACGTGAGGATGCGAATCGGACGTGCTGTCATTCTGGGGCTGGGCTTGGGGCTGCTGGTGGCGCAGGGCTGCGCCTCGGCGTACTGGACCGACCGCGGCAACGACCTGAAGGACGTCGTGACCCTGGCGGTGGGGCTGGGGTTGGGGGCCAAGGCGCGGGTCGGACCCCTTCAGGCGCCGCTGATCGTGCAGAGCGACTACGCCGGCCTGCGCTGCGGCGAGTGGTTCGCCTCGCCCATGCGCCACGATTACTGGACCTATGTGTCCGAGGCGGGGCGCGTGGTCGAAGGTCCGATCCCCCTGTACTACCGCGAGTATGACGCGCTCTACTCGGGCTATGAGGTGTTCGAGCCGGGCGGCCTTGCCGAAGCGCGGCGCAAAAATGTGGCGGCGCAGGGCATGGGCCCGTTCAATTTCGAGAAGAGCCGGCGCAACTACGGGTATTACACGCAGGTCGAGGCCACGGTTGGAGCCGTCGTCTCGCTGCGCGTCGGGCTGAACCCCGGCGAGCTGATCGATGCGCTGGCGGGGTTCGCCACGGTCGACCTGTTGGGCGACGATGTGAAGAGAGGGACGGCGAAATGAAGGACAAGGTGGTCGCGCTGGCGATGGCGGCGCATCCGGACGACATCGAGTTCATGATGAGCGGCACGCTCATCCTGCTGCGGCGCGCGGGGGTCGAGACGCACGTCTGCAACCTCGCGAACGGCTGCTACGGGTCGCAGGTCTACGACAAGGCGGAGACCGCGCGCGTGCGGGCGCTGGAGGCGCAGGCCGCGGCGCGCGTGGCGGACGCGGTGTGGCACCCTTCGGTGGCCGACGACCTCGGGCTGTTCTATGACGCGCCGACCCTGGCGAAGGTGAGCGCGATCGTGCGGCGGATCCGGCCGGACATCGTGCTGACCCTGTCGCGCTACGACTACATGGAGGACCACGAGTACGCCTCGCGGCTGACCAGTTCGGCGGCCTTCAACCGCTGTCTGCCCTGCTATGTGACCGATCCGCCCGAACCCTCCTACAACGCGCCGGTCGCGGTCTATCACTCGCTGCCGCACGCGCTGATGGACATGCAGCGCACGCCGGTCGTCCCCGAGTTCTGCGTCGATGTGGGAAGCGTGATGGAGCTGCGCCGCGAGATGCTCGCGCAGCACAAGAGCCAGCGCGAGTGGCTGGACGCGACCCAGGGCATGGGCTCCTACGTCGAGGCCATGGCCGACGCCGCGCGCGAGGTGGGACGGCGCTTCGCCGGCTGCGCGTTCGCCGAGGGCTGGCGCCGGCACAACCACATGGGGTATTGCGGCGCGGAGTATGCGCCGCTGGAGGCGATTCTGAAGGACGTTCTGAAACCGGTCAACAAGGAATAGGGGGAGACGATGGCACGTGCGATCAGCAAATTGGCGCCGGGGTGGTGGGACTACACGACGCTGGACAGCGAGATCCTCAACGATGCGGCGGCGCTCACGGCCAAGGACCTGGAGCAGCTGTCGCGCCCGGGCTTCAAGGTGAGCATTTACGACACGGTCGAGGAGTTCTACACGGCCGAGGCGCTGGAGTACATCGCGGCGTGGCGGCAGGCCACACCGGACAATCCCGTCGGCGTGTGCGGGCCGATCGGCCCGACCGAGCAGCTGCCGCTGGTGGCGCGGATCGTCAACGCGATCGGCCTGAACCTGCGCGACGCCCATTTCTGGGGCATGGACGAGTGGGTCGAGAACGGCCAGACGGTGTCGCCGAAGCACCCGCTCTCCTTCGCGAAGTGCGACAAGGAACAGTGCTTCGACCGGATCCTCCCCAAGCTCAGGATGCCCGCAAAAAACATGCACTTCCCGATCGGCGATCTGGAGGCCTACACGCGGACTTACAGCCAGGTCAAGTGCCTGCTGATGCAGGGCGGCCAGGGCGAGACGAAGCACTGGGCCTTCAACGACCCGCTCAAGCGCGAGGGCGCGTATGCGGATGCGCCGCCGTCTCCTGCCGAATACCGGAAGCTGTCGGCGCGGGTGGTCGACCTCCATCCGGTGACGATCATCCAGAACGCGCGCACGTCCGGCGGCGGCAACGTGGCGATGGTGCCCACCCGCGCCGCTACGGTCGGACCGGCCGAAACGTGGAAGGCGAAGACGGTGTCGATCTGGCATCCCGGCCACCACGACAACCCCTTCGGCATCCGGCTCTCGGCGCTGATGATTTCCAAGCGCATTCCCGACAGCTGCGTGCCGATGTCGCTCTTGGCGGACCATCCCGACGTGCGCTTCAACTACCTGCGCAAAGGCATCGGCGAGGTCGCGGTCGAGATGCACTGAGCGCTCGCAAGATTCCTTTTAAAGCGGGGCAAAACGTGGTTTACTATGCGCCTGTCTGCTTAAGCGGCACAAGGGGCTGCGGCGGCGGTGTGTCATCTCTTATTCTGGAGTCCCTCTGTGAAACGTCTGATCCTCTTTGCGTTGACCGTGTGCTGTCTGGTTTCTTTCTCTGAAGCGCAGGCGAAGAAAACCGCCAAGAAAGCCCCCGCGAAAAAGGCTGCGGCCGCGCCGGCCCAGCCGCAGAAGCCCAAGGGCTGCGTCTCCAAGACCCCGTACATCGGCGCGCTCATCATGGATGCGGACACGGGCGCGGTCCTGTTCGAGGACAAGGCCGACGCGCCGGGGTATCCCGCCAGCACGCTGAAGCTGATGACGCTGCTCGTGATCCAGGAAAAGATCGACGCGGGGCAGGTCAAGCTTTCCGACATGGTCAAGGTGTCGGTCGAGTCCTGCAAGACGGGCGGCTCCCAAGTCTATCTCGATCCTAAAGAGTCCTTCACGGTGGAGGAGCTGCTCTACGCGATGATGATTCAGTCGGCGAACGACGCGGCGGTTGCGCTGGCCGAGCACGTGGGCGGCTCGAAGGAGGGCTTCATCGAGCTGATGAACGCCAAGGCGCAGCAGCTCGGCATGGCCAACACGCGCTATGCTTCGGTCCATGGTTTGCCGCCGTCCGCCGGGCAGAAGCACGACGTGTCCAGCGCACGCGACATGGCGACCTTGTCGCGCGAGCTGTGCAAGCACCCGGCCGTCTTCGCCTATACCTCGGCGACCTACCGCCAGTTCCGCGCCAACACGCCGAAGCCGTTCGACATGCGCACGCACAACCCGTTCCTCAAAGAGGGCGTGGACGGCTGCGACGGCTTCAAGACCGGCTACACGGCGACGGCCGGCTGGTCGATCGTGGTGACGGCCAAGCGTAACGGCCGGCGCGTGATCGTGACGGTGCTGGGCAGCGACGAGCGCAAGATGCGCGACGCCAAGGCGCGCGAGCTGCTGAACAAGGCGTTCGCGCTGTTGCCGGCCGCCGCGCCCGCGCCGGCGGTGGCGCCGCCGCCGGCTGCCACGGCGCCCGTCCCGCTGCCGCCCGCCGTGCAGTGAGCGCCGTCCGCGCGGTTTATGCCGTCTGGGCGAGCCGTGCGCCTGGAGCGCGGGCGCCCTCGCCCGCAAGCGAAGCACGGCCCGCGCGTCCCCCTTCACGTCACCCGCTCTAGAATCGCCTGTAGCCCATCGGCTCGACGGTTTTGCCTTTGTAGGTGAAGGGCTCGCTGCGGTAGTTGGAGATGATCTCCGCGCCGTTTGAGAAGGCGGTGCGGAACACGTCCGGCGCGAGCTCCTCGTGCTGTTCCATGAACTCGAGCTGCAGGTCGGCGAGCGCCTCAAATTCGTCGTGCCCTTTCTTGACGATTGCGGCGGCCTGCTCCAGCTCCTCGTCCGTCGCGCACGCCAGGTCGATGTCGCCCATCCAGTTCTTGTTGTCCGCCTTGAACCGCGAATAGAAGTAGTAGATCGGGCGGCCGTTGAACTCGGCGAGCTTGGTCTGGGTGAAGCGGTCCTTGGCCGAGGCGTTGACCGTCTCCGTGAAGGGGTTGTTGAGGATGATGCCGTTGTAGACGAGCTGCCAGATCGGGATCAGCCGGTCGTGCAGGGGGTTCTTCTTGCCCGAGAGACCGTTGAAGTAGACGTAGAGCACGTAGTCCAGGTTGCCGCAGGCGAAGTCGAACGCGCCCTCCGAAGCCACGCCGCCGATGTTCTCCTTGCAGGCCTGCAGGATGCGGTCGAACCAGACCGCGCTCTCTTTCGGCGTGCAGGGATGGTCCGGGTCGAAGCAGCGGGGCGGCTGCAGGATGGTGATCACGTCGATGTAGTGCAGCCCGCGGAAGCCGAGGCCGGCGACTTTGCGGATGTCCTGCGGGTAGAAGCGCTCATACGCGCGCTGCGGGCAGAGCGCGTACATCTGGCCGCCGCTCCAGACCGCGTTGGAGAAGGGCTTGCCTTCCGGGGTTTTGACGGCCAGGTCCGGGTCCCAGCACTCCGCGACGCTGTAGCCGTCCGAGCTGTTGGTGTGGCCCACGATCTGGAAGCCTTTGCGCTGCGCCTTTTTGATCAGCGCGCGCAGCTCGGCTTCGCCGCCCAAGCCCTCTTCGACCGGGAAAATCTGCGGCCAGCGGCCGTCGTGCCCTTTCTGGTTCCAGCCGACCAGGCAGATCTCGGCGCGCCTGACACCCGCCTTGCGGAACGCGTCCACGATGTCGCCCACGCGCTCGAACGTGACGGCGGCCTTCATGGGCGGCTCGGTCGCCGCAGTCTGCTCCAGCACCGGGCTGGGCGCGGGCTTCCAGCCTTGGCGCACGCGCACTTCGAGGCTCTGCGCCGCATAGGCCAGCTCGGGCTGCGTCTTCATGCGCTCTTTGATGGGCTTGCAGACCTCCCGCTCCAGCTGCCAGTTGCGGTAGGCGCGCGCCATGCCGGCGTAGTCCGCGTCTTTGCCGCTGAGCAGGTGGTAACGGACCACGGGGTCGTCCGGCGGCACGAAGCCCGCGACGTGGAAACGCGGGGCGATCGTGTAGATGCCGTCTCGGGCGCGCACGTGCAGGTCGTACTCGAACCGCATCGAGGCCACGATGCCGACGAAGGTCGCGCGCGGATTCTTCATGCCGAAAATCGGCATGAAGTTGCGGCCGTAAAAGGTGCTCGGCCCCGCCACGGTGCAGACGCCGTTCGTGAGACGGAAGCTGCCGAGATAGCCGTCCGGCGTGACGTAGTAGCCCGCTTCGCCGCGCTTTGCGGCGGCGAACTCCGGCAGCACGGAGACCCACTCCACGCCCGCGGGCAGCTCGCTCCGTTTGACGATGACCGTCACCACGCCTTGGGCGTCGGGCGCCACCTCGAGCGTCTTTTTCTCCTCGCGCTTGTCGGAGAAAGACAAGGTCAGCTCTACCCGCGCGGCCATCAGCTGGCAGGCGCAGAGGCCCGCCAGCGCCATCGGAAAACAGCTCTTCATCGTTTTCCCCCCCCTGTTTATACGTTGTTCCTGCCTGTCCGCCGCTTCAGGGCGTCAGGCAATAGGCCCCTTGGCCGTCACGTCCCTGGATGCTCAGCGCAAGGGGCGGCGAGATCCCGTCCGGGTCGACGATCCGCAGCCAGAGCTTGCCGCCCTTGGGCACGCGCTGAAACGAGTCCGTGTGCGACACCGCCTGACCGCTGAGCGAGCCGGGCTCGGCCGCCGCATCCGGCAGGAGCGTGCGCAGGTCGAGGGTCGAGTCCCCGCTCCAGACCGTGCGGCCGGCTTCGTCTTCGAGCGTGTAGCGGATGACCCAGGCGTCATACGTGGGGGTGAGGCCGATGTTCTTCCAGTCGGCCGCGATCTGCAGGCCCTTTTCGGTGCGCGTGATGCTGGCTTCGGTGATCAGATAGCGGAAGCCGATGCGCGCGTACATGCGGTGGAACGCGTCGAGCGCCCGAGGATCGTCGAGGATCGAATAGTCGGTGGGATTGGTCGTGGACCGGCCCGTGCTGACGTTGCAGTTGCGGATCATGGCCGGGTGCAGATAGCTGACCTGCTCCAGCAGGCCCCAATAGGGATGAAACCCGTCTTTCGTCGGGCCCCAGCGTCCCGGCTCGCCCACGAGCGGCGCGCTTTTCCAGCGGTCGCGGAGGAGCTCGAACATCTTGACCCCCTCCTTTTCGTAGCGGTTCGCCGCGTAGTAGATCGACTGGTAGCGCGCCTCGTCGTCGCCCCAGTTGTCGCGGAAGAGGCCCGCCAGGCCGGCCCGGTTGCGGAGCGACAGCAGATGGAAGTGGTAGTCCTTCAGCGGGTCGTACGCCGGCGTGAACCGCATGCCGTTGGTGGGGACGACCAGGCGGATGTCGGGGAAGTGGCGGGCGTACGCGTCGGCGATGCGGATCAGGGTGGCGGAATCGGACGGGATCAGCGGCTTCGGATAGGCGCCTTCGCCCCAGAAGCCGAAGGGGCGCAGCTCGATGCAGCGGACCAGCTTCTTGCGGGGCACGGTCTTGCCGCCGGCCGTGACCGGCTGCTCCAGATAGGCCGCGAAGGCCCGCAGCAGCGCCTCGTAGCGCTCGGCGAAATACGGGTTGCTGAAGTTGGGTTCCCAGTGGGCGGTCTTGTTGAGCCACAGCGTGTTGACCGTGTCCTTCTGGGCGCTCCGCTGCATCGCCTCGTGCACGTACGCCGGATAACAGCAGAACGCGCCGTCGATTTTCTGCTTCGTGCCGGCGTTGCTGGTCACGAAGCAGCCGATGTTGAGCTTCTGGCCGTGCTGCAGGCACAGCTGGAAAGTGCGGTCCATCTTCTCGAAATGGTAGTCGCCCTCGCGGGTTTCGTAGGCGTCCCAGCCCACCCGGATCATGGCGTTCGCCGAGTGGTCGCTGACGCGGACCGCATAGCGCACGAGGTTCGTCAGGCCGTCGTCCGGGCCTCCGTTCCAGATCTCCGTGCCCGCGCCGGCGTTCTGGATGGCGCCCGCTTCGACGGGGATGATGTGCGGGGTAAAGCGGACCGTCGCGGGTTGGCTTCCGGACCGCAGCAAGGTGCAGGCGGAGAGGAGGACGAGGGGCAGCAGGGCCGTGAGGGTTGCGCGTCGCATCGGAGGTGACCTTTCGTTCTGCGGGGCGTTCAGTTCAGGGTTTCAGCGGGGCTGCTTGCGGGGTCGAGCCCGCGGGAGGTCAGGTTGTAGACGTGGTTGCGCACGCGGCGCAAGGCCCGCCAGCCGTAGCGGAAGAGGAACTCCCAGTCGCGGGCGCGGCCCGAGGCGAGGAAGCGGAGCTGGCGCGCCACGAAGCGCGGGTCGGTCGCGATGCCGTACATGTCGCGGATCGCCTGGTAGTACTGCTCGTGCGGGATCGGGGTCTTCACGATCAGCTTGCTCATGTCGAAGTCGTTGTAGTCGTCGGTCAGCAGCACGTTATTCGCGAGGCACTCCCGGTGGTAGGGCGTGAAGTCCAGCGGCGTGCAGATCGTCACCTGCAGGGTCCGGGCCAGCCCTTTGAACATCATGTCGCGAACCGTGCTCACGGTTTTGGCCAGCTGCCCGGCGGTCTGCCAGTAGTAGCCCACCATGATGGTGAGGTGGGGGTGAAGCCCGTACTTGGTGAAGAGCTCGAGGTTGCGGTAGGCCTGGTGGGGCAGGTAGCCCTTGTTCAGGCGCGTGAGCGTCTCTTCGTCGGCGGCCTCCAAGCCCACCAGCACGAAGCGGAAGTTGGCTTTGGCCAGAAGCGCGATGGTCTCCTCGTCGAGATAGCCGAAGCGGGTGTTGAAACCGAAATAGCAGCCGCGCCGGTGCAGGCCGCGGTCGATGAGGCCGCGCGCGAAGGCCCGCGCCTGCTCGCCGCGGTACCAGACGCCGGAGTCGTCGAAGATCTCGCGCACGCCGTACCCCTCGATGAGACGCTGGTACTCGTCCAGGCTCTTGTTCACGGAGCGGATCGAGAACGTCAGGTCCGGGCCGTTGTAGCGGCAGAAGGTGCACTTGCCGAAGGTGCAGTCGCGGATCACGCTGGTGGCGTAGGTGCCCGGGGTGCGCAGGTAGTTGCCGTTCTCGAAGGCGTAGCGTCGCCACTCGACGAGGTCGCGGTCGACGTCGGGGGAGAGGTCCAGGTCCTCGACACGCTTGAACGCACCGGTCGCGCGGAAGCGCTGCTCGTCGAGGCGGATGAAGAGGCCTTCGATGTCGCAGGTCTCGCGCCAGTCCTCGTGTTCGGCGATGTAGGGGATGAGCTTCCTGAGCACGAAGTCGACGTGGTTGCTCTGCAGGACCACGTCCGCGGCGCAGGCGCGCATCGTCTCGTCGGGCATGCGCATGGAGTGGTAGCCCGTCATCACCACGAGCGTTTTGGGCAGATCGCCTTTGAGGCGGTTGACGAGCGCCCAGTAGAACTTCATCACCGGGGTCGTGCTCTCGAACACCACCACGTCCGGCCGCCACGCCAGAAGCCCCGCATACCAGGCGTCGAAACTCTTGCCTTGCGCGTTGCCGTCGTCCCAGCGCACTTCGCAGCCGAGGTCGCGCAGCCAGGTCGCCGCCTGGGCGTGCACGACCGGCAGCAGGAAGGTCGGGATCTTGAAATACTGCACATTGCGGTTCTGCGAGACCATGGCGACTTGGCCACGGTCGTTCAGAATGGGCGGATAGGAGATCGCAACCTTCATGTCGTTTCACCTCGCGGTTGGACGCGTCGCCGTCAAAAGAAAGTCTCCGTGAACAGCCGGTCGCTGGGGACGCCCTGCGCGCGCAGCAGGTCGTACACGGCGGCGACCATGGCGCTGCGTCCGCACATGTAGCAGTAGCGGTCCGTTTCAACGGGGTGCGAGCGGAGGTAGTCGGTGACCCGCCCGCGGAAATCGCCGCCCTCCTCGCGGCTGACGCAGGAGACGTATTGATTCCGCGGGTAGTCGTCGCTGTCGTAGCGGTCTTCAGCCCTGGATACGCCGTGGATCAGTCGGTAGTCGAGCTGCGGGAAGCGCCGGACGAAGCTGTGGAAGGGCGCGATCCCGACTCCCGTCGCCACGAACAGGTAGCGCCGCGCGCGGTCATCCGGCTGCGCGATGAGAAATTCGCCGTAGGGGCCGGCGAGGTCCACCTCGTCGCCGGGCTGGGCCCGCTGCAGCGCGCAGGCGGTCTCGCTGCCCGGGCGCGCGATGATCAGAAATTCCAGATACGGGTCTTCGGGGGCGGAGTAGATCGAAAATTCGCGGTTGATCGCGAAGCGGTGCGGCCCGAGCGTCACGTGCTGGCCGGCCTCCGCCCGGAATGCGTGGCGGTCGATGCGGAGCACGAACGTCGTGGCCGTCAGCTTGCGGACGCTTTGGACGAGATGTCGCGGCCGGTCAGTCATGAGGGTTCACTTTCTTGGAGGTTGACTCTACCAAAAACGCCCGCGCTCAACAACGCCGCACCCCGCCGTCTGTTCGCTCAACGCGTCCGAAGGTAGTTCTGCGCCGCGACCATCTGGCCTTTGTACGCGTAGGGCTCGGCGCCGTAGTTCGTGATGACCTCGGAGCCGTCGGAGAACGCCGTGCGGAAGACCTGCGGCGCGAGCTGCTCGTGCTGCTCCATGAAGGCGAGCTGCAGGTCGGCGAGCGCCGCGAATTCGTCTTGTCCCTGCTTGATTTTCGCGACGCTCGCGCGCAGCTCCTCGTCCGTGGCGCACGCGAGGTCGCCGTCGCCCATCCAGTTTTTGCCGTCGTCCTTGAACTTGGAGTAGAAGTAAAAGATCGGCCGGCCGTTGAACTCGATCAGCTTGAGCTGGGAGGCGCGGTCCTGGGCCGTATAGTTGACCGTGGCGGCAAAAGGCGTGTTCAGGACGATGCCGTTGTAGACCAGCTGCCAGATCGGGATGAGGCGGTCCGTCAGTTTGGACGTCGGCTCGTTGGGCTTGTCGAACGAGACGTACAGCACGTAGTCGAGGTTGCCGCAGCAGAAGTCATAAGGGCCCTCGGAGGCGATGCCGCCAAAAGTTTCTTTGCTGAGCCGCATGATCTGGTCGATGTAGAACCCCGATTGCCGCTCGTTCGCGGGATGGCGCGGGTCGCCGCAGCTCGGCAGCCGGACGCAGGTGAAGACGTCCAGATAGTGCAGCCCGCGGAAGCCGAGCCCGGCGATCATCGGGATGTCCTTCACCGCGAAGCGCTCGTAGGCGCGCTGCGCGCAGATCGTGTAGACGCGGCCGCCGCCCCATGTGGTCTTGTGCCGCGGCAGCGTACCGTCGGGACGCTTGCGGATGTATTCCGCGTCCCAGCAGTCGGCGACCAGATACGCGTCCAGGTGGTTGCCGTGGCCGACGATCTGGTAGCCGGCAGTCTGCGCCTTCTTGATGGCCGCGCGGAGTTTCTCTTCGCCCCCGAGACCCTCTTCGACCGGGAAGACCTGCGGCCAGCGGCCGTCGTGGCCCTTCTGGTTCCAGCCCACCAGGCAGATCTCCGCGCCGGCGACCCCCTGCCGCTTGAACTCGTCCACGATGTCGCCCACGCGGTCGAACGTGACCATGGCCTTCATCGGCGGCTCGTCTTTGACGGTGTGGTCGGGCACGGGGCTCGGCACGGGCTTCCAGCCTTGCCGGATGCGGACTTCCGGAAACCGGGCGGCATACGCCAGCTCGGGGCTGTTCCGGAGGCGCTCGCGCAGCTGAACGCAGGCCTTGCGGTCGAGCTGGTACTTGCGGTAGACGCGCGCCATGCCGGCGTAGTCCGCCTCTGCGCCGCTCAGCGGGTAATAGCGGATGGCGATGTCTTCGTAAGGCGTGTCCATGCCCGTGTCGAAGACGGGGCTCAAGGTGTAGACGCCGTTCGTGGCCCGCGCGACCAGGGAGTAGTTGTAAGGCATGCCGGTGACGATGGCCGCATAGGTCATCCGCGGCGTCCGCATGCCGAACAGCGGCATGCAGCTGGACGCCAGCTTCTCGACGCCCGTCCGCTCCCGGAAGGTGCCGAGGTGGCCGTTGGGCATCACGAAGTAGCCGTCCTCGCCGGCTTTGGCCGTGGCGAAGTCGGGCAGCACCTCGAGCGACGCGAGGCCGGCCGGAAGGTCGCTCCGCTTGACGGTCAACGACAGGACGCCTTGGGCATCGGCCACCAGGGCTGCCGTCCGGCGCTCTGCAGGCCGGTCCTTGAAGGTCAACGTCAGCTCGACCTGCGCGGCCTGAACACCCCACGCGCAGACATATGCGAATAGTCCCAGCCCATACGATCCTCTCATGGCTTCCGTCCCCCTCTCTGTTGAATGCGGCCCCCAGATTGGCCTTGCTCCCCGCGTGTTCCGTTTCCCCTGCCCCTGCGCCGGATGCATAGTCCGGCGGCGGAGCAACGGCGCGTACGATGGGGCTATCGTTTCACATTCCGCCTTTTCCGCCTAGTGATGAACGCGCAAGAATGATAGGATAAACGCGTCATGAAACGAAAGCCCTCCGCTCCGTCGCGACCTCCGGTCCTCATCGACCGGCCGCCGCGCGTGTTGCTCGACTTTCCGACGGCGAACCTGATTCACCGGCAGATCCTCAACGGGATTCTGCGCTACGCGCATCAGCACGGCCCGTGGGAGTTTCATATGATCACCCACATGCTGGGCGAGCAGGGGCTGCGGCGCACCAGGGAGTGGGGCTGCTCCGGCGCGATCGCGCTGGTGGACACCCTGGCCCGCGCGCGGGCCGTGTTGTCCACGGGGGCGCCGACCGTCTTCTTCAATCCGCCCCGCGCGCTGCTGACGCGCCTGCGCGCCGCGGGACGCTGGAGCTGCGTTCTGCGCGATCAGACGGGGTTGGGGCGCGCAGGCGCGGCATACTTTGCGGAACGCCAGTATTCACACTTTGCCTTTGTGGGCGAGGTGAACGACGCCGCGTGGTCGCTTGAGCGGGCCCGCGGCTACTGCGAGCGGGTGGCCGAGTGCGGCTGCGTGTGCGAGCGGTATCCTTCGCTGCCGCGGCGCGAGCGCGACGATTTCGGACTGGAGCAGAAGCGCCTGCGGGCTTGGCTTCGCGCGCTGCCGAAGCCCGTGGCCCTGATGGCCGCGTGGGACCGGCGCGCCCGCCAGGTGCTGGACACCTGCCTGGAGGCGGGGATCTCCGTGCCCCACGAGATCGCCGTGCTCGGCGTCGACAACGACGAGATCTTGTGCGAGACCACCACGCCGTCGCTTTCGAGCGTCGCGCTGGACGGCGAGAACAACGGATTCGAGATCGCCAAGCTGCTGGACCGGCAGATGCGGGGCGCGCGCGCCCGGCGGCCGGAGGTGCACGTGCTGGGCCTGGCCAGCATCGTGTCGCGGCGCTCCACCGAGACGACGTGTGTGGCCGATCCCCTGATCGCCAAGGCGCTGGCCTTCATCCAGGCGAACCCTGGCGTCGCCGTGACGGTGGGCGAGGTGGCCCGCCACCTGAACGTCTCGCGCCGCCTGCTGGAGCTCAAAGCCCGACAGTCGTTCGGCCGCACGATCCGCGATGAGATCCAGCGCATCCGTTTCGACCGCGTGCGTTCGCTGCTGCAGAACACAGAGCTGACGGTGAGCGAGATCGCAGCGTCCTGCGGCTTCTACGATCCCAGCCACCTCTGCCTGCGCTTCCGGCGCACCTTTGGCCTGACACCTGCCGCCTTCCGCGCCGACGTGCGCGGGGCTCTGGATGCGAGGTGAGCGCCCGCGCCGTTGTGCGGTGGTCGGTGGCGGAGGGGCTCCCGGCGGCCTGTTATTGCGGGGGCCAGCAGGGTAGACGCCTGGGTGGAAATATGATAAAAGACCAGTGATATGGGCAGTCGCTCTCCGGAGGGTTGCCGGTTACGGACACTTTGAAAGGATCGGTCATGACAAGCATCAACCGCGCGAATACAGCGGCCTGTGCAGGTGCGCTCGTCGTTGCGCTGGGACTCCTCGCCCTCCTTCCTGCGGGGGCGGACGTCATTTATCAGGAGTACGGAGGCGTCGTCGTGGGCGAGGGCGAGCTCTACTCCAGCCGCACCAACGCCGCAGCCGGCGACGGCTGGCTCGTCGTGCCTGTCGAGAACGCCGGGGCCGGCACGAATCTCAATGCCCGCGGCGGCGCCTATGTGCAGTCACTGCCCGACAACGGCACGGCCGGCGGCCCCACGAATCCGCCGTCGATCTCCTACAAGATGCAGCTCTTCACGCCCGGCACCTACCGGCTCTACCTCCGCCTGGGAGGGAACACGCTGGTCGGAGGGGGCGGCAACTCGGATTCGCTTTTCGTCGACATCGTGGAGCTGAAAGACGGGTTCGGCGTGTTCGGATCCGCCACTAACAAGGTCGCGGACTGGTACGAGTTGGCGTCGCCCGTGGACGGCGACTTCGCGACGACGCCGTGGTACAGCACCGCCAAGCCGGAGGTCAATGAGGCCTCGGCCTCGGGCTACAACGCCGAATGGACGATCACGCGCGAGGGCGTCTACACCCTGCGCATCTCCGAGCGGGAAGACGGCGCGGCCGTCGACGCATGGGTCTTCCAGCTCGCGACCCTGCCCGCGCCGACCGGATATGGCCCCGCGATGTCCGCCGTGCAGCCCTCCCGCGTGTTCATCCCGGCGGCGGCTGACACCTTCCTGAAGCGCAACGAGCCGACCGTTCCCCACGGGACAAACGCCGAGATCCTCGTCAAGAACGACCTGTCCGCGACGCCCGGCGATCTCGACCGCAACACCTTCCTGCGCTTCGACCTCTCCGCCTTGGCCGGGTTGACGAACAACATCATGGCTGTGACGAACGCTGAGCTGCGGATCGACCTGGTCGCGGCGGGAACCAGCACCAACCACGAGATCTATGTGGCGGCCATTGCCGAAGAGGCCGCGGATGAGACGTTTGCCGAAGATCTGCTGACGCCGAGCACCTCGGATGTGTGGGACTCCGCCACCGACGAGGCCGTGAACTTCAACAAGGTGCTCGGTCAGGCGCCGCTGGGGAGTTTCGATGTCTCCACGGGCATCAACGGCAAAACGGTCACCTTCAGCGGTCCGGGGCTGCGGCACGCGATCCGCGCCGACACCGACGGCGTGCTCGCGCTTGTGCTGTACCGGACGTTCGACAATCCGGGGTCAGACAACTTCGCGTCGAAAGAGCACCCCACGTTCGGCCCGCCGCGGCTGGTTCTGACCATCGGTCCCCGACAGAGGGGTTCGATCATGATGCTGCAGTAGTCTTTTGCGGCTGCCTAGGCGTTCTGGAGGCGGTTGCCTTGAGCGCGTTGGGCACGGTTTCTTTGGGCGATACCTTGTACCACGCGCGGGCGATCACGCCCGATTCGTCGATGAGGAACGCCGATCGGATGAGGCCCATGTAAGGTTTGCCGTACAGCTTCTTCTCTCCCCAGACGCCGTATTGTTCGGCGACGGCGTGATCGGGATCCGATAGCAGCGTGAACCCGAGAGCCTTCTGCTCGTCGAAGCGCTTGAGCAGGGCGGGCTTGTCGGGGCTGACGCCGAGCGGCACGATGTCGCGCGCCGCCAGCTCTACGCGGGCGCTGCTCACTTCGCACGCCTGCGTGGTACAGCCGGGCGTCAGCGCCTTCGGGTAGAAGTAGAGCAGGACTTTCTTGCCGCGGAAGCCGGAGAGTTTCACGGATTCTCCGTTGGCGTCCAATAAGGTGAAGTCGGGTGCTTTCTGGCCGGGTTCGAGCTGGCTCATGGTGTGATCTCCTGCGCCCAAGATGACAAAGCCCGCGCCGCGGGTCAAGCGCTGAGCAGTCAGACCGCGACATGCGTGTCTTTAACCATGAAGGGCATGAAGATGTGTAGTCTTCGGTCCGATAAGAGTCTGACGGTCTAAGGAGACTGAATCGTGTGGGGGGCTCATGGGACTTGTGATATGCTAAAGCCCATGCGAGATGAGAAAATCACATGGCCGGTTCCTTTCAGCGTGCATACGGAGGAAGCCCTGGCCGAGGTCCGGACGGCCTTTCAGGCGATGGCGTTTGTCAGAATGGCGCTGTCGGAAGGGAGACGGCATGACACGCGAAGGTGATGGTCTTGTGTTCGTTGCGACCCTTCTGTCCTCTGTCGGGATATTGTGCTGGCTCTGCTATATGATGGCGGAAGGATGCGGATGGAATCGGCTGGCGGAGCGGTTTCCTGGTGGGCCGGCCTTCGATGGTCGTCTCTTCCCCTGGCAGTCGGCGCGCTTTCACGCGGTGCGCTACAGCGCGTCCCTGTCGGTCGGATTGAGCCGCGAGGGCCTCTACGTGGTGCCTATGTGGCCGTTCCGCCTCTTTCATCGGCCGCTCTTGATCCCGTGGCAGGTGTTGCGGTCAGAGCTGTGCCCGCGCTGGCTGTTCGCGGGCTATCGGATTTCGGTCCAAGGCTTTTCCGGCGTGACCTTTCTGATTGGCGGACGCGCAGCAAAGGCGTTGCGAGAACGCTTGGCGGAAAAGGCGTGAAGCGGCTTTGAAGTCGGACGTTTTTGATCTGCCGCTCAGCAGGGGATCGTTTTGAGCACCTGGGCGAGCACCTCGCGGCAGTAGGAGCAGGCCTCGCAGTCGCCGGGGCAGCCGCCGATGCGTTCGGCCCAGTCGGGCGGGAAGGCCGCGTTGTCGACCACACGCGGCGCGAAAGCGGGGGCGAACCCCGGCTCCAGCAGGTCGAGCAGGTTGCCGCCGAAGCGTCCCCCGGCGTAGGCCGCGACCACCATGCGCGGGTGGGCGTGCTGGCGGGTCGCGAGTTTGACGGTGTCGGCCAAGCCCTCGTAGCGGTGCAGGTCTTCGGGCCTGATCCACGTGGCTTTCAGGATTTCCACGAGCTTCTCGGGGTCGCGGTAGAGGGTCCAGCAGACGTGCGGGTTCCAGCCGGGCAAGTTCTCCCGCGCTTCGGCCGCCGCGCTGTGGGCGATCAGGTTGTCGTGGAAGGTCTGTCCCGGGCAGAAGCGCAGGCAGCCGCTGTTGGCGAGCAGGCAGAGCTTCTTGCCGTGCCGCTCGCACCAGGCGCGGACCTGCCGCACGTGGCCGAGGTCGCGCTGCAGGTCGCGCTGCAGATAGAAGCTGTCGAAGAGGTCGCCGACGTAACCCATCGCCTGCGTCGTGCCGATGCGCATGTTGACCGAGGCGCGCACCTCGATGCCGGGGAAGCGCGTCTTTACCGTGTGCGCGATCATCGGCGACGTGGTGGTGACGATCTCCGGAGCGCAGCCCTTTTCGCCGAGGCGCTCAATGACCGAGACGACTTCGTCTTGCAGGTCGACGCTGATCGCGCGGCCGCCATAGCAGTTGGCGTTGAGCAGCAGGTCGAGCTTGACGCCCAGGGCGCGGAGGGTCAGCAGCTCCCGCTCCAGCGTGAGCTGGACGTCCTCCGGAGCGTCCTCCGAGCCGTAGCCCAGCGGCGGACGGCCAGAAGGCTGGCCGACCCACGGAAAGTACACCTCCCCGATCCGGTCACGGTAATCGGCCACGAGGGCCGAGAACGGCTCGCCGTCTTCTCTGTGCTGGTAGCCGACTGCGAAGGTCATGGCGCGCCTCAGTCAATCAGCGGATTGACTTTGCCTTCCGTTTTGTCGGTTCCGTAGTTGTCGCGCTTGTTGTAGGTGATGTACGCCTCGGAGTCCTCGGTCATGCCGCGCTTTTCATAGTACTCGACCACTTCCGGTGTGAGCTCGTACGGCTTTGAGCGGTCGATCTCCCACTGCGGGCCGCTGCGGAATTTGTTCTTGAACTGGTTCTTGAGTTTGCGGCGCTCCTCCAGATGGACCATGCAGGCGCGGATGCAGCCGCAGGCGCCCTCGATGGCGCGGCCGTAGCCGTACATCCGCGGATACTCGCTTTCGAACGGGTTCAGCTCGCGCTCCGTGCCGCCCTGAATGCCCTTTTCGCAGGCGAGCGGATTGAGCTTGTTCCACTCGAGCTCGTGTCCGGCCACGGTGGTCCGGACCGCTTCGTTCAGGCTGAGCGCGTTGCCGTGGCAGTGCTTGACGCACTGCTTGCAGCGGTCGCAGATTTTGCCCTCGTAAATCGGGTCGGGCTCCAGCTCGGCGTCGGTCAGCAGGAGCGCGAAGCGCTGCCGCGGGCCGAACTCCGGGGTGAGGAAGACCTTGCTCCAGCCGATCTCGCCGAGGCCGGCCATATAGGCGGCCAGCCGGAAGTGCACCAGGACGTCCGGATACGGCTTGCCGTCCGCCGCGGGGCGGCTCCAGCCCTTGCGGAATTTGCCTGTCACGGGGTTGACGGCCTCGCCGCCGTTGGCGTTCAGCATCGGGACCGTCTCGTAACCCTCGTCTTCGAGCAGGCGGGTCAGGTTCCACAGCACCATGGGCCCGTAGACTTGGTTGAGGGCCGCGTACCCCATCGAGGGATAAGTGCTGAAGAGGGTGCCTTCCTCGATGCCGCGCAGCGTGCCGCGCGCGATGCGGAAACCGAGCACGATCATCGACTTCGCGCCGGGAAAAATGTACCGCGCGTCGTTTTGCTTCGGCGCGCCTTCGAAGCGGCTCATCGGCGCGATGCCGACCAAGTCGGCGCCGAGCCGCTTCGCATGTTCCTTCACTTGCTTCGCGTCCATTCTCTCTTCTCCTTCTAAGATTTCCGCCGCGCGTAGAGGCGCGACAGGCGCATGAACAGGGCGGCCGTCGCGACGCCGGACGTGCCCGCCAGACAGGCGGCCCGCACGGGCTGGCCGTAGAGGCCGGCGCCGATCGCGAACATGGCGGCGTAAACCGCCAGACACGCCAGCGTCATGCAGAGCAGCCCCGTCGGCACGTCCCAAGCCTCCGTGCGCTCGGACAGCGTGACACCCTGCGCCGCCGCCCGTTGCTCGACCGCGCGCCACCCCGGCCCGCCGGCGCGAATCTGGCGGCAGAACCGGAAAAGCGTCTCGTCGTCGGCTGGCTTCGTGACCAGCGTCACCGCGATCCAGGCGGCGGTCGTGACGGCGATGCCGGCGATCAGCTTCTGCCATTGGGCGAGCTCCGGCCCGCCGAGGCTCGGGTAGATCAGCTGGAAGAAGACGGCGGCCAGAAAGGAGACGGCCATGGCCGTGATCTCGCTGAAGGCGTTCACCCGCCACCAGAACCAGCGCAGCAGGAACAGGAGTCCGGTGCCGGCGCCGATCTGCAGCACCAGGTCAAAGGCCGCTTTGGCGCTTTCGAGAAAAGGGGCGAGCAGGCACGACATCACCATGAGCGCCAGCGTGGCGATCCGGCCGACCAGCACCAGCCGCTGCTCGGAGGCCGAGGGGTTGACGAAGCGCTTGTAGAAATCGTTCACGAAGTACGACGAGCCCCAGTTCAGATGGGCCGCGAGGGTCGAGAGGAGCGCGCCCAGCAGAGACGCCACCACGACGCCCATCAGGCCTGCCGGCAGGAAGGTCAGCATGGCCGGATAGGCCAGGTCGTCGCCCATCACCTGGGCGTCCACGTTGGGGAAGGCCGCGCGCAGCGCGTCGAGGTCGGGGTAGACCAGCAGCGAGCAGAGCGCGACGATGTACCAGGGCCAGGGGCGCAGCCCGTAGTGGACGGCGTTGAACAGCAGCGACGCGCCGACCGAGTGCATTTCGTTCTTGGCCGAGAGCATGCGCTGCGCGATATACCCGCCGCCGCCGGGCTCCGAGCCGGGGTACCAGACGTTCCACCACTGGATAGCAACGGGGATGACGAACACGGAGACCAGCAGGTCGGTGTTCGAGAAGTCGGGAAAGAAGCTGAGCTTCTCGACAACGGCCGGGTGGGACACGAGGCGGGCGAAACCGTTGACTTGGGGCAGTCTGACGGCGTAGACCGCCGCCGCCACCGCGCCGATCAGGACGACAGCGAATTGGAAAAAGTCGGCGATCACGATGCCGCGCATGCCGCCCAGAGCGCTGTAGAGCACGGTCACCACGGCGGTGATGGCGACGATCTTGACTGGCGAAAGATCGAACATCACGACGCCGATCTTGATCGCGCCGAGGATGACCAGAGCGGTGATGACGGTGTTGAAGAACACGCCCAGGTAGAGCGCCCGGAACCCGCGCAGGACCGCGGCGGCCTTGCCGCTGTAGCGCAGCTCATAGAACTCGATGTCGGTCTTGGCCCCCGTGCGGTGCCAGAGCTTCGCGTAGACGAAGACGGTGAGCATGCCCGTCAGCAGGAAAGCCCACCAGACCCAGTTGCCGGAGATGCCGTTCTTGCGGATGATTTCCGTGAAGAGGTTCGCGGAGTTGGTCGAGGTCGTGGCGGCGCACATCGAGATGCCCAGCATCCACCACGGCATCGAGTTGCCGGACAGGAAAAACTCGGTCGAGCTTTTGCCGGCCTGCTTCGAGGTGACGAGTCCGATGACGATCAGGACGACGAAGAACAGGGCGACGATGATCCAGTCGACAGGCTGCAGTACCATGGTGTTTTCCTAACCCAAAGTCATTTTCATTCGAACCGCACGTCGCCGAAAAACTCGGGACAGTGATAGTTGGGGGCGGGCGTCCGGACCGGGGCCCAAGAGAGGTAATGGGGGACCGTCATGCCGCTGCCCACCTTGTAGAAGTTGGCGGTCGCCAGCGCTCCGCTGAGCGAGGTGAGGGAGTGGTCCGTGAGACAGGCAACCGGAATCCGGGCCGTCACCGTCCATTCGAAGCCTCCCGCCTTCTCGGCGAAGGGCTGCCGTCCCAGCGACGGCAGCGTCACGAGCCGCTCCATCAGCGGCAGCGGGACGAGCCGGCGGGACTCTCGTCCGGAGCCGAAACCGAGGTGCGGCGTCCCGATGCAGTTGCACTCGAAATTGTAGTAGTGCGTTCGGTCGAACGAGAGGAAGAACTCGACGGCGCTGTCCCGATACACGTCGCCGTGGACGCGCGTCTCCAGACCGCGGACGCGCTCTTCCGCGACGGAAAACAACAGCCAGAGCTCCGTTTGGACGTGACCGATCCGGACGCTGACGCTCGGACGGTAGGGGTGCTGCGGCCAGTTGAGGCAGGCGACCGGCACGGCGGCCGTCTCGGCGAGCAGGCACGCCTGAAGGTCGGCGAGCGGGGTCGCCGCGGGGAGGCTGAGATGCTTGATGAGCAGCGTGTCCATGGCCGGCCTCTATTTCTCCACCAGGAGGTGCTTCAGCGGCTGAACCGTCTGGCCGCGGTAGGAGAAGGGCTCGCTGCGGTAATTGCAGAGGACCTCGCTGCCGTCGGAGAAGACGGTGCGGTACACGTCCTTGTCGACCGCCTCGTGGCGCTCCATGAATTCGGTCTGCAGGTGGCACAGGGAGTCGAATTCGTCGTAGCCCTCCTTGACTTTGGCCACGCTGGCGCGCAGCGAGGCTTTGTCGGCGCAGGTCAGGTCTTCTTTGCCCATCCACGCGTCGTTGTTGTCGCGGTAGTTGGAGTAGAAGTAGAAGAAGGGCCGGCCGCCGAACTCGACCAGCATCAGGCGCGTGGCATCGTCTTTGATCGTGTAGTTGCAGGTCGGCGGGAACGGGTTGTTCAGGATGATGCCGTGGTAGACCAGCTGCCAGAACGGCACGAAGCGGTCCACCATCGGATGGGGCTTGGGCGGGACGATCGAGGCGTAGAGCGCGTAGTCGAGCTGGCCGCAGCAGAAGTCGTGGCCGCCCTCGGAGGCGCTGCCGCCCATCACGGTCTGCGCCTCGCCCATGATCCTGCCCACCCAGGCGGCGCCCTGGTTCTTGTTGAGCGGATGGCGCGGGTCGTAGCAGGCGCGCGGCTGGACCACGGTCAGCACGTCGTTGTAGTGGAGCCCGCGGAAGCCGAGGTCTGCGAAGGCCCGCAGCTCTTTCTGCGCGAAGCGCTCGAAGGCCCGCTGCGGGCAGATGTTGTACATGCGGCCGCCGCTGTAGACGGCGTGCGTGGAGAGCGCGCCGTCGGGCTTCTTGATGATGTACTCGGCGTCCCAGGTGTCGGCGATCATGTAGGCGTCGTAGCTGTTGTTGTGGCAGACGATCTGGTAGCCCATGGACTGCGCTTTCTTGATGAGCCTGCGCAGCTTGGCCTCGCCGCCCAGCTGCTCTTCGACCGGAAAGAGCTCCGGGAAGCGGCCGTCGTGGCCTTTCTGGTTCCAGCCGACGAGGCAGACTTCCGCGCGCTCGACGCCCTGCCGCTTGAACTCGTCCAGGATGTCGCCCACGCGGTCGAAGGTGACGGCCACTTTCATGGGCGGCTCGTTCTGGCGGGTCTGCTGCTCCACCGGCGTAGGCATGGGCTTCCAGCCCTGGCGGATGCGGACCTCGAGGCTCCGCGCGGCGTAGGCCAGCTCGGGACGGGCCTTGATGCGCTCGCGCAGCGGCACGCACGCCTTGCGCCCGAGCTGATAATCGCGGTAGGTTTTCGCCATGCCGGAGTAGTCGGCCCGGTCGCCGGTCAGGAGGTGATAGGCGACGGCGATGTCGTCGTAGGCGGGCTCGCCCCGCAGCTCGAAGCGAGGCGCGATCGTGTAGACCCCGTCTTGGGCGCGCGTGACCAGGGTGAAGTCGTAAGGCGTGCCGGTGACGATCGCCACGAAGGTGGCGCGCGGGTTTTTCATGCCAAAGACCGGCATGGGCATGTAGGTGCGCGCGGTGCGCTCGCCCTTCTGCTCGTGGAAGGTGCCGAGCTCGCCGTTGGGCATGACGAAATACCCCGCCTCGCCGGTGCGGGCGGAGGCGAAGTCGGGGAGCACGGTGAGCGTGTCCAGCTTCGGCGGCAGCTCCTCGCGTTTGAGTGTGACGCGGATGACGCCTTTGGCGTCGGGCTCCGCCGAGACTGTTTTCTTCTCCACCCGTTTGTCCGTGAAGGTGTAGGTCAGCTCCACCTGCGCGGCGAATGTGCCCGTCGCGCACAGCAGCACCGCGAATCCCCGTGCATAGCGTCTCATTCCGTTTTCCTCCCTCTGCCGATTTTTTTGTGCCCGTTAACCGATGGACAAGGCCCGCGCGATCCGCTTGAAGAAGCCCGGCTTGAACAGGCGGTAATCCTTTGGCCCGATCGTGCGTCTCCGGTACGTGAAAGGCCGGTCCGAATAATTGGTGACGATCTCGCTGCCGTCCGCGTACCGCGTGAGGAAGACCGCCTCGGCGATTTCGCCGTGGAAGTCCATGAACTCGTACTGGAGATGCTTCAGGGGCTGATATTCGTCGTACGCCTCTTTGATCGGTTTCAGCTCTTTGTAGGGGTTGAAGTAGAAGGTCGGACGGCCTCCGAATTCGATCAGCTTGAGCCTGCGCGTCGTCGTGTCCAGCCACGTGTGCGGCTCCGTGCCGGACGGGCGCGGGATGTTGTAGTCGATCGTCGAGTAGAAGGGGTTGCTGAGAATGATGCCGTGATAGGCGATCTGCCAGAGCGGGATGATGCGGTCGGCCAGCGGGTTGGGTCGGCCGAGCCACTTCGGGTAAGCCGTGACGTAGAGCGCATAGTCGAGCGTCCGCGCGACGTGGTCGCAGGGGCCTTCAGAGCCGAAGCCGCCGAAGGCGCGGCGGGCTTTCTCGCCGATCCGGTTCATGTAGTCGGCGGTCTGCTGGCGGTTGAGCGGATGCGCGGGATCGAAGCACGGATAGGGAGTGATGCACGAGGTCACGTCGATGTGATGGGTGCCTTTGAAGCCCAGCTCGGACAGCCCCTTGTAGTCGTCGTCCACGATGGCGTCGCAGACCCGCTGGAAACAGGGGGAATACGCCCGGCCGCCGGCGAACAGCCCGCCCTTGCGGAGCGAGCCGTCCGGATTCTTGGCGATGTCGCCGGTGCGGAAGCGGTCGGAAATCTCATAGAAGTCGGTGTTGCAGACGTGGCAGACGATTTGGTAGCCGAGGCCGTGCGCGCACGCGATCGCCTCGCGCAGCTTGGCTTCGCCGCCGTATGCCGGGTCGGGCGGGAACAGGGTCGGGAACCGACCGTCGAAGCCGCCGCTGTTCCACCCCACGGAGCACATTTCGGCCTTTTCGACGCCCAGCGCCTTGAGCGCCTTCATGATGCGCATGAGGTCGTCAAAGGTGTGGAAGACCGTGACCGGGGGCTCGTTCGAGGCGGTTTGGCGCTCCACCTTGTTCCGGTTGGTTTTGGAGCCGTGCTTGACCCGGATGAACATCGTGTCGGCGGTGTAGGCGAGCTGGGGGTTGCCTTTGACGCGCTCCCGCAACGGCCGGACTTCCCCTCGCTCCAGCTGAAACTTCCGATAGGTCCGCGCCATGCCCGAATAATCGGCATCGTCGCCGTCGAGCAGGTGGAAGTCGACGACCAGATCCTCGTAAGGCGCAAAGCCGATCTCTTTGATCAGAAAGCGGGGGAAAACGGTGTAGACGCCGTTCGTCGCCTCCACGACCGTCGCAAACTCGTATTTCAGACCCTGGACGATGCCGACGAAGGTGCCGTTCGGCCCCTTCATCCCGAAGAGCGGCATCGGATTCCGGCGCTCCACCAGGAGTCCGTCCGTTTCGTGGAAAGTTCCGAGCAGGCCGGTCGAGACGACGAAGTAGCCCGCGTCACCCTTTTTTGCCGTGGCGGCGTCGAAGAGCGTTTCAACCGTGTCGATGTCGCGGGACAGGGCGCCCTGCGGAAGGGTCAGGCGATAGACGTTCGGGGCGGTCTGCTCCAGCGTCTGAACCTGCTCCCGCCGTTGACCGTCGAGCGTTCTGATCCGGACCGTCGCGTGCCTCGCAGGGCCGCCGGCTGACGACATCGCCGCCAGCAGCGCCCCGGCCCAAAGTGCTCGTTTTGCGAACCGCATGCTTTCCGTCCTTTGTCTCGGCTTTCTCCCTGAGCCCGCTCCGCGCGTTCAATTTCATGGGCATCATGTCATAACCGGAATCTGGCCGCTAGCGACAGCCGCGCAAAATTGTTAGGATATTTGCGAAATGAAAAGTCCGGAACGAAACAGCGCCCGCCGGAAACGCGCCGCCGGGCACCCGCCGCGCGTGCTGCTGGTGATCCCGACCGCGAACATCATCCACCGGCAGATCCTCAACGGCATCCTGCGGTACGCGCATCAGCACGGCCCGTGGGAGTTCCACATGATCACGGGACTCTTCGAGGAGCAGGGGCTGCGCCGGACCCAGGAGTGGGGGTGCACGGGCGCCATCGCCTTCACCGACACGCAGGAGCACGTCCGCGCGGTGCTCGCCGCCGCCGTGCCCGTGGTCTTCATCAACCCGCCCGGCTCGCTGATGCGCGCGGAGAGCCCGTTGGCCCAGCACTGCTGCGCGGTCCGCGACCATGCGGCGGTCGGCCGGTCAGCGGCCGACTATTTCTTGGACCGCCAGTACGCGCACTTCGCCTATGTCGGCGATGCGCAGAACAAGGCGTGGTCCTGCGAGCGCTCCCGCGGTTTTTCGGAGCGCGTGGCGGAACAGGGGTTCGCGTGCGCCGTCTACCCGGTGCCTCCTCCCCGGGAGCGCGACGACTTCGGGCTGGAGAGCAAGCGGCTGCGCGCCTGGCTCAAGAAATTGCCGAAGCCCGTGGCCGTGCTGGCCGCGCGCGACCAGCGGGCGCGGCAGATCTTGGAGACGTGCATGGACGAGGGGATCGCCGTGCCGCATGAGGTCGCCGTGCTGGGCGTCGGCAACGACGAGATCCTGTGCGAGACGACCACGCCTTCGCTCTCCAGCATCGAGCTGGACGGGGAGAACACCGGCTACGACTGCGCGGAGCTGCTCGACGAGCGGATGCGCGGCCCGGCGTCCGCGCGTCGTCCCTGCCTGCTGTCGCTCAGCCAGGCCCGCGTGGTCACGCGCCGTTCGACGGACACGTCCTGCGTTTCGGACCCTCTGATGGCCCGGGCGCTGGCGCTGATCCAGGAAAGCCTCGGCACGCAGATCACGGTCGCCGATGTCGCCCGACAGCTGAAGGTCTCGCGCCGGCTGCTGGAGATGAAGGCGAGGAAAACCATCGGGCGTACGCTGTGCGAGGAGATTCAGCGCGTCCGGCTCAACCGCGCGCGCGCGCTGCTCCGCAACACGAAGCTGACCGTGAGCGAGGTCGCAGCCGCCTGCGGCTTCTACGACCCGAGCCATCTCGGGCTCTGGTTCCGCAGAGTCTTCCGCCAGACGCCCACCGCGTTCCGGGCCAGCTTCAGAAAAGAACGCGGCTGAGGGCGGATCCGCTTGCGGTCACTTTCCGAGCACGGCCCGCCGGATGGCTTTCAGCCAGGCGCCATCGGGGTCGTCGCGGCACGGCACGAGCCAGCCTCCCTCGCCGATCTCGTTCCACGCGTAGATCAGGCCCAGCCGGTCTGGCGTGGCCTGTTTGGGGTTGGCGTCCATCCAGTCGGCCATGCGCTTCAGGTAGCTCTCAAACTCTTCGGGCGTGCCGCGCGCAAAGTGAGCGGAGACGCCCGAGCCCTTGCCGAGTCCCTCGCCGTTCTTCGCCTCCCAAGGACGGCGGTCCCAGCCTTGCGTCGCCACGGGGATGTAGGGCACATCGGGCCGGTCTGCCGCAGACCAGACCGAGACGTTCCAGTCGGCCAGCAGCTTGAAGGGGTAGATGTCCGTCAGGTTGAGCGGCTTCTGGTCGGCGTCCTTGTTCGGCTTGGTGTTGTAGGCGGTGCGGAGCTCGAAGCCCTCGGCCGGCGTGCCGGCGCCGCATCCCGCGACCCAGACCCCCGGGAAGCCGGCTTTCTTCGCCGCTTCTTGCAGATAATCGAGCCCGGCCTTGTCCGCCCCTTTGGGCAGGAATATCATGACCACGGGTTTGTCGCCCATCCGCAGGTAGCGGGGGTGTTTGAAATAGTTCGCGATCCAGTAGTCCGCCGCCTGCCGCCATGCGTCTGTGCCTACGATTTCGGCGCCGCCGTGGTTGGCGACCAGCAGGCAGTACGCCATGCGCCCGTTGTTCTTAGCCTGCATGAACAGGCGCATCGGCAGATGCTTCGAATCTTCCTCAATGGCCGCCGCGTTCAGGGGCTTCTTGTTGTCGTGCCAGTACCAGCAGAACGAGAAGAAGGCCAGGCCGTGGTCGGCGGCGAGGTCGATCTGGCGCTCCATCAGCTCGGGCGTGTCGTCGCGCCAGCCCCAGACCGGCGTGCGGCCCGCGAACTCGGTCGCCAGCTTTTTAGTGAAGTGGGTCGGCATGCCCTTGGCCCAGGCGTTCGAAACCGAGCCGTCATCGTAGGGGCATTTTCCAGACCAGCCCGCGAAGTAATATGCGCCGAGCTTCATGCGAGGGGCCGCCTGCTCCTGCGACCGTGCGGCCACTGCGCAAAGGCCGCACACGCCCGCCAACACCACTGTCTTCCATGCCTTCATGTCCGTCTCCCCAATGAGCTTCGAGTGCGTCTGTTTATTGGCCGAACACCGCGCGTTTGATGGCCTTCAAATAGGCGCCGTCCGGGTCCTCTTTGCAGGGCACGAGCCAGCCGCCCTCGCCGATTTCGTTCCAGGCGTAGAGGATCGCCAGCCGGTCCTTCGTGACCGCCGTCGGGTTCGCATCCATCCAGTCCGCCAGACGCGTCAGCAGGTCGCCGAACTGCGCGGGCGTGCCCTTCTCGAAATACCACGACACGTCGACGCCCTTGCCGAAGCCCTCGCCGTTCTTGGCCTCCCACGGACGCCGGTCCCACCCCTGCGTGGCGAGCGGGATGACGGCCTGTCCGGGCACGGCCTGCCAAGCCTTCTGGTTGGCGTCGATGATCTCTTGGTAGGGGTGCATCTCGGACTTTCCGCCCCAGGTGCCTTTGGGCGTCACGTTGTAGTGGGTCCGGATCGAAAAGCCGCTCTCGGGCTTGCCGCCGCCGCACCCCGCGAGCGCCACGCCCGGGAACCCCGCCTTTTTTGCGGCCTCCTGCAGGTAGGCGAGGCCGGCCTGGTCCGCGCCGCCGGGCGCAAAGATCACCAGCACCGGTTTGCCGTCGAGCCGCAGGTAGCTGGGATGCCGGAAGAGCGTGATCCAGTAGTCGGCCGCCTGCTTCCAGGCCTCGGCGCCCACGATCTCGAAACCGCCGTGATTCGCCACCAGCAGCGAGAACGACATGCGGCTGTTGTTTTTGGCCTGCATGAAAAGCCGCATCGGCAGATGCTTCGGGTCCTCTTCAATGGCCTTCACGTTGATCGGCTTCTTGTTGTCGTGCCAGTACCAGCAGAACGAGAAGTAGGCCAGGCCGTGGTCCGCGGCGAGGTCGATCTGGCGCTCCATCAGCTCGGGCGTGTCGTCGCGCCAGCCCCAGACCGGCGTGCGGCCCGCGTACTCGGTCGCCAGCTTCTTTGTGAAGTGGGTCGGCATGCCTTTGGCCCAGGCGTTGGAGACCGAGCCGTCGTCGTGGGGACACTTCCCCGACCAGCCCGCGAAGTAGTAGGCGCCGAGCTTCATGCGCGGCTGAGCCGGCGCCTGCGCCTGCGCGCCTGCCGCCATCAAGCCGCACACCGCAACCATAGTCAACATCCGGTACGTTTTCATCCGTGTTTCCTCTGTCTCGACTTGAACCGCCGACAGGCCCGGGCGAGACGTCCGGGCCGCGGCCTTCAGGGTTCACAAGCCCAACGCGCTGGCGAGCCAGCTCCGCGTCAGGACCGTCTCGCGCTTCACATCCACCGTCTTGCCGTCCCACGCCAGCGCGGGGTCGCCGAAGCCGTGGTAGACACGCACCTGCCGCGAGCGCTCCAGGGCTTTGCCGTCGCGGCTCAAGAGGGTGAACAGCGGGGCCTGCGCGTAGTCGCGTCCGTTGAAGCGCTTGGCCGAGAAGGCCACGAAGCCCGGCGCGTCGACGAGGAAGCCGTTGGCCGGGAGCACCACGTCGCCCCAGCGCGCGGTGTGGAGCGTGAAGTCGGCGCCGCCGAAATTCGCCACGGCCGTGACGCTTCCGTCGCCGAACACGGAGCGGCGGACCGAGCCGTCTGGGGTCAGCAGCTCGTATTCAGACAGCGGCATCTGCGCGGTGAGGCGGTTCAGGGGCGAGAGCATCTCGTGCGTGTTTTTGATGAAGCGGTCGAGCGGATGCAGCCCTTCGGACCAGCCGTTGTCGGCGCGCACGAAAAGGCCCTCGGACGGGTCGGCCGGCGCGGGCGCCGCCGCTTCGAAGGCGACGCCGTCCGCCGTGATCTGAAGGCGGCCGACCAGATAGCGCCGCTCGCCGTCGTCCGCTCCGTCCAGCTTGGCCCGCAGGTCCTCCTTGGGCTTGAAGAGCCCCACGCGGATGTCGACGGAGCCGGGCTTGAGCTGCGACGGCACGGCCACCTCGAACGGCCCGAACGTCAGCTCTCCCGCCTGCCACTGCGCCGCGGGCGGCCGCGGCGCGTAGTCGCCCTGGAACAGGATGCGGCCGTTGGGGTTGGTGAAGTGGACCAGCGCGTGCCAGTCGCCGGGGAGGGGCTTCTCGACCTGCCAGCGGTAGCGGATGCGGAACGTGCGCGGGCCGGTCGCCTCAACGTGCGCGACGCCCGGCCGCGCCCGGAAGGTCTCCTCGCCCGCCGTGTTGCGCCAGTAGAGGCCGGGCGGGAACTGGTGGTAGTTCAGCGGCCGGCCCGCCAGCAGGTGGTTCAGCACGTAGGCGGTCGCCTTCTCAGGCCGGTAGCCGTACTTGCCGTAGATCTGGATGCAGTCGTGGTAGATCATCTCGAAGACCGGCACCTGCGTCGCGCCGAGTTTGTCCATGATCTCCGGGTGGTGGTAGAGTCCGCCGCTCACGCCCGAGAGCCCTTCGAAGAAATCGGAGCAGGGGATCGCCCATTCGCGTCCGCACTCGGAGCCGAAGATGCCGAACTGGCTGCGCGCATACTTCGACAGCTCGGCTTTCCAGTGGAGATCGTCGGCGCGCGTCAGCGGGTGCTCCGGCGCGAAGCACTCCTGCAGGCCGACGGCGAAGGTGGTGTCGATGAAATAGGCGCCGGGCGTGACGGCGCGCGCGACTTCCGGCAGGTTCTGCGGACGCCGCGCGAGCTCCAGCGCCTTTTCGGAGCAGGTGAGATAGGCGAGGCCGCCCAGCCAGCGCCCGCCCTTGCGCACGTTGCCGGCGCGGTCGCGCATGAGCCACGGCTCGCCCCACGAGGGCGCGTCGCGGTACATGTCCTGATAGTTGTCGTGCAGGCCGAGCGTGTAGCCGAGCTGCTCGACGCGGCGGGCGCAGTCGGCCAGCCCGGCCGTGCCGCCGCACTCGGGCGCGGCGGGCATGATGTCCGGGTGCCGGCAGTCGTATCCTCCCGTGGTCCAGCCGCCGAGGATGAACAGCACGCGGTCGAGCTCCAGGTCCTTTTTGAGGTGCTCGGCGATCTGCGCCGCCTGGTCGAAGGTCCACTCGACGCGGACCGACTCCTCGGCGGTGCTCTGCTCGTTCATGCGGCGGTTGAGGCAGGTCCAGAGCTTCACGTTCGACGCGCCGAAGAGCGCCTCGCGGCGCGGCAACTCGCGGAGCTTCTCAGCCCAGGTGACCCGATAGCCTTTGCGCTCGGCCTCTTCGCGATAGGCGCGCGCCACGCCGCCAAAGGTCGCTTTTCCCAGCAGCCTGATCCGCAGCGCCGTCTCGCGCGGCGAGAGCTCCAGGCCGGCCAGCAGGAGCTGTTTGGCTCCCGGAACCGGACACGCGTTCGTCTCGCTCTGAAGATGGAAGACCGAGTCGGCGTCGTGCCACGAGAGCAGCGCGGCCGAGCCCGCTTTGAAAAGGCCGGCCATCTCGGCGTGGCAGCCCTCGTACTCCGACGTGCGGAAGCCGTGCCGGAAGGCCGCGCCGCTGTCCGACGGGACGAACAGGCCCAGGCGCACGGGGACCAGGACGCCGCCCTTGTCCGCGTCGCTGATCCACAGGGCGTCGTCCAGCAGCCGGAGCCGCTTCAGGCTGGCGCCTCCCCCGGACGCGGAGATCTGCAGCGTTTCGCCGTCCGGCAGCAGCTCGAAGCGCACGGTGAGAGACGCGCCGTCCGCGCCCTCCAGCGCATGCGTGAAGACCAGGGCGCCCTCCTGCTTGGAAGCGGACTGGAAATGGTCGAGCTGAAGCGTCCGCTCGCCTTTGTCTTGGGCCAGCGTGACGGTGCCCAGGTGCGGCTGCCGGGGGCTGCCGGCCCACGTCACGCCGGTCCGCTTGTCGGTCAGCGTGTAGGCGCCGCTCGGAGCCGCGATGCGGAAACGGACCTGGGCGGACTCCAGCTGCAGCGCCTCCTCGGCGGCCGCCGCGGCCCACACGCAGGCGGCGGCCGTCAGTCCGAGCGCGGCGCGGCGCGCGGTCACGGGGCTTTCCCCTGGCTCTGCCGCACGGCGTTGACGATCGCGTCGGCGATCGCCCGCATGCCTTTGTCGCCGGGGTGGTTCGCCACGCCCTTGTGCGGGTAGTCGCGCTCCGAGCGCGCGAAGTTCGCCTCGTCCTGGCCGAGGCGGCCGATGTCCACGTAGACGCCGCCGACCGCTTGGCACGCCTGCTTGAGCGCCTCGTCCTTGGCGGCGTTCGCCCAGAAGCAGCTGCGCACGACGATGAGGGGTTTGCCCTCGCCCCGGATGCGCTTGAGAAGGGCCGCCGTTTTCTCCGCGAGCTGGATCTTGCAGGTCTCGTTGGTCAAGGCCGGCACGTTCTCGCCGATGGCGACGACGATCAGGTCCGCGCCGAAAGCGGAGGTTTCCTTGACCAGCTCGTCAACGTTGTAGGAGGCGTACTGGCGCTCGAACGTCGCGATGTTGCGCACCATGGTCTGCGGCGCGGCGCCGCCCGTCTGCAAGCCCTGCGCCACGAGGTGCACATAGTCCTTTTCGGCCGCGCTGGCCGCCATGCCCCAGTTGCCGTCCCAGCCGATGCCCTTGTTCGGGCCGTGCAGCGTGATGCTGTTGCCCAGGAAAAGGATTTTCTGGGCGTCCGCCGCCTGAACCATGCCGGCGCAAAGCAGCGCCAACGCGAATGCGAGAACTTTCATGAATTCAACCTCCATCGACAGCTGTCGACAGCCGCCGATGGCTGTCGCCGGCTGTCGCGACATTACACCTTCAGCGTATATCCCTTGCGGTAGTGCGGCTCGACCATCGCGTTGGCCGCGTCGCAGTTCTTGAAGCGCAGCGCTTCGCAGTCCCACTCCAGCCGGACGCCGGGGTTGCGGACGGCGATCGCGCCGAGCGCCGCGTTTTCGGCGACGTAGCCTGCGGTTTCGAAGGGGTTGTTCGATTTGCGGCCGATTTTGATGGCGGTCACGAAGTCCTCGAAGTGGCTGCCGATGTTGGTCATCCAGAAGTTGGGCTTGGTCTTCTCCTCCTCCTTGATGTCCTTGATCATCTTGCGCATCTCAGTCTCGGGGATGACGCGGCAGGAGTCGGCGCCGTGCGAGCCGTACTTCAGCGTGTTCTTGCTGCCGTAGACGACGGCGCCCGCGTTCCACTGGCCGGGGATGATCTGGTTGCCGAGCTCGCGTCCCTCTTCCAGCATGGGCGGCCGCGGGACTTCGTTGCAGAACTCGCCGTCGTGCCACAGGATGGTCATGGTTTTGCCGTTCGACAGGTCGTACTCGTAGCGGATGCGCGAGGCGTTGGGGAAGGCCAGGCGGTCGCGCTCCGGATCCCATCCGGGGGTGATCTCGGCGGTGATGCGGGCGGGGCTGCGCAGGTTCAGCGCGTCATAGATCGGGTCGAGCAGGTGGCAGCCCCAGTCGCCGGGGTTGCCGGTGCCGTAGGGGGTCCAGGCGCGCCAGCGGTTCGGCGTGAGGTGGGGCGAATAGGGGAGGAACTCCGAGGGGCCGACCCAGCGCTCCCAGTTGAGCCCGTCGGGGATCTTCTCCTGTTTGGCCAGCTCCGGGATCTTGCTCTTGGAGTCCAGCACGCGCATGGTGGTCCAGGTGTGGACCTCGCGGATCTCGCCGAGCAGGCCTTTGCGGACCCACGACTTGAAGGTCTGGTGGCTGGCGAACGAGTGGCCCTGGTTGCCCATCTGCGTGACGACGTTGTAGGTGCGCGCGGCCTCCATCATTTTGCGGATTTCCCAGACGGTGCGGGCGATGGGCTTCTCGGTATAGACGTGCTTGCCGAGCTGCATGGCGTCGACAGTGGGCAGGGCGTGCCAGTGGTCGGGCGTGGCGATCAGCACGGCGTCGAAAGACGTGCGGGCCTTGTCGTACATCTCGCGGTAGTCCTCGAAGGCCTGGACGTCCGGGAAGAGCTGGCGGGCTGAGGCGATGCTTCGCGGGTCGACGTCCGCGACCGCCACGACTTTGCCGTAGCCGCCGTCGGTGAGGCCTTTGAGGTCGGCCCGGCCCTGTCCGCCGACGCCGACGGCCGCGAAGTAGACCGTCTCGCTCGGCGGCGTCTCGCCGCTGCCCGCGATCAGGCGCCGCGGGAGGATGGTGAACACGCCCGCCGCTCCGGCGGTGCACAGAAACGCACGACGATTGACCCCAGCCTTCATGAGACCTCCTCAGGGAATGAGAGTTTCAATGGTTGGAAGTGTAGCAAGTCGTCCCTCTGCCGCGCTTGTAAACCCCGTGACAATATGTGTATAAAATCGGCATGATGGTGAATCGCGGGCTGAGACCTGGGGGCGCCGTTCGGAGCGTGCGGAGAGCCGGGTCGCGGCGGCCTGTCCGGTTCCGCGACCGCGCCTTCACACCCGTATCCACACTTCATGAAGTGTGGATACGCGCGTGCGGCCAGACGCAGAACGATCATAGAGGCCCTGGCGGAAGGGAGGCTCAACCCTCCGCGGGCCGTTCCTGTCAGCAGCGAAAAAAAGGCCGGAAGGCGGTGAACGCCTCCCGGCCCGAAGGGGTGCGACGCGCGCGGCTATTTCAGCTCTTTGATGCGCAGGTTGCGGAACTGGATCTTCATGGGCGGCCCGGGGTGCATCTGCAGCGTGATGCGTCCGCTCTTGGGCATCATGTCCGGCCGCTCGTCCGTCAGCTCGCAGGTCTTCATGCCGTTGACGAAGAGGGTGACGGTCGGGCCCTTGGCGAGGAGGGTATACTCGTTCCAGTCGTCCTTCTTGAACACCTTGTCGCCGAGCTCCTTGGCGTCGGCGAAGCGCTCGACCGTTTTCTTGCCGTCCGCCGCGATCGTGACCTTGGCGCCGCGTTCGCCCACGAGGTGCTGCTTGGGATGGTAGAGGTAGCCGACGTAGTTGCCGCCGCCGTTCATGTCGGCCTGATAGCCGCTGTCGCCGAACTCCTGGTCGCGGGTGCGGATCTGGATGCCGGAGTTGGCCTCGGGGCTGAGCTTGAATTCGCAGCGCATCTCAAAGTCGCCCGGCTGGCCGCCGGTCCAGATCAGGTGGCACTGCTTCTTGCAGACTTTTTCGGGCGAACTCTGCGCCTGCAGGAGCCCGTCCTTCACGTGCCAGAAGCCGTCGCCGCCCTTCCACTGCTTGAGGGTGAGGCCGTCGAACATCGGCTTGAACCCCTGCTCGGAGATCTGGAGCCGCGTGCTCTTGAGCGCGGCGGCGAGAAAGGCCTTGTCCTCGTCGCGGACCGCCCAGGCCTGCGCCTGCTCCAGCCGCGCGACCTGCTGGTCCGCGGGGATGGTGAAGCTCAGCTCCAGCTGCCGGACGAAGCCGCGCAGGGCGAGGATCTTCAGCCGGTCGGAAGGAGCGCTCCGGGCGAACGCGGCGGCGTCCTCCAGCGCTTCGGGCGTCTTCCACTCGGCGAGCGCGCGGATCGCCGTCTCGCGCAGGGCGGCGTCGGCCTCCTGCTTCGCGGCGGCGCGGGAGATCTCGAGGCCCTGGTCGTTCGCGAGCGAGGTCAGCACTTTGAAGAGGGCCAGCTTTTCTTCGCCCTGCGCCGCGTCGTAGGCGGCCTTGAGGGGCGCGTAGGCTTCGGGCAGCAGGGTCACGCCGCTCAGGTGCACGGCGTCGTTGTCGCGCACCTGCACGCTCTTTTCGGCGCCGTCGAAGGTGTAGACCATGCGCAGGGCTTTGGGCTTGCCGGGAGCGGGGTCTTCGCTGAAGCCGTCCCACTTGCAGAGGCGGCCCGAGGCCTGGATGGTGATCGAGCCGGCGTCCACGAGTTTCTGGACGTTGGCCGTGACGTCTTTCGCGAGGTTGTTCTCGAAGTTGCCGTAGAACGCGCTCTTGATGACCGTCTTGCCGCCGCGGGGGCGCGCGTAGCGGGTGCAGAGGGCGGAGAGCGCGCGGATGGCCGTCTCGCTCTGCGGGCTCTTTTTCACGACGGCCAGCAGCGCCGGGATTTCCTTATCCGTGCCGAGATCGCCCACGCCCCTCACGGCGGCGTCGAGGATCTTGGGGTCGGCGTCAGCCGTGAGTTTGACCAGGGCGGGAACCGCGACGGACATGCGGCGGCGCAGCGCCATGTCGATGCCGGCGAGCCGGGTCGCGGCGTCGGTGTCGGCCATCATCGACAGCACGGCGTCATCCGCAGCTTTGCCGGCGAAGCCCATGAGCTCATTCTTGGCGCCGTCGGCGACCGCGGCGTCTGCGTGCTTGGCGAGCGCGAGCAGCGGGGGGATGGCGGCGGGGTCGTCCAGCGAGGCGAGCGCGGCGGCGGCCGCCAGGCGGGCGTCCGGCGAAGCGGCGTTGTCGCCCTTGGCAAGCGCGGCGAGCGCCGGCACGGCGGCGGGGTCGCCGCGCTGGCCCAAGACCGTGGCGAGACGCGCCTGGGCCGCCGGGACTTTGGCGAGGGCGGCGGCGAAGGCGAGGGTGGCCGGTTCGCCCTTGGGGGTGTCGAGCGCCGCGCGCAGGGCCGCGTTGACGGTGTCGGCGTCGGCGCTGGCGAGGGCGTTCTCCCACAGCTTCAGCCCGTCGGCGCCTGTTGTCACGATCTCGCTGCGCAGGGCGGCCAGGCGCGTGTCCGGCGCGACGTTCTCAGATGTATTGCGGAGGTCGGCGTAGCAGGCGGCGGCGCGCGCCGGGTCGGCTGCGGCGATCCGGCCGGCTCCGTTCAGGTAGGCGGCCGCCGCGCCGGGGCATTTGCCGAGGCCGGCTTTGAGCGCGGCCAGGGCTTCGGGCGTGGCCCGCTTGCCGAGCGCCTGCGCGGCCGCCGCGGCGACGCTCTTGTCGGGGTCGGAGAGGCGCGCGCTCAGCAGCGCGACGGACTGCGCGTTGCCGCGGTTGCCCATCGACTGCAGCACGCCTACGAGCGCGGGGCCGGTGAGGCGGCCGGCGGCCTCGCAGAAGGCCTGCTCGACGGCCGGGTCGGGGATCATCTCGAGCCCGTAGCGGGCGGCGTGGCGGAGCACCGGCTTCTCGTGCGCCAGCAGCGCGGCGAGCGGCGCGACCGCGGTTTTTGTGCCGCACCAGCCGAGGTTCTGGCAGGCGGTGACTCTGTCATTGTCGGAGGTGTCCGCTTTCTGCAGGACCGCCAGCAGCTTGCCCTCGTTCAGAAGGTCTTCGGCGGGGATCTCGGCGCGGGCGCAGAGCGCGGCGGCGAAAAGGGCGACGGAATAGAAGAGTGTTTTCATGGTGGATTTCTGTTGCTTAAAGGTGTCGAGAGAGTCGAAGGAATCGACTGAATCGAGGCGTGACCCGTTACACGATCTGCCAGCCTTCGCGGGCGGCGCGCGAGCGCAGGCGGTTGGCCTGGTCGTCGTTGACGAACGCCTCTTTGACCGGGTCCCACGCGAGGTCGCGCTTGAGCCACTGGGCGATGTTCGCGCAGTGCACGGTCGTCATCGAGCGGTGCATGAGGCCGGGGTTGGCCACGGTGACGGTGCGGTTGCGCACGGCCTTGAAGAAGTCCTGCATGTGGCCGACGGCGTGCCCCGTGCGGGTGAGATAGTCCTGGAGAATTTTGCCGTAGTCGGCCAGCATGGCCGGGTTCGAGACCTCGGGCCGCGCGTAGCCGTCGGCGCAGGAGCACCAGCCTTCGCTGCCGACGTAGCGGACGCCGCACGTGCCGCGCCAGCCCTCCTGCTTCTGGATCATGGTCACGCCGTTGGCGAAGCGCATGGCCATGCCGTCCGCGGTCGGGGTCGGCACGTAGGGGTAGTGGACCGGCGAGGTGTCGCGCAGGCCCAGGGCGTCGTGGCACTGCGCGAAGGTGTGCGAGCCCCACTCGCCGATGACGCTGGTGTAGAAGTCGTGCTGGCCGTGCCAGCCGCCGCGCGTGTAGGCGAGGTTGAAAGGCCGCCACGGGCAGGGGCCGAGCCAGCGGTCCCAGTCGAGCTCCTGCGGGTCGGGCAGCGGCTGTTCGGGCATCCACTCGCGGCTCATGTTGACGTTGCCCCACGGCGCGAGATGGGCGTAGACGGTCTTGACCTCGCCCAGGCGGCCGAGGCGCAGCAGCTCGTTGCAGACGATGAAATTCGCCTCGCTCAGGCGCTGCATGCCGGCCTGGTAGACGCGGCCGTACTGCTTGGCGGTCTCGACCACGGCCTGGCCTTCGGCGATGGTCATCGAGGCGGGCTTCTCGGTGTAGACGTCTTTGCCGGCGCGCATGGCGCGGATCGAGACGGTCGCGTGCAGGCGGTCGCTGGTGGCGGTGAGGATCGCGTCGATGTCCGGGCGCGCCAGCACGTCCATCATCTCGATGTAGGTCTTGCAGTCGGCGTTGCCGTAGTTCTTGTCGGTCATGGCCTTGATCGCGTCCCGGCGCTCGCGCCGCACGTCGCAGATGGCCACGAACTGGGCCTGCGGATCGGGCAGGATCCAGCTGCGCAGGTCGCCGGTGCCGCGGCCGCCCAGGCCGATGCCGGCCATCACGATGCGGTTGCTGGGCGCTACGGCGCCGTCGCGCCCCAGCGCCGATGCGGGCACGATCATGGGCATCGCGATCGCGCCGCCGGCCGCGGCCGCGCGCTTCAGAAACTGGCGGCGGCTCGACAGGCCGCCTTGGTTTTCGGGACTCTTCCCCGGCAAACGACTGCTCATTTGGACTCCCCCTTTTCTAGCCGGCGGCCGCGCCCTGGACAGGGGGCCGCCACGTGTTCATCCTCAACCGATTATTTACTATACGGCATCACTTTACGCTTTCGCGTTTGTCCCGTCTTGTAAAGCAATCTCCAAAATGTGTATACTATCGGCATGAATCCGAAAGTGCTGCAAAAACGGTTTCTGTCTCAAATCGGTGATTTGTCCACCATTCACAAGCTGATCGACCTGTTGCCGGACGTGGGGTTTTTCATGAAGGACAGCCAGGGGCGGTTCATGCTGAACAACCTGCGGGCCTGCCAGTTCTGCAATGCGGACAACGAGCTGCAGACCATCGGCAAGACGGACTACGACTTCTTTTCCAAGGACCGCGCCGACTTCTACGTCGAGGGCGACCGGGCGGTGATGAGCACCGGCATTCCCGTGGTCAACCAGATGGCGCCGGCTCCGGAGCACTCCGACCGGCTGATGGTGCACAGCAAGTTTCCGGTGTACGACAAGAAGGGGCAGGCGATCGGCGTGGTCGGCTTCCACCGCATCGTCGACGACCTGCGCGACACGCCGCGGTGGCACGGGAGCTTTGCCCAGGTGGTCTCGCACATCCACAAGCACTACGGCGAGAACCTTGAGGTCAAAAAGCTCGCCGCTTTGGCGGGGGTGTCGCAGAGCCAGTTCGAGCGCCGCTTCAACCGCATCTTCGGCACCACGCCGTACGAGTATCTGTTGCGTGTGCGCATCACCGCGGCGCGCGCCCTGCTGGAAGCCACGGACCGCACGATCGCGGACATCGCCTGCGAGACCGGGTTCTACGACCACAGCCACTTCACCCGCACCTTCAAGCGGATCGTCGGCATCTCCCCCGGGCAGTACCGCAAGAACCACCTCGACAACGCGCCGTAAAGGCGGATGCGGCGTTTCCGTTCCCCGGATTGAAGGCGGCGCGGCTTTGTGCCATACTGTGCACCTTCAAAGGAACAATATGAAGAAGCTTTATGGTGATTTGGCTGCGGCGCTGGACGCGTTCCAGTCGGGGAGTGTGTCTGCGGACGGGGTGAAGCCTCTGTTGGCGCCTTCGGGCATCTACCAGCAGAAGAACGGATTGTTTATGGCACGCATCAGGATCAACGGCGGCGACGTCTCGAGCGGGGGTCTGGCGGGCTTGGCCGAGGTCGTGGAGCGCAGCGGCGGCTACGCGCACATCACGTCGCGGCAGGACCTGCAGGTCCACGACCTGCCCGCCGGACGGGTGATGGAGGTGGTGCTGGGGGCCGACCGGCTGGGGTTGCCGTTCAAGGGCGGCGGGGGCAACACCTACCGCAACACCGTGGCCAGCGGCGACAGCGGCTATGCGCCGGAGGGCGTGTTCGATGTGCAGCCCTATGCGCAGGCGGTGAACCGCGCGCTGCTGCGCTGCGAGCGGGCGTTCGCGCTGCCGCGCAAGCTCAAGATCGGATTCTTCGCGAACGCCTCCGAGCAGGTTCAGGCCGCGGCGCAGGACCTGGGGTTCCTCGCGCAGCGCCGCGACGGCCGGCCGGGCTTCACCGTCTACGCGGCCGGCGGTCAGGGACGCGAGAGTTCGGCAGGCCTCAAGCTTTTCGAGTTCCTCGGCGCCGAACACGTCGTGCGCGCCACGCTCGCGCTGGTGGCGCTGTTCCACGACCACGGCGACCGCGCGAACCGCCATCAGGCGCGCCTGCGCTTCGTGCTCAAACGGCTCGGGCCGGAGGCCTTCCTGCGGCTCTATCTCGGGTATTACGCGGAGGTCAAGGCGCCCGCGCTGCGCGCGCCGGAGGCGGACGGCCGCGCGAGCCTCGTGCCGCAGCTGCGGCGCGGAACATCCGGCCTGCGCGCCGAAGGCTTTGAGCTCTGGGAGCAGATCGCCGTCCAGGCGACCCGCTTCGGCGCCGAGGTCAAGTCCGTGCGGCTGTATGTGCCCTACGGCAAACTCACCGGGGCGCAGCTGCGCAGCCTGGCCGGGCTGGCCCGCGACTACTGCCCGGTGCCGCTGCGGCTGCTGGCCTCCCAGGACCTGCTGCTGCCGATGGTGCACGTCTCCGCGCTGCCCGAGATCTACGCGCGCCTGCGCGGCGAACTGGGCGACCTCGACCTGACCTTCGCCTCGTACAGGGGCCATCTCGTGACGTGCGTGGGAGCCCAGGTCTGCAAGATCGGCATGGTCGACTCCCCGGCGGTCGCGGAGCGGCTCGCCGTGGCGCTCGACCGCTACCTGCCGCCGGACACGCCCGAGAAGCGCGCCCTGCTGCGCCTGGTCACGGACGAGCTGCGGATCTCGGGGTGCCCGAACTCGTGCGCGTCGCACCACACCGCACGCCTCGGCATCGGCTGCCTGAACCAGAAGGTCGACGGCGAGGTGCAGCCGTTCGCCCGGCTGTTCACGGGGGCGGGCGTGCGCGACGGGGTGCCTCACTTCTCGAAAGAGGCCGATCCGGCCCGCCTGATCCCCGTTGCCGAGCTGGCCGAGGCGGTCATCGCCGAACTGCTCAAGATCGCGGCCGAGGACGCCGCCCGCTAGCCATGCCGCTGCAGCACTACCTCCGCATCCTGCCGCACGTCGGCCCGCAGCGCGAAAAGGCGCTCCGGCTGGAAGGCTGCGCCTGTTGGGCCGACGTGCTGGACGCCGCGCATCCGCTGGCCGGCCTAGACCTCTTCGCGTGGGACGAGGTGCGGGCCGCGGCCGAACGGGGGCTCCGCGCCGTGCAGGAGGACGACGCGGGCTTTTTCGTGGCCCGGCTGCCGCCGCTGGAGCAGTGGCGCGTGCTGGCGCAGTGGTTCGCCCGCGCCTCGTATTTCGACATCGAGACCAGCGGGCTGGAGGCGGGCAGCATCGTCACGCTCGTGTGCTGCTTCCACGAGGGGCAGCCGCTGCGCTTCCTGGCCGACGAGAACCTCGACGACTTTCTGGACCTGCTGGAGTCTGTCAAGCTGCTGGTCTCGTTCAACGGCGCGAGCTTCGACGTGCCGCGCGTGCTCGACCGCTTTCACATCCCGGAACTGCCCTGCGCGCACGTCGATCTCCGCTGGCTGTGCCATCACGCCGGCTGGAAGGGCGGACTCAAAAAAATCGAGAAGGCGCTGGGCCTGCGGCGGCCCGCGGATCTGGACGGCCTCGGCGGCGCCGAAGCCGTCTGGCTCTGGCACGCGTGGTCCGAAAAGCGGGACGAACGGGCGCGCCGCACGCTGGAGCGCTACTGCTCGGCCGACACGGTGATGCTCAAACTGCTGGCGGGCAAGCTCTGCGCGCTGCAGGGCGTCCCCGTCGCGCTGCCCGAAGAGGCCGCGCTGTGGCAGCTGATCCACGCGGCGCTGCCCGACCTGGGACGGCCCGACGGCGCGCTCGCCGCCCCGCCGCCCTTGGAG
>Ga0209066_10000258_pt1 | contig 79978 bp, 77 predicted proteins | sample All_14_2_FD_187198 | JGI IMG/M metagenome (GOLD analysis project Ga0209066, IMG submission 187198) | Freshwater microbial communities in response to fracking from Pennsylvania, USA - Allegheny Zone_MetaG_DW_15 (SPAdes) (version 2) ...
GTGGTGAAGAAGTACCAGGGCCTGGGGGCCCGGGTGGTGTTGCAGAAAGGCGCGGGGGGGCCGGCGCACTTTCCGGACGGGGCGTTTGCGGACGTGACGTTCGCCGACAGCGCGGCCGAGATCTGCGCGCAGTCGGACGTGGTGTTCTGCGTGCAGCCGCCGACTGAAGAGGTGATTGCGCAGTTGAAGCCGGGCAGCGTGCTGCTGGGCATGCTGCAGCCGTGGGCGAGCGCCGAGCGCGCGCGCCAGCTGGCCGAAGGCCAGATCACCGCGTTCGCGCTGGAACTGTTGCCGCGCATCTCGCGTGCCCAGAGCATGGACGCCCTGTCGTCCCAGGGCGCGGTCGCGGGCTACGAGTGCGCGCTGATCGCCGCGGATCACAGCCCCAAGTTCTTCCCCATGCTGACCTACGCCGCCGGCACCATCCGCCCGGCCAAGGTGCTGGTGATCGGCTGTGGCGTGGCGGGGTTGCAGACGATTGCCACCGCGCGCCGTATCGGCGCGATGGTCGAAGCCTACGACGTGCGTCCCGAGACGCGCGAACAGGTCGAGTCGCTGGGCGCCAAGTTCGTCGACACCGGCGTGTCGGCGGCGGGCACCGGCGGCTACGCCCGTGAGCTCACCGACGAAGAGAAAGCCAGGCAAGCCGAACGCCTGGCCAAGGCCGTCGCCCAGTGCGATGCGCTGATCACCACGGCGGCGATTCCGGGCAAGCGCGCCCCGCGCATCGTCACCGCCGAGATGATCGCCAAGATGAAACCGGGCGCGGTCGTCGTCGACATGGCCGCCGAGACCGGGGGCAACGTCGAAGGCACGGTGGCCGGCGAGAAAGTCTGGATCAACGACGTGCTCGTGATCGGGCCGGTCAACATCCCCAGCCGCATGCCGGTGCATGCGTCCGAGATGTACGCCAAGAACCTGTTCAACTTCATCTCGCCCTTCATCCAGGACGGCGCGCTCGCGCTCGACTGGGAGGACGAAGTGATGGCCGGCGCCTGTCTGACCCACGCGGGCGAAGTGCGCCACGCCGGGGTCAAGCAGGTCCTGGGGCTGTAAAGGGAGACACGATCATGGAAGGAATTGCCGCGCTGTATATCTTCATGCTGGCCGCGTTCACGGGATACGAAGTCATCTCGCGCGTGCCGGTGATTCTGCACACGCCGTTGATGTCGGGCTCGAACTTCGTGCACGGCGTCGTGCTGGTGGGGGCGATGGTGGTGCTCGGCCACGCCGACCCGGACGATCCGGTTCAACTGATCATCGGCTTTGTCGCCGTGTTCCTCGGTGCGGCCAACGCCGCCGGCGGCTACGTCGTCACCGAGCGCATGCTGGCGATGTTCAAGGGTGGCAACAAAAAGGAAGGGGGCGCATAAATGGCGAACGGGTTCATTCAAGCGTCCTACTTCGCGGTCGCAGTGGTGTTCATCATCGGTCTGAAGGCCATGAGCTCGCCGGTCACCGCGAGGAAGGGCATCGTGTGGGCGGGCTACGCCATGGTCGCCGCGACCGTGGTCACCTTCTTCACCCCTAACCTCAACAACGTCGGCCTGATGGTGCTCGCCATCGTCTCGGGCGGGGCGGTGGCGTGGTGGAGCGGCAAGACGGTGAAGATGACCGACATGCCGCAGATGGTCGCCATCTACAACGGCATGGGCGGCGGCGCTGCCGCGGCGATCGCCGCGCTGGAGTTCGCCCGTGGCGAAGTCCATGACCCGGTGGTGGCCACGCTGGCCGTGCTCGGTGCGCTGATCGGCTCGGTGGCGTTCTCCGGCTCGTGCATCGCCTACGCCAAGCTGCAAGGCATCATGCAAAAGGCGTGGCGCCTGCCGCAGCAGAACCTCGTGAACATCGGCCTGGCTGCAGTCACCGCGCTGCTCGGGTTGGGCATCATCGTGTCCGATGCCCCCTCGTCGGTGCTCATCATCCTGTTCTTCGTGCTGGCCCTGGCGCTGGGCGCGATCCTCACCAGCCCGATCGGCGGCGCCGACATGCCGGTGGTGATCTCGCTCTTGAACGCCTTCACCGGTCTGGCGGTCGGTTTCGAGGGCTATGTGCTGGGCAACCCGGCGCTGATCGTGGCGGGCATCGTGGTGGGCGCCTCGGGCACGCTGCTCACGCAGCTGATGGCCAAGGCGATGAACCGCCCGATCTCCAACGTCATCTTCACCCCGCTCAGCGGCGCGGCCGCGGGCGGTGAAGGCGAGGCGATCGAAGGCACGATGAAGGAGTTCTCCGCGCTCGACGCCGCCTCGGTGATGCGTTACGCCAGCAAGGTCATCATCGTGCCGGGCTACGGCATGGCCGTGGCCGGGGCGCAGCACAAGGTGTGGGAGATGGCGCAGCTGCTCGAAGAAGGCGGCGTCGAAGTCGTGTTCGCCATCCACCCGGTGGCGGGGCGCATGCCGGGCCACATGAACGTGCTGCTGGCTGAGGCGGGCGTGCCCTACGACAAGATCTTCGACCTCGAGGAGATCAACGCCGACTTCCCGCAAGCCGACGTGGCGCTGGTGATCGGCGCCAACGACGTGGTCAATCCGGTGGCGCGCACCGACAAGACGAGCCCGATCTACGGCATGCCGATCCTGAACGTGGACATGGCGCACAACGTGATCGTCGTGAAGCGTGGCAAGGGCGCGGGCTACTCGGGCATCGAGAACGCGCTGTTCTACAAGGACAACTGCCGCATGCTGTATGGCAGCGCGCAGCAGGCCATTGGCGAGGTGATTACCCACGTCAAGGCGCTGGAGTCGTGACCTTAATCCTGCCAGCGGCCCTGCAGCGGGCAGGGTGAGCTAAAGCTTTGAGCTCATCGGGCCGTAATCCTGGAGGATTTCCTCCTGGTTGCGGCCCGATGTCTTTTGTGCGCGCGTTAATTTTTGCCCTTCTGGCGCTTGTGCTCTTGCCGGCTGCGGCTCAGCAGCCTGCGCCTGCCGTGGCCGCTGCATCGGAAGCCTCTGCCAAGGCGCCTGCGCGGCCAGCGTGGCGCAGTACGGTCGGCTATCCTTTTCCCGCAGTCGCGACGACCGTTGCCGCCATGCAGAATCTTGCTTACGCGATGCAGTTGCGTGATTACTGTGCAAATTCGCGCGTCCCCGACGACTTCGTGCGTGAGCGCCTGAATCGTTTCAGTGCAATGACGGGACGGGAGGAAAGCTGTCAGACGCTGCTTGAATATTGAGCGCCGGTTCAGCGCAGCGAGCGCGCAAAGGCATGCGCGTTCATCGGCGCTCCGAACAGCGGCCCCTGCTGCAGATGGCAGTCGAGGGCCCGGAGAAAATCGCGTTGGGCGGGTGTTTCGACGCCGCGTGCGAACACTTCGAGCCCCAGGGTTGTCGCCAGGCTGGCGATGGCCTCGACGACCGCTTCGCTGTCTTCATCATGGCCCACGCCACGCACCAAGCCTGGGTCGAGTTTGAGGGCTTTCAGGGGGTAGCGACGAAGCCTCGGGATGGACGAGACGCCACGGCCGAAGTCGTCGATGGCGAGTCGAACGCCCATCGCATTGAGCGCTTTCATCGTGGCAAGCAAGTCTGCGTTGTCGGTCTCGAGCACTTTCTCGTCGAGGTCAAGTTCGAGGTATTCGGGCGGTACGTCGCTGTCTTCGAGTACCAGCCTGACGCATTCGGCAAAATCGCCGTGCAGAAGTTGTTCGGTGGCGACGTTGACCGTCAATCGGACGCGTTGGCCTTCGACGTCGCTGCGACGCCAAGTGCGGGCGCTGCGGCATGCGTTGTTGAGCACCCAGTCGCCGAGGCGTGCGATGAGTTGCGGCTCCCGAATGGCGGCCTTGAAGCGTGCGAATGGCAGTTGCCCCAGTGTCGGATGTTGCCAGCGCAACAGCGCTTCTCCTGCGCGTACCTGATGATTGCGGCAATCGATCAAAGGTTGAAACTGCAGTGACAAGGCGTCGTGGTCGAGCGCCTGCCGAAGCCCGTGCTCAAAGCCGTCCAGGCCCTCGTCCGTCCATGTGCTTGCGTCGAACTGGCTGCCAGGGCGGCTCTGCAGTCGGTGCCCCGGATCGAGGTGGGCGGCGAAGTGTGCAGCGGGTTCGGGTGTGTCGAGACGTGGTGTGATGTGCGCTGGGTAGCGACGTGTCGGGCTGAGCACCAGTGCGTGCACGCCGGGCCGAAGCCGCGGGGCACAGAGCACGTCGAAATCCCGCGGGAGACCGTCGGGCAGCGCAAGGCTGACTCGGCTACGTCGCTCGCCCTGGATCAGCAGCCTGGCCCGTGCGTCGAGGAAGGCCTCTTCGTGCGGGAACAAGGTCGACAGCGGGCGTCCGGCCAATTCGCGATATTCGCGTTCCAGCAGCGTGCAAGCCGCGCTGTTGGCGTCGAGAATCAGCTCGTCGCCGGTAATGATCAGGCCCTCATCGATCAGCTCGAGCAGGGCCAGATAAACGCCGGCTTCCGCGCCTTCCGAAAGGTCGGCGACGAAAGGCTCAAGCGGGGCAGAGGGGGCGCCCGGTGGGCGTCCAGGGATATTCACGTTAGGCTGCAATCGAAGTGGTCTGGCGAAAATCTACGGCATCGTTGCCAGAATACTTGAGTTCGTATTGCAGCCGAGGCTGGAAAAGGCCGCGATGCGGGGTCTATTTCCGCCCGAGACCGCCGAGTAATACGGCAATCGGACGCGGGTGTCGGCGCAAGAGATCCGGCTTGGCGCTGGCCGAGGGCACCGGGGAGGTGTCAGGGCTTGCCGTCGATACATTGGCCGCAGCGGGTTGGTAAGGTTTGCTGAAGTCGAAGCCGTCGGCGGCCACCGTCGATCGCGCGCGGGGGCCGCTACGTGGGGCGGGGCCTGACGGGTTGCGGGCCGTATTGGCGCGGGGCGGGCGCGGACTTTCATCGGCCATGGGCGATGCCGGGCGTCGGCCACGCGAGCGGGTGCCAGCCTCAAAGAACTCGGGTTCCGGGTCGAAGCCGGGCACGACCTCTTGCGGAATATCGAGCTTGATCAGCTTCTGGATTTCAGCCAGCCAGTGCTTTTCTTCGGCGCAGACCAGCGACACGGCGTTGCCCTTGTGGCCGGCGCGACCGGTACGGCCGATGCGGTGTACGTAGTCTTCGGCCGTGTGTGGCAGTTCGAAATTGATGACGTAGGGTAGCTCGTCGATGTCGATACCCCGTGCCGCGACGTCGGTGGCGACCAACACGCGCAGCTTGCCGGCCTTGAAGGCTTCGAGGGTTTCAGTGCGCTGCTGCTGGCCTTTGTCGCCATGGATGGCGTCGGCAGAGATGCCGCTGCGCTCGAGGAAGTGGGCCAGACGGCCGCACACGATCTTGGTGTCGACGAACACCAATGCCTGCGTGTCGGGTTGGTGACGCAAAAGATGCGCCAGCAGGTTGCGCTTCATGCCCGACGACACAGGATGCACCACGTGCGTGATCGTCTCCGACACCATGTTGCGGCGCGCGACCTCGATCAGCTGTGGGTTCTTCAGCATCTGGTCGGCGAGCTTCTTGATTTCGTCCGAGAAGGTGGCCGAGAACAGCAGGCTTTGGCGCTGCGCCGGAAGCATGGCGATGATGCGCTTGATGTCGGGGATGAAGCCCATGTCCAGCATGCGGTCGGCTTCGTCCAGCACCAGCACTTCGACCTGGGACAAGTTGATGGACTTCTGTTCGACGTGGTCCAGCAGGCGGCCCGGCGTGGCGATGACTACCTCGATGCCGCGGCGCAGTTCCATCTGCTGTGCCTTCATGTCCACCCCGCCATAGATGCAGACGGCCCGCAGGGGCAGGTATTTGCTGTAGGTCTTGACGGATTCGTACACCTGCATCGCCAGTTCGCGCGTCGGCGCGAGGATGAGCGCGCGTGTCTGGTGGCGGGCGGGCGAAGTGCTGGTGTTGGCGTGGCGGGCGATGCGGTGCAGCAGCGGCAGGGTGAAGCCCGCCGTCTTGCCCGTACCCGTCTGGGCGCCGCCCATGACGTCGTGACCGGCAATCACGGTGGGGATGGCCTGGCGCTGGATCGGCGTGGGCTCGGAATAGCCGGCGTCGGTGACGGCTTGGAGTAGTTCGGGAATGAGGCCGAGATCGGCGAAACTCATGGGCGCCTTTGCGTTGAATGGGGTCGACAATCGACCGCCGGAATTGCGGAAACCCGGATTATACACAGCGCACAAAACCGTTTCGCGACAGGGGCTTCGGCGAGTGCCTGCCCCGTCGCTTGGGTTTTAGCGTTTGAGCGTGAGGAAGGCGGTGACTTCTTCGCGGTCGTGGTACAAGTGCTTGATGCGTAGATCGAAGGGGCCGACGCTGTGGAGCCGCTTGCGGATCAGTTCGCGGCATTGCTCGACGGCCTCGAGTCGGCGCTTCATCGGTAGCTTGAGGTTGAAGATCGTGTAGCGGCAGCGACCGGTGCCGATCCATTCGGCCATCAGCGACGCGATGCGCGACGGTTGTTCGACCATGTCGCACACCATCCAGTCCACCGGTCGCTGCGGGCGCCAAGTGAAGCCGTCGGCCTTGAGGTGCTCGACCATTTCGGTGGCCATCACGCTGTCGCGCAAGGGGCCGTTGTCGATGGCGGTGACGCGCAGGCCGCGGCCGACGAGTTGCCAGGTCCAGCCGCCGGGGGCCGCGCCGAGGTCGACCGCGCGCTGTCCGGCCCGCAGGATGCTGTCGCGCTCGCCCTCTTCGAGCAGGGTCATGAAGGCTTCGGCCAGCTTCATCGTCGAGCGGCTGGGCGCGTTCGACGGCATGCGCAGGCGCGGAATACCCATCGGCCAGGGTGAGCACTGGTCGGGCTGGGCGGCGGTCAACCAAGCGGTCGTTGCATCGGTGAACAGGACGTGCAGCACTGGCAGCCCAGTGCGGCTGCTGCGCAGACAGCCGGCCTTTTCCAGCGCCTTGGTCAGTGGCTCGGTGAAGCGCTTGCAGAAGCCCGAGCGCTGCTTGGCTTCATCCGTGTCTGGGGTCTCCAGGACGACGCCGCAAAAACGTTGTCCAGAGGCTTTGACGGCGTCGACGATCGGGGTGGCGCGGTCGCGTTCGGGGAGGTCCTCGACGCGGGCGAACCACGGCAGCAACTGACGTGCAAAGCAGGGTCGGCGCCAGTCGGTGGCGTTGCCGAAGCTGCCGAGTGGAGTGGGCTCGAAGGTCTCGAACACGACGTAGCCGGTATCGGGCTGGGCGCGGACAAAGCCGATCAGGCCGGCTTCTGCGGCCAGGTCGTCGATTTCGCCAGCCAATTCTTTTTCGAAGCCGGCGCGGCAATAGCCGATCAGGCCGGCACAGTTGAGTCCGGCAGCGGGCGTGTGTTGGTTCATCGGCGAAAGGCGCGGTGCGCTAAAGAGGATCGGGCCCGTCGACGACGGGCGAGAGCGCGGATGATAAGCCTGCGCGCCACTTCAGGCGAGCAGGCTGGAGAATGCGTGCGCGGTAAGCCTTTGTTCGAGGGCTATTTTTGGGGTGTCGTCGCGGGCTTGGCTGCGTCGGCGGGGGCCGGCGGTGGCGGGGTGTTCGGGGCAGGCGATGGGGCGTTGGGGACCAATTTGGACGGAACGACCTCGAGCTTGTGTTCCATCATGTAGTCGTTCATGTCGCGCCAACCTGCGAACACGGAGGCCTTCTCGGACGACGGATTGAGCGTGTAGCAATCTTCCAGCGAGCGTCCGGAATGGCGGCAGGCGCTGCCGATTGCGCGTCCTTCCGCTTCCTTGGTGGCGGTCTCGCGCGCAGGGTTGGGGATCTCCAGCAGTTCGCTCAGCATGTCGCAGCCGACGGTCAGGGGAAGCAGCGCGATCAGCAGCGCCTTTGCGAGCCAGGAGGGTAGGGCAGAGTGGCGCATGGGATGTGGGGAGTGTCGAACCATGATGATTTTATCGGCACGCTTGGCCGTACCTTGAAGACGATTCGCACAGCGAGGATCCGCACTTCACAAAGAGTTTGAACGCCGCGGATGTTACATCTGGCCTCGTGTGTGCAGACCGCTGCGCACTATAATCCGCGCGTCAACCGGAAGCTCCGCTCCGGTCATCATTTTTTCCGCCAAGTTCATGAATATCAAGCGTTTCAAGGCTGCCGTCCTCACGAGTGCAATCTTTGCCATGTTTGGCCTGACTGCATCGATGGCTCAAGCAAATACCGAGCAGCAGATTCAGCTTTTCCACCGCCTGCCCGAAAGCAAGGCGGCGGCATTGAAGGATCTTGTCGATCGCTTCAATGCCCAGGAAAAGGGTTTCAAGGTCGTGCTGTCCGAGGCGGACTGGCGGACTGCCTCGCCGCACATGCTGATTATCGAAGGTGAAGACGAAGAAGCTTTCGTGGCCGGCAAGCCGCGGTACAAACCGCTGCACGCTTTGATGAAAGAGGCGGGTGTTCCACTGCAGACCCTGCGTCCGCCCGCCATGATGACGCGCACACCGGTCGATACCAAAGGGATGTTGCTGGCCTTGCCGGTGGGTTTATCGACCCCTGTGCTGTTTCTCAACCGCGATGCCCTGCGCCGCGTGGGTGTCGCGCCGGAAACGGCGCCCGTCGGCACCTGGTTCGAATTGCAGGAGACGCTCGGGCGCCTGGCTGATAGCGGCCACACCTGCCCCTATACCGTCGCCGAGCCCGGCCGTGTGATGGTGGAGAACTTGAGCGCCTGGCACAACGAGCCGGTCGCGACCGCACGTGGCAAAGTGATGACGCCCTCGTTCAATGGCATGTTCCAGGTCAAGCACGTCGCGATGATGGCGAGTTGGGCGCGGGCACGTTATCTGCACGTGTTCGACCAGCGCAGCGAGGCGGAACAGCGTTTCGCCTCAGGCGATTGCGCGGTGATCGCGGCGCCCTCGGCGAGCTGGGTCGATTTCCGTCGCCAAGGCAAGGTGGATGTTGCGGTGTCACGCCTGCCCTATCACGATGACTTCCCCGGTGCCCCGCAGAACACCGTGGCCGACGGCCCGGCGTTGTGGACGTCCGCGGGCAAGAAGCCGGCCGAATACAAAGCGGTGGCGCGCTTCATCGGCTTCTGGTTGCAGCCGCAGAACCAGGTGGCATGGCAGCGCGAAACGGGGTACCTGCCGCTGAATCGGGCCGGTCTGCTGGCTTCGCGCAGCGAATTGCTCGGCGATGACCTCGACAACGTGCGTGTGGCCGTCGAGCAACTGACCAACAAGCCAGTGACGGCCGAGTCAGGTGCGCAGCCTGTCGTCGAGCGTGAGCGGGTGCGCCGTATCCTCGACGAGGAGCTCGCTGGCGTATGGGCGGATCAGAAGGCCGCCAAAGAGGCGCTGGATAACGCCGTGGCGCGCGCCTCCGTGGGTAACTGATCACGGCTGCAGGGTCGGCGGGCGCGGCGTGGCTTGACTCGAGTCGACGCGGCCGCCTACCATCCGCCTTTTTTCCGCCAGCGGGTCCGCCTTGTCCGTCAAGCAGCTTTTCGCGCCGATCGCCGCCGACATGCAGGCAGTGGATGCGGTCATTCGCAACCGCCTCTACTCCGACGTGGTGCTGATCCGTCAGGTGGCGGAATACATCATTCACAGTGGTGGCAAACGCCTGCGTCCCGCCTTGGTGCTGTTTACTGCCGGTGCCATGGATTACAAGGGCACGCAGCACCATGAGCTGGCCGCCGTGGTCGAGTTCATCCACACGGCCACGCTCTTGCACGACGACGTTGTCGACGAATCCGATCTGCGTCGCGGCAACAAAACGGCCAATGCAATGTTTGGCAACGCGGCCTCGGTGCTGGTGGGCGACTTTCTGTACTCCCGCGCATTCCAGATGATGGTCGGCGTGGACAACATGCGCGTGATGCGTGTGCTGGCCGATGCGACCAATGTGATCGCCGAGGGCGAGGTGCTGCAGTTGCTCAACTGCCACAACGCTGATGTCGTGATCGACGATTACCTGCGTGTGATTCGCTACAAGACGGCAAAACTGTTCGAGGCCGCATCTCGCTTGGGCGGAATCCTCGGCGGGGCGGATGAGGCGCTCGAAAATCGTCTCGCCGCGTTCGGCATGCATCTCGGTACGGCCTTCCAGCTCATCGATGACGTGCTCGACTATTCGGCGCAAGAGGCCGATACCGGAAAGCACCTTGGCGACGATTTGGCTGAAGGTAAGCCGACCCTGCCCCTGATCCATGTCATGCAGCACGGCACGGCCGAGCAGGCCGCGCTGGTGCGTGGTGCCATCGAGAATGGGGGGCGGGAGGATTTTGCGGCCGTGTTGGCCGCCATCCAGAGCACCGGTGCACTCGAAGAGACGCGTCGTTATGCTCAAGCCGAAGCCAAGCTGGCGATTGAAGCAATTTCGGTGTTACCCCCTTCCATTTTCAAGGATGCACTGCTACAATTATCGGACTTTGCAGTTGAGCGAAATCACTGATATATTAGTGAGCTTCGCAAAGCAGTGAAGCGTGTCGGGGAATAGCTCAGCCTGGTAGAGCACTGCGTTCGGGACGCAGGGGCCGGAGGTTCGAATCCTCTTTCCCCGACCACAAATTACCGTCAAAAAACCGCCGTTCAGGCGGTTTTTTGTTTTCGGGCTCCGGATTTGCGTTGGGTGTGCGACTTCAAGTGGCGATGCGCAAGATCATCCACTGCGATTGCGACTGCTTCTACGCCTCGGTCGAGATGCGTGACGACCCTTCGCTCGTCGGTCATCCCGTGGCCGTGGGCGGGCCGGCGCAAACGCGGGGTGTCATTGCAACTTGCAACTACGAAGCACGGGCGTTCGGTATCCACTCCGCGATGTCGACGGCGCGGGCGATGCAGTTGTGTCCGCAACTGATCCTGTTGCGTCCCGACTTTGAGCGCTATCGCGCTGCTTCCCGCCAGATTCTCGACATCTATCGTGATTACACGCCGCTGGTCGAACCCTTGTCGCTGGATGAGGCGTATCTCGACGTGACAGGTGTCGATCGCTGCCAGGGGTCGGCAACCTTGATGGCGCACGAGATTCGCGCGCGTATCCTGGCCGAGGTGGGCATCACGGCGTCAGCCGGCATTGCGCCGAACAAGTTCGTCGCCAAGGTGGCGAGCGATTGGAAAAAGCCGAACGGACAGTTCGTGGTCCGTCCGGATGAGGTCGATGCTTTCGTTGCCGCATTGCCGGTGAAGAAGATCTTCGGTGTCGGCAAGGTGACTGCGGCCAAGCTGCAACGCCTCGGGGTACTGACTTGCGGCGACTTGCGCGCGTGGAGTCTTGCCGATCTGGCCTCGCATTTCGGCAGCTTCGGCGCAAGTTTGCACCGTCTGTGTCGAGGGATCGATGAACGGCCCGTGCGGCCCGATCGCATTCGCAAGTCCCTCTCGGTCGAGACGACCTATGCGAGCGATCTTCCCGATCTCGCCGCCTGTCGAGCGGCGCTTCCTGCGCTGATCGAGGCTTTTCAGTCGCGGTTTGCTCGCGCACGGGCGTTGCGGCGCGTGCATAAGGCCGTCGTGAAGGTGAAGTTTGCCGACTTCAGCCAGACGACAGCCGAGTGCATTTGTGATTCGCCGGGAGCGGAAGTCTGGTCTGCCTTGCTCGATGAGGCTTACATGCGCAAGTCCCGGCCAGTCCGCCTGTTGGGGGTGGGCGTGCGTTTCGTCGAAGAGGATGGCGCGCTGCAACAGGGCGCGCAGATCTCTTTGTTCGATATGCTGTCGTCCGGTCAGGTATTGGATGCCGGATTTTCGGGGGACGAGCGTTGAAGATCGAGCGTGCTGAGATGGTGGGCGATCCCGCGCCAGAGACGGCAAGGCACGAGCGTGCCGCAAGCCTTGGAGCGATGTATCGCGCGTTGTGGCAGTACGCCGCCGGGATGCGGCACCTGATCCTGTTTGCCTTCGTCCTGCTGCTCGCTTCGCAGCTCTTCAAGCTCGGCGTACCGTGGCTGGCGGGGAATGCGATCAATGCGATCCAGTCCGGTGGCGTGGAGGGTTTAACCGGTGCAGCGCGCTGGCTGGCACTGGTGTTTGCGGCGATTGTCGCGAGTTGGCTGTTGCATGGCCCCGGGCGCATCCTTGAGCGCAACGTTGCGCTCAAGGTACGCGAGCGCCTTTCGGCGCAGTTGGTGAATCGCTTGCTGGGGGCGCCGCTGGCGTGGCACGAGCGCCATCATTCCGGCGAAACGACGCATCGCGTGCAACAAAGTACGCATGCACTCTACGACTTCGCGCAGAGCCAGTTCATCTATTTGCAGAATACGGTGAAGCTGGTCGGGCCGATCATCGCGCTGTACTTGATTTCGCCGCTGGTCGGTGGGGTGGCGATGCTGGGATATGGGCTGATCGGCGTGCTGATCACCCGTTTCGATCGGGTGATGATGCGCATCGCGCTCGACGAGAACCGTGCCGAACGCGCCTATTCGGCCACGCTGATCGATGTGCTGGGCAACGTCTTGTCCGTTCTGGCCTTGCGCCGCTCCGCGGGTGTGGCGCGCCTGATTGCCACCCGTCTGTCGGCAGTTTTTGGCCCGCTCCGGCGCGGGATCGTACTCAACGAAATCAAGTGGTGCTCGGTCGATCTTTTGGCCAATGCGCTGTGGTGCGTGCTGGTCGGCGTGTATGCGGCCGAAGCGGCAGGCTTGATTGGGCACGTGGGTGCGGGTGGGGTGCTGGTCAGTGTGGCGGGTGGGATCGCGCTCGGCAAGGTCTTCATGGTGTACGAGTATGCGCAGCAGGCAGGGGGGGTGATTACGGCGATTGCTGCACATTTCCAGTCGCTCTCCCGGCAGCGGGCGGACTACGCCACCGCACAGCCCGTCTGGGATGCAGCGGAATCAGCGCCGCCCGTGCCCTTGCTGGATGCGGAAACCGGCGGTTGGAAGCGTGTGGTTCTGGAGGATCTGCGCTTTGCGCATGCCGCAGCCCAGGGTGGCGCCCGGCTTGAGGTTGAGCGTTTGACTCTTGTGCGGGGCCGGCGCTATGCCTTGGTTGGGCCGAGCGGGGGTGGCAAGAGCACGTTGCTGCGGCTTCTCGCCGGGCTGGACGAAGCCGCGAGCGGGCGGCTTGTGGTCGATGGTCAGCCTGTGCCGGTGACCGCGGAAACCTTGCGTCACATGGCGACACTGATTCCGCAATACGCGGAAATGTTCGAGGGCACGCTGGCAGAAAACCTGCTGCTGGGTGGTGAGGCTTCTGCACCCCGGATTGCGGAGGCTTTGCGTGCAAGTTGCGCTGACGGGATTGTCGACGCCTTGCCACACGGTTTGAGCACACGTGTCAGCGAGGGTGGGGCGAACTGGTCGGGCGGCCAGCGCCAACGGCTGGCGCTGGCGCGTGGCGTGCTGGCTGCGGAGGGCAGTTCACTGGTCTTGTTGGACGAGCCCACCAGCAGCCTCGATCCGGAAACCGAGACGCAGGTCTACGCCGGTCTGTTCGCGCATTTTTCTGATGCGGCGATCGTGTCTTCGGTCCACCGCCTGCATTTGCTCGACCGCTTCGATGGCGTCATCCTGTTGAGCGCAGGACGGATCGAGGCGGTCGGCACGGCATGGGAGCTGGCGCAAGGCTCGGCGGTGTTCAGGGAGTTGCTTGCTGCGCAGGGTGTGGAGGCCGCTGCGCGTGGCGATTGACCCTGTGATCCTGATCAGGCGTTCTTGCGCTTCTGCCACAGTACGTCGCCGCGCCCACCCGCGCGATTGAGCACGCGGCCCAGCACGAAGAGCAGGTCGGACAGGCGGTTGAGGTACTGGCGTGGTGCATCGTTGACCGCCTCCTCCAAGGCCAGCGCAACCAGCGCGCGCTCGGCGCGGCGGCACACGGTACGGGCGTGGTGGGCATAGGCTGCGGCGCGCGTGCCACCGGGCAGGATGAAATCCTTCAGCGGCTCAAGGTCGTCGTTGAAGCGATCGAGCTCTTCTTCCAGGTGCGTCACCTGTCTTTCGGTGATCATGCTCATGCCCGGAATGCACACTTCGCCACCCAGATCGAACAGGTCGTGCTGTACGTTGGTCAGCAGCACACGCACGTCCTCGGGCAGTTCTTCGCACAGCAGCAGGCCGATGATGGCGTTGGTCTCGTCGACTTCGCCCAGGGCATGGATCCGCAGGCTGTTCTTGGAGACGCGCTTGCCGTCGCCCAGGCCAGTGGTGCCGGCGTCGCCGGTGCGGGTGTAGATCTTGGAGAGGCGGTTACCCATGATGTTTTCGTGTCCCGTTGTTGGTTGACGTTTGCGTCAATTATAGGCGAACGACCGTGCCGCGCGGGGTGGCAATTGGCGTGCTTAAGCTCATGATAAACTTGTGCAATCGCCTGCAGCGCGGGCCTCTCGTCCAGAAAACACGCAAACTTCCATGAAATCCGCCGAAATCCGCGACGCCTTCCTCAAGTTCTTCGAATCCAAGGGCCACCAGATTGTGGCCTCAAGCTCGCTCGTGCCGCACGAAGACCCGACGCTGCTGTTCACCAACGCCGGCATGAACCAGTTCAAGGACGTCTTCCTTGGCTTCGACAAGCGTCCCTATACCCGGGCCACCACCTCTCAGAAGTGCGTGCGCGCCGGTGGCAAGCACAACGACCTCGAGAACGTCGGCTACACCGCGCGCCATCACACCTTCTTCGAGATGCTGGGCAACTTCAGCTTCGGCGATTACTTCAAGCGCGACGCCATCTCCTACGCCTGGGAGCTGCTCACCGAAGTCTTCAAGCTGCCCAAGGACAAGCTGTGGGTCACGGTGTACGCCGAGGATGACGAGGCCTACGACATCTGGACCAAGGAAGTCGGCGTCCCCGCCGAGCGCGTGATTCGAATCGGTGACAACAAGGGCGCGCGCTACGCCTCGGACAACTTCTGGATGATGGGCGACACCGGGCCTTGCGGCCCCTGCACCGAAGTCTTTTATGACCACGGTGAGCACATCTGGGGCGGCCCCCCGGGATCGCCCGAGGAAGACGGCGATCGGTACATCGAGATCTGGAACAACGTGTTCATGCAGTTCAACCGCGACGAGCAGGGTGTGATGCATCCGCTGCCCAAGCCCTCGGTCGATACCGGCATGGGGCTGGAGCGCGTGTCGGCGGTGCTGCAGGGCGTGCATGCGAATTACGAGATCGACCTGTTCCAGGCGCTGATCAAGGCTGCCGCGCGTGAAACGTCCGACGCCGACATGGATTCGCCCTCGCTGAAGGTGCTGGCCGACCACATCCGTGCCTGTTCCTTCCTAATCGCCGACGGCGTGATCCCGGGTAACGAAGGTCGCGGCTACGTGCTGCGCCGCATCATCCGCCGCGCCATCCGTCACGGCTACAAGCTCGGCGCGCGTGCTGCGTTCTTCCACAAGATGGTGCCGGACCTGGTGGCCGAGATGGGTGCCGCCTACCCCGAGCTGAAGGACGGCGAACGCCGCATCTCGGACGTGCTGCGCCAGGAAGAAGAGCGCTTCTTCGCCACCATCGAAAACGGCATGGCGATCGTCGAGTCCGAGCTCGCCACCATGGAAAAGGCCGGCAAGAAGGTGTTCGACGGCGATACCGCCTTCAAGCTGCATGACACCTACGGTTTCCCGCTCGACCTCACGGCTGACATTTGCCGCGAACGTGAGGTGACAGTGGATGCTGCCGCCTTCGACGCCGCGATGGCGCGGCAGAAGGAGCAGGCGCGCGCCGCCGGCAAGTTCAAGATGGCCGCCAATCTGGACTACGACGGCCCCGAGACCACCTTCCACGGCTACGACGTGCTGGAAGAAAAGGGCAACATCCTCGCACTGTACAAGGATGGCGCGCCGGTCAATGAACTGCTCGAGGGCGAGATGGGCGTGGTCGTGCTCGACCATACGCCGTTCTATGCCGAGTCCGGTGGCCAGGTGGGCGACCGTGGCGAATTGCGCGCCGCAGCGGGCATCTTCGGTGTCGAGGACACGCAGAAGATCCAGGCTGCTGTGTTCGGCCACCACGGCGTGGTGCGCACCGGCAAGCTGTCGGTCGGTCAGGGGGTTGCAGCCAGGGTCGACTTCGCTGCGCGCGCGGCCACCGCACGCAACCACTCGGTCACCCACATCATGCACAAGGCCTTGCGCCAAGTGCTCGGTACGCATGTGCAGCAGAAGGGCTCGTTGGTGGATCCGGACAAGACCCGCTTCGACTTCGTCCATTCCGGGCCGATGACGGCCGAGGAAGTCCGTGAGGTCGAGGAACTCGTCAACCGCGAGGTGCTTGCCAACACCGATACCAAGGCCGAGTTGATGGCGCTGGAAGACGCGCAGAAAACCGGCGCGATGATGCTGTTCGGCGAGAAGTACGGCGACGAGGTGCGCGTGCTGTCGATTGGCAGCACCCAGGAGTTGTGCGGCGGTACGCATGTGGCGCGCACCGGCGACATCGGCCTGTTCAAGATCGTCTCGGAAGGTGGGGTCGCGGCGGGTGTCCGCCGTGTCGAGGCGATCACCGGCGAGAATGCCTTGCGCTACACCCAGGAGCAGGAGCGCCGCGTGCAGGGTATGTCCGCGCTGCTCAAGGTGCAGCCGGACGAGGTTGCGGAGCGCGTTGCTGGCCTACTCGACAACGTCCGTGCGCTGGAGAAGGAGCTTGCCCGCCTCAAGGGCAAGCTGGCTGCCAGCCAGGGTGATGAATTGGTCGGCCAGGCGATCGATGTCGGCGGGATCAAGGTGCTTGCTGCCACGCTCGAAGGCGCTGACGTGCCGACCCTGCGCGACACCATGGACAAGCTCAAGGACAAGCTCAAGTCCGCGGCGATCGTGCTGGCCGCCGTGGATGAGGGCAAGATCAGCTTGATCGCGGGCGTGACGGCTGACCAGACGGGCAAGGTCAAGGCCGGCGAATTGGTCAACTTCGTCGCCCAGCAGGTGGGCGGTAAGGGGGGCGGCCGTCCCGATATGGCCCAGGCCGGCGGTACGCAGCCGGAGAATCTGGCCGCAGCGCTGGCGGGCGTGAGTGGATGGGTGGCATCGAAATTCTGATTGACGACCCTGTCTCACCAACAAAAAAGCCGCTTGATGCGGCTTTTTTTGTTGGCTGTGGGCATTGCACCGATATTCAGAAAGGCAGCTTGAGCCCGGGCCAGACGCCATCGATCGCCAGCCGAAACGCCGTCTGAATGCGCGCCAGTGCCATCTCGTCGTTCGCCTCGAAGCGCAGCACGACCACCGGGGTCGTATTGGATGGGCGGGCCAGACCGAAGCCGTCGGCGTATTCCACGCGGACACCATCGAGCGTGATCACCTCCGAGGCGCCATCGAAGCGGGCAGCTTCCTTGAGGCGCCTCACCAACACGAAGGGCTCGCCTTCGTTCATTTTCAGGTTCAGTTCGGGTGTGCTGACCGCATTGGGCAGGGCTTTCAAGGCCGCGTTGGCGTCCGGTCGGGCTGACAGGATTTCGAGCAGGCGAGCCCCGGAATACAAGCCATCGTCAAAACCGAACCAGCGCTCCTTGAAGAACATGTGGCCGCTCATCTCACCGGCCAGCGGCGCACCGGTTTCCTTGAGCTTGGCTTTGACCAGGGCATGGCCGGTGTTCCACATCGTCGGCTTGCCGCCACGCGCGCGGATCCACGGCGCGAGGTTGCGCGTGCATTTGACGTCGAAAATGATCTCGCCGCCCGGCACGCGGCTCAGCACGTCCTCGGCAAAGAGCATCAGCTGGCGGTCGGGATAGATGATCTCGCCGTCCTTGGTCACCACGCCCAGGCGGTCGCCGTCGCCGTCGAAGGCCAGGCCCAGTTCGGCATCGGTCTCGCGCAGGGCGCGGATCACGTCTTGCAGGTTCTCGGGTTTGGACGGGTCGGGGTGGTGGTTGGGGAAGCGGCCATCCACTTCGCAGAACAGTTCGACGACTTCACAGCCCAGGCGACGGAACAGCTCGGGGGCGATGCCGCCAGCCACGCCGTTGCCGCAGTCGACAACGATCTTCATCGGGCGTGCCAGCTTGATGTCACTTGCGACGCGATCGACATAGGCGGTGCCGATATCCGCCTGGTGCGATGCGCCCGGCGTCGCTGCGCGCACGAGATCGTCGTCGGCGATGCGGCGGCGCAGGCTCTGGATCATGTCGCCGTAAAGCGTCTGGCCGCCCAGCACCATCTTCAAGCCGTTGTAATCCGGCGGATTGTGGCTTCCGGTGACCGACACGCAGGATTCGCAACCGAGCTGGTAGGCAGCGAAATAGGTCAGTGGCGTCGGGACGCAACCGATGTCGATGACGTCGACGCCCGCGCTGCGGATGCCGTCGGCGAGCGCATCGGCCAGTGCCGGGCCCGACAATCGTCCGTCGCGCCCGACGGCGATCGCCTTCTGTCCGCGCGTGACAGCTTCGGAGCCGAGTGCATGGCCGATGGCCCGGACAGCGTCCGGTGTCAGCACGGTGTCGACGATGCCGCGAATGTCATAGGCCTTGAAAATTTCGGGGGCGGGCAGCGCGTGGCGGGACGAGGTCATAAGGCAGGGCGGAGGTAATGGATGAAAGCCGGCATTCTATGCCGAGTGGCAGGCGGCGAGACGGGCAGCGGGGCGCATGACTCAATGTACGACGCGCGGCGACAGGTCTCCGAAGTCAGTGCTGTCCGGCACGGGCGACGCATGGTGCATGACCATGCGCCAGCCCAGTGCGCCGCGGATGAACACGTTTGTGGCGGCGATGGGCTGCGGGCGCGCAGACTCGCCCGCGATGCGGATGTTCTCGAACACGCTGTGTACCGACACCATCGCGTTGCCGCTGACAACATTTTGGGTGATGTCGATCTCAAGGCGTGCGCCGCCGGACAGTATCTGGCGCCACACTTCGCGGATCGCCTCGAGCCCGACGATGCGCGGGCCGCCGGGATGGATGCAGACGATTTCCTCGTCTTCGGACCACACCGACATCATCGCGTCGAGATCCGAGCGGGCGAGCGCATCGTAAAAAGCGGCCTCGGCATCGGCCGCTGAAGTGTAGATCGGTTTATTGATGCTCATGGTCTGGCTAAGAAAAGCCATGGGGCCGAATACCGCTGTATTGGCCCCATGGTGTCGTTGATGGCGGCAAGGCCGCCGTATTCGGTGCGTGACCTGCTCAGTGGTGGCCCTTGGGATGCTCACCCGTAAAGACGTAGTGCGCGCTGCAGTACGGACAGACGGCTTCGCCGGTTTTCAGCACGTCGAGAAAGACGCGCGGATGGCGCGCCCACAGCGGCGCACCCGGTGGCGGGCAGTGCAGCGGCAGATCCTTGGCGGTGATGGCGACGGCCTGGGTCTTGTCGGTGTTTTCAACCATGACGCGAGTCCTCGATGCGTGGAAATCAGACGCGGGCGAGCCAGTGCTCGTATTCCGGCGCGCGGCCATTGACGACGTCGAAGAAGCGGGCCTGCAGCTTCGTGGTGATCGGACCACGCTTGCCTTCGCCGATGATGCGGTCGTCGAGTTCGCGGATCGGCGTGACTTCGGCGGCGGTGCCGGTGAAGAAGGCTTCATCAGCCAGGTAGATGTCGTCGCGGGTGAGGCGCTTGGACTGCACTTCAAGACCGAATTCGCGCGCGATGGTGTGGATCGAGTCGCGGGTGATGCCGGTCAGCGCCGAGGCGATTTCCGGTTCGTAGATGCGGCCATCCTTGATGATGAACAGGTTTTCGCCCGCGCCTTCGGCCACGAAGCCCTGGTTGTCGAGCAGCAGTGCCTCGTCGTAGCCCATCTTGGTCACTTCGAGGTTGGCGAGGATGGAGTTCGGGTAGGTCGCGGCCAGCTTGGCGCGCGGCATCGTCGAATTGACGTGATGGCGGGTGTAGGACGACGTCTTGACGCGAATGCCCTTTTCCAGGCCCTCTTCGCCCAGGTAAGCGCCCCACGGCCATGCAGCGATGGCGACGTGCACCGTGGCGCCGCGGGTGGAAATACCCATTTTTTCCGAGCCGTAGAAGGCCAGCGGGCGCAGGTAGCAGGACTCGAGCTTGTTGGCGCGCACGACTTCCTTCTGCGCTTCCATGAGTTCATCCTTCGAGTAAGGGATGTCCATCATGTAGATCTTGCCGGAGTTGAGCAGGCGCTGGGTATGCTCGGCGAGGCGGAAGATTGCCGTCCCATTGACCGTGTTGTACGCGCGGACACCTTCGAAGACGGCCAGACCGTAGTGCAGGGAATGGGTCAGCACGTGCGTGGTCGCGTCGCGCCACGGAACGAGCTTGCCGTCTTGCCAGATGAAACCGTCGCGATCAGCCATGGACATGATTGGGTTCTCCACCTCAGGAAATTGATTCGGCAGCCCGCGTCGAGCGGGCATAAGCCAGAGATTCTAGCGCAAAGGCGAGGGCTGCGAGTGCCGCCGTGCATGTCCGGTGATCGCCGCAGAAGCCTTGCTGCGCTGGGGAAACATGCCGTCGCGCGCTAGAATGCCGGGCTGTCATCCAAGGAGGCTGCCTTGACCGATCGCGAGTGGAAACCCAACGTCACCGTCGCTGCCATCATCGAGCGCGACGGCCGCTTCCTGCTGGTCGAGGAGCACACCCCGGACGGCCTGCGCTTCAACCAGCCGGCGGGGCACCTGGAGGAGAGCGAGTCGTTGCTGCAGGCATGCGTGCGCGAGGCGTTGGAGGAAACCGCGCACCATTTCGTGCCCGAATACTTGGTCGGTATCTATCAATGGACGCGCCCGCAGGGCGATATCACTTATCTTCGCTTCGCTTATGGCGGCCGGGTTGAAGGTGAGGAGGCGGGACGCACGCTCGACGCAGGCATTGTGCGTGCAGTGTGGATGACGATCGACGAGGTGCGCGCCACCGCCGATCGCCACCGCAGTCCGTTGATCTTGCAGTGCGTCGAGGATTGGCTGGCTGGGCAGCGTCATCCGCTGTCGTTGGTGCGCCATTACTGAACGACGAAGCCATGTGCAGCAAGATCGCCCTCTGCTTGTTGCTTGTCTCGAAGGCGCTGCATGTGTCACCGGTACAGGCTGAGATGGAGGTCGGCATTTGCTACAACTACGGCTGTCTGCAGCAGGAGAGGGTGCGCTTTCATGAGGCCAGACTCGATGCCTTGGCCAGCCGGCTTGACTTGGCTCGGACGGCAGCCGAAGAGCGCGCCATGCTTGCCGAGGTGCTGGGCGAGCTCTATCGGGTGGCGGCCATGCAGACACCGGTTGGTGCCGACCGTGCCGGCAATTACCTTGACGGTGATGTCGAGGGCCGCATGGATTGCATCGATCACTCGACTTCGACCACACGGCTGCTGAGGCTGATCGAGATGCGTGGTGCACTGCGTTTTCACCGGGTGCTGGCGCCCGAGCGTCGTACGCGCTTTATCCTCCAGCACTACAGCGCGGTCATCGAGGAATTGTCGCCGGACGAGCGCATTGCGCGCCTGCCGCCCGGCACGGCACTCGCCCGCTGCAACTGTACGGAAGACGGATTGATCATCGAAGCGCCGGACGGTGCCGAAGCGGCCCGGCCCGGCGAACGTTATGCAGTCGACAGTTGGTTCGTCGACAATGGCGAGCCGGCGGTGGTGCTGCCGCTTGCCGAATGGCTCAATGGAGGTGGACCGAATGTCCAGTAAGCAGGATGGAAATCAGGACGGGCAGGGCATGAAAGTCGTGGTCGGCATGTCGGGCGGCGTGGATTCGTCTGTGACGGCCTTGTTGCTGAAGCAGCAGGGCTATCAGGTGACCGGCCTGTTCATGAAGAACTGGGAGGATGACGACGACTCGGACTATTGCTCGACGCGGCAGGATCTGGTGGATGTCGCCTCGGTGTGCGACGTGATCGGCATCGATCTCGAGGTGGTGAATTTCAGTGCCGAATACAAGGACCGCGTGTTCGCCGATTTCCTGCGTGAATACGAGGCCGGCCGCACGCCGAACCCGGACATCCTGTGCAACTCCGAGATCAAGTTCCGCTGCTTTCTCGACCATGCCATGCAGTTGGGCGCCGAGCGCATCGCGACGGGCCATTACGCCCAGGTGCGCGAATGGACCAACGACGGCCGCACCGAGTATCAGTTGCTGAAGGCCGAGGACGGTACCAAGGACCAGAGCTACTTCCTCTATCGCCTCAACCAGGCGCAACTGGCAAAAACGCTGTTCCCGCTCGGTGCGCTTTACAAGCGCGAGGTGCGCAGGATCGCCGAGCAGGCCGGACTGCATGTGGCGACCAAAAAGGACTCGACCGGCATCTGTTTCATCGGCGAGCGACCTTTCCGCGAATTCCTGATGCGCTACCTGCCGACTCAGCCGGGCGAGATCCGCGCGCTCGACGACGAGCGTGTGCTGGGTGAGCATCAAGGCTTGATGTATCACACCATCGGCCAGCGCAAGGGCCTGCATATTGGTGGCATCAAGGGCAACCAGGACGATGCGGGCGAACACGATGCCTGGTATGTAGCGGCCAAGGATGTGAAGGCCAACGTGCTGTATGTGGTGCAAGGGCACGATCATCCTGCGTTGCAGAAGGATCGCCTGATCGCCGCTGATCTCAACTGGATCGCCGGTCGTGACCCGCATACGAACTGGGTTTACACCGCCAAGCCGCGCTACCGTACGCCCGATCAGCCGTGCGAGATCGACCGTATCGCCGACGGTCGTGCCGAAATCGCCTTCGCCCAGCCGCAGTGGGCGATCACGCCCGGCCAGAGCGTGGTGGTCTACGAATCGAAAGTCTGTCTTGGCGGCGGCATCATCGTCTGAGGTGCCATGCGCGGAGACCGTCAGTAGGGCATGGGGCTGGCCAGCACGGGCTGGCCCTGCATCCATGCCCTGGAGGCAAGCGTCTCGCAGCGTTCGATGAACTCGCGCGTGCTCTTGGGCATCGGCACACGTGCGCGCGTGATGTAGGTGACCAGGTCGCGGCCTTGCAGCAACAGGCGCTGGCAGTCACTGGCCAGTTGCTGCTCGGCAGCGTTCATGCTGTGGGACAGCTGTGGCGCGAATGCGGCGAGCTCCTCCGAGGCGACGACGAAGTCCGACCACACGTCGAAGATGTCGGGATCGGTACGTAGCGTCTCGCACTTGACCTTGGCTGCATTCGCGAAATGGCTGATCGCAGGCAGGATGCCCTCGTACATCGGGATGGCGGCGAAAGTGGCGGACATCACCGCACTCAGCCGGTCGATGTCACGCAAAGTCTGAGCGATCTTGATGATTCGGCTGTCGTAAAAGGCCTCGACCGGAATCGAGAACGCGCGGAAGGGTTCGCCCCACAACTCGTCGATGCCTTCTTCGCCACTGCGATGCAGCACCAATTTGCCGAGGTTGAGCGCTTCCTGCAGGCAGAAGCCGCACTCGCGCATCAGGGCGTTGTCGGTATCGATCTCGATGCCGAGTTCCTGCAGTTCGACAAGCTTGGTGAAAATGTCTGTTGCGCGGTTGAACAGCGCGCCGGCGAACATTGCGCCCTTGACGCGCTTGCGTGCCGGATCCTGTTCGGTTTCATACGATCGCCGCGCATCTTCCAGGCGCTTGCCGGGAATGTTGATGCCGTGCTCGACGTGGTTGAAGAGGCGTCGCGTGAGCGCCTGGATGAGCTGCTTCTTTGCTTTGAGGGAGTCTGCGGGCGGGTCGTAGACCTTGATCCAGTAGCCGTCACAAAAAATGCGACGTACGCCGTCGATGATCTGGATGGTGCCGTTCTCGATGGGCTCGTTCATGAGCGCTCCGACCGTTGTTGCTCGCAGGTGAACTGAGGCATATGCCTGAGATCAGGGATTGCTCACGCCACGGCCCGTGGTCTGTGTCGACAGGGATCTGGCACGGAGTGCGCTGCGTCGTTTGTGCAGCACACGCACGCGCCAGAAGAGTTGGGCGCCGAAATAACCCACGACAGCCCCGGTCACTGCCATGATCGACATGCCGAGCAGCAGGGGTTGGCCGATACCCCACAGCCAATCCCACGCCTCCGACAGCGAGGCGAGCATGGCGAACGGGGACTCTTCGGAGCTGGCCTGCACGGCCGCCGGCACGGGCGCCCCGATCACGCCTGCACCCAATCGATAGGCAAAGTAGTACAGCGGACCGTAGGTCAGGGGATTGCTGACCAGGGTCGACACCGCGGCAATCCACAGGTTGCCGCGCAGGATCAGCGATGCGAGTGCGGCGGCGGGAATCTGCGCCACTGGAATCATCAGCCCGAAGAAGGCCCCAACGGCTACGCCACGCGCGACCGCGCGGCGATTGACATGCCACAGAAGCGGGTCGTGAATGCGCGGCCCGAGCCAGCGCAACAGGCGACTCTGCTTGATGGTGTCGTGCGAGGGCAGAAAGCGTCCGAGCATGGTCCGGTCCGGGCTGAAGGCGGCATCTTACGCAATGCGATGGAAAGCACAAGCACCACGCTCCGGGCCACAGGAACAGGACGATCAGCGCAGTCTGCGAGCGACATTGTGCGTCGATATGACCGTCAACGCCGTGATGAATTCACTCGCCGTCCGCTTGCGCGCGATCAGGTCAGATCGGCGGGGATGACCGCACGCAAGACGGTCTGCGTTTCATGTTCGCGCACGCGGTTGGTGAACCACCACAGCGCGCCCTTCTTGATGGTCCAGTCGGCTTCCTGGCCCGACAGCAGCAGGGCGGCGAGACGGCCGAGTGCCGGTTGATGGCCCACGACCAGCGCTGCGCCGCTGGCGTCGGGCCAGCCGGTGGCAGCGAGAATGTCTGCCACGCTGCCGTCCGGGCCCAGGCTGCTGACGATCTCGAAGTCATCGGCAAAGGCACTTGCGGTCTGGCGCGTACGCATGGTCGGACTCACCAGCACGCGTAGGCGTTTGGGATGGTTTTCCTCCAGCCATGCCGCCATGCGTCGGGCCTGTTTGTGGCCGCGCTGCGTCAGTTCGCGCGTGTGGTCGGGAATGCCGTCGACCGCTTCGGCGTGACGCCAGAGCAGGAGGTCCATGCGTTTCTCCATCGAATCAGGGGCCCGCATCATGCGCGCCTCCTGTTGCAGGTCGATGACGCCCCCTTCGTCCAGTGCGGTCATGCTCACCATGGCGCTTTACCCCACAGCAGCGGTTCGCAGTCCTGCAGCACCCGGCGGCGCAGGCGTGCGTAGCGGGGGGCATGCCAGCCGAGGACGAAGGCGACGGCCGGTTGCAGCGCGGCATCCTTGTCAGCCCATGTCATCATGCGGCCGCGTGCGATATCGACGTCCTGCAAAAATCCCAGCGTGGTTTGGGCATTGACCAAGCCTTCCTGGTAACGCGTCACGGCTTTTGCCGGGAACAGCGGTGCGAAGAACTCGATGCCATAGCGCAACTGCTTGAAACCGATGCGCAGGGTGTGCAGGTGCGTCGGTTCGAGTGTCGAGGCCGCTTCGTACTGACGCCGGGCGCGCTTGCGCAAGCGTGCCATGCGCAAGCCGGCGAAGGTGCGGAGGTCAGCCGCAGCGACCAGACTGCCGTTGGGCAACTGCAGCAGGTCCGCACTCAGTTCAAGCAAGAGCCGTCCCTGCGTCGCTACATCGAGTGCTCGCACCGCAGCATGACGTGCCTCTTCGCGGGCGCGCGTCGTGGTCTGCAGCAGGCGCGTCATCGAAGCCTCGTCGGCCAGGCCTTCGGGCGTCACCGGTTCGAGCAGTTCGGTGTGGAACACGTCGAGATCGCGTGCGTCACCAAACCGATTGGCGTTGTCGCGCAGGCGAGCGTTCCAGGTACCGACGAATTCGACCGGCAGGGCGGGCGCGAACAGCTTGAGCAAGGCGCGCAGGCGGCGCAATGCGACACGCAATTGATGGATGAAGTCGGGGTGGATGGCGTCTGCGTCCTCGAACGACAGCGCTGCCGCAGCATTGGCCTGCCACTGGCGTACACAGGAAAAGGCGAGGTTGCGGAAAGCTTCGACGACGTTGAGCCCAGGTTCGATGGCCGAAGCTTCGGCACGCGTGGCGCTGACTGGCGTGCCCAGGAACAGGCGATACCCGCGCTCGGCCTTCGAAATATCGGCCGGCATCAGCGGCAGGGTCTGTGCCAACTCGCCGGCCAAGGCCAGCAGGTCGCTTGGCTGGCCGTGCTCCAACTCGAGCTCGAGTTCGCAGATCGGCGCCTGGCGTTCGATGCCTTCGGGCGTGGTGACCTGGACCTCACCGGTGTCGATCATCAACAGGATGCTGACGCCCTCGCGCGGACACAGGCGTCGCGTTTCGCGGCGAAAGCGGGTGGTGAAGACCGGGACCAAGGCGTCGCGATGACGGTTCAGCAGCTTTGCAGCATCCGGTGCGTCGACCTGTGAGAAGTCGAAAGCGCCGGCATAGGGCTGCTCCCATTCGGGCCGCTGCGACAGTCCTGCATTGGATACCGCCGCGCACTTCACCGTCTGCAGCCAGACGCGCCCCTGGCGTCGGGTGCGCACGGCGACTTTGCGCGCCTTGAGCTGAAGCTCGGGCGTGTCGTAATAGGTGTTGTCGAGCGTGACGGCGTTGCCCAGCTTCTCGGCGTTCGCCACAAGGGTGTGGCGTCTCAGTGCTGCCAGGGCACGTCGCGGCAGGGCAAGCTTCAGTTCGATTTCGTGGCTCATGGCGGTCCGCCCCGGTGCGGGGCGTCAGATTGAAAGCCTCCGGATTCTAGTCGCCCTGTTCTGGTGCGTCATGCTCGGTTTGATGACATGAAATATTTCATCCCCTCAATCGCCGAAAACCTGCTGCCACAGCGCGATGACCGGTTTGCGGGCGGCTTCGGCTTCGTCCTGCGGGACGCGTGAAGGCAGCTCGTTGAGTCGCTGGCGGTGTTGCAGGCGGCGCAACTCGCGATAGCTGTCGGCGCAGGCGGCAGCCAGGTCGACCGGGATGAGGCCGAGTTCGCCCGCGATGCGCAGCAAGGCGATGTTGCCGAGGTTGCCTGTGAGCTTTGGGTGGGCGTGAGAGTGGCCCAGCACCAGGTACTGGATCAGGAACTCGACGTCGATCAGGCCGCCGTTGTCGTGCTTCAGGTCGAACAGCTCGCTACCCTTGCTGCCATGGGCATCGCGCATCTTGTGCCGCATGGTCAGCACTTCGGCACGCAGTGCATCGAGCTCGCGTGGCAGGCGCAGCACTTCGTCACGAATGCCTTCGAAGGCGGCGCCAAGCGCGCGATCACCGGCGGAAAAGCGCGCCCGGGTCAGCGCCTGGTGTTCCCATACCCAGGCCGACTCCAGCTGGTACTTGCGGAAGGCCTCGAGTGAGACCGCGATCATCCCCGAATCGCCGTTCGGACGCAGACGCAGGTCGGTTTCGAACAACTGGCCTGCGGCAGTCTGGCTCGACAGCCAGGTGTTGGTGCGCTGCGCCAGGCGGGTATAAACCTCGGCCGCTTCGGGGGCTTCATCGTCGTACAGGAAGATGATGTCGAGGTCGGAGGCGTAGCCCAGTTCCTTGCCGCCCAGCTTGCCGTAGCTGATGACGGCGAACTTCGGCGTGTCGCGATGGCGGATCTTGATCCGGCTCCAGCAACGCGGCAGGGTGAGGTCGAGCATGATGTCGGCCAGTTCGGACAGGTGGTCGGCGAGCTTTTCCACCGTCAGCAGGCCGGCGATGTCCTGCGTCAGCAGGCGGAAGACCTGGGCGTGGTGGCGCTCGCGCATCACGTCCATCTGTCGCTCCATGTCGGGCTCGAGCGCGTCCAGTTCGGCAGCCAGGCTGGCGCGGAAGCCGCTCCAGTCCGGTGCGGTTTCCAGGTTGCGCGCATCCAGCATTTCGTCGAGCAGGATGGGATGACGGGTGAGGAACTGTGCACCCCAGCGCGAGGCACTCATCAGGTCGGCGACGCGGCGCAGGGCTTGTGGATATTGCTGCAGCAGCGCCAGGTAGGCGCCGCGACGGCCGATCGCCTCAATCAGGTTGAGGAAGCGTGTCAGCGTGTCGTCCGCGCCAGAGGTGGTGGCAGCGGCTTCGATAATGCGAGGAATCAGGGCGTCGAAACGGCTCTTGATGTTGTTCGGCAGCTGGCGGTAGCGCGGACTGGCGTGGATCGCGGCCAGGCGTTCAGCGCCTTGGCGAGGATGACGGTAACCGAGTTCGCCCAGCGCAGGCACGACGCTGTCGACGTCCTCGGCGCCCGCCCACGTGGCGTCGAGGCTGTGATCCTCGTTCGACGGGTCGCCGAACACGGCGTCGAAATGGTGGCTGACGACGGCGCGGTGCCCGTTCAGTACCGTGATCAGCGCCGGGTAGTCGGCAAAACCCATGGCCTGGGCGATCAGCGCCTGGTCGGCTTCGCTGCCTGGCAGGTCGTGCGTCTGGGCGTCATCGAGGTATTGCAGGCGGTGTTCGAGCCGACGCAGAAAATCGTAGGCGGCGGACAGCTCGCGAACCGCCTCCGTGGTCAGGATGCCGCGCTCCTGCAGCTGGTCAAGCACGCTCAGCGTCGGGCGGATCTGCAGTCCCGTATCGCGGCCGCCGCGGATCAGCTGGAACACCTGGGCGATGAACTCGATCTCGCGAATGCCGCCGGGACCCAGCTTGACGTTGTTGGCGCGGTCGCGGCGGGCGACTTCGCGACGGATCTGCGCGTGCAGGTCGCGCATCGCGTTGATGGCACCGAAATCCAGGTACTTACGGAACACGAAGGGTCGGGCGATGCCCTGCAGCTCGGACCAGCGCTCGCCCAGCATCACCCGTGCCTTGATCCAGGCATAGCGTTCCCACTCTCGTCCCTGGGTGACGAAGTAGTTCTCGAGCATGTCGAAGCTGCACACCAAGGGGCCCGAGTCACCGTTCGGGCGCAGTCGCATGTCGACACGGAATACCTGGCCGTGCTCGGTGATCTCTGCCAGCGCCTGGATGAGTTGCTTGCCGAGGCGCTCGAAGAACTCGTAGTTGCTGATGACCTTCTTGCCACCGGTGTCGCCGTCTTCCGGGTAGATGAAGATGAGGTCTATATCGGAGGACACGTTCAGTTCGCGCCCGCCGAGCTTGCCCATGCCGATCACCAGCAGTTCCTGTTCCCAGCCGGTAGGCGACAGGGGCAGCCCATAACGTTCGACCAGCATGACGCGTAGCACGTCGTGGGCATGGCGCACGGCGACTTCGGCCAGCACGGTCATGGTCTCCGTGACCTCCGCCAACGGGGCGCCGCACGACAGGTCGCGCACGATGAGGTGGCTCAGCACCCAGATGCGTAGCTGGCGCAGGGCGGGGCGCAGAGCCGCTTCGGCGCCACCGAGCGCCGCTTCGCGGCTGGCGACGAAGGCCTCCATTCGCGCTGCGTCGATGGGACCGTCGATGCTGGCCGCCAAGGCTTCGGTCAGCCAGGGCTGGCAGTCCAGCATGCGGGAAAGGTAGCGCGAGAAGCGACGTGCATCCTGCACCGCCTGCGGCAATGCGTTTTGGGTGGCAGACATGGTGCGGGCTCCGGTGCCTTCGATCTGATCGTTGGTAGAATGGCGGCCCTCGCGGTGAATGCTGGCGGTGGGCGACAAAGACGTAGTTTATCTGTGCGTCGTCGTCTCCGTGCGTGCCAGCGGGTGCCCGGGAGCGGGGCCGCGCGCAATCTTGCGCGATGCGGTCGTCCGCCCGTCCCGATTCGCGGCTCGGCAAGCCGCAGCGACCCCGCATGAATCCAAGCGCTGAGCCGTCCTCGCCCGCAGCCCCGACTCCCGTTGCGCCTCCCGCGTCGCGCTCAGCGCGCGCGCGCGCAGTGCTGGGATGGATCGGTCACGTGCTGGTGCTGATGTGGATCATTGCGGCCAGCGGGATGCTGGTGGTGCGTCATGTTCTACTGCCGTCCGTCGGCGAGTTCCGCGAGCAAATCGCTGACTTGGCCGGGCAGGCCCTTGGCGTGCCGGTGACGATCGACGTCATCGAAGGTGACTGGGCGGGCTGGCGCCCTCGACTGCTTCTCCAGCGTGTCACCCTGTTCGATGCCGAGGCTCGACCGGCCCTGCACTTGCCTCGTGTCGATGCGACCTTGGCGTGGTCGTCATTGTTCAGATTACAAGTGCAGTTCCATCGCCTGGAGGTCAGCGCACCCGAACTGAGCTTGCGACGCGATGGGGAAGGGCGGCTCTTTGTCGCTGGTCTTCAGATTTCGCCTGCAGAACGGGTCGAGGGTGGTCAGGGTGCAGCGCTTGACTGGTTGCTGGCCCAACGCCAGATCGTCATCCACGACGCCACTCTGCGTTGGGACGACCGTCTGCGCGGTGCGCCGGAACTGGTGCTGGAAAAGGTCGAGTTCCGGCTCGACCAACGCTTCGGTCCGCGTCGTTTTGCCGTGCGTGCGCAGCCGCCACAGGCGCTGGCCTCGATGCTCGATGTGCGCGGTGAGTTGAATCACCTCGACCTCGACGCACCGCTGTCGTCCATTGGGCGCCTGTACGTCTCGATCGACCGTGCCGACCTGGGCGGCTGGCAGGCGTGGGTCGATTATCCTCGACCGTTGCAAGGGATCGGCGGCGTCCGCGCGTGGCTGGCGTCGCAGACCGAATCCCGCTTCGACCTCGCGCGCGGCTTGAATTTTGGTCGCGCTCCGGCACATCGCTGGGCGATGACGGCCGACCTGTCACTCGATGGCGTACTGACGCGACTCGATGACGAATTGCCCGCACTGGCGCTCGACCGGCTGGATGGTCGGCTCAGTGTCGATCGCGATGCCGAAGGCTATCGCCTGCGTGCGCGGAGTCTGGCGCTGCGCACGGGAGATGGACTCGCGCTGGCGCCGACCGACCTTGACCTGCAGCTGCGCGAGGCCGCGGATGGTGGTGGCAGTCTTGCCGTCAATCAGCTTGACTTCGAGGCACTGGCCCGACTGGCTGCTTTTTTGCCGATCGACGCGTCCACTCGCGCCCATTTGGCTGCTTTCGCGCCACGGGGCAGGCTGGCGGCATTGAATTTGCGCTGGACGGGAGCGCTTGCCGAGCCCCAGACGTGGGCGGTGTCGACCCGCTTTGACGGGCTGGGCCTCGAGGCGCGCGACAGCCTTCCCGGCCTGGGTGGCCTGAGTGGCACGCTGGAGGGAGACGAGCGCGGTGGCCGATATCGGCTCGACAGTCGAGACGCGCATATCGACCTGCCCGAGGTGTTCGAATCCGGACGCCTGCAGTTTGACCAGCTACGCGCCGAGGGCGGCTGGCAGCGGCGCGACGGTCGGCTCGAGATCACCCTCGACAGCGCGCAGTTCGACAACCCCGACGCGGCGGGCAACGCCTCCGGTGTGTTTCGTCCGCAGGTCGGCAGCGCCGGTGAGATTGACCTCCAGGCCCGGCTGACACGGGCAGCGGGTACGGCGGTCTGGCGCTATCTGCCGCGCGTGGTCAACCGCGACACCCACGACTGGGTGCGCCAGGCCATCCGTCGCGCCGAGGTGCCCGAGGCGACGCTGCGTTTGCGCGGTGCGCTCGATGAGTTCCCCTTCCGTGACGGGCGCGGTGAGTTTCGCGTGGTGATCCGCGTGGCGGACGGCGTGCTCGATTACGCCGAAGGCTGGCCGTCGATCGACGGGATCTTCGGCGAGGTGCGTTTCGAGGGGCCGGGGATGCGCATCGAGGCGACCCGAGGGCGCATCCTGGGCGTGGCGCTGACCAACGTCGTGGCTGATGTGCCCGACCTTGATGTGCGTCCGTCCGAAATCATGACCATCACCGGCAAGGCAACGGGACGGACTGCCGACTTCCTGCGCTTCGTGTCGCAGAGCCCGGTTTCGGAACGGATTGGCGGCTTTACCGACGGCATGCGTGCCGAAGGCGGCGGTACGCTCGATCTGCGTCTGGTCATGCCGCTTCGGCATGTGGTGGATTCCACTGTCCAGGGCGAATACCGTTTCAGCGGCAACCGGTTGTGGCTCGTCGAGGGCTTGCCGGTGCTGGAAGCGGCGGCGGGAAGGCTGCGCTTCACGGCGGACACGCTGTCGCTGCCCGAAGGGCGCGCGCAGTTCCTCGGTTCCCCCGTCCGGATCACCGGGCGCACGCTGGACGATGGCTCGGTGCGTTTCGACGCCAATGGTGCTGCCAGTGCCGCTGCGCTGTCTGCAGCCTGGGACTCGCCGCTGGCCGCTCACTTGTCTGGCAGTGCTGCGTGGAAGGCACAGGTGGGTATCGTTCGTGGCGCCACGCGTGTGAGTGTTGAGTCGGATCTGCTCGACTTTGCATCCAGCCTGCCGGCTCCCCTGAACAAGAACGCGGGTGACGCTTGGCCATTACGCCTTCGCTTCGAGGCTCCGGCCAACGATGCGCCCACGACGTTGAGTCTTGGACTGGGAGACTGGTTGCGTGCAGAAGTGGCCTGGCCCGGCGAGGGGCAGCCCCCACGTGGTGGCGTGGCGCTGAATGCCACAGCGGGTGAGCCCTTGCGGCAGGCCGATCGAGGCGTGTTCGTGGCGGGGCATTTCGCTATGCTCGATGCCGATGCCTGGCGCACGCTGTTCGATACTGGGGAGACCGACGCGTCGGCGCTGGCGCTGGCAGGGGTGTCGGTCCGGGTCGATGCACTGCAGGCGTTTGGACAGACGCTGAAGGATTTCAGCCTGAACAGCGTGGCGGATGCGGAAGGCTGGAAGGCGAGGGTAACGAGTGACCGCGCGGTGGGCGAACTCGACTGGCGCGATGCCGGGGCCGGCGCCTTGCGGGCGCGCTTTGAGCGGCTGAGCGTCGGTGAGGCACGTGAGGCCGGAGAGGATCGCACGCCGGTTGCGGCCGACGAGGGTGATGAAATGCCGCCACGTCAGCTGCCTGCGCTCGATGTCGTGGCCGAGCGTTTCACGCTGCGTGGCAAGGATCTGGGCCGGCTTGAGGTGTTTGCGCGCAATCGTGCCGGTGTCTGGCAGCTCGAACGTTTCGGCCTGAGCAATCCTGACGGTCGTCTGAGCGGTAGCGGTGAGTGGCGCACGACGGGCCGTCAGGCAACGCAGCTCGATTTCGATTTGCAGGTGGCTGATATCGGCCGTTTTTCGCGGCGATTGGGGTACGAGGACGTGGTGCGCGGCGGCAAGGCCACGCTGGAGGGACAGTTGCGCTGGCGGGGGGCGCCGACCCGTATCGACTACCCCACACTGGCCGGTCGGATGACGCTATCGGCCGAGGCGGGGCAGTTCAACCAGCTTGAGCCCGGCGTCGGTCGACTGCTGGGCATCTTGAGTCTGCAGGCGTTGCCGCGCCGCATTACGCTCGACTTTCGCGACGTGTTCTCCGCAGGATTCGCCTTCGATGGCATTTCCGGTAGCATCGATGTGGCGGATGGTGTGATGCGTACCGATGATCTCGAGATTCAGGGGCCGGCTGCGCGCGTTCGCATGCGCGGATCAGCCGACGTTGAAGCCGAAACACAGGACCTGCGCGTAGCGGTGCAGCCGACGCTGTCGGAGTCGGTTGCGATCGGTGCGGCGGCGGGGCTGGTGAATCCGGTCGCTGGCGTGGTGGCCTACCTGGCGCAGAAGGCGCTCAGCGATCCGATCGAAAAGTTCTTTGCCTATGAATACCAGATTTCCGGGACATGGAACGATCCAGACGTTCGACGGCTCGGCACGGCCCAGCCGACACCCGCCCAATGAGGCACCTGCTCATCACCCCGACATGATTCGCCATTTTTTTCCAAGACCTGCATGAGTCCCTCCTCGACCGTCACGCCTCTTTCTACCGTCCTCGCGCCCGCGTGCCCGCGCATCGCTGCCATCCAGACGGTGTCCGGGCCGGATGTGGCACAGAACCTCGAAACCGTCGCCAGCCTGGTCGCCGAAGCTGCAGCGGCGGGGGCGCAGCTGGTGGCACTGCCAGAGTACTTTCCGCTCATCACCGCGGATGAACAGGCCAAGGTGCGCATCCGCGAAGCGGACGGTGCCGGACCACTGCAGGATTTCCTCGCCGAGCTGGCGCATCGCCACGCGGTATGGTTGGTGGGCGGTACGCTGCCGCTGGTGGCGGAAGCCGATGACAAGGTGCGCAACAGCACGCTGGTGTTCGATGACCGTGGCCAGCGCGTGGCGCGCTACGACAAGATCCATTTGTTCGGCTTTCAGCGCGGGGACGAGCGCTATGACGAATCGGCCACCATCGAGCCGGGCGGCAATGTCTGTGTGTTCGATTCGCCGCTCGGGCGTGTCGGCTTGTCGGTGTGCTATGACCTGCGCTTTCCCGAGCTTTTCCGGGCAATGGGCGCAGTCGACCTGATCATCCTGCCGGCCGCTTTCACGTTCACCACCGGGCGCGCGCACTGGGAGGTACTGTTGCGCGCACGTGCCATCGAGAACCAGTGCTACGTGATGGCGCCGGCGCAGGGCGGACGCCACCCGAGTGGTCGCGTCACCTGGGGGCACACCATGATCATCGATCCCTGGGGCGAGGTGCTGAGCTGCCGTGACGAAGGTCCTGGCGTGGTGCTGGCCGATCTCGACCCAGCACGTATCGCCAGTGTGCGCGAAAGCCTGCCGGCACTGCGCCACCGCTGTCTGGGCTGAACACGACGAATTGAACAGGGCACGATCGTTTCCGCGCCCGGCCGGTCCAACCCGGCAATGAACCGAAGGATTACGCATGAGCAAGAGCCAGAACCCGCTGAAAATCGCCGATCGTTACCTGTTGTCGCCGTATGGACTGGGCGAGGCTGAACTCGAAAAGACTTTCCGCAAGTTGATGCGACACGACATCGATTTTGCAGACCTGTATTTTCAGTACCAGCGTTCCGAGGCCTGGAGCCTGGAAGAAGGCATCGTCAAGTCGGGCAGTTTCGACATCGAGCAGGGCGTGGGTGTGCGTGCCATCAGTGGCGAGAAAACGGCTTTCGCCTATTCCGACGACATCTCGCTGGATGCCCTGCTCGGCGCGGCCACTGCCACGCGTGCGATCGCCTCTGCAGGTGAGCGTCGTCGCGTGGGCATCGTGCCGCACAAGCTCAAAACCCGTCTGTATCGCGCCGACGACCCGCTCGATTCGCTCGACGACACGGCCAAGGTCAAGCTGCTGGAGCGCCTCGAGAGTTTTGCCCGTGCCGAAGATCCGCGCGTCACCCAGGTCATGGCGCACATTGCCGGTTCGTGGGAAGTGGTGATGGTCGCGCGAAGCGATGGCCATCTCGCCGCAGATGTGCGCCCGCTGGTGCGGGTGTCGATCACGGTGATCATGGAAGAGGACGGCCGCCGCGAGCAGGGTAGTGCAGGGGGCGGTGGGCGCTACGATTACGGCTGGTTCTGCGACGATCGTCTGCATGACTACGCGCGTGCAGCCGTACATCAGGCCAGCGTCAATCTGGGCGCCGACCCGGCTCCGGCTGGGACGATGCCGGTGGTGCTCGGCCCGGGCTGGCCGGGCATTCTGCTGCATGAAGCCATCGGGCATGGGCTGGAGGGCGACTTCAACCGCAAGGGCAGTTCGGCGTTTTCCGGGCGTCTCGGCCAGCAGGTTGCCGCCAAGGGCGTCACCGTGGTGGACGACGGTACGCTGCAAGACCGTCGCGGCTCACTTTCGATCGACGATGAGGGCAACCCGACCGAGCGCACGGTGCTGATCGAAGACGGCATCCTCACCGGCTACATGCAGGACATGATGAACGCGCGCCTGATGGGCATGCCGCTGACCGGTAACGGCCGGCGCGAGTCCTTTGCCCACCTGCCGCTGCCGCGCATGACCAACACCTACATGCTCAATGGCGACAAGGACCCGGAAGAGATCATCAAGTCGGTGAAGAAGGGCTTGTACGCGGTGAATTTCGGCGGCGGCCAAGTGGATATCACTTCTGGCAAGTTCGTTTTCTCCACGGCCGAGGCCTACCTGATCGAGGATGGCAAGGTGACGCGTCCGGTGAAAGGCGCAACGCTGATCGGTAACGGCCCGGATGCACTGACCAAGGTGAAGATGATCGGCAACGACATGATGCTAGACCCGGGCGTGGGGACTTGCGGTAAGGATGGTCAGAGTGTGCCGGTCGGGGTCGGTCAGCCGACTTTGCGTATCGACGGGCTGACTGTGGGGGGTACGGCCTGATCAGTGCCGCGACGCAGGGCTCCGTCAAGCGGATCAAGAAAGGGCCAGTCTTGGCCCTTTTTGCTGGTGTGGGACTGCGCGAGCGAGGCCGGTCGCGGTCGTTGAACCTCAACTCCGGACAGGCTTCCCAGTCTTGTCCTTCATGTCGCCACTGTCGTGCGTGTCGCCCGAGCAGTTGCTCGGAAGGTTGATCTGTGCGGTCGACAGCAGACTGGCAGCCTGGGCGGGTGTGCAGATGGAGTAAGCGAGCGCGGTGGTGGTGATGAGGGCGGCGATGGTCTGGCGTTTGATCATGTCGGTCTCCTGGGACTTTTGGGTTCTTCAGCGTTCGGCAGCCGGGCCGTCTCCGCGGAACAGGTCGGGCGTCAGGCCGTGGCGCTGCAGCAGACGGTAGAACTCGGTGCGATTGCGCTCTGCCAGTCGTGCTGCATCCGAGACATTACCGGCAGTCAGTTTCAGGAGCTGTATCAGGTAGTTTCGTTCGAAGCGGCGCTTGGCCTCGGCGTAGCCCAGCGCTTCGATCGGTTTCACGCGCAGCGCACGTTCAACCAAGCTGCGCGGGATCAACGGCGTCGTCGCCAGCGCACAGACCTGCTCGACCACATTCTGCAATTGGCGGACGTTACCGGGCCAGGGTGCGGTGGCCAGCGCCTCAATGGCGTCGGGGGCAAATCCGTTCAGATTCTTGGCGTACCTGGCGGCCAGCTGGCGCAGGAAATGGTCGGCCAGCAGCGGAATGTCTTCGCGCCGCTCTGCCAGTGTCGGGAGTTCGAGGCTGACGACGTTGATGCGGTAATAAAGGTCCTCGCGGAACTGCCCATCCGCTTGCGCGGTGTCGAGGTTGCGGTGGGTGGCCGATAGGATGCGCAGATCGACGGCTTCGGCGAGCGTGGCGCCGACCGGTCGCACGGCGCGTTCCTGCAAAACCCGCAACAGTTTGACTTGCAGCGTGAGCGGCATGTCGCCGATTTCGTCGAGAAACAGCGTGCCTCCATGCGCGGCCTGCAGCAGGCCCGTGTGATGCTGGGTGGCGCCGGTGAATGCGCCGCGTACATGGCCGAACAGTTCGGACTCGAGCAGCGGTTCGGGAATGGCGCCGCAGTTGATGGCGATGAAGGGGGCCGCTGCGCGCGGGCTGGCACGGTGGATCGCACGGGCGAGCAATTCCTTGCCGGTGCCGCTGTCACCACGGATCAGTACGCTGGCGTCCGAGGCCGCGATCAGTCGGGCCTCATCGAGCAGCGTGTGCATGCGCGCGCTATGGCTGATCAAGTCTGCACGCCAGGTTTCGTCGTGGGCGTGACTGCTTGCCGGAGCGGAGTGACCGAGTTGTAGTGCTTGTGCGATGCGTGCCAGCAACGTCTGGCTGTCGAAGGGTTTGGTCAGGTAATCGGCGACCCCGCGCGCGGTGGCCTCGACCGCATCGGGAATCGTGCCGTGGGCGGTCAGCAGGATGACCGGCAGCGCAGGATGCTGCTGGCGGATCTCATCGAACAGTGCGAGCCCGTCGCCATCCGGCAGGCGGACGTCGCTGAGCACGAGATCGAAGCGCTCGAGACCCAGCCGCATGCGTGCCGTTTCGGCTGAAACGGCGGTCGTGACACGGTAGCCGTTGGCTTTCAGGCGCATCGACAGCAGCCGCAGCAGATCGGCATCGTCGTCGACGATCAGCAGGTGACGTGTGGGTGTCGCCGTGGTCGAGGGCGGGCGTGGGCTCACTGCGGCAGCGCGCGCGGACGTATCGGAGAAGGCACGCGTGGCGCCAGGCTGCGTTCGATCTCGGCCAGTGCATCGAGTTTGTCCTGCAGCGCAATATTTCGCTGCTCGCTGTCCTTCAGGGCGTCGTTGCTGCGCTCGAGTTGCTGCGTGAGCCGCTCGTGGAGTCCCGCGAGGCGCTGGCGTTCCTGGATCTGTTCGAGCAGCGCGCGTGCATAGGGCTGCAACGCAAGGGCGTCGGCGTCTTCGGCGGCGAGCAGGGTTTCGAGCAGTCTGCGCGCCCGTGGCAGGTTGGATTGACGCGGTTTGGCCGCGCGGATCGCAGCGTGCAGGGTTTCCTCTGCGGCGTTGCGGGCAGAAGCGGTGTCCTGCTGATGCGTTGCATCGTCTCGGCTGGCATCCGGAGCCGACAGGGAGGCGCACCCCGTCGCCAGCGCGGCGCACAGCCATGCGACAGCGAGGGCTTTGCTTCTGCGGTGAAGTTCAGGTCGCATGGGGAAGCTCGATCCGGAAATGGGCGCCACGTTCGGTTGGCAGCGAGAGGATTCTGCCGTGATGGGCGCTGACGAATTCGCGCACGATGGCCAGGCCGAGGCCGGTGCCTTTGGCGCTGCGCTCGTCGGGGAGGCTGCCCTGGAAGAAGGGCTCGAAAATGCGTTCGGACTCTTCCGGGCGGATTCCCGGGCCTTCGTCGATGCAGTCGATCAGCACCTTTTCATGCTCTGCGGACAGTTCTACGCGCACCCGACTACCCGCCGGGCTGAAGCCGATCGCGTTGGCGACCAGGTTCGATAGCGCGATACGAAGTTTTCCGCCATCGGCATGCACGACGGGTGCATCGCCGACGATGTCGATGGCGACGTTGCGTGCCTGGGCCTGCAGCTGCAGCTCTCCGGCGACCTCGTTCACCATCGGAAGCAGGGCGCTGGGGCGCAGGTCGAGGCGGCGGGCGTCGAACTGGATTGCGTTGTAGTGCAGCAGTTGCTCGATGCGTTCCTGAAGCGCGCGCGTGTTGTGCTCGAGGATGTTCGTGACTTCCTGCTGCTCGGTCGTGAGTGGGCCCAGCACGTCGTCGGTCAGCAGTGATACACCCTCACGCAGCGATGCGAGTGGGGTCTTGAGCTCGTGGGAGACATGACGCAGGACGCGATTGCGGTTGGCTTCAAGCTCGCCCAGACGCAGTCGGAGCCAGTCGAGCTGCTTGCCGACGCGGCGCAGATCGGTCGGACCGTCGATGGTAATGCTTTGGTTGAGGCGGTTTTCACCGATATCGGCAATGCAGTGTTCGATACGCCGCAAGGGTCGCAGCAGCCACCAACCGGTGAGTGCGGCGAGTGCGATAGCCAGCGCGAGCGCGGTGAGGATATGACCCGTCAGCTGATTGCGGCGCTGATCGAGTGCATCGAGCAAGACGTGGTTGCGGTCCGCGAGCTGACGCTGAACGTCCTGTGCCAGTTGGTTGTTGGTCTGTGCGAGGTCGGCCAGTGCCGTTACAGTCGCCTGGGTGTGCTGCTTCGTGCCCGCAGGGAATGCGGTTGTACTGATGGCGGCTTCGATCGCGGCAGCCTGCTGTCGCCATTGCGCTGTCAGCGATGCGAGGCTGGGCAGGTCCGTCTCGATCAGCGCCAGCGCGGCGATGGCCTCGGTGCGAGCAGTCTGGAAGCGTTCGAGGACGGGCCTTTCCTGGAGAACCAGATACTGGCGAGCGCTGCGTTCGAGGTCGACGCTGCGTTCGGCAAGCTGTTGCACGCTTGTGTTGAGCGCGAGTGCCGTAGCGCCGCTGCTTTTGCTGTCGTGGGCGAAGCGCTCCAGCCCCAGCCAGCCGCTCACCGCGGCGGCACCCAGGATCGTGATGATCGACAGGAAACTGGCGAGCAGGGTCGAGCTGAATGACAAACGCAACATGAGGGCACGCGGCGACAGGGGTGGATAACCTGTAAGTGTAGGGGAGCTGAGCTGTCGCCAGGCCGCTGAAAATGCAAGCCCACGTTACGGTCGAGATGCCCTGTCGCTCTATTGCGACATCGAAAACGCCGTTAGAACAGTGGCTTGGTGAAAAGGGTGAAAATCCTGTCGGGTTCAGGCGACACCCTCGCCGGCATTTCGCTTCAAAGTCGGCGCCTCTGACCGTCTCCTTGTGTGCAAGCCATTGAGGTGCCGAAGATAAATATATCGGGCATGACTTTTGCCATTCGGTTGGGTGACCGCGTCAGACGGTCCGAGCCCAGTTCAAGGAGAAGTCATGTTCAACAAATCGAATCTGTTCCCGAAATCTGCTGAGTCCTTCGGCCCGCGCAGTCCTTCCGCTCGGCCCGTGATGGGTGTTGGCAGCAGTGCCGTATCCGGTTCCGGCCCCGCTGCTGAGTCGTCTTCGGTGCGTGAGTCAGCGCCGGCGGCAGCGCCGTCGACGGCCGTCGACGCAGCGAAGCCCCCTGAAACGCTCGATGCGGCAGCGACTGGCGGGAGCCGGCTGATCGTCGGACCTGACGTCAAGTTGAAGGGCGCCGAGATCCTCGATTGCGATACCCTGGTGGTGGAAGGCCGTGTCGAGGCGACGATGGACAGTCGCGTCATCCGCATCGCCGAAAACGGTGCCTATGCGGGTACGGTCGGTATCGATGTCGCCGAAATCCATGGCCGCTTCGAGGGCGAATTGACGGCTCGTCAGCAACTGATCATCCACGCGACGGGGCGCGTCAGCGGCAAGATCCGCTACGGCAAGATCCTGATCGAGGAAGGGGGCGAGATCTCGGGCGATGTGCAGTCGCTTGCCAAGGCCGGGGTCAAGGAAGGCTTGCGTGCGGTAGAAAGCCGCAGTGTTGAGACTAAACCACTGGCGGCTGTGGCTGGCTGAAGAGCGTCAGTTTGTCCGGGCGTTGGCGGCCAGTTGCTGTGGCTGCCAGCTCCAGTGCTTTTCCCACGCGGTGCGCACCAGGTTTGGATACTCCGCCTTGCCCAGGCTGCCGTTGTAGCGCCCGAGCGCACGGAAGAGATCACCTTTCTCGATGTCGAGGTAGTGGCGCAGGATCGTGCAGCCATAGCGCAGGTTGGTGCGCAGATGAAAGAGATTGTCGTCTGGCCGTTCCATCACCTTGAGCCAGAACGGCATCACCTGCATGTAGCCGCGTGCGCCGGCTGACGAGATGGCGTACTTGCGGAAGTTGCTTTCGACCTGAATCAGGCCAAGCACCAGCTGCGGGTCCAGGCCGGCGCGGGTGGCTTCGTAGTGGATGCTGGTGAGCAGCTCGATGCGGTAGTTGGCATCCGGGATGCGTTTCTGCAGGCGGCGCGACATTTCCGCCAGCCATTGCGCGCGTTCGCCGGCATCCGGAATGGGCAGCGTCGGTGCCGCGGCGTCGCTGACGGCCTCATGCAAGGCTGCACGTACGCTGGCGGCGAGCGGTTCGTACTGCTGTGCGCCCGCCAGCACGGTGCCGCTCGCCAGCGCGAACAAGAGCGCGGCAGCGAAGCGGCGGAGTGAGGGCGGGCGGCACATGATGGCTCAGGCCTTGCCGAGCGCACCCAGCACATGCGCAGCGATGTCGGCGACGGCCAGCTTGGCCGCCTCGGCGTCGCGCCGGCCTTGGTACTCCACCTGGCCTTCCTTCAGCCCACGGTCGCCGATGGTGACCCGGTGCGGTACGCCGATCAGCTCCCAGTCGGCGAACATCACACCCGGGCGCTCGTCGCGATCATCGAGGATCGCATCCACCCCGGCAGCCAGCAGCGTGTCGTAGAGCTTCTGCGCTTCATCACGCACCGCCTGCGACTTGCCCCAGCCCACCGGGCAGATCACGACTTCGAAGGGCGCGATTGCGGTCGGCCAGATGATGCCGCGGGCGTCGTGGTTCTGCTCGATCGCCGCGCCCAGGATGCGGGTGACGCCGATGCCGTAGCAGCCCATCTCGAAATGCTTGGGCTTGCCATCCTCGTCGAGGAAGGTGGCATTCATCGCCTTGGAGTACTTGTTGCCGAGGTAGAACACGTGGCCCACTTCGATGCCGCGCTGGATGGCCAGCACACCCTTGCCGTCCGGGCTGGGGTCGCCTTCGACCACGTTGCGGATATCCGCCACCAGATCGGGTTCGGGCAGGTCGCGGCCCCAGTTGACGCCGGTGAAGTGGAAGTCCTCGTCGTTGGCGCCGCAAATGAAGTCGGACATGTTTGAGACCGTGCGGTCGGCGATGATCTTGACCTGCTTCTTCAAGCCGATCGGGCCGAGATAGCCCGGCTTGCAGCCGAAGTGCTCGAGGATCTCGGCTTCGGTGGCGAAGCGGAAGCCCGCCTTCAGGCCGGGCAGCTTGCTGGCCTTGACCTCGTTGAGGGCATGATCGCCGCGGATCAGGAGCAGCCAGACGGTGACGCCCGCCGGGTTGCCCTTGTCGTCGACATCGTCGGTTGCCAGGACCAGGGACTTGAGCGTGCAGGACAGCGGTACGCCCAGCAGTTCGGCCACGTCCTTGCAGGTGGCCTTGCCCGGGGTCGGGGTCTTCTCCAGCGCCTGCGCCGGCTCGGCACGGCGGGCGATCAAGGACAAGGCCTCTGCCAGCTCGATGTTGGCGGCGTACTCGGAGTTGGGGCAGTAGATGATGGCGTCTTCGCCGGTGTCGGCGATGACCTGGAATTCGTGCGAACGGTCGCCGCCGATGGCACCGGTGTCAGCGGCCACTGCACGGTAGCCCAGGCCGATACGATCGAAAATGCGCTTGTAGGCGGCGAACATGATGTCGTAGCTGCGGCCTGCGGCCTCTTCGCTGCGGTCGAAGGAGTAGGCGTCCTTCATGGTGAATTCGCGACCGCGCATCACGCCAAAGCGCGGGCGGCGCTCGTCGCGGAACTTGGTCTGAATCTGGTAGAAGTTCTTCGGCAACTGGCGGTAGCTCTTCAGCTCTTGGCGCGCGATGTCGGTGACGACTTCTTCCGACGTGGGCTGCAGCGCGAAGTCGCGCTCGTGGCGGTCCTTCACCCGCAGCATCTCCGGGCCCATCTTGTCCCAGCGGCCGGTTTCCTGCCACAGCTCGGCGGGTTGGACCAGGGGCATGGTCAGCTCCATCGCGCCGGCGCGGTTCATCTCCTCGCGGATGATGGTTTCGACCTTGCGAATCGAGCGCAGCCCCATCGGCATATAACTGTAGATGCCGGCGGCGGCCTTGCGGATCATGCCGGCGCGCAGCATCAGCTTCTGGCTGATCACTTCGGCGTCGGACGGGGCTTCCTTGAGGGTGAAGAGATGGAACTGGCTGGCGCGCATGAGAGTCTTTTGCGTAGAAGGCGTTGTCGAGCGCGCGATTCTAGCGCAAGGCATTGCCTCGGAAGGGTTGCATCAGGTTCAGGCTAGTTGATGCACAAAGGCGGTGCGCTTTCAAACGGACCCCAAGTGTGAAAAAATCGGCCTTAATCAACCGAATTTGAAGGTTAGTCATGCTTGATCGTGAAGGCTTTCGCCCGAACGTCGGCATCATTCTGGTCAACGCGCGCAACGAGGTTTTCTGGGGCAAGCGCATTCGCGAACATTCCTGGCAGTTCCCGCAAGGGGGCATCAAGCACGGCGAGTCGCCGGAGCAGGCCATGTATCGGGAGTTGTTCGAGGAAGTCGGTCTGCGCCCGGAGCACGTCAAAATCCTCGGTCGCACGCGGGGCTGGCTGCGCTATGAAGTGCCTCGGCACTGGATACGGCGTGAATGGCGCAACACCTATCGTGGACAGAAGCAGATCTGGTTTCTGTTGCGTCTGGTGGGGCGTGATTCTGACGTCTGTCTTCGCGCGAGCTCGCATCCGGAATTCGATGCCTGGCGGTGGAGCAATTACTGGGTGCCGCTGGATGCGGTGATCGAGTTCAAGCGGCAGGTTTATCAGATGGCGCTCGTCGAACTGGCGCGCGTCCTTTTCCGGTCGCGCGCGTTCGATCTGCCCGAGAGTTATCGACTACCAGAACCCGAAGCGCCTGTGGCGGTTGTTCTTGGCGCTACGACGCGCTGACCGTGCTGGCCGTCAAACGCTTTGTCTCACGGAGATCCCGCGATTGAATTTCAGCGCACGACGCATCATGAGCGGGGGATTCGTCGCCCTCGCGTGCTTTGCAGGCAACGTGTCCGGCGGCTTGCTGGTCGAAGCCGATCCTGATTGGAAGGAAGGGGAGGTGTCGATGCCGCCCCCGGTGGAGGAGTCCCGGCTACGCAGCTTTTATGTCAGCAGTGCTTCACCCAACCGTTTTTTTGTTGATGAGGGCAGCCTCAGCGTCGGCGACGACGGCGTGATTCGCTATACGCTGGTGGTGCGCACGCCTGGTGGTGCCGAGAACATCACCTTCGAGGGTCTGCGCTGTGCGACGGGTGAGCGGCGTATTTACGCCAGCGGCCGCAAGGAGGGCGAATGGGTGCCGATGAAGAACAGCGCGTGGCAGCCCATCAGCGACAACGCCTACAACCGGCCGCGCGCAGCGCTGGCCTTTGAGCATTTCTGCGACGGCCCTGCGGCGCCGCGTGATCGCGAGCATGCCTTGCGCTTGCTGCGCACGCCGCGCGACCCGTCACAGTCTCTCGGGGGAGTCCGCTAATGATCGATCGCGCCATCGTCGAATTCGACAAGGCCTTGCGTACTGTTTTTGCGCCGGCGCGCAGCGTGCGCCCTGTGCCTGGAGAGGCGCTGCCCGAGGCAGAGCTTGACGAGGCTGAGCGTCGTCATGCGGCCGCGCTGATGCGAATCAACCATGTCGGTGAAATCTGTGCTCAGGCTTTGTACCAAGGGCAGGCCATGATGTCGCGTGACCCTTCGATTCGTGAGGCCTTGCGGCAGGCCTCGCACGAAGAGACCGAGCATTTGGCCTGGACCGAGCATCGGATCGCCGAATTGGGCGGGCGCAAGAGCCTGCTTAATCCGCTGTGGTACGGCGGTGCGCTCACGATCGGGCTGTTAGCCGGACGTTTTGGTGATCGCTGGAACCTGGGCTTTCTGGCCGAGACCGAGCGTCAAGTGGAAAATCACCTGAAAGGGCATCTGGAAACACTGCCTGCGCAGGATCAGAAATCTCGCGCCATCGTTGAGCAGATGAAGACTGACGAGGTGGAGCACGCGGAAACCGCGGTCAAGCTGGGGGCGAGTGAACTGCCGGCGCCCGTCAAGGGCGCGATGCGACTGGCGTCGAAGGTGATGACGACGCTGACTTACCGGGTCTGAGCGCTGCCTTGATTGTGTTCCGGCGAGACGGCTGCAGGCTTGACTCGCCGGGAAGGGTGTTCAGTCGGCTTCGACGATTTCGCACTCATGCGTAATTTCGGCCGTTTTGCCGAGCATGATCGAGGCCGAGCAGTATTTTTCGGCCGAAAGGTGAATCGCACGTTCCACGGTTTCGCGCTTGAGGTTGCGCCCCGTCACCGTGTAGATGAAACGGATGCGGGTGAAGACCTTCGGGTCGGTATCCGCGCGTTCGGCTTCAAGGCGTACGTTGCAGCCGCGGATGTCGTGGCGGCCGCGCTTGAGGATCAGCACGACATCGAAGGCGGTGCAGCCACCGGCACCGGCCAGCATCAGCTCCATCGGTCGCGGTGCCAGGTTGCGTCCGCCGGCTTCGGGGGCGCCATCCATGGCGACGAGATGACCGGTGCCGGTTTCGGCGATAAAGCTCATGCCATCAACCCATTTGATGGTGCATTCCATATCTGATCTCTCCTGTAGAGGCGGCGATTTCTCGCAGCGTAGGGGTTTGAGGGCGCGGATTCTACCGGAGAGCCGACCGCTGCAATCTGGCACCGTTCACAACCAAGTGAGAGGTGTGCGTCGGCTGTAAGGCGAGCCTCCATACGGAGGTGTATTTGTGCGATGCACAAAAAACATTCTTATGGAGTGAATGCGCTCGCTAGCTGTAGGGTTTTAGATCTTGCATGAGGCGGTGAAAATTGATCTAAAACAATATTTTGCCTTTTGATAAGGTTGCTTTATCAAAAAATCAAAACATTTATAGTGCGACGCACAAAATTGTACTTGCGCGAGTTTGGGCGGCTCTGGATAATGCACCCCAGTCGGATCGCTGACGCGGCAACAACGACGCGCCGATCCAAATGGTGTCTCCTCCACCCTCCTCCTTTGGTGTGGATTTAACGCAGTCCTCGCGGACTGCGTTTTTTTTATCTGTGCTGCTCGCGTGTGTCTTTAGTGATTGACACGTGAGTGGTGATCTCATTAAGATTGCGAGCTTTCCGTTTGACGGCCTGCAAGTCCGGCCTGACAAAAATCGAGGTTTTACATGAAGACGTTTTCTGCCAAGCCGCACGAGGTCAAGCGCGACTGGTTCGTTGTCGACGGCACGGACAAGGTGCTTGGCCGTCTTGCCGCCGAAGTCGCTCGCCGTCTGCGCGGCAAGCACAAGGCCATCTACACTCCGCACGTTGATACCGGTGATTTCATCGTTGTCGTCAACGTCGAGAAGCTGCGCGTGACCGGTAACAAGGCGCAGGACAAGAAGTACTACCGTCACTCGGGCTACCCGGGCGGTATCTACGAAACCAACTTCACCAAGCTCCAGCAGCGCTTCCCGGAACGCGTGCTCGAGAAGGCGGTGAAGGGCATGCTGCCGAAGGGCCCGCTGGGCTACGCCATGCTGAAGAAGCTGAAGTGCTACGCGGGTCCGTCGCATCCGCATACCGCTCAGCAGCCGCAAGTTCTCGAGATCTGAAGGAGCCGATAAATGGCTGTGTCTTACAACTACGGTACCGGCCGCCGCAAGACCGCGGTCGCTCGTGTGTTCATCAAGCCGGGTACCGGCAACATCGTCGTCAATGGCAAGCCGGTTGATGAGTTCTTCTCGCGTGAAACGGGCCGCATGATCGTTCGCCAGCCGCTGGTTCTGACCGGTAGTGAAGGCAAGTTCGACATCATGGTCAATGTCACCGGTGGCGGTGAATCCGGCCAAGCCGGCGCTGTGCGTCACGGCATTACCCGCGCACTGGTCGATTACAACGCCGAGCTGAAAGGCGATCTGCGCGCTGCAGGCTTCGTGACCCGCGATGCCCGTGAAGTCGAGCGTAAGAAAGTCGGTCTGCGCAAAGCACGCCGCGCCAAGCAGTTCTCGAAGCGTTAATCGCTTCTGGCTGTGTATGCGAAAGCCGTCCTTCGGGGCGGCTTTTTGCTTTGGTGCGTCCGGCTAGGGGTATCTGCGGTGAAGGTGCATGAGGCGAAGATGTCGCGTCATCACTTCTTCACTGTAGCTGCGCCGTCGGGGGTGCGATAATTCCGTCACGTCCTGTCTGCAAAAAGGAAACGAGATGATCAAGGTTGGTGTTGTCGGCGGTACCGGTTACACAGGCGTGGAGTTGCTGCGCCTGCTTTCACGTCACCCGCAGGTCGAATTGACGGCGATCACCTCGCGCGGCGAGGCGGGTATGCCAGTCGCCGAGATGTTCCCCAGCTTGCGTCGTCGTGTCGACCTGAAGTTCGTCACGCCGCAGGATGCCCAGCTGGAAAAATGCGACGCGGTGTTTTTTGCTACACCCAACGGCATTGCGATGAAGCAGGCAGCCGAGTTGGTTGCAGCCGGCGTGCGCGTCATCGATCTGGCGGCCGACTTCCGCATTCGCGATATTGCCGAATGGCAGAAGTGGTATGGCATGGAGCATGCAGCGCCCGAGCTTGTCGCTGAAGCGGTGTATGGCCTGCCCGAAGTGAACCGCGAGCAGATCCGTACCGCGCGGGTGCTGGCCAATCCGGGCTGCTATCCGACGGCTGTTCAGCTGGGTTTCCTGCCGCTGGTCGAGGCGGGGTTGGTCGATATCGACCACTTGATTGCGGACGCTAAATCGGGCGTTTCCGGTGCCGGGCGCAAGGCGGAGGTGCATACGTTGTTGCCGGAAGCGGCTGACAGCTTCAAGGCCTATGGCGTGCCTGGGCATCGCCATTTGCCGGAAATCCGACAAGGCTTGTCGCGTGCCGCAGGCCATTCGGTCGGCTTGACGTTTGTGCCGCATCTGACGCCGATGATCCGCGGCATTCACGCAACGCTGTACGGTCGCATCAAGCCGGGCGTTGACCTGCCTGATCTGCAGGCTTTGTATGAGAAACGCTATGCTGGCGAGGTGTTTGTTGACGTGATGCCGGCAGGTAGTCATCCCGAGACGCGTTCGGTGCGGGCTTCGAATCTGTGCCGCATCGCCGTGCATCGCCCTCAGGGTGGCGACACCATCGTCGTGCTGTCTGTCATCGACAACCTGGTCAAGGGGGCAGCGGGGCAGGCGGTGCAGAACCTCAACATCATGTTCGGTGTCGATGAGGAGGTGGGACTGGATATCGTGCCGGTCAGCCCTTGACGGGAACCTAGGGCGTGGAACACGATCCGAAGCTTTGACGATTACAGAGCGGATGAAGCATCATCCGCCGTATACCCCTACAGAGGAGCAATTATGAGCGCAGAAGTCGCAACCCCTGACATCCTGGTCTTTACCGATAGTGCTGCCAACAAGGTGCGCGAACTGATCGAAGAAGAAGGCAATCCCGAACTGAAGCTGCGCGTATTTGTGAGCGGTGGCGGTTGCTCGGGGTTCCAGTACGGGTTCACCTTCGATGAGGAAGTCAACGAAGACGACACCACCTATGAGAAAAATGGTGTGATGCTGCTGATTGACCCGATGAGCTACCAGTACTTGCTTGGCGCTGAGATCGACTATTCGGAAGGTCTTGAAGGTTCGCAGTTCGTGATTCGTAACCCGAACGCCACCAGCACCTGCGGCTGCGGATCGTCTTTCTCGGCCTGAGATTTAACTGGGCTTGAGAAAAAATGAGGGCTCTGCGGAGCCCCCATTTGCATTGATGTGAATAGTCAGTGCCTGATAAGCGCTATACCCGTCGTCTTCAGTTTGCGCTTGCAAGCTCGTAGTTCAGGAGCGCAAAACGGTTGCGCAAGTCAGCGGTGTCCCGACGGAAGGCGGCCAGTTCTTTCGGGCTGAGGGTGTCGGCCATTGGCAGTGCAACGGTCATCGGGTTTTGCGCGATGTCGTTGAAGCGCACTTCGTAATGCAGGTGCGGGCCGGTCGACCAGCCCGTCGAGCCGACGTAGCCGATGATGTCACCCTGACTGACTGCCTGACCCTTGCGCAGTCCTTTGGCGAAGCCGTTCAGGTGGGCGTAAGCAGTCGAAATGTTGCCGCGATGCTTGAGGATGACGATATTGCCGTAGCCGCGTTGCATGGCTGCAAGATCGACGACGCCGTCGGACGTGGCCTTGACGGGGGTGCCTGTCGGAGCGGCGAAATCGGTGCCTTTATGCTCGCGCCAGTTTCTCTGGATCGGGTGCAGGCGCCGACCAAAACCCGAACTCACGCGCGAGAACTCGAGTGGTGAGCGCAGAAAACCTTGGCGCAGGCTGCGGCCGTCATCGGAGTAGTACTGTTCCTTGCCGCTGGGGCCGCGATACAGCACAACGGCGTGGCGCTTGCCCTCATTGATGAACTCCGCAGCCAGGATGCGGCCCGCACGGACGGCGTTGCCATCCTGATAGACGACTTCATAGACGACATTGAAGCGGTCGTCCTTGCGCAGGTCAGTGTGGAAGTCGATCTCGGTGCCGAAGAGCTCGGCCAGCTGCGTGGCGACGCTGTCCGGTATGCCGGCATCGTCGGTGGCGCCGTATAGTGAGCTGCGAATCACGCCCGAACGCATTTCGACCAAGGTGCTTTGGGCTGCGTCTTCGGATTCTCGCAACTGCAGGGCGCCCTTGTCGTCACGCTCGACCACCAAGCGTTGCTCACCCGTGCCCATCGGCAGGCTGAACGAGGCGAGGCGGCCGTCGTTGTGCACCATGGCCATTACCGAACGACCGGCACGGAGTTGGCGGATGGCGCGTTTACCTTCGTCCGATTCGGACAGCAGGGCGAGGGCCTCGGCGTCATCGATGCGTAAGCGGCGAAACAGCGTTTGCAGGGTGTCGCCCGCCTGAATGCGCTCGTTATGTGCAAACGGCAAATCGCTGTTGGACTGCTCGATGGAGATGCGTGGGGAAGGCAAGGTCTCGATGACCGGGCGTACGACGATGCCTGCCGTGTCGCTGCCAGGCGCGACCGCAGTGGCGGCAACGACGCCCATCAATGAGGCGCCAACCACGCCGGCCAACAGCCAGGGACGCGGACGGGTAAGGAGTTGTGCCGGCAGTTCGGCTAGAATTCGGGTCTTTCTCGCCTGCATGAGCTCACTGGGCCTGAATGGGCAAAAAATTTCCGGAATTCTAGCAAAGTCAGCCCTACGTCCGGGAAGGTATTTTTGGAGAAATTGAATGACTGATGTACAGGCGGCCGTCGAGCTGATCAAGCGCGGCAGCGATGCCCTTCTGCTCGAGACCGAACTGGTCGAGCGTCTCAAGACGGGGCGCCCTCTGCGTGTGAAGGCGGGCTTCGATCCGACCGCGCCAGACCTGCACCTCGGGCACACGGTGTTGATCAACAAGATGCGCCATTTCCAGGAGCTGGGGCACCACATCCTGTTCCTGATCGGCGACTTCACCGGCATGATCGGCGACCCCAGCGGAAAGAACACCACCCGTCCGCCGCTGTCGCGCGAGCAGATCATGGAGAACGCCAAGACTTATCAGGACCAGGTGTTCAAGATTCTTGATCCTGAAAAGACCGAGATCTGCTTCAACTCGGCCTGGATGGAGGGACTCGGTTCTGCGGGCATGATCCGTCTTGCCTCGCTGCAGACCGTGGCGCGCATGCTCGAGCGCGACGATTTTGCCAAGCGTTATGGCAACAACCAGCCGATCGCGATCCACGAGTTCCTTTACCCGCTATGCCAGGGCTACGACTCGGTGGCGATGAAGGCCGACGTCGAGCTGGGTGGCACCGATCAGCGCTTCAACCTGCTGATGGGCCGTGAATTGCAGAAGCACTATGGCCAGCATCCGCAATGCGTTCTGATGATGCCGCTGCTAGAGGGCTTGGACGGCGTCAACAAGATGTCGAAGTCGTTGGGCAACTACATCGGTATTTCCGAGGCGCCCAAGGAGATCTTCGGCAAGACGATGTCGGTGTCCGACACCTTGATGTGGCGTTACTACGATCTGCTGTCCTTCCGCTCGACGACCGAGATTGAAGGGCTGAAGAGCGAGGTCGAGGGCGGGCGCAACCCGCGTGATGTCAAGGTGATGCTGGCACAGGAACTGGTTGCGCGCTTCCACGGCGCGCGCGCGGCCGAAGAGGCATTGGCGGATTTCGAAGCGCGTTTCCAGCGCAATGCCATCCCGGACGACATCCCCGAAGTCAATGTGCTGGCAGGAGCGGACGGCATTGTGTTGTTCCAGGTGCTGAAGCAGGCGGGCCTGACCGGTAGCACGTCCGAGGCGATGCGCATGATCGAGCAGGGTGCGGTACGTCTCAACGGCGAGCGTGCCGACGACAAGGGCCTGCTGCTGCGCGCCGGCGAGAAGGTGGTGCTGCAGGTGGGCAAGCGCAAGTTCGCGTCGGTGGTGCTGGCTTGAGCGCTGAATCCTCCCGCCCGATCGGCGTGTTCGATTCGGGCGTCGGTGGTCTGACGGTGGTGCGGGCGCTGATGGAGCGCCTGCCGCTTGAAAACATCGTGTATTTCGGCGACACCGCGCGCGTGCCTTACGGCGTGAAGTCCGTGGCGACGATCGAACACTTCACCGCGCAGATTACCGATTACCTGCTGCAGCGCGATGTGAAGATGCTGATCATTGCCTGCAACACCATGGCTGCGGTTGCGGCCGAGGTCGTGCATCGCCTGGCGCGCGACATCCCTGTGCTGGATGTGATCGAGGCGGGTGCGCGGGCTGCGGTGTCGTCTTCCGCGGGGCGCCGGATTGGCGTGATCGGTACGCCGACGACCATCAACAGCAATGCCTACGCGCGGCGCATGCATGAGCTCGATCCTTCGGTGAGGGTCTATTCGCAGGCATGTCCGTTGTTCGTGCCGCTGGTGGAGGAGGGGTGGCTCGATCATCCGGTGACGCGCATGACCGCGCAGGAGTATCTGCGCCCGGTGCTGGCCGAAGAAGTCGACAGCCTGGTGCTGGGCTGCACGCACTATCCCTTGCTGAAACCGCTGTTGCGCGACGTGGCAGGGCCCAGTGTGCGACTGATTGATTCAGCCGTGACGACGGCCGAGTTTGCCGCCCAACGCTTGCAGCAGGACGGCTTGGCACGCAGCAGTGGCGGACCTGCCGACTACCGCTTCGTCGTCAGCGATGTGCCGCTACGTTTTCAGACGATTGGCGAGCGCTTTCTCGGGCGCTCGCTGGGTCAGGTGGAAAAGGTTGATTGGTGATCCGGTGATGCAAGGGTGCAGGCGCTGGGTGTTTACGCCGGCCCGCTTGCAATCGGTCGGTTCGGATCGGCGCACCATTCGCTCCATGAGCCCGCATACAGGCGCGATCCCGAAAGTCCGGCCGACTCCATCGCCAGCACATTGACGCAGGCGGTGACGCCCGAGCCGCATTGGTGAATGACCTGCTGCGGCATGCGTCCAGCCAGCAGCGTGCCGAATTCTTCGCGCAGCACGGAGGCCTGCTTGAAGCAGCCATTGGCCTGCAGGTTGTCGCGGAAGAAACGATTGACCGCACCGGGAATGTGACCCCCGACCGGGTCGAGCATTTCGTTCTCGCCGCGAAAGCGGTCCGGGCTGCGGGCGTCGATCAGCAACATGTCCGATCGGCCAAGGTGGGCGAGCACAAAATCGGTGTCGACCCGTACGGGGCGCAGCGACAGGGTATAGGTCGAGCTACGGGTGTCGGGTAGCTGGGCATCCAGTGCCTGGCCCGCCTGCCGCCATGCCTGCACGCCACCGTCCAGCACGGCGATGCGATTGTGACCCAGCCAGCGCATCAGCCACCACAGCCGCGCGGCGAACATGCCGCTGGCGTCGTCGTAGGCGACGACTTGCGTATGGTTGCCGACGCCGCAGGCTTCAAGCCGTGCCGCCAGACGTGCTGGATCGGGCAGCGGGTGGCGGCCATTCAAGCCTGTCTTTGGCGACGAGAGTTCGGTTTCCAAGTCGAGGAAGAACGCGCTTGGGAGATGGGCTTCGAGATAAGCCTGGCGGCCGAAATCGGGGTTGGTCAGGTCGAAGCGGCAGTCGATCACGACCCAGTCCGGGTCGTGAATCCGCTGCGCCAGGTCCGACGCCCCGATCAGGGTCGCATACGACGCGCTCACTACACCGCCTCGGCTGCCGTTCCGAGCCAGTCGCGGGCTTCGGTCTCGTCATCGAACACCTGCACCTCTGCGTCGACGAAAAGTTGCGACACCCAGGCGCTCCAGGTCAGCCACTGATCGCTGGTCAACACCGCGATACGGCGGAAGTCATGCGCATGCTGACGTGAAAACTTGATCTCTTCCCACGCCACGTCGAGGGTGAAGCCGGCCATTTCACGCAGGTCGAAGAGCAGATCGATCTGGCCGGAAAACTGGATCTTGTAGTTCACCAGTTCTTCGAATTCCTTGTAGTCGGCCAACGCGAATTCACCGAATACGGTGACTGCGACCAGGTTGTCGCGGTGCTCGATGTTGATCATGGCGGTCTCCGTTCTGCGTGACTGGTTGCCTTCCACTATAGCCCTGGCTGCGGTTGGGCTCAATCCGCGATCTCGCTGACCGGAGGGGCTTTGCGCGGTGGGCGAAGAGAAATCATGATTGCGCTGATGACGATGCAGGCAACGCCGATCCAGCTTACCCAAGGCATGATTTCGTCCCACAGCAGGGCGCCGAACAGGCTGGCGAAGACGACGGTCGCATAGCTCAGGTTGGCGGATACCAGCGTCCGGCCGTAGCGGTAGGAGCGGGTCATCGCCAACTGGGCGAGACCGCCGAACACGCCGACGCCGAGCAGAATGACCAGTTCTTGCACGTCCGGTTGTCTGGGGCCTGCATGCAAGGACATCCCCAGGCCGAACACGGTGGTGACCAGCGAGAACCAGAAGACCGTGCGCACCTCGGGCTCGCCGACGCGGCCCAATTCGCGCACGCTGATGTAGGCGATGCTGGCTACCGCGCCCGAGCTGAGACCGGCGATGGCACCCAGCCACTGATCTGCCGTGAGTGTCGGGCGCAGCAGCAGCACGACGCCGGCAAAGCCCAATACGATCGACAACACACCGGGCCAGCGCAGTTTTTCACGGAAGACCAGGGCCAGCAGCAGTGCGACGAAAATCGGCGACGTGTAGTTGAGCGTCACCGCCGTGGCCAGCGGCAGGACGCCGATGGCGAAGAAATAGCAGCTCAATGCGAAAGTGCCCGACAGGCTGCGGGATACGTGCATGCGCCAGTGCGGTGTCCGGAGGGTGATGCCCTGGGTGCGTGCCAAAACAAACATCATCAGCATGCTGACCGCGCCGCGGTAGAACACGATCTCGCCGGTGGAGAAGGTGTCGGAACCGAGCTTGACGCAGACGCCCATGAAGGCGAACAGCAGACAGGAAACGAGCATCCAGAAAGCGGGCATGGCGATGACGTTGCAGTGCAGCGATACGGCCCCGCATTGAATCACACCCGGCAGCAAACTGTGCTGGATCGGTCCGTGGCTGTGCTCGATTCAGACCACAGGCGTGGCGTCGCGTCCACGCGGAAGGCTGACACAGGCTTCCAGCCCGCCTTCGGGACGATTGCGCAGCCTGACTTCGCCTCTCTGGCGGCGCAGCAGATTGCGGGTGATGGCGAGTCCAAGGCCGGTGCCGCCGGTGTCGCGGTTGCGCGAAGTCTCCAGTCGGTAGAAGGGCTCGAATACTTTTTCGAGCTGGTCTTCCGGCAGACCGGGGCCGTGGTCGTGGATACGGATTTCGATGGCGTCTGGTGTCGTGCCGACAAGGATGTCGACCTCATCGCCAAACTTCACGCCGTTCTCGATCAGGTTCCACAGTGCGCGTCGCATTGCGGTGGGCTGTGCGAACACGGGGGCGCCCGCGTGACCGCTCAGGCGCACTGTCCAACCCATGTCCTCGGCGTCATCGCGCAGTGCTTCGAGCAGACGATCGAGATCGAGCGGTTGCGCCGGCGTCAAGTCGTCGAGGCTGCGGGCGTAGGCGAGGCCCTCCTTGACCAGCGCTTGCATGCTGTCCAGATCGGCCTGGATGCGGGTGCGCAAGTCTTCGTCATCGACCAGTTCAGCGCGCAGGCGCAGGCGGGTGATCGGTGTCTGCAGATCGTGCGAGATGGCGGCCAGAATGCGGGTGCGTTCGCTGACATGTTCCCGGATACGTTGCTGCATCTGGTTGAAGGCTTGTGCCGCTTGGCTGACTTCTGTCGGGCCGCGGGTATCGATCGGTTCGCGTTCCGGATCCTCGCCCAGAGCACGGGCCGCTTCGGCCATCCGTGACAGGGGGCGGGTGGCCAGCCGCACGGCAAACCACGTCAGCAGGCCAACGCCGCCGATCAGCGCGACCAAGGCGGCGATCAGGCGGCCTGGCTCAGGTGGCCGGATGCGCGGCGCCGGTGGGATACCGGGCAACCGGACCTGCAGGGGCGCACCATCGGCAAGGGCAACCACGGCGACGACCACGGCGTGCGGCATGCCGGGGCGGTCGTGCGCAAAGGCGGCGGTGACACGCTCGGGCATGGCGCTGCGCAAGGCCGAGGACAGCGGGTGGTCGTCGGGCAGAGGTTGCAGGCGTTCGGAGGGTTGGCGGAGCACCAGGCGGAGGCGTCGGCGGCCGAGTTCGTCGATCCAGCGTTCGCGCTCGGCGGGGCTCAGACGGTCGAGCACGTCGGCCGTTGCGGCGATTTCCTGAGCGACGCTGTCGAACAAGGCTGCACGGCCAATGCGTTCGCGTTCGCCTACAAACAGGGCGACGCTGACCGCAATCACCAACAGAATGCCGACCATCAGGATCAGCATCAGGCGTGCGAACAGGCTGCGGGGCCAGGGCAGCTTCATGCGCTGCGTGTCCGGTTGTCCGGCGCGCCCGTTGCAGCGACGCTGACGTCTGCGGCCAGCACGTAGCCCTCGTTGCGTACGGTCTTGATGATGGCCGGTTCGCGTGCGTTGTCGCCCAGACGCTGGCGCAGGCGGCTGACCTGCAGGTCGATCGAGCGGTCGAACACGTCCGCTTCGCGCCCTTGCGTCAGCTCCATCAACTGGTCGCGCGACAACACTTTTTGCGGGTGCGACAGGAAGATCGACAACATGCGGTATTCAGCGCCCGACAGCGCAACCACGGTGCCTTGAGCGTCGATCAGGTTGCGGTTGACGGTGTCCAGTCGCCACTGGGCGAAGCGCAGTTCGCGCGCATTGGCGGGCGGTGCGGCGTCGAGATTGGGCGGCAGCGCGCGGGTGCGGCGCAGCACGGCGCGGATGCGCGCGAACAGTTCGCGTGGTACGAAGGGCTTGGTGAGGTAATCGTCCGCCCCCATTTCCAGGCCAAGGATGCGGTCCATGTCATCGCCGCGCGCGGTCAGCATCAGGATGGGAATGCCGGCCGGGGCGCCGCCAGCCGCGCGCAGGTTGCGGCACAGGGTCAGGCCGTCCTCGCCCGGCATCATCACATCGAGCACGATCAAGTCGATGCGGTGGTGTTCGAGCGCCGCTTTCATTTCGCGTCCGTCTGCTGCGGTCGTGCAGCGCAGACCCTGTTTTTCGAGGTAGTCGGCGAGCAGGCTGCGGATGTCGCGATCATCGTCGACGATCAGGATGTGGTCTTGCTGGCTCATTGCGGGTTCTCCATGGCGTGAATCTTAAGCCCGCGCCTGTTCGGCTTTGTATCCCACCGTATCAAAGACGGCTCTGGAGACATGAGGCTGCAAACCCGGGCTCGGGTGACAAATCCGGCTTACATCCCGGTGTTCAAATGGCCTCGTCGCCTCCAGCACGGGGCGCAAACGAACCCCACCGGACAAGGAGATGCATCATGAAAACCTGGATCAAGACCTCGATTGCCGCAGCGGTCATCGCCACCACTGCGCTCGGCACTTCCGCGGCATTGGCGTGGGGTGGTCATTGCGACGGGGAGGGACCACGCGGCGGCAAGAGCGGCTGGTCGCAAATGGCGCCCGAGCAGATGAAGCAGAAGATGACGCAGCGTGCCGAGTTGCACATGGCACGCCTCGAACTGGCGCTGGCGCTGACTGCCGAGCAGAAACCCGCCTTCGAGACGTTCAAGGCGGACATGAAGGCCCGCGCCGAACGCATGGCGACCACCATGGCCGAGCGCCGCGCGGCGGGGCAGCCGACGACCGCCATCGAGCGCATGCAGCGCATGGAAGAGATGAGCAAACTGCGCCAGGCCGAGATGGGCGAAGCGCGCAAGTCGGTCGAGGCCTTCTACGCCACGTTGAGCGACGCGCAGAAGACGGTGTTCGATGCGGAGTTCCAGAAGATGGAGCGCAAGGGCGGCAAAGGGGAGCCCGGCATGCGCGATGGTTGGGGGCCGGGCCCCCGTGATGGCAGCGGCCCCAGGGGCTGAGTTCCGTCTCCCTTGTTGATTGCGTGAACGAAAAAAGGCCGTCCTGCAAGGACGGCCTTTGGTCTCCTCCCCCTCGTATCGGGGGCGTCGTTCTTATTAGTGGAACTGTTCTTCTTCGGTCGAACCGGTCAGTGCCTTGACCGAGGACGAGCCGCCCTGGATCACCGTGGTGACGTCGTCGAAGTAACCCGCGCCCACTTCCTGCTGGTGCGACACGAAGGTGTAGCCCTGCTCGCGTGCGGCGAATTCCGGTTCCTGCACCATCTCGGTGTAGTGCTTCATGCCTTCGCCACGGGCGTAGGCGTGGGCGAACTTGAAGGTGTTGAACCAGTTGATGTGGATGCCGGCCAGGGTGATGAACTGGTACTTGTAGCCCAGTGCCGACAGCTCGTCCTGGAACTTGGCGATGGTGGCGTCGTCGAGGTTCTTCTTCCAGTTGAAGGACGGCGAGCAGTTGTACGACAGCAGCTTGCCCGGGCAGGCAGCATGCACGGCCTGTGCGAACTCGCGGGCGAAGCCCAGGTCGGGCGTGCCGGTCTCGCACCACACCAGGTCGGCATAGGGGGCGTAGGCGACGCCACGGCTGATGGCCTGCTCAAGACCGTTCTTGACGCGGTAGAAGCCTTCCTGGGTGCGCTCACCGGTCAGGAAGGGCTTGTCGTTGGCGTCGTGGTCGGAGGTGATCAGGTTGGCGGCTTCAGCATCGGTACGGGCCAGGATGATGGTCGGCACGCCCATGACGTCGGCAGCGAAACGAGCCGAGATCAGCTTTTCGCAGGCTTCCTGGGTCGGCACCAGCACCTTGCCACCCATGTGGCCGCACTTCTTCACGGCAGCCAGCTGGTCTTCGAAATGCACACCGGCGGCGCCGGCGGCGATCATGTTCTTCATCAGTTCGAAGGCGTTCAGCACGCCACCGAAACCGGCTTCAGCGTCGGCGACGATCGGCAGGAAGTAGTCGATGAATTCCTTGTCGCCCGGGTTGATGCCACGCGACCACTGGATCTCGTCGGCGCGCTTGAAGGTGTTGTTGATGCGGCGAACCATGGTCGGCACCGAGTCGTACGCATACAGCGACTGGTCGGGGTACATGGTCTCGGAGGTGTTGCCGTCGGCGGCGACCTGCCAGCCGGACAGATACACGGCTTCCAGGCCTGCCTTGGCCTGCTGCATGGCCTGACCGGCGGTGATGGCGCCGAAGGCATTCACATAACCCTTCTTGGCGCCACCATTGACGCGATCCCACAGCAGCTTTGCGCCGCGCTGGGCCAGGGTGTGCTCGGGCTGCAGGCTGCCGCGCAGGCGCACAACGTCAGCGGCGGAGTAACCGCGCTTGATGCCTTTCCAACGGGGGTTCTCGGCCCAGTCTTTTTCCAGAGCGGCGATTTGCTGTTCGCGGGTCATGGTCATGATGCGTCCTTTTCAGTGCTGAAGGGTATCAAGCATCGCGGCCGGTTCAGGCGTCGGTCGCGGTGTTCCTGCCACAACGTTTTCGAGGGAGAAACCCGTTGCAGATGGAGTGCAGTATAGGAGGCATTCTGCGCAGCAGCAATATGTCTTATATAAGATATAAGAAAAAATCTTGATCAATAAAAACAATAGCTTGCGGTTTTCGTTTTGAGATATGAAATAAAACTGAGCTTTGTGAAATGAAAAGTCAGCTGTTCGCTGGTGCACTGCGGCGGGCGGCGTGCTCATGCGGGGCGGCACCGTCCCGGCCTTCGATGTTGTGTGCTTCAGAGCAGGGGCGTTGCGGAGACGATGACGCCATCCTCGTCCGCATAAACGTAGTGCCCCGGCTGGAAGGTGACCCCGCCAAAGCTTACGGGGACGTCGACTTCGCCGACATTGCGCTTGACCGTCTTGCGCGGATGGGTGCCCAGTGCGAACACGCCCAGATCCATTTCGCCGATGGCCTTTGAGTCGCGGATGCAGCCATACACAATGAGGCCGGCCCAGCCGTTCTTGACTGCCAGTTCGGCCAGTTGATCGCCTACCAGGGCGCAGCGCATCGAGGCGCCGCCATCGATCACCAATACCCGGTCGTTGCCTGCAGACTCCACCGCCTTACGCACGAAAGAGTTGTCCTCGAAGATCTTTAGCGTGCTGATCGGGCCGCCGAATGCGTTGCGGCCGCCGTAGCTGCCGAACATTGGGCTGACGACGCTCACTTTGTCGTCATGGGCGTCACACAGGTCGGCTGTCTGGATGTTCATGTCTGCTCCTTGTCGATGGGGTAGGGCGCCGCAGCGGTCGGCCGCGCAGCGCGCATCATAGTCCAGTGTCCTGCGCGAAGTGTCTGGACGATAAAAAACGGCGACCCCGTGAGGGGCCGCCGTTCATGGAGTGCCTGCCGATCGATGTCAGACGATGGCGGTTTCCGCTTCCTCGAACACCAGCTTGACCTTGTCGTCCTCGTCGAGATCGATGGTGACCTTGCCGCCATTGACTAGGCGACCGAACAGCAGTTCGTCGGCCAGGGCCGAGCGGATCGTGTCCTGAATGAGGCGGGCCATCGGTCGCGCACCCATCAGCGGATCGAAACCTTTCTCCGCCAGCCAGGCCTTGAGATCGTCGCTGAAGTGAGCTTCGACTTTCTTCTCGTGCAACTGGGCTTCGAGTTGCATCAGGAACTTGTCGACCACACGCAGGATGATCTCGTTGTCCAGCGCCTTGAACGAGATCATCGCATCCAGGCGGTTACGGAACTCGGGCGTGAACAGGCGCTTGATGTCGGCCATCTCATCGCCGGCTTCGCGCTTGGCCGAGAATCCGATCACCGCTTTCTGCATGGACTCGGCGCCGGCGTTGGTGGTCATGATGACGATCACGTTGCGGAAATCGGCCTGGCGGCCGTTGTTGTCCGTCAGCGTGCCGTGGTCCATGACTTGCAGCAGGATGTTGTAGATGTCCGGATGTGCCTTCTCGATCTCGTCGAGCAACAGCACGCAGTGCGGCTTCTTGGTGATCTGCTCGGTCAACAGGCCGCCCTGGTCGAAGCCCACATAACCCGGCGGGGCACCGATGAGGCGGCTCACGGCGTGGCGCTCCATGTACTCGGACATGTCGAAGCGCACCAGCTCGATGCCCAGGGTGTAGGCAAGCTGGCGGGCGACCTCGGTCTTGCCGACGCCGGTGGGGCCGGAGAACAGGAAGGAGCCGATGGGCTTCTGCGGGTTGCCCAGACCCGAGCGCGACATCTTGATCGCCTTGGCGAGCGCTTCAATCGCTGCGTTCTGGCCGAACACCACGTTTTTAAGGTCGCGCTCGAGCGTCTTGAGTGCTGCCTTGTCGTCGTTGGACACGGTGCGCGGCGGGATGCGTGCGATCTTGGCAACGATCTCTTCGATCTCGTTCTTGCCGATGGTCTTCTTCTGCTTGGACTTGGGCAGGATGCGCTGCGCTGCGCCGGCCTCATCGATCACGTCGATCGCCTTGTCGGGCAGGTGGCGGTCGTTGATGTACTTGGCCGACAGCTCGGCTGCACTGGACAGCGCCGAACTGCTGTACTTGATGCCGTGGTGTTCTTCGAAGCGGGTCTTGAGCCCCTTCAGAATCTCGATGGTCTCGGCCACGGAAGGTTCGACCACGTCGATCTTCTGGAAGCGCCGCGACAAGGCGTGATCCTTCTCGAAAATCTGGCGAAACTCGTTGTACGTGGTCGCACCGATGCACTTCAACTGGCCTGAGGACAGGGCGGGCTTGAGCAGGTTGGAGGCATCCAACGTACCGCCCGAAGCGGCGCCAGCCCCGATCAAGGTGTGGATCTCGTCGATGAAGAGGATGGCGTTCGGGTTCTCGGTGAGCTGCTTGAGCACGGCCTTGAGGCGTTGTTCGAAGTCACCACGGTACTTGGTGCCCGCGAGTAGGGCGCCCATGTCGAGCGCATAAACCTGGGCGTTCTCGAGGATCTCCGGCACGCGGCCTTCGATGATGCGCCGTGCGAGCCCTTCTGCAATCGCCGTCTTGCCCACGCCGGCCTCACCCACCAGCAGTGGGTTGTTCTTGCGCCGGCGGCAGAGGGTCTGGATGACGCGCTCCACCTCCTTCTCGCGGCCGATCAGCGGATCGATCTTGCCGACCAGGGCTTGCTGGTTCAGGTTCTGGGTGTAGCTTTCTAGCGCACCGCCGGCCTGCTTTTCGTCCTGTTCCTGCTCGCCACTCTGTTCGCCCTCGCCACGGTTTTGCGCACCCGTGCCTTGCGGTGGCGTCTTGGCGATGCCGTGCGAGATGAAATTGACGACATCAAGGCGCGAGATGTTCTGCCGTTGCAGGTAGTACACCGCATGCGAATCCTTCTCGCCGAAGATGGCGACCAGCACATTTGCGCCGGTGACTTCCTTCTTGCCTGAGGACTGCACGTGCAGGATGGCGCGCTGGATGACACGCTGGAAGCCGAGCGTCGGCTGCGTATCGATCTCATCGCTGCCTTCGATGCGCGGCGTGTGTTCGTTGATGAAGTTGGTCAGTTCGCGGCGCAACTCGTCGATGTTGGCCGCGCAGGCGCGCAGCACTTCTGCGGCCGACGGGTTGTCCAGCAGCGCGAGCAGCAAGTGCTCGACGGTGATGAACTCGTGACGCTTCTGACGAGCCTCCACGAAAGCCATGTGCAGGCTCACTTCAAGCTCTTGCGCGATCATTCAATTCTCCTCCATCACGCATGCCAGCGGATGTTGATGCTGACGAGCAAACGAGGCGACCTGCTCTACCTTGGTCGTTGCGATGTCCCGGGGAAAGACGCCGCACACCCCCATGCCCTCTCTGTGAACTTGGAGCATGACCCGCGTGGCACGTTCGCGGTCCATGCCGAAATATTTCTGCAGCACGACGATGACAAAGTCCATTGGCGTGTAGTCGTCGTTGAGCAGAAGCACCTTATATAAGGGCGGCGGACGGGTGCGCGTCCGCTTCGCCTCGATGACGAATTCGTCTTGTTTCCGGGTACCCATGAAACCCATTCTAATGGAGTCGTTGCGGAGTGCAACACGGGCAACGGGAGTGTTGTCGCCGCGCTGCGTTGCGAGTCAGGGAGGCTGTCCTCTGCTCTGAATGCACACGAAAGCAACATCGATCGTGCGCTGCAGAAAAAGTTGCAAGTCCGTGTCAAGGAAGAAAATCGAGCGATTTGCCGTGAATTTTGGGAGGCTGTAGTGCTGCAATGCCGCAAAAAATGCAGCGTCGAGACCGTTGACGCCCCCTTGGCAACTGCGTAAAACCTAGGCGGTGCGCAGGCTTGAGCTTGATTGGATATCTCTTCAAGGTTTCGTCAAGTCGCTGGCGGCGCCGATTTACTGGCCGGGGTTCCGGTCGTATCAAGCAACCTTGAAGGAACGAAGCAATATGGCAACTGGCACCGTGAAGTGGTTCAATGATTCCAAGGGTTTCGGTTTCATCACGCCGGATGACGGCAGTGAAGACCTGTTTGCGCATTTTTCCGCCATCAATATGAGCGGTTTCAAAAGCCTGAAGGAAGGTGACAAAGTTTCCTTCGAGGTGACCCAGGGTCCCAAGGGCAAGCAGGCTTCCAACATCCAGCGCGCCTGACTCAGGCGTTGTTTGGTGTCGTGTCCGGCTGAAATATGTCGGACCAGAAAGCAGAAGGGCCATCGATTGCTCGACGGCCCTTCTGCTTTCTGGAGCTGCATCTCTCGCAAGACGGCGTCTTCGATGCTCGAAGCTGCCGGTCTGGGAAACTTACTTCAGCTTGACTTCCTTGTACGGCACGTGTTTGCGCGCAACCGGATCGTACTTGTTGAATTCAAGCTTTTCCGGGGTGGTGCGCTTGTTCTTCGACGTCGTGTAGAAGTGACCCGTACCGGCGGTCGATTCGAGCTTGATCTTCTCGCGGATGCCTTTGGCCATGGCGTTCTCCGTTTAGTGTAGTTGCTTACAGCTTCTCGCCACGGGCGCGAAGCTCGGCAACGACGACGTCGATGCCCTTCTTGTCGATGGTGCGCAGGCCGGCATTGGATACGCGCAGGCGGATCCAGCGGTTTTCGCTTTCGCTCCAGAACCGGCGGTTTTGCAGGTTCGGCAGGAAACGGCGCTTGGTTTTGTTGTTAGCGTGGGAAACGTTATTTCCCACCATCGGTGCTTTACCGGTCACTTGGCAGACGCGAGCCATACGATGCTCCAGGGAATTCTGATTGCGGAAAACGCACGAGGATAATGCATCCTCGGCAAGGAAGGCAAGTGTCGTGTGCGGATCTTGCTCGTCGGGCGCGGATTAGAACCGGTTTTTAGAGCTATAGCAAGCCGCGTTCCGCGAACGAGACAGGCTTGCCGTGTGCGGGAACGACAAAATGGTCGAGTACGCGCACATCCACCAGGTTGAGTGCGTCCTTCAGCGTGCGTGTCAGCAGTTCGTCGGCAGCGCTGGGTTCGGCTGCGCCGGAAGGATGATTGTGGGCGAAGACAACCGCCGCGGCGTTGTGGGACAAGGCGAGCTTGACGACTTCGCGCGGATAGACACTGGTCTGGGTCAGGGTGCCGCGGAACAGGTCGACGGCCTCGATCAGGCAGTGGCGGGCGTCGAGCAGCATGACGCAGAAAGTCTCGTGCGGAAGATGGCCGAGGCGCAGGCGCAGCCAGTCTCGCACCACCTGGGGCGAATCGAATAGCGTGCGCTCGGCCAGGGTTTCGCCCAGTGCCCGCCGTGCCAGTTCCATCACTGCCTGCAGTTGGGCATACTTCGCCAGCCCCATGCCGGGCAGGGCAGCGAAGTCGCTGGCGCTGGCGGCGCATAGTCGGGTCAGCGTGCCGAAATGGGCGATGAGTCGTCGGGCCAGGTCGACGGCGGTCTGGCCGCGGATGCCGACACGCAGGAAGAGCGCGAGCAGTTCTGCATCGGAAAGTGCTGCGGCGCCGCGGGCAAGCAGCTTCTCGCGCGGGCGTTCGTCTGTGGGCCAGTCGGTGATTGCCATGAATGCTCCTGCGGGGGCGAACGAGGATGGAGCGGGCGACTCCAGTCATCGTTATTGTTGAATGCAGCGTGCGCTGCCGGATTATAAGCGAATGTCATGATTACTTTGCGGCACAGGAAAATCGTGGTGGGTGTGACCGGCGGCGTCGCGGCGTACAAGGCGGCGGAACTCGTACGCTTGCTGGGCAAGGCCGGGGCCGAAGTGCACGTCGTGCTGACGGAGGCGGGCGCGCGTTTCGTCACGGCGGTGACTTTCCAGGCTTTGTCTGGCAACCCGGTCTGGACCGACCTTTGGGACGCGCGCGTGCCCAACAACATGGCCCACATCGATTTGGGGCGCGAGGCGGATGCCATTCTCGTCGCGCCGGCGACGGCGGACTTCATCGCCAAGCTTGCGCAGGGGCGGGCCGATGATTTGCTGACCACCTTGTGTCTCGCGCGTGATGTGCCGCTGATCGTTGCGCCGGCGATGAACCGCCAGATGTGGGAAGCACCTGCTACGCGGCGCAACGTCGAATGCGTGCGGGGTGACGGTGTCACCCTGTTCGGTCCAGCGGCAGGTGAGCAAGCCTGTGGCGAAGTGGGGATGGGGCGCATGCTCGAACCCGAAGAGCTGCTCGAACGTCTCGAGGGGTATTTCGTCGCCAAGCAACTCGCTGGGCGCAAGGTCGTGCTGACCGCGGGACCGACTTTCGAAGCGATCGATCCGGTGCGTGGCATCACCAATATCAGCTCGGGCAAGATGGGTTACGCGCTGGCGCGGGCCTGTGCCCAGGCGGGAGCGGAGGTGGTGTTGGTCAGTGGACCGGCCGCGCTGCCCGTGCCGGCTGGCGTGCGGCGTGTATCGGTGGCGGGTGCGCGCGACATGCGCGATGCCGTGTTCGCCGCGCTGCCGGGCTGCGATGTGTTCATCGGTGTTGCGGCAGTGGCCGATTACCGGCCGCTTGAAGTGGCTGAACACAAAATGAAAAAGAAGGACGGCATCCTGACCTTGTCGTTGACTCAGAACCCCGACATTCTGGCGGAGGTGGCCGCCTTGCCCGACGCACCTTTCTGCGTCGGATTCGCTGCCGAGAGCCAGGATCTGGACGCCTACGCCGAGGGCAAGCGCCGTAACAAACGTCTGCCGCTGCTGGTCGGTAACTTGGTCCAGGACGGTATGGGCGCCGACGACAATGTGGTCGTGCTGTATGACGATGCCGGGCGCCATCCGCTGCCGCGGGCGCCCAAGGCCGAGCTTGCACGTGGCATCGTCGAGCACCTGGCCGGTCTGCTGGCCAGCGCGCAGCGCTAAGCGCCTGCGCTGTCTTCATCGAAGGGTTGCTGCTGGCGTGCAGCGATCCGATCCAACGAGGTGGAACATGCATCGAATCGACGTCAAATTGCTCGACGAGCGACTCAAGTCGCACCCGCCCGCGTATGCCACGGGCGGCGCAGCCGGGCTCGACTTGCGCGCCTGCCTGCCGGGGGCGATCACCCTGCATCCGGGCGAGACCACGCTGGTGCCCAGCGGGTTGGCGATTCACCTGGCCGATCCCGGTCTCGCGGCCATGGTGTTGCCGCGCTCCGGGTTGGGGCACAAACACGGCATCGTGCTGGGTAATCTGGTCGGGTTGATCGATTCCGACTATCAGGGGCAGATCTTCGTCTCTGTCTGGAATCGTGGGCGCGCGAGCTTCACCATCCAGCCGATGGAACGGATTGCGCAACTGGTGGTGGTGCCCGTGCTGCAGGTCGGTTTCAACGTTGTCGATTCGTTCGACGCCAGTGAGCGCGGCACAGGGGGGTTCGGCAGCACGGGTAAGCACTGATGCGTCATCCAGGGATTCCGGCAGGCGTTCATGTCGTGTGCGAGCGAGGCGACAGGGTGCTGTTGATGCGCCGCGCTGGAACAGGTTTTTTCGATGGCCAGTACAGCCTGCCGGGCGGGCATGTTGAGCCGGGTGAGTCGATCCTGGCGGCTGCGTTGCGCGAGCTGCGGGAGGAGACCGGACTGGTCGTCGTCGAGGATGATCTTTCCTGGCTGGGTGTGGTGCACCGATTGTCGGACACCAATCGCATCGATTTTTTTCTGCGGGCAGGGCGATGGCGCGGCGAGCCGGAGATCCGCGAGCCGGATAAATGCGATCGTCTTGAATGGTGGGCGCGCGATGGCTTGCCGGCATCGATGGTCAGGTATGTTGAAATCGCTTTGCATCAGACGCATGTGCCGTGGATGCTCGAGCTGGGTTGGCGCTGATATTTTTCGCCCGTTGAATGGGTCTCAGCCGGCGGCCTAGATGGTGATGGAGGGAAGGATGAGAACGTGGAAGAAAGCCGCGTTGGTTGCGGTTTGTGGATGCCTGACATCACTTGTGGTCGGCGCGGCGGATCTGCCCAAGGTTGATCTGGCGCGTGCCGCGGAGATCAGCGCGGGACGTTGTTCGCTGTGCCACGGTCCTGAGGGGGAGAGTGCGTCGGCTCTGTATCCACGTCTCGCAGGTCAGCACCACCAATACATCGCCAAGCAACTTGGCGACTTCCAGTCCGGTCGGCGCAAAAGCGACACCATGAGCAGCATGGCGGCCGATCTGACGCCGGACGAAATGCTGGCGCTGGGTGTGTTCTTCGAACAAAAGCCGACCAAGCCGCGCGAGGTGCGGGATGCCGACATGGTCGCCGTCGGGCGCTTCGTGTTTCACCGCGGCAACGAGTTTTCCGGGGTGGCTGCGTGTGCGTCGTGTCATGGCGACCGAGGCCTGGGGACCGACCAGTTGCCGCGCTTGGCTGGGCAGGTGCCGAAATACATCGAAGGCCAGTTGAAATCTTTCGAGCAGCGCGAGCGCACCAACGACAATGCGATCATGCACTCCATCGCATCAAAACTCACCGAACTCGAGGTGAAGGCGGTCGCGCTTTACATCAGCACGCTCGACTGACCCTGCGCCGACGGGCGTAGAGGGCACAAAAAACGGGGCGGGTGGCAACAGCCATCCGCCCCGTTTCTTCGCTCGCGTCTGCTTCGATCAGGCCAGCATGTCGGCCCAGATGTTTTTCGCCCACGCCAGCGCCGCCTTGCCTTCGATTTCGTTGGCAGCCGCTGACACGCCGCCAGCGCCCTGCACAGGCATCGGTTGCTTCTTCTCGGCGTCGTACTGATGCACCGAGGCGACGTGGATGACGTTCTTGCTGTCAACGAAGCTGTAGCAGGTGTTCATCACGACGGGTGTCGGGTTGGGGGCGATGCCTTCGAACAGGTTCAGGATGGCCGCGGCGGCCACCTTGCCGTGCTGGTTGGCCATGTGGCCGGACTTGGGCATGGTGGGCGCCGGGAACAGCGCGTCACCCAGCACATGTACGCCCGGTACGCCCTTGGCTTCCATCGTCAACCAGTCGACATCGACCCAGCGTTCGTTGATCAGCGGCAACCCGGCCGTGATGGCGATGTTGCCGGCACGCATCGGCGGAATGACGTTGAGGACGTCGGCCCGAACTTTGTCGAACTCCAGCTCGGCCGTCCGCGATGCGGCATCGACGCCGCGCAGCTCGCTGTTGGGCACATACTCGATCAGCCCCTTGTAGCTCTCGAAAGCCTTGGTGAACAAAGCCTTCTTTGACTGAATCTCGCCATTGGCGTCGAGCACCAGCACTTTCGACTTGGGCTTGGCCTGGCGCAGGTAGTTGGCGACCAGGCAGGCACGCTCGTAGGGGCCGGGTGGGCAGCGGTAGGGCACCTTCGGGATATGGATCGCATAGACGCCACCGTCGGCCATGTCCTCGAGCTGCTTGCGCAGCAGCACGGTCTGGGGGCCGGCCTTCCAGGCGTGGGGAATGCGTTCTTCGTTGCCGGAGAGGCCCGCTACCGCATCGGACATGAAGTCGATGCCAGGTGACAGCACCAGGCGGTCGTAAGTGAGGGTGCCGTTCTTGGCGGTGGTGACACGGCGTTGGGCGGTGTCGACGCCTGTGACTTCATCGGTGATCAGCCTGACGCCCCATTTCGACTTTAGGTTGTCGTAACTGACGGTGATGTCTTCCATCTGCTTGATGCCGCCGATCACAAGGTTCGAGATCGGGCACGAGATGAAAGTGGGGTTGCGCTCGATCAGCGTCACATCGACGGTGCCCTTGCTCCACATCCGCAGATATTTTGCGGTGGTGGCGCCGCCGTAGCCGCCGCCGACGATGACGACATGACCGCGGCTACCGCCGCCCAGCGTCGTGGCACAGCCGGACAGGCCGGCCAAGGCCGTGCTGCCTGCGGCGGTGAGGGCGGAGGTCTTCAGAAAATCGCGTCTGGTGATCATGAGTGTGCGTTCCCCCTTATTTTTGTGCCGCGTACCAGGCGGTGATCAGCTCGAGCTGGGTGTCGGTGTAGCCCTTGACGATCTGATGCATGATCGTCGCCGGCTTGTCGCCCGATTTGAAATCCATCAGCTTTTGCATCAGTTTTTCCTTGCTTTCACCCGCCAAGGATTCCATTCCACTCAGGCTGTGGCCGTTGGTGCCGTGGCAGTTGGCGCAGGTCGCAGCGAGGTTGCGGGCCAGGTTCGGATCCTGGGCGTGCGCCAGGGCGCTGAGCCCGATGAGGCCGAACATGGCCAGGGCGTGCTTGAAGTTCACGTTGATGTCCCTCCGTTGTGGTGTCTCGATCCCGCGGTTTCATTCATCGTCATTGATGACCGCCCGGAAGCCATTTCAGGGTGCAGGCTGTTGTCGCTGGGTTGAAAGTATAACGACATGGCTTATGTGGTGCGTTTTCTCCGGCAGGCGGAGAGGGGGGATGTTGCAGCGCATAAATATTAGAAGTTGACTATATTAGTATATGGTTTTAGATTTGACTCAAGTCAATAATGAACACATAAGCGAGATTGATGTGGAAGAGCTGGATAAGGTGTTCGAGAGCGTCGCCGAATACTTCAGCCTGCTGTCCGAGCCCTCGCGGCTGAAGATCATGCATTGCCTGTGCAACGGCGAGCGCTCAGTAAATGAGGTGGTGGAGGTGGCCGGGCTGACTCAGGCGAATGCGTCCCGGCATCTCAACCTGCTCTACCGCTCCGGGGTTGTTGGCCGGCGTCGCGAGGGCAGTCAGGTGATTTACCGTCTGATCGATCCGAACTTCACCGACCTGTGCCGCACGGTGTGCATCGGCATCGCAGCACGGGAAGACGTGCTGCACAACACGCCACGGCGCGAATCCTTGCTCCGGCTGGAACACGATCTGAAGCCCGAGCGCTGAGCGTCGGCGGATCACCATAGTTAAAAGTTAAGACAGACAAGCGGAAACGAGGGGAGTCTAGGCATGGCAAACATTGCAACCTGGCCTGGCCGGGTCAGGCCCGCACCAGAAAATTTCCTGACCGACGAGCAGATTGCAGCGGTCAAAGACGGACGGCGCGACTTTTTGCGCAAGGCGTTGCTGACTGCATCGGCCGCAATGGCTGCGCCCACCATGGCGCGCGCTGCAGGTGAGGGGGATCCTGCGATCCTGAACTTGCCACCGTGGAGCACCTCACTCGGCCAGCCGGTTGCGGCCAATCCGTACGGCATGCCCTCTAAATATGAACGCGGGCTGCAGCGCCGCGAAAGCCCGGGTCTGACGCGCGTCGGTGGCTCGTCGGTGGCCTTTACCCCGCTGCAAGGGCTGTTCGGCATCATCACGCCCTCCGGCCTGCACTTCGAGCGCCATCACCAGGGTTGGCATGATGTCGACCCGTCCAAGCACCGGTTGATGATCAACGGGCTGGTCAAGACCCACGCGGTATTCACCATGGACGACCTCATGCGGCTGCCCTCGGTGTCGCGCATCCACTTCATCGAGTGTGGTGCCAACACCGGCATGGAATGGGGCAACGTTGCGGTGCCGACCGTGCAATATTCTCATGGCATGTTGTCGTGTTCCGAGTTCACCGGGGTGCCGCTGAAGGACATCCTCGACATGTGCGGCGCCGATTACAAGAAGGGCCGCTTCGTACTGGCCGAAGGTGCCGACGGCTCGTCGATGACGCGCACGATCCCGATGGAGCTGATCGAGTCCGGCGAGGTGCTGGTGGCCTACGGCATGAACGGCGAGATGCTGCGTCCGGAGAACGGTTATCCGTTGCGCCTGGTGGTGCCGGGTGTGCAGGGCGTGAGCTGGGTGAAGTGGCTGCGTCGCATCGAAGTGGGCGACAAACCCTGGGGCACAAAGGACGAGGCGGTGCACTACATGGATCTGATGCCCGATGGTCTGCATCGCCAGTACAGCTCGGTGCAGGAGTGCAAGTCGGTCATCACGACGCCATCGGGTGGGCAGTTGCTGCTGGACAAGGGCTTCTACAACATCTCCGGCATGGCCTGGTCGGGCCGCGGCAAGGTTGCCCGCGTCGATGTGTCGACCGATGGCGGCATCAATTGGCGCCCGGCGCGCCTGGAGACCCCGGTGCTGTCCAAGGCGATCACCCGCTTCAATATCGACTGGGTGTGGGACGGCAAGCCCGCCATCCTGCAGTCACGCGCGGTGGATGAAACCGGCTACGTCCAGCCCAGCTACGGCCAGTTGCGCAAGGTGCGCGGCACCAAGTCGATCTATCACAACAACGCCATCCAGTCCTGGAAGGTGGTGGAGTCCGGGGAGGTGAGCAATGTCCAGGTTCTCTAAGACGCTGATTGCACTGCTCGTCGCCGGCGTGTCGAGCTCGGCGCTGGCGTTTGACCGTTACCCAGGTATCGGTCGTCCGGCGACCGAGGTGGAGGTGAAGGCGTGGGACATCGACGTGCGTCCCGATTTTGTCGGTCTGCCGAAAGGTTCGGGCAATGTCGACCGCGGCATGGAGTTGTGGGAAACCCATTGCGCCAGCTGCCATGGCGTGTTCGGCGAGTCGAACGAGGTGTTCACCCCCATCGTGGGTGGCACGACGCTGAAGGACATCGAGACCGGCCGCGTCGAGGCCTTGGTGACGGGATCGTCGCCGCAGCGCACCACGCTGATGAAGGTGCCAACGGTGTCGACGCTGTTCGACTACATCCAGCGTGCGATGCCCTGGACGGCGCCCAAGTCGCTGTCGCCCGATGAGGTGTATGCGATCCTCGCGTACCTGCTGAATCTGGGTGAAATCATCCCCGCCGACTACGTGCTGAGCGACGAGAACATCGGTGAGGTGCAGGCACGCATGCCCAACCGCAACGGCATGACGACCGACCACGGCATGTGGCCGGGGGCGCCGTCGTCGAAGGGAGGAATCGGTAACGGTGGTGCGCCTGACGTCAAAAACGTTGCATGCATGAAGGACTGCAAGAAGGCGGTCGACATCGTGTCTGCGCTGCCTGATTACGCGCAGGACGCCCACGGCAACCTGGCCGAGCAGAACCGTCCGGTGGGGCAGACGCGTGGCAAACAGACCGGTGCGCCGAGCGAGTCGCCCAATGCTGCGCGGCAGTCCCAGGCCGCGGCCACGCTGGCGTTGGCCAACGACAAGGGGTGCATGGCCTGCCATGGCGTGGCGAACAAGATCATTGGCCCCGGGTACAATGAAATTGCACAAAAGTATCAAACCCAGACCGATGCCGAGGCGAAATTAATCGCCAAGGTCAAAAACGGGGGCCAGGGTGCCTGGGGGGCCATTCCAATGCCACCGCAGGGGCATGTCGCCGACGAGGACGTCAAGCGACTCGTCAATTGGATTCTGCAAGGCGCGAAAGCGCAGTAATACCTCTAAAAGGAGAGACGGGATGAATCATCAACGCAGGGATACCCTGAAAGCGGGCAGTGGCCTGGGCGTGTTCGGGCTGCTGGTCGCGGCGGGCATGATCAAGCCTGAACTGGCACAGGCTGCCTGGAACAAAGAGGCGTTCGAGGCCAAGACGCTGGATGCCGCGTTTGGCGTGATCGGCGCGGGCAAGCCGGCCGAGAGCGGCGACGTGGTCATCACTGCGCCCGATATCGCCGAAAACGGCGCCGTGGTGCCGGTCGGTGTGGTCAGCAACATTCCCAAGACCGAATATATCGCGATCATGATCGAGAAGAACCCGAACATGATGGCTGCCAGCTTCACCATCCCGGACGGCACCCTGGCTGACGTGCAGACGCGCGTGAAAATGGGCCAGACCTCCGACGTGTATGCCGTGGTCAAGGCCGATGGCAAGTTCTACACGTCGAAGAAGGAAGTCAAGGTCACCCTCGGCGGCTGCGGCGGCTGATCAAGCAACGGATTCAGGAGAAAAATCGATATGGCAAGCCCGATGCGTATTCGCGCCGCCGCCAAGGATGGCGTTACCGAAGTTCGCGTGCTGATGTCGCACGTTATGGAAACCGGCCAGCGCAAGGATTCGTCCGGTGCAGTGATTCCGGCTCACTTCATCACCGAACTGACCGCCAAGCACAACGACAAGCTCGTGCTGAGTGCCGAGTTTGGTCCGTCGGTGTCCACCAACCCCTACCTGGCGTTCAAGTTCACTGGGGGTGCCAAGGGTGACAAGCTGGCGGTGACCTGGGTCGACAACAAAGGCGACACGCGCACCGACGAAGTTCAGATCGCCTGATATCGCAGCGGCTCGCGACTGGATTCTTGCGAGCTGCAACCCTAGGACAGGGCACCCAGCGCCGACAGGCACGACATGGTCGGGTGCTGCGCTCCGGAGGAGAGACAATGAAGAACGCGCTCAAGGCAATTGCGGTGGGTGTCGGTGTCGCGCTGGCCATGCCGGCTTTCGCGCAGGACGACCTCAATTTCGACGCCTACCGTGAAATGCTCGCGGATGGTAATCCGGCCGAGCTTTACGAAATGGAAGGTGAGGCGTTGTGGCGGAGCGCGCGCGGGCCGAAGAATGCCACGCTCGAGCGCTGCGACCTGGGCCTTGGGCCAGGGGTGGTCGCCGGTGCGGCGGCGCAACTGCCGCGCTTTTTCAAGGACACGGGCAAGGTCCAGGACCTGGAGTCGCGTCTGGTGACCTGCATGGAAACGCTGCAGGGCATTCCGGCCGACGAAATCGTCAAAGGCCAGTTCCTGAAGGGCGAGCGTGGCAAGGTCGCGGCGCTGGTGGCCTATGTGGTCACACATTCGAAGGACGAGAAAATCGCCATCGACCTGTCGCATCCAAAGATGAAGGAAATGTACGCCCTCGGCGAACGTGCTTTCTACTACCGCACCGGCGCGATGGATTTTGCGTGTTCGTCGTGTCATAGCCAGGACGACAAGCGCATTCGTGCCACGCAGTTGCCCAACATCACCAAGCCGGAAGGTGCGGCCGAAGGGTGGGGTTCGTGGCCGGCTTACCGGGTGTCGAATTCGCAGTTCTGGACCATGCAGCACCGCTTGTGGGACTGCTTCCGCCAGCAGCGCACGGCCGAGCCGATTTTCGCGTCGGACGTGACCATCGCGCTTTCGGTGTTCATGGCGGGCAAGGGAAATGGTGCCGAGGCGAAGTGGCCGGGCGTGAAGCGCTAAGGGAGCGGATGACATGAAGAAATTGTTCCTGGCTGCGCCGCTGGCGCTATGTGCTTCGGTTGCGTTTGCCGATGAATTGCAGGCGAAAGCTGAACAGATGATGCTGAAGTCTTTCCAGGCCAATGGGATTGCCAGCCTGGATCGGCAGAAGCAGGATGCGGTGCAGAAGGCCTGTTCGAGTGCGAAGCAGCCGGATGCCGATACCATGAAGCGGCTTGAAGCGGCCGAACTGGCCACGATCCGGTGGCCGAGCGACGGCAACTACACCGGTGGTGACTGGAAGGAAGGGCAGAAGATCGCGGCCAGCGGTCGCGGTCTGACCTGGACCGACAAGACGCCGGACAATAACGGCGGCGGTTGCTACAACTGCCATGCGATGGACCCGAAGGAAGTGTCCGAAGGCACCATAGGCCCGAGCCTGGAAGGCTACGCCAAGCTGCGCGGCAACTCGGAAGAGATCGTGAAATACACCTGGGGCAAGTTGTGGAACTCCAAGGCCTACAACGCCTGCAGCGACATGCCGCGTAATGGCTATGGGGGCATCCTGACCGAAGCTCAGATCCGCCATGTGATGGCGTACCTGTTCGACCCCGCCTCCCCGGTTAACCAATAAACGCCTCTTGCAAGCGGTATCAAGCAGGGTCCGCGGCCTCGGCCCCGGGCCCTTTTTTTACCTCGAGCACGGCGTGCAGTCAGGCTTGCGCACCCGGCTCAAGACATTTCAAAGGAATCATCCATGTCGATGAATCGTCGTGAATTCATGCAGATGCTGGCGGTTGCCGCAGCCGGCGGCATGACGCTGCATTCGAGCTTCGCGCGTGCAGAGAAGGCCGCCGAGACCCTCTACGACATGCCGAAATTCGGCAATGTCAGTCTGTTGCACATGACCGACTGCCATGCACAACTGCTGCCCATCTATTTCCGCGAGCCAAATGTCAATCTGGGCGTGGGTGGCATGCGAGGTCATGCGCCGCACATCGTCGGCGAGGGCTTCCTCAAGCATTTCGGCATCAAGCCGGGCAGCCTCGAAGCGCATGCCTTCACGTATCTCGATTTCGTCGAGGCGGCGAAGACCTATGGCAAGGTCGGCGGCTTTGCGCATTTGTCGACACTGGTCAAGAAAATGAAGGCCAGCCGCCCCGGCGCGCTGCTGCTCGATGGAGGTGACACGTGGCAGGGTTCGGGCACGGCGCTGTGGACCAACGCGCAGGACATGGTCGACGCCTGCAAGCTGCTCGGCGTGGATGTGATGACCCTGCACTGGGAGTCGAGCTATGGCGCGGAGCGCGTGAAGGAAATCGAGGAGAAGGACTTCGCCGGCAAGATCGACATCGTCGCGCAGAACGTGAAGACGACCGACTTCGAGGACCCGGTCTTCAAACCCTACGTCATCAAGAACATCAACGGCGTGTCGGTGGCCATCGTCGGCCAGGCCTTCCCCTATACCCCGATCGCCAACCCGCGCTGGCAAACCCCGGACTGGAGCTTCGGCATCCAGGAGCAGGGCATGCAGGAAGCGGTGGACGCGGCGCGTGCCGAAGGCGCGCAGGTCGTTGTGGTGCTGTCGCACAACGGCATGGACGTCGATCTCAAGCTTGCCAGTCGTGTTACGGGTATCGACGCCATCTTCGGCGGCCACACGCATGACGGTATGCCTGCACCGACTGTGGTCGAGAACGCGGGTGGAAAAACGCTGGTGACCAACGCCGGCTCCAACGGCAAGTTCCTGGGCGTAATGGATTTCGATGTCAAGAACGGCAAGGTGGTCGATTTCCGTTACAAGCTGCTGCCGGTGTTTGCCAATCTGTTGCCGGCGGACCCGGAGATGGCGGCCTTCATCGACAAGACGCGCGCGCCTTTCCTGGAAAAGCTCACCGAGAAGCTCGCCGTCACCGAAGGTCTGCTGTATCGCCGCGGCAACTTCAATGGCTCGTGGGACCAACTCATCGTCGACGCGCTGATCGCGGAGAAAGATGCCGAACTTGCGTTCTCGCCCGGCTTTCGCTGGGGCACCTCGCTACTGCCGGGCGACACCATCACCATGGAGCATCTGCTCGACCAGACCGCCATCACTTATCCGTGGACCACGTTGACCGAGATGAGCGGCGAGATGATCAAGACCGTGCTCGAGGATGTGGCTGACAACCTGTTCAACCCCGATCCCTACTACCAGCAGGGTGGAGACATGGTGCGTGTCGGTGGCCTGCAATACACCTGCGACCCGAGCGCGCCGATGGGCAGGCGCATCGACAACATGATGCTGAAAGGCAAACGCATCGAGCCGAACAAAACTTACAAGGTGGCCGGCTGGGCGCCGGTGTCGGAAGAGGCGAAGGGCTCAGGCCCGGCGGTGTGGGATGTGGTCGCCAACTATCTGCGTGGCCAGAAGGTGATCACCCAGCGCGCGCTGAATCTGCCGACGCTGAAGGGTGTGGACAGCAACCCAGGCATCGCAAGCTGACAACTTACCCCGCGTGGCGGGGTTCTTTTCCCCTGCCAAAGCCTTGCGGAACCCTTGTGCCGCAAGGCTTTGGCCTATGTGGGGCCAGTTGTATGAACGTGTGCATGAATGTTCAGACTTCGTTAAGTGTTGTAAGCAATAAGTAAGATCGATCGACCTATAATCTGCTTGCAGTTTTGGAGGCGGGCTACTCCTGGCTCGTTTCGCCGCGAAGCAAGCATAACTTTTAAAGAGGAGACGTGATGGAACACAACGGCAAGACGTACTGGGGGACGGTACTGAGCCTGCTGACCAAGATCCTGATCATCTGGTTCGTGGTCTCGTTTGGCGCAGGCATCCTGTTTGCCCCGGCTCTCAACAGCATCTCGTTGGGCGGCTACCCGCTCGGTTTCTGGTTCGCTCACCAGGGATCGATCTACATCTTCATCGTGCTGATTTTCTATTACGCGAAGAAGATGGGTGACATCGACCGTCAGTTCGACGTTCACGAAGAATAATCAGGGGAGACACATGGATCTTCAAACAATCACTTATCTGGTGGTCGGCGCGTCCTTCGCGCTGTACATCGGCATCGCCATTTGGGCGCGTGCCGGTAGCACCAGCGAGTTCTATGCCGCGGGGGGCAGCGTCCACCCGATCACCAACGGCATGGCCACGGCGGCTGACTGGATGTCGGCCGCGTCCTTCATCTCCATGGCCGGCCTCATCGCCAACATGGGTTACGGCGGCGGTCTGTTCCTGATGGGCTGGACCGGTGGTTACGTGCTGCTGGCGATGCTGCTGGCACCGTACCTGCGTAAGTTCGGCAAGTTCACCGTGCCGCAGTTCATCGGCGACCGCTTCTACTCGAAGACGGCCTCCACGGTGGCGGTGATCTGCCTGCTGACCGCGTCGCTGACCTACATCATCGGCCAGATGACCGGCGTTGGTGTGGCGTTCTCGCGCTTCCTCGGCGTGTCGAGCGAAACCGGTATCTATATCGGTCAGGCCATCGTGTTCCTGTACGCGGTGTTCGGCGGTATGAAGGGCATCACCTACACCCAAGTCGCGCAGTACATCGTGCTGATTGCGGCTTACCTGGTGCCGGCGATCTTCATCTCGCTGCAGCTGACCGGCAACCCGCTGCCGCAACTGGGTCTTGGCTCCGACATGGTCGGTACCGACACCACGCTGCTCAGCAAGCTGGACATGATCGTGAAGGATCTCGGCTTCGACCAATACACGACGTCAGTGCCGGGCAGCACGCTCAACATGTTCGTCTACACCATGTCGCTGATGATCGGCACCGCAGGTCTGCCGCACGTCATCATGCGATTCTTCACCGTCCCGACGGTGAAGGATGCGCGTAGCTCGGCGGGTTGGGCGCTGATCTTCATCGCCTTGCTCTACACCACTGCGCCTGCAGTTGGCGCGATGGCCAAGCTGAACCTGCACGCCACGGTGAACTCGGCCGTCGGTCTCGAAACCGATGCGGCCGGCAAGATGGTCGTCAATCCCGAGACCGTCGCAGCCAACCGTGATCTGTATGCCGCAGATGCCAGCCTGAAGTACGAAGAGCGTCCGGAATGGATGAAGCGCTGGGAAAAGACCGGTCTGCTGAAGTTCGAGGACAAGAACGGCGACGGTCGCATCCAGTACTACAACGACAAGACCAAGAGCGCCGATGCCAAGGCCAAGGCCGACGCAGCCGGTTGGAAGGGCAACGAGCTGACGGTGAACGCCGACATCATGGTGATGGCGAACCCCGAAATCGCGCTGCTGCCGAACTGGGTGATCGCGCTGGTTGCTGCGGGTGGTCTGGCTGCCGCGCTGTCGACCGCTGCGGGTCTGCTGATGGCGATTTCGTCCGCTGTATCGCATGACTTGGTCAAAGGCATCTTCAACCCGAACATCAGCGAGAAGAACGAGCTGCTGGCCGGCAAGGTGTCGATGGCGGTGGCCATTCTGATCTCGGGTTACCTGGGTCTGAACCCGCCGGGCTTCGCGGCCGGTACGGTTGCGCTGGCCTTCGGTATCGCGGCGTCCTCGTTGTTCCCTGCAATCATGATGGGCATCTTCTCCAAGAAGATGAACAAGGAAGGCGCGATCGCGGGCATGCTGGCTGGCCTGTTCGTGACCCTGTTCTATGTGTTCGCTCACAAGGGCATCTTCTTCATCAAGGGTACGGAGTTTGTCGATCTGATCGGTGGCCCGAACAGCTTCTTCGGCATCACGCCGGAAGCCTTCGGTGCAATCGGCGCGCTGTTCAACTTCATCGTGGCCGTGGTGGTGGATAAAGTCACCAAGGAACCGCCGGAGCACATCCAGCACATGGTCGAAGCTGTTCGTATCCCGCGTGGTTCGAAGGCTGTCGATGGCGCCCACTAAGCTGGGCGTGCAGTAAAGGAGCGGCGGCCCTCTCCGGAGGGCCGCTCCAAAAAGAACCCCGCTCGCTTTCGCTGGCGGGGTTTTTTGTTTTATGGCACTTTGCGCGCCGGCCGCCAGTGTGGCGTGCCATGCCTAGATGGAGCAGTTCATGGTTTTCGATGTCAGCGTCGCCCTCACGTGGATTCTTTTCCTCGCCTTGTTTCCGATTGCATTTTTCTGGTTGAGGCGGGCGTGGCGAATCGTCGTGAAGCGGGATTTTTCCGAAGTGGCGCTCAAACGTGGCGAGTCGCCGTCCAATCCGGCCCGCTACGCGCCCTTTGCGGCGGCGATCAATTTCATCGCCGGCATCATCGTGGTGTTCGTGATCCTGGGTGTCGTCACTGCGCGGTTCAATTACGAAACCTGGAGTGCCATTGCGGGTTCGACCATTTGGATGAAGTTCATTCTTGACTTCATTCTCAGTCGCCAAGCCCACCCGATCGTCGTCAAGAAGCGCGACAAGGAACAGAAACCGGTGAACGGCTCGAGCAAGTGATTGGGCTCAGCGCCGTTCGCCCACGCCATAGCGACGATCGAGGCGATTCATCACGACCACGTAAGCGATGATGATCAGCAGATAAACGACCAAGGCTCCTTGGGCCAACATGTAGAAGCCCAGCGGAAAGCCGAGGAAAGTCATCGCATTGAGATCATCGGCGAAGTAGCCGGTCACGAAGGTCACGCTGAACCAGATGGCCAGCAGACCAAAAGTGAGCAGTTTGTTACGCAGCCAGTAGGCACGTTGCGCTTCAGTCAGTTTCATCTACAACTCGTTGTGCCGCCCGTCGGCACGACCTTCGGGCGGCCGTGTGGCGGGATTCAGTGTGTGCCGTTACCCTGTTCGTTGTATGCACGGGCCAGTTGGGATTGAACCTCGGTGGGGGCGGGCTCGTAGCCGCCGGTGTTCAGCTGGAATTCGCTTTCGCCGGCGCAGATCGCTTTCAGCCGGCTTTCGAATCCATCCAGACTGGCCATCGGCACCCGCGCTGAAATCAAGGTCCAGCCCGCGCTTGGGCTGTCGGTATTGGTCAGGCGCCCACGACGGCTGGCAAGTTCTGCGCTGACATCGCCGAACAGGTGATCGGCCACCTTCACCTGGACATCGAGTAGCGGCTCCAGCACCTGCGGTTTGGCAGCCTGCACGGCTTCGATCAGTGCATGCCGTGCAGCAGTGATGAAGGAGACTTCGTTCGAGTCCACCGCGTGGTGTTTGCCATCGGTGACGACGACACGCAGGTCGTGGATCGGGAAGCCTGCAAACGCGCCTTCCAGCAAGGCTTGGCGCACGCCTTTTTCCACCGCCGGCATGAAGTTGGTCGGAATCGTGCCGCCTTTGACCTCGTCCGCCAACTCGATCCCCGCCCCGCGCTCCAACGGCTCGACCCGCAGCGCCACTTCGCCGAACTGACCCGCTCCACCGCTTTGCTTCTTGTGGCGATAGCGTGCCTCGGCCACCACGGTGATGGTTTCGCGGTAGGGAACGCTCGGTGGTGCTGTGTCCAGTTGCAAGTTCCAGCGCGCAGATAGCTCGTCGAGTACGATTTTCATATGCTGCTCGCCCAGTCCGCGCACCACGGTGCGACGGTTGCGATGGTCGAACGTCACTTCGAGGCAGGGGTCTTCTTCGGTGAGCCGCGCCAGTGCCTCGGACAGCTTCTGTTCGTCGGCTGGCTTGCGGGTCATCAGCGCAAGGCCGAACACCGGCTGCGGGAAGGTGGTCGGGGCAAGGTGGAAGAGGTCTTCATCGTGCGAATCGTGCAACACCGCGTCGCGGACCACCTCATCGACACGCGCGACCGCGCACAGATCACCGGGCACCGCCATTGCGGTTTCAACCGCCGTTTTGCCCTGCATGCGCAGCAGGTGCGCCACTTTGAAGGCCTTGCGTCCGTCCCCGACAAACAGCTGCGAGTTGGGCGTGATGCTGCCTTGGTGGATGCGGAACAGTCCCAGCTTGCCGCGGTAGGGGT
>Ga0209066_10000259_pt1 | contig 79785 bp, 69 predicted proteins | sample All_14_2_FD_187198 | JGI IMG/M metagenome (GOLD analysis project Ga0209066, IMG submission 187198) | Freshwater microbial communities in response to fracking from Pennsylvania, USA - Allegheny Zone_MetaG_DW_15 (SPAdes) (version 2) ...
ACACTGAGTAGGTCCATGTCGATCACTCCGATGCCTCCCGACTGTCAGTCGGAGGCGAGGAAACCATGGGTCAATTCTCAGTGAAAACTTCTACCCCTCCCGGGTCAATTCTCAACGCTACTCAACAGTTAGCGCATTGAACGTGACCGACCCGTTGTTGCTCAGCCCAAAACCGCTGAGGGTGTTTCCTTCAACAATCCAGTCGGTTGCGTCAAACTCGGCAGGAAATTCGAGGAAGAAGCTGCCATCGTCGTTGCGCCCCACGGTTGCTTCGCCAAAGCCGGAGGTGCCGCCAAGGCCATTGACCAGCGCATTGTTCAGCGTGCCGAAATAGCCCGTAAGATCGGCAGGCAAAGGCGAGACGTAGACGCCTTCGTCACCACCGTGGATGATGTCGTTACCAATGCCACCATAGAGGTTGTCGTCGCCCAGCCCGCCTTCGATGAAGTCTGCGGCTATCCCGCCGTCCACATAGTCGTCACCCGCCAGCGCCTCGATGGAGTCCGGACCGAACCCGCCGTAGAGGGACTCACTCTCATTCGTGCCGGTAAGGGTCTGCGGCTCGCCCACCAGCGGGAAGCCAAGGTCGATGTTCGCAGCAGTAAGGCTTTCAGCATCAACGTTCTGCAGGCGCACCAGATCAAGGTAGCCATACATGCGGATCAGGGTATCCGCCCCGTCCTGCACGGCCTGAAGCGTGCCGCTTTCGAACGGGTTGCTGCCGCTTGAGAAATAGCCCTGATCCAGCAAGCGGGCGAGGCCGATCACGTCCTCGTTCACGTCAAAATCGGTGACAATGTCGACGACGCTGCCGTCGCTGTTGTATTCAAGATAGTAAATGTCGGCACCTGCGCCGCCGGTCATCGTATCGACTTCACCATCCTGAAAATCGCCACGATCATTCGGGTGGCGGTAATTGTCTGCGTTATCATCGCCCACAACGCTCACCGGCTTGTTTACGCGCAGTTCCAGATTGGATGCCGGGCTGTCGCCAAACACATCGTTGCCATCGCCGCCGAACAGTTGGTCTGCGCCCTCACCGCCGTCGATCAGATCGTCGCCTGCTTCGCCGTTCAGAACATCGGCACCCCAATCGCCAAACACGCGATCGGCACCGCCGCCGCCACTGATGACATCGGTTTCACCTGTGCCGAAGAGGTAGTCGTCGCCTTCACCACCGTTCGAGGACGTTGAAAAGCCGACGCCGTTGCGCGCCAGAGCAGGGCTGAGATTGTCGAACTGCCAGGTGTTCAGATCAACATTGGAAAGGCGCAGCATGGTCTGCCACCCCGAACCTGAGCCGCTGGAATCAACCTGCAGCAGAACATCTGCCCCGTCCTGCACCAGTTGCATGTGCCCGGACTGGAACGGATTGCTGCCGTAGGAATAGCCGGACAGATAACCCGAAGCGAGGAAGTTGCGGATATCGATAGTGTCACGGCCGGTGCCGGTATCTTCCGTCTGGAAATCGGTGATGACATCCTCAACACCGCTGAATCCATAGTTCAGAACATAAGTGTCATAACCTTCACCGCCGGTCATCGTGTCCGCGGCGCTATTGCTGATCTGCTGCAAAAAGGTATCTGCGCCCTCACCGCCAAACCAGTCGATGCCGTTGCTGCCGCCGCTGTAGAGCGTGTCATTTCCGGCATCACCGTGGACCTGTGATCCGGCTGAATTGGCTTCGATCCGGTCATCATCATCGCCGCCATAGATCGCATCCGGACCGCCTTCGGAATAGTCATAAGCGTAAATGACATCGCGCCCGGAACCGCCATAGACCGTGTCTTCGCCGGTCCCTGTATCGATCTGATCGTCACCGTCTTCGCCTGACAGCGTATCGTTGCCGTCCCCGCCTGACAGGTAATCATGGCCAGCGCCTGCGGCGATCACATCATTCCCATTGTCACCGTAAAGATTGTCGCCCTGCCCCGCGAGCGGGTTGCCGTAGATATCGAAGGATGGCTCCACGACTCCATCCGATCCGGTGATCTGATCATTGCCATCGCCGCCATAAATATCGTCGAAGCCGCCCCCTCCGATGAGCGTATCATCGCCCCCATCGCCCGAGAGCACTTCACGCTGGACCGACACGTAACCGCTTTCATCCACCGTGATGACTTCTGCAGCCGAACCGGTGATGGTGTCGTTGCCTTCGCCGCCATAGGCGTTGCCAATCCCGGTCGATGCCACAGCGGAAATCGTATCGTCGCCGCCCTGCCCGGTGGCGTAATAGTTTGCACTGGCGATGATCTGCATTTCGTTGGCAAGTTCATTGCCTCCGACATTGGCAACCGTGCCGCCATTGATGGTCACGTTCTCGACGTTTTCAGGCAGGTAGTATTCAAAGCCTTCTGAAGCGCCATTCCCGGCAATTACGGTGTCGGTGCCTTCATCCACCGCCTCGATCACCTGATCGTTCAGATCATCGACGATGTAGGTATCGTTGCCTGAACCACCGCTCATGACGTCTGCGCCGGGGCCACCATCCAACTGGTCATCGCCGCCAAGGCCGTTCAGCGCATCATTGCCTTCCAATCCTTCGATCAGCTCGGCATCTTCCGTGCCGTTCAGGATGTCGTCGTTGTTGGTGCCCAGAACGTCCATGACCAGATCTCCATTCCATCATGACGGAAGAGATCAGCACGGTTGCCAGTTGGTTGCCTGTAGTGCTTGCGCGGGGCGCGGAAACGTCCGCACCATATTGCCTCTGAGCGAGAGTCAGCACCCGTTGAACGACTGGCAACCCTACTGGCTCTTTATGCAGTACGTTAACCACGTCCCGCCCGCCTTACGTATCAATCCATATTCGAGCGATCTCTCGCTTGCAAGCGGTCAGCAACACACCCGCAAGGATTACGCCACTTGTCATCTTTATAACAAGGGACCGCTGTGATCGATGTGCAAGTCAAGGTGAGCGCACAATCGCTTCCGTTCAGACGTTCTTGTCAACCACCGTGCAATTTCAAATAGAAATGCCGAATTTCAACTGCTTCGGTCCACCACGTGGGCATGCCAATGTCAGGCACGATAGCGTTGCCGGACGCATGCAGCACTGCTGGAAATCCGAAAAGTTCCGGTTTGAAGCCCAAGCTATACCTTGGCAACAAACCTCAATCCAGACTAGCACAAGGTTGGGGACACCACACGAATCGAACCGATTCTGGCCGCGTTTCGGGCAGGGACGATTCGGGAGTGGCTTTATCCTCGGCGCTTTATCGGCGTGAAACGGGGGATTTTCGGTGTTTTTTACCCGGCCAATGCGCAGCGGCGAACTTTGGGAAGCTGCCAAGGCATACAGGCGTGTATTCTTTGCGGTAATTGCAGCAAGTGCAATCCTTAACGTCCTGCTACTTGGCGGGTCGTTCTACATGATGCTGATTTACGATTCGGTCCTGCCTAGCCGCTCTGTCCCCACCCTGTTCGGTCTGCTCATTCTGCTGGCCGCCGTTTACCTTTTCCAAGGGTATTTCGAGACCCTGCGAACCGGCATGCTGGCAGACGTCGCAAACGCGCTGGACCGCCGCCTGTCGCGCCGTGTGCAGGATGCGATTTCGCAATTGCGCCTGCAGGGCAATCGCTCGCTGGGCGATGGCCTCATCCCGATGCGCGATCTGGAACAGGTGCGCGCATTCCTTTCGGGCGGCATCGCCACGCTGATCGACCTGCCGTGGATCGTGTTTTTCATCGCTGTGCTGTTTGCCCTGCATTTCTGGCTGGGGATCACCACACTGGTCGGCGCAGCAATCATCTTCTCGCTGACCATCTTCACCAACCGCACGATGCAGCAGCCGTCATCGCAAGTGGCGCAGCTTGCCGCATACCGCAACGGTGCGGCAGAGGCGAACCTTCGTCATGTCGAACTGCTTGCCGCCCTTGGCATGCGTGAACGGATGCAGGAGCGTTTCGAGGCGATCAACCAGCGCTATACCGGCACACAGAACGCCCTGAACCGCACTGCCACCGCCTTCACAGGTCTCAGCAAGATCCTTCGGCTGGCCTTGCAATCAATCATCCTCACCGTGGGCGCGCTCCTTGTCATCGATGATCGCGCGAGTGGCGGCGTGATCTTTGCCGCCTCGATCCTGTCTGGCCGCGCCTTGGCTCCGGTAGATCAGGCCATCGGCAACTGGAAGAACATGATCGCCGCGCGCAATGGCTGGCAACGTCTCACAGAGATGCTCGGCAAGGTGCCACCGCCCGCCGAAGTGGCAACTACTCTGCCCCCACCGAACAAGCGGCTTGAGGTCGAAGCCTTGTTCGTCGCCGCACCCGGCACCCAAGTCCCTATCGTCAATGGGGCGCGCTTCGCTCTTTCCGCAGGCGATGCCTGTGGCGTGATCGGGCCGAGTGGAGCTGGAAAGTCAAGCCTTGGCAAGGCTCTGGTCGGCATCTGGCCGGCGCTGCGGGGACACGTCCGCCTTGATGGCGGTGCACTCGATCAGTGGAGCGAGGCGGCGCGCGGGCGCTTCCTTGGCTATCTTCCGCAAACCGTCGAACTGCTCGAAGGCACCGTGGCCGAGAATATCTCGCGCTTCGATCCCCTGCGCGAGAGCGATCCGCAGGGCGTGTCCGAGGCGGTGATTGCCGCAGCGCGCGCAGCCGGCGTCCACGATTTGATCACCCGGCTGCCGCAGGGCTATGACACCCCGGTCGGCCCCGGCGGTGATGTGCTGCCCGGCGGCCAGCGCCAGCGCATCGGTCTTGCCCGTGCGCTCTATGGCGACCCGTTCCTCGTTGTGCTGGATGAACCAAATTCAAACCTCGATGCAGAAGGCGATGCGGCCCTGGAGCAGGCAGTGGTGTCAATCCGCGCGCGCGGCGGCATTGCCGTGATCGTGTCACACCGCCCCGGCATAGTCGAACGCACCAGCCACGCCATGATCATGCGCGATGGCCAGGTTGCGGCATTCGGGCCGACCAAGGAAGTGCTCGCCAAGTTGGTGCCCGCAAAACCCAATCCTGAACCTGCGAGAACCGGGGCCTGACATGCTACAGAGCTTATCCGCCGCCCCCGAAGCGCTGGCTGATCCGGCCTATGATCCAGAGGCTGATGTCGAACGCAAGGTTCGGTCCGTTTCGATAGCGCTGGCCGTGCTGCTGGCCATCTTCGTTCTGGCCGGGATGCTCGTTCCTATCGGCGGCGCGGTCATCACCAGCGGTCAGGTCGGTGTCGAATCCCACGTAAAACGCATTGCCCATCCCAACGGCGGGGTGATCGCTGAAATCCTTGTCCGCAACGGTCAGCACGTGCGCAAAGGCCAGGTGCTGGTACGATTTGACGACAAGGTCACCGGCGCAGACGCGCAGTTCTCCAGCCTCAGCGTAGATCAGATGCTGGCCCAGCGCGCCCGGCTTGAAGCTGAACGCCTCGGCGCGGCAAGCATCAGCTTCCCCGCTGAACTCTCACGCGCGGCACCCATTGCTGCCAAAGCGATGGCTGACGAGGAAAAGCTGTTTCGCATCCGTCAGTCCGAACAGGCGGGCCTTTCCGCACAACTCAATGCCCGCATTGCGCAATATGGGCAGCAGATCGTCGCCCAGCGTTCGCAGATCCGCAGCCTTGAAAGGCAGTCGGTGCTGATCGAGCCGGAGCGCAAGGGCGTGCGCGAACTGTGGGAGCAGGATCTCGTCACGATCAGCCGACTCAACCAGCTTGAACGCACCGCCGCCGACATCGAAGGCAACATCGGCGCGATGCAGGCCGCCATTGCCGAGGCGCAGGCCCGCATCACCGAGGCGCGGCAGCAGATCATCCAGCTTGGCGAAACGCGCCGGTCCGAGGCTGGCACCCAGCTCGCCCAGCTCAACTCTGTGCTGAACCAGCAGCAGGTGCGCAGCGTTTCGGCGGGCGACGCGCAGGACCGCAGCCTTGTGCGCGCGCCTTATGACGGCGTGGTGGACAAGCTGGCGTTCAACACCATCGGCGGCGTGGTGCGTCCGGCAGAAGTCATCATGGAAATCGTGCCCGACAGCGACACCTTGCTGGTCGAAGCTGCCGTCGCGCCAATGGACATTGACCGCGTGCGCGATGGCCAGACCGCACGGATCCGCTTCACCGCATTCAGCAACACGGCCACGCCCGAGATAACCGGCAAGGTCGTGTTCGTGGCTGCAGACCTCACGACCAATGCCGAGGCCCGGACAAGCTTTTACCCCGCGCGCATCGCGATCAATCAGGCCGAACTCAAGCGCTATCCCGAACTCGCGCTCAAGCCGGGCATGCCCGCCGAAGTGTTCATCGAGACCGGCGACCGCATGATGATTTCCTACATCACCAAGCCTTTGCGCGATCAGTTCGCCCGAGCGTTCCGCGATGATTGATGTGCGTTTGCTGGTGTTGGGTCTTGCCGCTGCGCTATGTGCCGTCCCCCTAGCGCAAGCGCAGGAGGAGCGCCCCACGCGCGAAGATGCCGCGCCGCAGCCTGTGACCCGGCTCGAAGAAGCGCTGGCGCTGGCCTATGACGGCAATCCCAACCTGCTTGCCCAGCGCGGTGTGCTGCGTGCTACAGACGCGCTCTACCCCGGCGCGCGCTCGGCTTATGGGCCGCAGGTCAGCCTTGAAGGGCGGCACCAGTTCGCCTGGGATCGCACGCAATTGCAGACTGGCAATTACGCTGCAATTGATGGCTTTGCCTCGACCGCCGCGCTGGTCTTCACACAGCCGCTCTTCAGCTTCGGTCGCCGATTTGCGTCGGAGCAATCCGCACTCGCGCAGATCGATCTTGGCCGCAACCAGCTGCGCCTCTCCGAAGCGCAGACCATGTTCACGGTTATCCGCGATTACGTGTTTCTCGTGCGGGATCGCGCCGTAGCCGACATCAGCGCCGAGAACCTCGAACTGCTCGACCGCCAGCTTTCCGCGAGCGCCGCCCGGTTCAAGGTGCGCGAAGTGACCTCGACCGACCTGCAGCAAGTGGAAACGCGCGTTGCAGTTGGCCGCGCGCAACTCCTCAACGCGCAAGGTAGTGTGGGCGCAAGCCAATCACGCTTCCTGCAAAGCGTCGGCGCGTTGCCGGGCACGCTTGCCCCGCCCCCGCCGCTCGATCCCGGCGTCGCGACGCTGGATGAGGCCTATGCCATTGCCGAGGCGGAAAGCGCGCTGATCCGTGCCGCCAGCGCGCGCGAAAAAGCTTCACGCGCCGAACTCGCCGCCGCGCGGGCTGAGCAATATCCCAACGTCTCGCTGCAAAGCAGCGGCGCTTACGGCACCGTCACGCCCTATTCCAACACCCGGCGGACCACCGAACTGCGCTCTGCCATCGTCGTCGGCATCCCGTTGATCGACGGCGGCAATCGCCGCGCCCGGATCGAAGGAGCAGAGCAGGCCAACGATGCGGACTGGCGATTGCTTGATGCAGCCCTGCGCGATACGCGGCAATCCGTGGCTGAGGCATGGAACAACTGGCGCGCAGCCGGGCAATCTGTCGAACATTTCGGCACGGCCGCAGAGGCCGCGCGCAAGGCCTATGACGGCGCGGTCATTCAGGAAAAGGCCGGTGCGCGCACCACGCTTGATGTCCTCGATCTGGCGCGCGACTTGCTCAATGTGCGCACCAGCTATGTCGGCGCGATGGCGAACGAATATGTGGCCCGCGCGTCGCTGCTGGCCGCAATGGGCCGTCTTGAAGCCCCGCTGCTGCTGCCGGACGTGCGGCGCTATGATCCCGAGAACAACTTCCGCAACCAGCGCTGGCGTGGGGACGTGCCGCTGATCACCACGATCCTTTCGGGAATCGATTCCATCCCGGTGCGCGATCTGGAAACCGACCGCGTTTATCGCGACGCCGCCGCCAACCTGCGCAGCGGCAGCACGGTGCCCGCCGGTCAGCCCTGACCCTGCCAGACCAGCGGCAGCGCGGTGCAGGCCCCCACGTTGCCGCCTTTCATCGTTACCGGCCTGTCGGGCGCGAGCTTGAAATCAGGCATCCCGCCCAGCCATTCCCGCAGAAACACGATCACTTCCATCCGTGCCAGTCCGGCGCCGACACAGCGATGCGCGCCCACGCCCATCGTGGTGTGGCGGATCGGTGTGAGCCCGCGATCAAACCGCACCTCCTCAGGCGCTTCGAAGCTGGCGGGATCGAGGTTGTGCAACACGCTCGGCAGATAGACGAGGTCACCCTCGCGGATCGTCACGCCATCAATCTCGACATCCGTCACGGCATTGCGGCTCACCGCCACCGTCGGATAGCGCCGCATCAATTCATCGGCAGCATCGGGGATGAGTTCGGGCCGCTCGCGCAGCAGGCGTTGGTCCCGCGGATGACGCGCCAGATGCAGCGCGACCATGCCGATCATCGCTGCCACCGTATCAAGCCCGCCGAACAGCAGGTTGCGACACATTCGCCGCGCCTCATCTACCGTCCACGCGCGCCCGTTCACCGGTTCTGAAAGGATACGGCTGAACAGGTCATCCCCCGGCGTGGCCATACGCTTTTGAATGAATGGCCAAAGGTAGTCATCTGCCGCCTGTTTGAGTTGCTCGACGGTCATCGAACCATCGGGCTTGGTCAATTGCACACCCAGCTTGCGCAGCGCGGGACGATCTTCAAGCGGCACGTCGATCAGCGTCAGGAAGATGTTGAGCGGCAGGATTTCTGCAAAATCGGCAACAAATTCGCATTCACCGCGCGGGCGCAAGCCATCGATGAGTTCGCGCGCAACCGCCTGCACTTTCGGCTCCAGCGCAACGATGAAGCGCGCGCCAAAGCCCTTCATCACTTGCGAGCGGAAGGCCTTGTGCTCGGCCCCGTCCTGCTGCAGCGGAATGAACTGCATAACCTCACCCAGCCCGGGCGTTACGGCGAGGCATTCGCTGGAAAGGCGTGCGACATCGGCCCACAAGGTGCGCACCACATCGCCGCGCGCGGCAATCCAGTGCCCGCCATTGGCCGTGGTCCACACCAGCGCCGGCCCGCCCAGCAGGCTTTTCCACGCCGCAAAGTAATCTTCTTCCACGCCCGGCGGATTGAAGAGGTCGAAATCGACCACGCGGTCCACCGGAACATGCGCCGGAATCTCGACTGTGCTTATCATTGCCCGCTCCCAATCTGTTTGATTGGCAGGCTACGCGTGTGAGAGCTTTGGAAAACTGCGCTTTATGGCAGGAGCAGGCTCGAATCCCCGTAACTGTAGAACCGATATCCTTGCGCAATGGCATGGGCATAGACCGCCTGCATCCGGTCGCGTCCCATCAGCGCGCTGACCAGCATGAACAGCGTGGATTTGGGCAGGTGGAAGTTGGTCATCAGGCCATCGATGGCGCGGAATGTGTAGCCCGGCGTGATGAAGATGGCCGTGTCACCCGCGAACGGGCGGATGACCTTGTCCTCGCCCGTTGCACTCTCCAGCAGGCGCAGCGATGTGGTGCCAACCGCGATCACACGATTGCCCGCGGCGCGGGCGGCATTAAGCCGATCCGCAGTGGCGGCATCGATGGTGCCCCACTCGGCATGCATCTGGTGGTCCTGTGTATCCTCGACCTTGACCGGCAGGAAAGTGCCCGCACCCACATGCAAGGTAAGCGTTTCGCTATGCACACCAGCGGCGGCAAGCGCCTCCAGCAGACGCGGCGTGAAATGCAGTGCGGCCGTCGGTGCGGCAACGGCGCCGTCCTTGGCCGCAAACATCGTCTGATAATCTTCGCGGTCCTGCGCGTCTGTTGGTCGTTTGCCCGCAATGTAGGGCGGAAGCGGCATCTGCCCCGCGCGTTCAAGCAGAACCTCAACCGGCTCGTCACCCGGAAAGAATAGGGTCCAGCTACCATCCGGGAATCGGCTTTCGGCCTGCGCTGTAACACCTGCGCCGAACTGAATTGCATCGCCTTCCCGCAGGCGCTTCCCGTTGCGCACAAAGGCCTGCCAACGGCGCAAATCGATCCGTTTGTGCAGGGTCGCGCCGATACGCGCTTCTCCGCGTTGCCCTTCAAGCTGCGCCGGGATCACGCGGGTATCGTTGAACACCAGCACATCGCCGGGGTTCAACAGTGATGGCAGGTCCAGCACACCCAAGTCACGGAATGGGCCATCTCGCCCCGCGCTGAGCAGGCGCGCGGAATCGCGCGGACGCGCCGGGCGCAGCGCGATGTTCTCAGTGGGAAGTTCGAAATCGAAGAGGTCGACACGCATGCGCGCGCCCTAGCCGCAAACTACCGCCAACGCGACCCCACTCGGCGCAACCAAGATCAGTTTGACGAAGAATTGCTCAGCATATCGGCGGAGAAGGTCTTCACTTCCTTCTGCGGCGTTATCACCGGGACCGGCTTGTTGTCCGCCGCGATTGACGCCTGCACCACCTTCGTCGGGTTCGCAGGCGGTTCGCCACGCGTGATCGAATCGACGATGTCCATGCCCGCGATCACGCGGCCAAAGTTCGTGTATTTGTGGTCCAGCGCAAAGCGCGGATAGAACACGATAAAGAACTGGCTGTTGGCGGTGTTCGGCTCATTCGTGCGTGCCATTGAAACCGTGCCGCGCAGATGGGGCACCGAATTGAATTCAGCGGTAAGATCGGGAAGAGGCGATCCGCCCTGCCCTGTGCCCGTAGGGTCACCGGTTTGCGCCATGAAGCCATCGATCACGCGATGGAAGATCACACCGTCATAAAAGCCTTGGCGAACCAGCGTCTTGATCCGCTCAATATGGGCAGGTGCCCATTCCGGCATCAAGCGAATGGCCACGCGCCCGCCGTTTGAGAGATCGAGATAAAGGATATTCTCGCGATCAACGCTCTGGTCAGTATTGACCACGTAGTTGACCGGCTTGGGCGCGGATTGCGCAGCCTCGTCCTTCTTGTCCTGAGCCAGAACCGGGGAAGCCGTCAGGGCAGCGCCAAGCGCAAGTGCGGTGAGAAAGCGCGAAACCATGAAAACGTTGAACTCCGGATTGCGTGAAGCGCCGATAGGCTGCCCGCGCTGTCGCTGCAATGAACGATTGCCGATTGTTTCTGGCAGAACGCTCAATAATCGCCGAGCCGGCCCATCTGATCGACCCGCGCAACCACCTCGTTGCGAATCGTCGGCGTTACGAAATCGGCAATTTCGCCTCCGAACAGCGCGATTTCCTTGACCAGCTTCGATGCGATGGGCTGCAGGCTGACATCGGCCATGAGGAACACCGTCTCGATCTCATTATCGAGCTTTTGGTTCATACCAGCCATCTGATACTCATACTCGAAATCGGCCACGGCGCGAAGACCACGCACGATCACGCTGGCCCCTTGCGCCCGCGCAAATTTCATCAGCAGGGCATTGAAGCCGACCACTTCGACATTCTCGATGCCCTGTTCAGCCACTTCACGCACGACCATGTCCATGCGCTCTTCAGATGTGAACATCGGGTTTTTCGACATGTTGGTCGTCACCCCGATAATCAGCCGGTCCACCAGCTTTGCACCGCGCCGGATGATGTCGAGATGCCCCAGCGTAATTGGGTCGAACGTACCGGGATAAACGCCAATGCGCTGCGCCATCAGTGATTCCTCTCCACGATGAAGCGCGCCAGTTCGCGCAGCAGATCGGCCTCGGGACCGTAGCTGGACAAATGCTGTATCGCCTGATCAACCAGTGCGCGCGCCTGATCGCGCGCCCGTTCCGGTCCCAGCAGCGACAGGAAAGTCTCCTTGCCCTGACGCTCGTCCTTGCGGAGCGCCTTGCCCGCGGCAGCCTCGTCTCCTTCGGCATCCAGCAGGTCGTCTGCAATCTGGAAGGCAAGGCCGATGTCGCGCGCATAGCCGCGCAGATGCGCGCGGCCCTCCAGCGCAACCTTGCCAAGGATCGCGCCCATTTCCACCGAGGCAGAAAGCAGTGCGCCGGTCTTCAACTGCTGCAACCGGGTTACCGTCTGCAGATCGAAACTCGATGTCTCGGCCACAATGTCCATCATCTGCCCGCCGCACATGCCGTTAAGACCGCTGGCGGTGGCCAGCGTGCGGATCAGTTCGATGCGGGTGAAGGGATCGCCGATATTGGCAGGGTCGGACAACACTTCGAACGCAAAGTCGTGCAGGGCATCACCGGCCAACACTGCCGCTGCATCATCGAATGCAAGATGCACCGTTGCCTTGCCGTGGCGCAGTGCGTCGTTGTCCATGCATGGCAGATCGTCGTGGATCAGCGAATAGACGTGGATCGCCTCAATCGCCGTGCCCACCCGCACCGCCGCTTCGCGCGAAACGCCGAACATCGATGCCGTGGCGCAAACCAGCAGCGGTCGTACCCGTTTGCCGCCGCCAATGGTGGCATAGCGCATCGCTTCGACCAACCGGTCGCGCGGGTCACCCGGCACGGGCAGCAGCAGATCGAAGCTTTTGTCGATATCCTCGGCAATCGCTTGCAGCGCAGGCTTCAGCAGACCGGTCTCAGTCGCCATCTGCGCCTCGCTCAACCTTGAGTTTCGTCAAATTGGCGCAAGGCCTGCGGCTTGCCATCGCGGTCAGCCACAATCGCCTCGATTCGCGCCTGCGCGGAATCAAGCCGCGCTTGGCAGTGCGCCCGCAGCGCATCACCGCGCGCATAAAGGTCGATCGATTCATCCAGCGGCGCATCGCCGCTTTCGAGCCGCCTGACGACGTTTTCGAGTTCTTTCAGCGCTTCCTCGAAGCTCAGGCTCGCAATATCAGGTCCGGTTCCCATTGAGGCAGCATTGACGGCGCGCAGGGGCGTGGTCAAGCTTCGATGAACGACAATCGAAGCAGTTCTGCATCAGGAGAGTTGGCACCCATGCAATATGTTATCGCCTATATCGGTGCTGCGGTCGTGTTCGGCGCGCTTGATGCCGTGTGGCTCGGCTGGGCGGGGTCGAAGCTCTATCGCCCGGCACTCGGCAACCTGCTGGCTGACCAGTTTCGCCTCGCCCCGGCGCTGGTGTTCTATGTTTTGTATCTTGCAGGCATAATGTGGTTCGCGGTGCGCCCCGGCCTCACGCAGGGCCTTGGTGCCGCCGCGCTCAACGGCGCGATTCTCGGCGCGATGTGCTATATGACCTATGATCTCACCAGTCAGGCCGTGCTGGCGCGCTGGCCCGTTCACGTGACGGTGATCGATGTCATCTGGGGCACCTTCGCCACGACCGTCGCCGCCACGGCCGCAACATGGATTGCCCTCAAGTTTGCAGGTTAAGACTAGCCCTTTGGCGCGCGCATCGCTAAGGCGCGCGCCATGTCCGAGATCACCGCAGATGTCGTCGCCGCCCACGGCCTGTCCGAAGAAGAATACCAGCGCGTCCTGAACGCGCTTGGTCGTGAACCGAACCTTGTCGAACTCGGCATTTTCTCGGTCATGTGGTCGGAGCATTGCTCATACAAGTCGAGCCGCATCCACCTCAAGAAGCTGCCCACCAGCGCGCCTTGGGTGATCTGCGGCCCGGGTGAGAATGCGGGCGTCATCGACATTGGCGACGGGCAAGCCGCCATCTTCAAGATGGAAAGCCACAACCACCCGTCCTACATCGAACCGTATCAGGGCGCGGCCACCGGCGTTGGTGGCATCCTGCGCGATGTGTTCACGATGGGCGCACGCCCGGTGGCGAACATGAACGCGCTGCGTTTCGGTCGTCCCGATCACCCCAAGATGAAGCATCTGGTGCAAGGCGTGGTTGCTGGCATCGGCGGCTATGGCAACTGCGTCGGCGTGCCGACCGTTGGTGGCGAAACGAACTTCCACCCGGCTTATGACGGCAACATTCTGGTCAATGCGATGACCGTGGGCGTGGCCGAGCAGGACAAGATTTTCTATTCCGCCGCCACGGGCTTGGGCAATCCCATCGTCTATGTTGGCTCCAAGACCGGACGTGATGGCATCCACGGCGCAACGATGGCATCGGCCGATTTCGGCGAGGATTCGGAAGCCAAGCGGCCCACCGTTCAGGTCGGCGATCCCTTCACCGAAAAGCTGCTGATCGAAGCCTGCCTTGAACTGATGGCGACTGACGCCATTGTGGCGATTCAGGATATGGGCGCTGCGGGCCTCACCTCGTCGTCCGTTGAAATGGCCACCAACGGCAAGGCCGGGATCATCCTCGACATGGACAAGGTGCCTTGCCGTGAAGAGGGCATGACGCCTTATGAAATGATGCTCTCGGAAAGCCAGGAGCGCATGCTCATGGTGCTCAAGCCCGGCAAAGAGCCGATGGCCGAAGCGATCTTCAGGAAGTGGGAGCTGGACTTTGCGGTGATCGGCGAAGTGACCGACACCGGCCACATGGTGCTGAAATTCAAAGGCGAAACCGTATGCAACATTCCGCTCGGCCCCCTTGCTGAAGACGCCCCGCTTTATGATCGCCCTGCCCTCAGCCTTGCGGATTACAAGGCGTGGGCCAACGTCGCCCCGCTCGGCGCTGTCCCGCCGAGCGCTGACCTCGGTGCTGATCTCATCAAGCTGATCGGCTGCCCCGATCTCGCCAACCGCCGCTGGATTTTCGAGCAATACGATTCGCAGGTCGGCGCAGACACGCTGCAGAAGTCTGGCGGCGATGCTGCCGTCGTGCGGATCCACGGCACGCAAAAGGCGCTGGCGATGAGCACCGATTGTAGCCCGCGCTATTGCTATGCCGATCCCTACGAAGGCGGCAAGCAGGCCGTGGCCGAAACCTTCCGCAACATCTGCGCCGTTGGCGCGCGCCCGCTTGCCATCACCAACTGCCTGAACTTCGCCAACCCGCAGCGGCCCGAAATCATGGCCCAGATCGTCCACGCCCTCGAAGGCATGGGCGATGCCTGCCGCGCGCTCGACTACCCGATCGTTTCGGGCAACGTTTCGCTCTACAACGAATCGAAAGCCACCGGCGGCGGCTCAGCCATCCTGCCCACGCCTGCCATCGGCGGCGTCGGCTTGATGCTCGACCACGAGATCATGGCCACGATCCCGTTCAAGGCGGAAGGCGAAGCGATCTTCGTGATCGGCCAGAACAACGGCCACCTCGGCCAATCCCTCTGGCTACGTGAAATCCACGGGCGTGAGGCTGGTGAAGCCCCCAAGGTCGATCTTGCAGCAGAACGCCGCCACGGTGAATTCGTGCGCGAACTGATCGCGCAAGGCAAAGTCAGCGCCGTTCACGACGTGTCGGACGGCGGCCTGCTTGTCGCGCTTGCCGAGATGGCGATGTCCAGCGGCATCGGCTGTCAGCTTGAAGAAATCGGCGACCAGTTCACGGCGTTCGGTGAAGATCAGGGCCGCTACATCGTGACCAGCGCCGTAGCGGAAACGATACAGGCTGCAGGAATCCCGATGACTCGCATCGGCACCACGGGCGGCGATGCCGTGTCCGGCCCCGGCTTCTCGGTTCCCATCGCAACCCTGCGCGAAGCCAACGAAGCCTTCTTCCGCGATTGGATGGAAGGCTAAGCCAACCACCGCGCACTGTGCGCCCCCGGGAAGGCGGGGGCCTCATGCGGTTTATGCCAGCGTTCCTTAACAACCCTGAGGCCCCCGCCTTCGCGGGGGCGCAGCGCCGATTTTCAGCTTAAGTAGCCAGCTTCACCGCAGCGCTCTTGCCCAGCAAATCGTAGGGATCGACGCCCCGCTCGCGCCAGATGGCATGCGCCTGCTGATAATGCACCGCAGGCGTAATGTTCAGCCGCCGCCGGACGTCCTCAAGCTGCATCGGCAGCAGTTCCGTAATCGCCTGCTCGCAAAGTCGCGGGCACGCTTTGCCTAGCTTCTGCCCCTCGCGCACCGCGCGCAGCACCGGCGCGCTGCGCTTCGTCTGCTTGTTGATGTTCAGCCCCGCCATATACCCGATGAACAGGTGCGCAGGGCTTGGCTGCTGGCTGTAGGTGAACGCCAGAACGCAAGCCTCACCCAGCGCATCGCGGCCATACCCGGTCAAAACATGAAGCATATCATGCACATCGCGCATGCGGTTGAGATACCACTTGAACTGGTCCTCGAACTGCTCGAAACCGCTGGAGAGCGTAAACCGGTCGAACTCGTCAACCAACCCCTGCGCGCTCAACCCTTCGCGTTCCATGAAATCGCAATAGGCGTGCGCCAGAGAACCCTTCGGCGTCAGGCGCAGCGTGGCATGATCGTCCAGAATCGCCGGAAGACTGGGTTCCTTCATCCGCAGCGCCTGCCCGCGCTCGCTACGCAGGAAATGCTCTGCTGATGACCGCAGGTTGCGCCACGGTAGTGATTGGAAGATGTGGAACACCTCTTCGGTGTTTTCCTTGTCCTTCAGCAGGTTCTGGAAGTGATGCCATGCCTTCAGAGGCCTGAGCTTCATCTCGGGACGACGCTCATCATAGATGGGCAGGTCGGCACGGATCGTACCGGTCATGGCATTCACGGCGATTCTCCCAGACATCTTGCGGACGGAATACTAACAGTTCTGTAAATAGATCGTCAATCACCCGTCCGGCAAATGCGCTTGCCCCTTGGTCGCACACGGTGCATCCTGTTGTGTGTAAATGGGGGATCGCATACATATGGCCCGAAAATGGCCCACAGCGTTTGGTCTTGTGGCCGCGCTTCTGGCGCTTGCCGCCGGACTTCAGCTTGGCGGCAGCATACTCGAACAATGGCAACTCGCAGCGCGGTGGACCGCCCGCGTCGGTTTCCCGATCTTCCTTGCCACCTATCTCGCCTCGTCGCTCTACAGCGTCTACCCCGCTCCGTGGAGCCGCGCGCTGGCGCGTGACCGGCGCTGGTGGGGCCTTGGCTTTGGCGCCAGCCACACCGTCCATCTCGTCGCGCTGATCATGGCAACCACCCTGAACCCCGAACCGCGCACGGTGGCATCGCTGATCCCCGGCAGCATCGCTTACATCTTCATTTTGCTGATGGCCCTCACCTCCAGCAAAACCGCCATGCGCACCCTCGGCCGCAACTGGAAGCGCCTGCACAGCACCGGCATCCATGTCATCTGGCTGACGTTCACTTTGGCCTATGCCAAACGCATCCCCGTGCCCGAAACACGTGCCATCGGCATCACCATGACGACGCTGGCCATCGCCGCACTGGTGATCAGGCTGGCCGCGCGCCGCAATCGCGTGGTGCCTGCCTTCGCCTGATCAGTCGAGCACCCAATCTTCACGCGGAACGCCCAGCAGTGACAGAATCGCCGTCAGGTCACCCCGGTCGATCCACCCGTTCGCGGCAGCCCGCGCCTTGGGCTTGGCGCGATAGGCAATGCCAAAGCTTGCCGCCTCAATCATCGGAATGTCGTTCGCGCCATCGCCAGTCGCAAGGCTGAACACACCCTCACCCAGTCGCGCCATCTCCTCCAGCAACACCTGCTTCTTGACCGAACTGTCAACGATTCCGCCAACCAGCCCGCCGGTCAGCATGCCGTCATGCAGGCCAAGCCGGTTGCCCACGACCCGGTCGAATCCAAGCAGTTCCGCCACCGGATCGGCAAAGGAATGAAACCCGCCAGTCACCAGCACAGTATGGCATCCACGCGCCTTCAGCGTTGAAACCAATGTGCGCGCGCCAGAAACAGGTCGAATGCGCTCATCAAGACACTGTGTGATCGCGGTTTCGGGCAAGTCTTTGAGCAGCCCCACACGCTCGCGCAGCGCGGATTCAAAGTCCAGTTCGCCCTGCATTGCCCGCTCGGTGATCGCGGCGATCCGCTCCTTGAGTCCTGCAAAGTCGGCCAGCTCGTCGATGCATTCCTGCCCGATCATCGTCGAATCCATGTCCGACACGAACAGGCGGGGAACCTCGATCAGCCCTTCGGCAACCAACAGGTCGCTTTCGGGAAAACATTGGTCGAGTATCTGACGGATGCCCGCCAGATCGCCTTCCACCACTTCCAGTTCCAGCACATCGTCGCAAGTGTCGAGCATCCCTGCCCCGGCCACTTCCCAATCGCGCGCCTCGATCATTTCCATCGCGAGCGAGAGATTTTCACCAAGCGTTTCCGGGTCTGCTATCAGGCGCGCGATGATCAACGAAGAATCCTTCCAGAGCGAAACCAATGCGGCGGCAAAGCCAAGAGTGGCGCTAATCGCAGGGCCGACCGCCAGCGGCAAGAGCGATCTGGCGGTAAAACTCGCCCTGCACACGATTGCGCAAGGGCGTGAGGCTGTGGTCATCAATGCCGACAGTGCGCAAGTCTATGCCGATCTGCGAGTGTTGAGCGCCCGCCCCTCGGACGATGAAATGCAAGGCGTGCCGCACGTGCTGTTTGGCGCGTGGGATGGCGCAGAGGCCTGCTCTGCCGCCGACTGGGCAACGGCGGCCAAGCGGGAAATCGCCAGCGCCCATGCCTCCAACGCCCTGCCGATCCTCGTGGGCGGCACTGGCCTTTATATCAACACTCTGCTCAACGGCATCGCCCCAGTCCCCGAGATCGCCTCTGACATCCGGGAAGTTGTTCGCGCCCTGCCGGTAGCCGAAGCCTACGCCGCGCTTCAGGCCGAAGACCCTGACCGCGCCACCCTGCTCGCGCCTGCCGACTCCCAGCGCATCACGCGCGCGCTGGAGGTGGTGCGCTCTACCGGGTCTCCGCTGGCATACTGGCAGCAGCAGCGTAGCGGTGGCATCGGTGAAGTCATAGACCTGTCCCCGGTGATCCTCATGCCTGAACGCAGTTGGCTCTACCACCGCTGCGACCTGCGCTTTGAACTGATGTGGGAAGCAGGCGCTATCAATGAAGTGGCGGCCTTGCTCGCGCGGAACCTGCCCGATTCGCAACCCGTCGTGCGCGCCATCGGCGTGCCAGAAATCGCCGCCCACTTGCGCGGCGCATTCACGCGCGAACAGGCCATCACCGCTGGCCAGCAAGCCACACGCAACTACGCCAAGCGGCAATACACCTGGCTGCGCAACCAGAATCCGGGCGATTGGCCACGCGTTGAGTACGAAAATTCCATTGACAGCGCCCATATCGCAAGTTTATTGCGCATATAGCTGCTTGACGCCACCTTTTGTGTCAAGTAGTAGGCCGTCAATTGCTTGATCCACCTCTGTGTTGATCAAGCTCCCGAGTAGGGAGAGACGGCCCGGCGCAGCTAGTCTGTAGCCGGGCCGATATTTTTTGTTTTTCCGGCGTGCCAACGGGTCTATCGGCCCCCCACGCGAAGAAGGGTGAAGTAACGTGACAAGCGAGCGCAGCGGCGCCGAGATTCTGGTCGAAAGCCTTGTCGCCAAGGGCGTCGAATTCGTGTTCGGCTATCCCGGCGGCGCGGTATTGCCGATCTACGATGCGCTGTTCGGCGATGAACGTATCCGTCACATTCTTGTGCGCCATGAAGCAGGCGCGGCCCACGCGGCTGAAGGTTATGCCCGCGCGACCGGCAAGCCGGGCGTCGTGCTTGTCACTTCCGGTCCCGGTGCAACCAATGCCGTCACCGGCATTGCTGATGCCTTCATGGATTCGATCCCGATGGTGGTCATCACCGGGCAGGTTCCCACCGGGCTGATCGGATCGGACGCGTTTCAGGAAGCCGATACCGTCGGCATCACGCGCCACTGCACCAAGCACAACTATCTGGTCAAAGACCCCTCGCAACTCGCCGCAACGATTGACGAGGCATTCCGCATCGCCACCGAAGGCCGCCCCGGCCCGGTCGTGATCGACATTCCCAAGGACGTGCAGATCGCGCTGGCCACGTGGACCGGTGCAGCGCCACAGCAGCGCAACCGGTACAACCCGCAAACCGAAGGCGGCGCGGCGGAAATTGCGCAGGCCATCGACATGATTGCCAACGCCAAAGCCCCTGTATTCTACACCGGCGGCGGCGTGATCAATTCAGGCCCGCTTGCCGCGCAGCTTTTGCAAGAACTGCAGGCGCTTACCGGCGCTCCGGTCACCTCCACGCTGATGGGCCTTGGCGCGTTCCCCGCCGATCACCCTGCATGGCTCGGCATGCTTGGCATGCACGGCACCTATGAAGCCAACCTGACGATGAATCAGGCCGATCTGATGGTTTGCATCGGCGCGCGCTTTGACGATCGCGTCACCGGCAGGCTCGATGCCTTCGCGCCCAATAGCAAGAAAATCCATATTGATATCGACCGCGCCTCCATCAACAAGACCGTGGCGGTTGACCTGCCCGTCATCGGCGATTGCGGCAAAGTCCTCGCCCAGTTAATCGATGCGTGGCACCAGCGCGGCTACAAGGCGCAGGATCTTTCCGCATGGAACGCCCGCATCGAAGGCTGGCGTGGCCGCAAGAGCCTTGCCTATCCACGCAAGTCCAAGGCGATCATGCCGCAATACGCGGTCGAGCGCCTGTATGAACTGACCAAGGCGCATGAACCGATCATCTCCACCGAGGTCGGCCAGCACCAGATGTGGGCGGCGCAGTACTTCCACTTCATGAAGCCCAACAAGTGGCTCACCTCGGGTGGCCTCGGCACGATGGGCTACGGCCTGCCCGCCGCCATCGGTGCGCAGGCGGGGTTCCCCGATGCGCTGGTGATCGACATTGCAGGCGATGCCTCGATCCAGATGAACATTCAGGAACTGGGCACCGCCACGCAGTATCGTCTGCCGGTGAAGGTATTCGTGCTCAACAACGAATGGATGGGCATGGTCCGCCAATGGCAGGAACTGACCTACGAGAGCCGCTATTCGAACTCCTATTCGGACAGCCTGCCCGATTTCGTGAAGCTTGCCGAAGCCTATGGCTGGAAAGGCATCCGCATCACCGATGAAAGCGAACTGGACGCTGGCATTCAGGCGATGATCGACCATGACGGCCCGGTCTTCGTCGACTGCCTCGTCGCCAAGGAAGCCAACTGCTTCCCCATGATCCCTTCGGGGGCTGCGCACACCGACATGATCCTCTACGGCGATGAAGTGGCCGGCACGATGGACGACGAAGCCAAGGCGCTGGTGTGATGGGACTTTACATAGTCATGGCAGTCGCGCTGCTTTGCGCGGCATTTGCAGTTCGTGATTTTCGCCGAAAGGACTACATCTGGGCCGCGTTGGCTTCAGCTGCCTTTGTCGCTTTAATTGCGATGCCGTTCCCCACTCATTCGGTCTCGATAGACCTCCCGAGCGCAAAATGATGCATATTCCGCAGGAGGCGCAGGAGCGCCATGTCCTCACCATCACGGTCGATAACGAAGCAGGCATTCTCGCCAAGATCGCCGGCCTGTTCACCGCGCGTGGCTACAATATCGACAGCCTGACCGTGGCCGACATTACCGACGGTCATGACGTCAGCCGCATCACCATCGTCACCCACGGCCCGCCCCCGGTGATCGACCAGATCCGCGCTCAGCTCGAACGCCTCGTGCCCGTCCACAAGGTCACCGATCTCACCGAAGTCGGGCCTTTCGTCGAACGCGAACTGGCGCTGATCAAGGTCTCGGGCAAGGGCGAGAACCGGGTCGAGGCGCTGCGTCTGGCCGATGTTTTCCGCGCCAAGGTGGTCGATACCACCACCTCCAGCTTCGTCTTCGAATTGACCGGCGCGCCTGACAAGATCAACAGCTTCGTCGCACTGATGAAGGAACTCGGCCTCGTCGAAGTCGGCCGCACCGGCATCGTCGGCATGATCCGCGGCGCAACCGCCGCCTGAAATCCTAACCGCTTATCCACTCACGAAATCACTACAGATTGGGAACGAAATGAAGGTCTATTACGACGCAGACTGCGATCTGAACCTCATCACGGACAAGAAGATTGCCATCCTCGGCTACGGCTCGCAGGGCCATGCCCACGCGCAGAACCTGCGCGATTCGGGCGTCAAGGACGTGGCCATCGCACTGCGTCCCGGCTCGGCCAGCGCCAAGAAGGCCGAAGCTGCAGGCTTCAAGGTACTCGCCAATGCCGATGCCGCTGCATGGGCCGACGTGCTGATGATCCTCGCTCCGGACGAGCATCAGGCCGCCATCTACGCCGATGATCTGCACGCCAACCTGAAGCCCGGTGCCGCGATTGCCTTCGCTCACGGTCTGAACATCCACTTCGGCCTGATCGAACCGCGCACCGACATCGACGTGATCATGATCGCGCCCAAGGGTCCCGGCCACACCGTGCGCAGCGAATATCAGCGCGGCGGCGGCGTACCCTGCCTGATCGCGGTGCATCAGGATGTGACCGGCAATGCCCATGACGTGGGCCTCGCCTATGCATCGGGCGTTGGCGGTGGCCGTTCGGGCATCATCGAAACCAACTTCCGCGAAGAATGCGAAACCGATCTGTTCGGCGAACAGGCCGTGCTCTGCGGCGGTGCCACCGCGCTGGTCCAGGCCGGGTTCGAAACGCTGGTCGAAGCCGGTTACGCACCGGAAATGGCCTACTTCGAATGCCTTCACGAACTGAAGCTGATCGTCGATCTGATGTATGAAGGCGGCATCGCCAACATGCGCTATTCGATCTCGAACACCGCCGAATACGGCGATATCAAGACCGGTCCGCGCATCATCACCGCCGAAACGAAAAAGGAAATGAAGCGCGTTCTGGAAGACATCCAGTCGGGCCGTTTCGTCAAGGACTTCGTGCTCGACAACCGCGCCGGCCAGCCTGAACTCAAGGCTGCCCGTGGTCTCGCCAAGCGCCACCCGATCGAGGAAACCGGCGCAAAGCTGCGTGCGATGATGCCGTGGATCGGCGCAAACAAGCTGGTCGATCAGACCAAGAACTAATACCGGTTCGATTCGAACCAAAGTTTTGCAAGAAAGGGCGGCTGCAGAGCCGCTCTTTTTTCGTTCAAACACAAATGCTTCTGCAATCGTTCTCGTTACGCTGACGAATGCAGTGGACGCAGGCCCGCCAATCGGTAGACACCGAAACGGTGTGATCTACGTCACAAGGCAGGAACATGCGTAAAAGGGTCGTCATAGCCGTAACAGCGGCATCAGCGTGGGTTGGAGCTCCCATTCATGGCCTGGCCGCCATGTCGGGCGCTGATATTGCGCGCCCACCGGCCTCGCCGGCTGCCACGGCAACCGCGACAGCCGCACGCGATACCTGCAACATGCGCCAGGCAAGGCGTTTCACCGGCGTGGTTTACAACGCACAGGTCGGCGAAGACCTCGCCCGGGCCATCCTTCACCACCGCATCCGGCTGATCCGCCCCGGCTCGGTCATCACGCAAGACCTGAGGCCAGATCGGATAAATCTGATCCTCAACGATGCGGGCAAGATCATGACCATCCGCTGCGGCTGATACCGTTACTTTCGGGCAGGCTACCAAATCCGCCTTGTGCCCCCCGCCCGGCTTTGGCATCCACGGGTCTTCCTTCCCTCAGGAGATCCCCTCATGTTCAGCCTCAATCGCATGCCGCGCGCTCTCAAGCTCGCGCTCCCGCTCGCCCTCATTGCCGCTGCCACCCCGATGGTCGCGCAGATGCCCGAAGTTCCGGGAAAGGCTGACAAGGCGCGCGTCACTGCCGGAACCTACACCGCAGATGCCGGTCATTCGCTCGTCGCGTGGAAGGTAAACCACTTCGGCTTCAACGACTATTTCGGTCTGTTCGGCGATGTTTCGGGTACGCTCGAAATTGATCCGGCCAACCCGGCCGCCGCCAAGGTTTCGGTCAAGATCCCGGTCTCGAAAGTCGTCACCGCCAGCGCCGGCCTGACCGGCCACCTGCTCAAGCCTGCGGCTGAAGGCAAACCGGCCGACTTCTTCGGTGCAGCGCCCGCCGATGCCACTTTCGTCTCCACCAGCGTCGCCCCCGGCGCCGACGGCATGAGCGCGAAGATCACCGGCGACTTCACGCTCAACGGCGTGACCAAGCCAGTCACCATCGACGCAACTTTCGCAGGCGCAGGCACCAACCCGTTCAGCAAGGCGGCGACGCTCGGCTTCCACGGCAAGACCACGATCAAGCGTTCAGACTTCAACGTGAAGTACGGCCTGCCCTTCGTCTCTGACGACGTGACGCTCGACATCACCGCCGCCTTCGAAAAGAAGTAACTCCTACCGCATCAAGCCAAACGCAACCCGAAGCTCTTTCACAAAGGCTTCGGGTTGCTCCCACGCGGCAAAGTGCCCGCCCTTTTCCAGTTCGCCCCAATGCACCAGTTGTGCGCAATGCCGTTCGAACCATTTGCGCGGGGCCGGAATAATCTCCTTGGCAAAGGCGCTCGCCCCCACCGGCAGCGGAATGTCCTTCGGCCCGAAACTGCCGAAGCTCTCCCAATAAAGCCGGGCCGACGATGCCCCTGCCGCCGTCAGCCAATAGAGCATCAGATTGTCGAGCATGTCGTTGCGGCTCAGCGCATCCTCGGGCTTGCCGTCATTGTCCGTCCACGCCCACATCTTCTCGTACAGCCAGCCCGCCAGCCCCACCGGTGAATCCACCAGCCCATACCCCACGGTCTGCGGCCGCGTGGCCTGCTGCTTGGAATAGCCCGAATCCCAATCCTGATAGTGCTGCATCTTCATCAGCGCCCGCATCTCGTCCGGTGCTGGGGCAGCTATATCCTCGGGCAAAGGCCTTGCGATCGGCATGTTGAGGTGGATGCCCGCACAGCCCTCAACCTGCTGCACGGCAATCGCGGTTGTCACTGCCGAACCCCAGTCACCGCCTTGCGCAAACCAGCGGTCATAACCGAGCCGCCGCATCAGTTCGCCCCACGTCCGCGCGATCTTCTCCACGCCCCAGCCCTTTGCCGCAGGCTTTCCGGAAAAACCGTATCCCGGCAGGCATGGAATCACGACGTGGAACGCGTCAGCCGCCGTCCCGCCATGTTCCTCAGGCCGTGTCAGCGGCGCAATGCAGCGGCGAAACTCAAGGATTGAGCCGGGCCAGCCATGCGTCAGCACCATCGCGCGCGCATTCTCATGCGGAGACTTCACATGCAGAAACCGGATCGCCAGACCATCAATCTCGGTCTCGAACATACCCCAGTCGTTCAGCAACCGCTGGCAAGCGTACCAATCGTATCCGTTGCGCCAGAAGCCGACAAAGTCCTGCAATGCCGCCAGCGGCGCGCCTTGCGACCAGTCGTCCACCGTCTCCTTCTCAGGCCAGCGGGCCATGTCGATCCGGCGATGCAGGTCGTCGATATCCGACTGGGGAATATCTACCACGAATGGCGTCACAGTCATGCCGGCTCTCCCTTTTCCGTTGCAAACATTCTGGACAAGCGCGCCGCGATTCACCATAGGCTTTTCGCATGATCGCTCGACTGGACCTTACCCTGCGACTTATCCGCCCTTGGGCGTGAGCTGACGCGCGGGTTAACCCGGCGCGCACGGCGCCCAGGGGATGAAGCATCGCAAGCGGCATAATCCAGATAATTCGAGTGCAATCTCATGACCATGCTCAAGAACCCGTCGGCCAAGTATCGCCCGTTTCCGCAGATTGATCTGCCGAACCGCCAGTGGCCCAACCAGACCATCACCAAGGCGCCGCGCTGGCTCTCCACCGACATGCGCGATGGCAACCAGTCGCTGATCGATCCGATGGACGCGGACAAGAAGAGCCGGTTCTTCGACCTGCTGCTGAAAGTGGGGCTCAAGGAAATCGAGGTCGGCTTCCCTTCGGCGGGCGCGACCGAGTACGATTTCATTCGCGGCCTCGTCGATGCGGGGCGCATTCCTGACGACGTGTTCGTGCAGGTTCTCACCCAGTCGCGCGAAGATCTGATCAAGACCTCGTTCGAAAGCCTCGCCGGGGCCAAGCAGGCCATCGTCCACGTCTACAATGCTGTTTCGCCGCTGTGGCGGCAGGTCGTGTTCGGCATGGACAAGGCCGATGTGCGCAAAATTGCGCAGGATGGCGCAAAGTTCCTGCGCGATCAGGCCGCCCGCTTCCCGCAGACCGACTGGCACTTTGAATATAGCCCGGAAACCTTCTCCACCGCCGAACTCGATTTCAGCATCGAATGCTGCGAAGCGGTCATGGAAATTCTCCAGCCCACGGTCGAAAAGCCGATCATCCTCAACCTGCCCGCCACGGTAGAGGCGGCCACGGCCAACATCTACGCCGACCAGATCGAATATTTCTGCCGCAACCTGCCGAACCGTGATCGTGCGGTCATCTCGCTGCACACCCACAATGATCGCGGCACGGGCGTTGCGGCTGCCGAACTCGGCCTGATGGCGGGCGCGGACCGCGTGGAAGGCTGCCTGTTCGGAAATGGAGAGCGTACCGGCAACTGCTGCCTCGTCACAGTCGGTCTGAACTTGTACACGCAAGGTGTTGATCCAGAACTGGATTTTTCGAACATCGATGAAGTGATCCAGACGGTCGAATACTGCAACCAATTGCCCGTCCACCCGCGCCACCCCTATGGCGGCGAACTGGTGTTCACGGCGTTCTCGGGTAGCCATCAGGACGCGATCAAGAAGGGCTTTGCCGCCGCTGAAAAGCGTAACGACGAGCTTTGGGCTGTCCCCTACCTGCCCATCGATCCGGCAGACTTGGGGCGCAGCTATGAAGCCGTGATCCGCGTCAATTCGCAGTCCGGCAAGGGCGGCTTCGCGTGGGTTCTCGAACAGGATCAAGGCCTCAAGCTGCCCAAGAAGATGCAAGCCCACTTCTCCCGCCACGTGCAGGAACTGGCCGACGAACTTGGCCGCGAACTGCAAGCGGCTGACATCTGGGGCGTGTTCCGCAAAGCCTATCGCCTCGATGCGCCGCAGCACCTGCAACTCGTCGAATATGACGAAACGCGCGGGTCCGATGGCACGCGCATCTTTGCGGGCAAGATCGAAGTCGATGGCAAGGTCCAGACCGTCTCCGGTCGCGGCAACGGCCTGATTTCATCGGTAGTCGCCACGCTGAAGGACGGGTTTGGCGTAGACATCGACGTGACCGACTACACCGAACACGCGATGGGTGCAGGCAGCAACGCCCGCGCCGCCGCCTATGTCGAATGCAAAACCGCCGATGGCCGCACCATCTGGGGCGTTGGCATTGACGAGGACGTGGCCACTGCCTCAGTCCGCGCGGTTCTCAGCGCGGCGAACGCGGTGGGCTGATTCACGGCGGGCGGTCCTTTGTGACCGCCCGTTCAATCGTTCGATTAAAACCTGCTTGATACGCACGCATCATGCGCCATAGTCCCTACACGCCCGCAAGAGGCGCGCAAAGGGACAGGACATGGCCGAAGAAGCGATTCTCGAACCCGATCTGCCGATCATCGATCCGCACCACCATTTGTGGGACTTGCGCCCACTGATCGGCGCGTTTCCGCAGCCACGCCATCCGTTCCTGGAAACGCTGGCGCACTCGGCCTATTATACCTTCGACCAGTTGCTCGCCGATGCGCGCGGCGGCCACAATGTCGTCGCCACGGTATTCATGGAATGCGGCGCATTCTACCGCGCCGGGGCAGATCCCGCGATGAAGCCGGTCGGCGAAGTGGAGTTCGTGAACGGCATCGCCGCGCAAGGCGCAAGCGGCCTCTACGGCAATTTCCGCCCTTGCACGGCGATCATTGGCCACGCCGATCTCACGCTCGGCGATGGGGTAACTCCGGTGCTTGAAGCGCTCATTCAGGCAGGCAACGGCCGTTTTCGGGGCATTCGCCATCAAGCTGCATGGGATGCTGACCCGGAATTGCTCGGCCCGGCCTTCCACATGCCACCGCACATCTATCTCTCGGACCAGTTCCGCAAAGGCTTCCGCCATCTGGGCAAATTGGGGCTGACTTTCGACGCTTGGCTGCTCGAACCGCAGCTGGGTGACCTGCTCGATCTCACCCGCGCCTTTCCCGATCAACCCATCTGCCTTGACCATTGCGGCAGTCCGCTCGGCACGGCCAGCTATCACGGCAGGTTGCACGAACGCTTTGATATCTGGCGCGAAAACATCCGCGCCATCGCCCAATGTCCCAACGTCACCATCAAGCTCGGCGGCCTCGCGATGGCATTTTGCGGCCTGCCCGAACAGGGCCCGATGGCCGGCCTGTCGTCTGAAACGCTGGCTGCGATGTGGCGGCCCTATATCGAAACCTGCATCGAAGCGTTCGGGCCGGATCGCGCGATGTTTGAAAGCAACTATCCGGTGGACAAGTGGGGCGCGAGCTACAACACCCTGTGGAACACTTTCAAGCGCCTCGCCCACGGCGCGTCGGATGTTGAAAAGCGGGCACTTTTCGCCGGGACGGCGGCTGCATTCTACGGCATTGAGGACGTGGCGTTCTGAACCCCTTTGACAAGCGCGGCGGCTTGGCATAGCCGTTTAATCACGTGATTAAATTCCCTTGAGAAGGACCGGAACCGGATGCCCTTGCCCTCCCTTTTCGCCAACCTGCGCCTGCCCGTCATCGCCTCGCCGCTGTTCATCATTTCCTGCCCGGAACTGGTGATCGCGCAGTGCAAGGCCGGGATTGTCGGGTCTTTCCCGTCACTTAATGCGCGCCCCATCAGCCAGTTGGACGAATGGCTCCACCAGATCACCGAAGAACTGGCCGCCCACAACCGCGCCAACCCCGATCGCCCCGCCGCGCCCTTCGCCGTCAACCAGATCGTCCACAAGACCAACAACAGGTTGGATGAAGACATGGCGATGTGCGCCAAGTGGCAAGTGCCGATGCTGATTACATCGCTCGGCGCGCGCGAGGACGTTTATGCTGCGGCGCATGGTTGGGGCGGCATCGTGCTGCACGATGTGATCAATGATCGCTTCGCCCGCAAGGCGATTGAAAAGGGCGCGGACGGCCTCATTCCGGTGGCGGCGGGCGCAGGCGGCCACGCCGGGGCACAATCGCCGTTCGCCCTGATGCAGGAAATTCGCCAGTGGTTTGATGGCCTCGTAGCGCTTTCTGGCGCCATCGCACATGGCCGATCTGTCCTTGCTGCTCAAGCACTTGGAGCAGACTTTGCATATATTGGTTCAGCTTGGATTGCGACAGAAGAGGCCAATGCCAACGCAGCCTACAAACAATCCATCGTCGACAGCCGCGCCGATGACATCGTCTATTCCAACCTCTTCACCGGCGTCCACGGCAACTACTTGCGCTCCTCCATCGTCAACGCCGGCCTCGATCCTGACAATCTGCCGGTCAGCGATCCGAGCGCGATGAATTTTGGATCGGGCGGCAATACCGATGCAAAGGCCTGGAAGGACATTTGGGGATCGGGACAAGGCATCGGCGCGGTCTCCGCGGTCGAACCGGTCGCCGCTCGGGTCGATAGACTTGAAGCAGAATACCGCGCTGCTGCAGAGGCGCTTTCGGCCAACACTGCACCCTTTCTAGGCTAGTTCACGTGCGCCTAGGTGCAGTTAGGTGCATCTAGGTGCAGTTCAGGCTGCACACGCAGCCGAGGTGGTTTCTGCCCAGAAAAGATCGGCCATTTCATCAAGATGGCTGAAATCCAGCGCCGGATCGCGGGTGTTCAGCGGCACTCGCGACCAGTTGCGCGGATCAAGGAAGCGCCGCCGCAATGCCCGCTGCAAAAGATCGAACCGCATCAGCGCCACATAGTCCGCCTCAGCCCCCTTGCGCCGATCGCGTGACCAGTCAGCTTCGATCTGGCCGACACGTTCGATCACCAGTTCGTTGTAGGCGCGATGCGGGCCGCGATGGAGCGGGAGGCCGATGCGGCGTGCAACCTGCTCGCACGCCGGGAGGAGTTGGCCGTTGCGGCGGAAGTCGTGAATGCCCAGTCGTTCGATGCCCAGCTGCGAGACGAAATGCGTCAGTGCTGCGACATTCAGGATCTGCTGCGGAACAAGATGATGGCGCTGCAACTGCGGAGAATAGTCCGCTTTTCCGGGAACATTCACGCTCCCGAATGGCAGCTTTCGCCGCTTGTTTCTTGAAAGATCAAAGCTCAGTCGCACCGGGCAAGGATAAGGCCCTTGTCCTGCACCTCAAGAAAGACTGCTCCCGTTCCGGCAAGAACTGCCTCAGTAGGAATACTTACTGGCCCGTGCGCGACGAGCCAATCAATCAGCCGGATTGCTACGCGCGGCAGCAAGGCAGGATCAAACTCCGGCCCTGATTGGAGCACAAATTCCTGTTCTATGAAGAAGTTAAGACCTTCAGTTCGCAAACCACCAGAACTGCCTGCCTGCAAGGCAACAAATGCCGGGGCAGGAAATGGCCCACCGTCCAGCCACGGGCGCACGGCACGCTCAAACAGGTCAATTCTGACCAAAAGCTTGGCTGGAAGCCAGGCAATGGCGGTTGCTGGGCCGATTCGCGCGAGTTCGATCAGAAGATTCGCTGCAACCCGAATCACCGGCAAAAACTTCCGCGCACCCGCAAGGTGCGGCCCAGGCGCCAATGTCAGGGCCGCCATATCGGCAAGTCTATCAACACCGATCCCGACCCCGGCCTTCAATTCCGGCAGTGATTGAGGGGGCCCGCCAGCCAGCCCGTGGAGATCGAAGGTCAGCCCATCGCGCAGAACTTCTGCCCAACCTTCAGCAGCATCGGGTGAATGCGAAAGCGAAAAAGCAGATCCCCGCGCGACTTCGCGCTCAAAATCCACGAGAGTTGGAAGAGACGGTGCATCATAGAGAAGCGCGGCAAAGGGCGCACAGTCGGCAGACCGTTCACTGGCGTCCACGTGCATCCCTTTTCACAACAATTCCATTTGCCACATCTTTCAGGCTCTACGGTTATCAGACTGGCCACGCGTGTGTCAGATTGGCGTCGAGTCTGCCTAACGCAGTAAGCTTCGCGTTGGACCTTATAAGGGGCAAATGCTTAGAATACGCCTAGTTCAAGACCCGTGGAAAAGGATTGTCCCAGATCGTGACAGCTTTGCAAGTTGGCGTCCGGCACGAGTTTGGATGCTAGAATTTCCTCCGGACTCTGCGACTTGGTACAGACTATCAATCCTTCAGCTATCCGGCGCAACCGCCATCCAGCAACAATCCGGTCGATTTGGCGTTCCGCACCAGATCCATCCGATCCCGCAGCAATCAATGTGGCATATGGCCGCCCCTCGATCTGCCCCAGCAGTGGATAGTAGCAGCGATCGAAGAATTCCTTCATCTGCCCGGTCATGGTGCCCAGATTTTCAGGGCAGCAGAACAGATACCCCGCGGCGCAGAGCAGATCGTCAGGCATGGCCTCATAGGCGCGCAATGCGCGGCAGTTTCCGGCCAGCGCCCCTCCATCGCGCGCAGCCTCGGCCATCGCCTTTGCGGCGCCCGTGCGGCTATGCCAGATGATCAGAAGCTCTGCCGCCGCCATGCCCGATCAGTTCTCCCGCTTCAGCAACCATCGCCGGTCGGCACACCAAGCGCACCGCCAATGGCACCGCCCAACAGGCCGCCAAACCCCTTTTTCTTGGGCTTGCAGGCAGGCTTTGGCTGCTCGCCATTGGCCGCAGCGCTCGCGCCAAAACCCTCCATGCCAACCAAAAAGCCGGTGGTAGAGCGATGGCGGATGCGCGCCGTCCATTCGGGCACCCACTTCACCTTGGGATCCGCCGGGCGCGGCGGATAGGCAAAGGATTCCTCAGGACCATAAGCGTGAAGCGTGCCGAACATGAAATCGGGCGCCGCGGACTTCACCTCTGCGGGCACGGTGCAGGTCGTGGTCTGAGGGGAAAGCACGGTCTTGTCGGTCACCAGCTTTGCGACGGTGGCAGGTGCCATCCAGTCCTGCAGGCCCCCGCCAAACTGGCGGCTGGCGCTGGACGACCACCACACGATATCAGCCATATCCCCGCCCCCACCGGACTGCTTGCCACCGATAATCATGGCGTAATAACCGGTTGCATCGGGCAACGCGCCCCAGCGCAGCAGCGTTCCGCCGCCCGGTTGCAGCGTGTTCGAGGCATTGAGCGGCGCCATGAAATCCTTCGCAAGCGTGAAGGCCATTTCAGGCGAATAGTTGCCTGCAACGCGGTGTGCGCCGGGAAGCGCGGAATCAGGCTTGGCCGATTTGCCATCTTCACCCGGCCAGTAACCGTATGTCTTGCTTGACGATGGCGAAACCCAGCGGTCCATCGGCACCGCACTGGTGAACAACCCCGGAGGAATCTGGCCTGCGGCAAGCTTGCTGAAGTCGATCACGATCGGCTGCCCCTTTGGCGCGTGATCGCCGCAGCCCCAGAAGATCAACATGCGACCTTTCGGGCGCTGAAAGTCCTTTTCCCCCGGTTCGCGCGGAGCAGGCTTGGTAGGCTCCGGCGTGCGCAGCAGCACCGATTTGCCGAGCTTTGCGCCCGCAGGCATGAAATGTTCAGCCTTGGGCTTGCCGTCTGCCGCTGCGCGGCTGGAGCCGAGATCGAGCCAGAGCATATGCTGCGCCTTTGGCGTGCCACCCAAAGCCATCGACAAAGCCGCCCCCATGCCGCCGCCTGCACCCATACCACCGATACCGGACATCGTTTCGGCACGCATTTCATAACGCGCAACTGGCGCTGCGGCCTGCTGGGCAACAACACCCGCGCCAAGACCGCACAGGGCAATTCCGCTTACCGCCAGCATGGCTTTGAACGTGCGCATGACACCATCCTCCTCAGGCGCGCCGAAATCCACATGTGCCGGCGCGGAACAATGAAACCTATGCTCCGGTGACAAGTCATTGCGCGTGCGCAAACGCACTGCTGCCTGCCCTTTTCGTGCGACCATCTATGCTATAGCGCAACGGCATGATTCCAGTAACGGCGATTACGCATTCCCTTTCCGGTCAGGCCTGGCGCTGGCGCGGCGGCAACATGGACCTCGGCCTTGGCGCCGGTGGCAGCGGCGCGGGCGGCAGCGGGCCACTGGGCGAGGATATCGTCACGCAGCTGCTGCTTTCACGCGGGGTGAGCCACGACGATCTGGAACGGCACCGCCGCCCGACGCTGCGCGATTTCATGCCCGATCCTTCGATCTTCCGCGACATGGATACCGCTGCTGCGCGGCTGTGCGATGCCATAGAGAATGCCGAGCGGATCACGATTTACGGCGACTATGACGTGGACGGCGCGACCAGTGCAGCGTTGCTGGTGCGGCTGCTGCGCGAATTGGGCGTAGCGGCCGGGCACTATATCCCCGACCGTCTGCTCGAAGGCTATGGCCCCTCAGGCGAGGCGCTGGTGCGGCTGGCGCGCGATGGATCGCAGCTGATCGTGACAGTAGACTGCGGCGCGATGGCGCATGAGGCGCTGGCGATGGCCGCTGCCGAAGGCGTGGATGTCATCGTCGTCGATCACCACAAGTGTTCGTCAGAACTTCCGCAGACCGCCGCTCTGGTCAATCCCAACCGGCTGGACGAATGCGACGAGGCCGCAGCGCATGGGCATCTGGCGGCGGTGGGCGTGGCGTTTCTGCTGGCCGTGGCGATTGTGCGCGAATTGCGGGCGCGCAATTGGTTCGAGCAGGCGGGGCGCAAGGCTCCCGATCTTATGATGCTGCTTGATCTGGTGGCACTGGGCACCGTGGCCGATGTGGCGCAGCTTAAAGGATTGAACCGCGCGCTGGTTTCACAAGGGCTGAAGATCATGGCGCGGCGTGAGAACGTGGGCCTTGCCGCGCTGATCGATGCGAGCCGTCTGAACCGGGCGCCCACCTGCAGCGACCTTGGCTTTGCGCTGGGACCGCGCATCAATGCCGGTGGCCGCGTGGGGGAAGCGACGCTGGGGGTGCGGCTGCTGACCACCGAAGATCCTGACGAGGCGCGCGAGATTGCCGCTCAGCTTTCACAGCTGAACGAGGAACGCCGCGCGATTGAACAGGAAGTGCAGGAAGCCGCCGAAGCGCAGATTGCGGCGCAGCACAATCGCGCGGTGATGGTCGTGGCCGGGCGCGGGTGGCACCCCGGTGTGATCGGCATTGTGGCAGGGCGGATCAAGGAGAAGACCGGCAAACCTGCGCTGGTGATTGCGCTGGACGCTGACGAAGGCGGCAGAGGCAAAGGTTCCGGGCGTTCAATAAACGGGGTAGACCTTGGCGCGGCGATCATCGCTGCGCGCGCGGAGGGTCTGCTGGTGGCAGGTGGCGGGCACGCGATGGCCTGCGGGCTGACCATCGAGCCGAGCAAAGTGAACGCACTGGCCGATTGGCTGGACGAACGGCTGGCGCGCGAGATCGTTGGCGCACGGGCCTCGCAGGCGCTGCTGCTCGATCTGTCGCTCAGCCCCGGTGGGCTGACCCCGTCGCTGGTCGAGGCGTTGGAGGTGGCAGGCCCGTTCGGCGTGGGCTGGCCGGGGCCGCGCGTGGCAGTGGGTCCGGTACGGCTGGTGAAGTGCGATCTGGTTGGCACGGATCACGTGCGCATGGTGGCTGCAGGCGCAGACGGACGCTCGTTCAAGGCCATCGCCTTTCGCGCGGCGCAAAGCGAGATGGGCCAGACGCTGCTGCATGGCTCACGCGGGCGGCAATTGTGGCTGGCAGGACGCGCAAAGATCGATGATTGGGGCAGCCGCCCGGCGGCAGAACTGCACGTTGAAGATGCTGCTTTTGCCGATTGAGATTTTTCTGCAATTCGCCGCTTGACGCCTCGGGATGATCCCCTTAGAGGCGCGGTCCTACCCAGCGGCGCAAGCCCAGTGGCCCCTTCGTCTAGCGGTTAGGACGCGGCCCTTTCACGGCTGAAACACGGGTTCGATTCCCGTAGGGGTCACCACTCTCCTCCCCCTGATGGGATGGAAGCAGCGGTGTAGATTATCTGCTCCGGCAGCACTGCAATGGCATCAGGCCCCTTCGTCTAGCGGTCAGGACGCGGCCCTCTCACGGCTGAAGCACGGGTTCGATTCCCGTAGGGGTCACCATGCCGGCTTTATCGGTGAACGCGGGCTGATCACCATTTATTGAAAAGGCCTGGTCTGCCGTGTCGATAAGGTGGCGGACGGCCCGGTTCCCGCGCAGCGCAGCGCATCGGTCCGCTCGGCCAGATCTTTCCACATCAGGAACTTGGCGAACGAGAACGTTGACAGTGCGGTTTCATCCAGCAGTTTCATGCCCGGCACATCGCGCACAGCCTGACGCGCCATAGCCAGCACACGCAGCACGTCTATCCCGCTATTGTCCAGCGGCAGTTTGAGATCGAACTCGCTTTCAAGGAATTGCAGGAGCGTCGCGTTGGGCTGCGCTAAACGTCACGCGTCCATGCAGCGGCGCGATCTGTGCCGCATTTGCCCGAGCGGTGCGCTGCTGCGCCTTTACCGCAGGATTCGTCGCGCAATAATCACATGGCTTCCCGTCGGGTACGCCTGATGACATCCGGAATTCGCACCTGCGTGCAAAATTTTTGGCGCTTCATGTGAAAATTACGAGCGGATCACAAATTGCTGACAAACAGACTTAAATTCCGTCGTTAAGAGATATTTAAATTACTTTGGTTAACCACTGCGCTACCGAAGGAATAAGGGAAAACACTAAGGGCTTTAGCATTTGGTAACCACGCGGTTTTACTGCCGCTTTCATGACAAACGCCCGAACAAAATTCGCCCTCGCCTCCCTCGCTGCTACTTCAGCCTTTGGTGCAACGCAGGCACATGCCACCGGTGTTACCGCCGGTACGCTGATCGAGAATACCGCTTCAGCCAGCTATGGCAGCGGCAGTTCGACCACGACGGTTACGTCAAACACCGTGGCCATCCGTGTCGACGAACTGCTTGATGTTGCGGTAAGCTCGCTCGATTCAGGCGCAGTGCCGGTGGCCAGCACGGCGGTCCTCACCTACCGGCTCGACAACACGGGCAACGGTGCAGAGGCATTCTCGATTACAGTGTCACCGGCCGTCACCGGCAATGGGTTTGACGCCGAAATCCAGACCATCGCCATCGATGCCAACAACAACGGCACGTATGAACCGGGCGTCGATACGGTCATCGCCAATGGTGGATCGACTGCCGAACTCGCCGCCGATGCCAACACACGTATCTTCGTCGTCGTATCGCAGCCTTCGGGCACTGCCGATGGCGCAGCGGGGCAAGTCCGCGTGACGGCGCAGGCGCTGACCGGTGCGGGCGCGCCGGGCACCAGCTTTGCAGGACAGGGTCAGGGCGGCGGCGATGCTGTGGTCGGCGCGACCACCGCCAATGCCAACGCGCTTGGCTCGCTGATTACCAGTTCGGCCAGCGTTGCGCTGGTGAAGTCCTATACCGTGGCGGATCCGTTCGGGGGGGCCAAGCCGGTTCCGGGCGCAGTGGTTACCTTCACCATCGCCGCCACCGCAAGCGGCAGCGGCTCGGTCAGCAATCTGCACATCGTCGACGCCATTCCGGCGGGCACGACCTACGTCGCCAATTCGATCACGCTGGGCGGAACGGCACTGACCGACGCGGCGGATGGCGATGCGGGCGTTGGATCCTCGTCGGGCGTTGATGTCACCGTCGGCACGCTTGCTGGCGGCACCAGCAGCGCAGTCACTTTCCAGACCACGATCAATTGATCCGCAGCATCCGGGATAACGACATGATCAGGCTCAGCACAGCATTCATGGCCCTTGCACTGGCAGTATCGCCGGCGATGGCCCAGCAACAGACACCGCAGCAAACCCCAAGCGTCGTGCTTGAAGGCGACGTGAAGCTCGAAAAAAGCGTCGTGGCCAATGGCGGCACACAGATCGTGCTGGAAGCGCCCAAAGTGGTAGTTCCCGGCGACCGACTGCTGTTCTCCACGAAATACGCCAACAAGGGCAGCAAGCCAGCCAACAATTTCGTCGTGACCAACCCGGTGCCCAAAGCCGTGCGCGTGGCAGATGACAGCGCGGCCAGGCTGCAGGTCTCGGTCGATGACGGCAAGGCTTATGGCCTGCTCACCGCGCTCACCGTCAAAGATGCCAGCGGCGCGGCGCGTCCTGCGTTGGCCGAGGACATCACCCATATCCGCTGGACTGTGCCCACTATCGCTCCGGGGGGAAGCGGCACGGTCGAGTATCACGCCATCGTTCGCTGAAAGCCCGCGAAAGACCGCCTGGCCTGCTGGCGGTGACTCAAGCAGGCAGTCTTGAACAGGGATCGTTACCATGAAAAGCACCAGCAAGATGCTGGGCGCGACCAGTGCGCTTGCGCTGTTCGCGTTCGGCGCAACGACCGCTCACGCCGCTGGCACCACCGCCGGCGACGAGATCACCAACACTGCCACGATCAGCTATCAGGTCGGCGGCATCGACCAGAACGACCAGACAGCCAGCGACACGCTGGTGGTTGACCGCAAGATCAATCTGACCGTTGCCGAAGTTGGCACCGCCACCACGATTGTGACGCCCGGCTCTGGCTCGCAGGTCACCACCTTTACCGTGACCAACACTTCCAACGCGCCGCTCGACTTCGCGCTGGAAGCCCTGCAGCAGAGCGGTGGCACCGCTGCGCATGGCGGGACTGACACCTTCACGGCAAACAACGTGCGGATCTATCGCGACAATGGCGACAACACGTTCGATGCAAGCTCGGACACGCTGGTCACTTTCCTTGATGAAGTGGCCGCCGATGCAACCCGCCGCGTGTTTGTCGTCAGCGACATTCCGCTCGGCCTTGCCAATGCTTCGGTTGCAGGCGTTGCGCTGCGCGCCACGGCGCGTGAAGCTGGCGATGCTGCAATGCAGGGTGAAGCATTGACCCAGACCACGGGTGGCAACACTGCCGGAATGGATACCGTCTTTGCAGACGGGATCGGCACCGACGACGGTGATCGCGATGCAGCGCAATCGGCTCGCGATGACTACACGGTTGCCACGGCAACGTTGACCATTCTCAAGACCAGCCGCATCGTTTCGGACCCGGTCAACGGCACCACCAATCCCAAGATGATCCCGGGTGCAACGATCGAGTATTGCATCGCGGTATCGAACGCGAGCGGCGCATCCGATGCCGCTGCGATCACCGTGAACGACCCTCTGCCAACCACTGTCACGTATGATAGCTCGTTCGGCGTGAAAGTTGATGGCACCGTCTCTGGCGGCGTCTGCCTTCCGAACGGAGCCACCGCAGGCACCGAAAGCGCTGGCACGGTTACCGGCACGATCGCGACCCTTACGGGCGGTTCGACCAAGACCGTCCTGTTCCACGCGACGATCGACTGACGAGATTGCCGGTCCTGCCCCAGCGGCAGGACCGGCGCTTGCCTCCGCTATGGACTTCTTCAAAACCTCCACCATCTCGCGCTGGCTTTCAGGTTTGCTGGCTGCGATGTTGCTGACCCTCCCCTGTGCCACCATCGCGCAGGAGACGATCACCAATACCGCAACGGCGAACTGGACGGATCGCGGCCAGACCGTGACCGCCAGTTCCAACACCGTGTCTTTCCCGGTCGAAACCGCCGTCGTGCAGTTGCAGACGCTGCGCTATATGCCGGATGGGTCGGGCACGATCACGCTGGCCACGCCTACGTGCGGTGAAGGCAGCATGATGCTGTCCGGCAACCGGGCGGCGATCACGCTGAACGGCTCGCTCCAGCCGTCGGACAGCTTCCGCATTGGCGAACTGCTCTATGTGCGGATCACGGCACCGGCGGCAAACCGTTCGGCCACGGAAATCGACCATCTGCAGATCAAGACAGTCACCTCGTCAGGCGACGAGGAGCTGATGACGATTGCCGAGACCGGAGCGAACTCCGGCGAATTCCTCGCCGCAATTGCCACAACTGCCATTCCGCCAAGCCCGACCAAGCGCGATTGCCAATTGAGCGTCCACGACGGTGATTCGATCACGGTTCAGATCGCTGACAGCAGCATTCCGTTGGGCACCCAGCCGGTGAGCAGCGTGCAAGTGCTGGCCGACCCGTATGGCCTCGTTTTCGACAGTGCCGACGGCACGCCGATCGACGGCGTGACGATCACGCTGATCGACGACGCAACCGGCCAGCCCGCCCAGGTCTTTGCCGACGATGGCTTTACCGGATGGCCCTCAACCGTGGTGACGGGGCAAGCCGTAACTGACGCTTCGGGCACTGTGCACCCCATGCCGGTGGGCGAATATCGCTTTCCGCTCGCCGCGCTGGGCCGCTATCGCCTGCGCGTGGTTCCGCCGGGTGGCTTTGTCGTGCCGTCAACCGTTCCGCTGGACGCGCTGCGCTCCATTCTCCGCCCGGAGGGCAACCCTGTTGAATTGAGCGATGCCTCGTTCGGCGGCGTGGTCACATTGGATTCACCCAATCCCGTGCGCGTCGACATTCCGGCAGATTCGCCCAGCGTGGCCGCCAGCGTCACCAAATCCGCCTCGCGTGAGGTCATCAATCCTGGCGATCCGGTGATCTTCACCGTGCTGGCCAGCAATCCCAACGCCAAGCGCCCGCTGTTCAACGTCACGCTGAAAGACACGCCATCGCGCTGGCTGCGGTTCGTGCCGAAATCTGTCCGCATCAACGGCCAGAGCGCGGGCGCTGCTGTCAGCTTTACCGATGACGGCCGTCAGATGGCGATTGCGCTTGGCCGCATCGACGCTGGCAAGACCGTCAAGATCACTTACGCCATGACCGCCCGCCCCGATGCTCCGGCAGGTGAAGCGACCAACCTTGTCCAGCTTACCGACGAGCGCGGCCAGACCGGCACGGCGCAGGCGCGTGTGCGGATCGAGGACGAGGTTCTGGCCAGCCGGATGACGCTGATCGGCCGCGTGACTGCAGGCGATTGCGATGTGCGCGACAACCGCATCGGCATTCCGGGCGTGCGCGTGATGCTGGAGGATGGCAGCTTTGCCATCACCGACATCGATGGCCGCTACCACTTCGAAGGTCTGGTGCCCGGAACCCACGTGGTTCAGGTGGCGGAACAGACCCTGCCCGAAGGCGGTCACTTCATCGATTGCGCAAATTCCACGCGCAGCGCCGGGAACACCACATCGCGCTTTGTCACCGGTCAGGGCGGAACGCTCGCCGTAGCAGATTTCAGCGCGGTGCTGCGCGAGATTGCGAAGGCTTTGCCCGCCCCCGCAATGGCTCCGGCAGCTGCTGACGCTACCGAGGCCGGGCCTGAAAAGCCCGCAGCGGTGCGCGAAGCCGAACTGGAAGACCGCAAGGCCGCCGGTGCCGAAACCAACTGGCTGGCGATGGGCGATGGCCCCACCGACTTCCTGTTCCCCACCGCTGGCCACAACCCGCGCTCGCCCGCAATCCGCATCGCCATCCGTCACCGCAAGGGTGAGACGGTTGACCTGAAGATCAACGGCAAGCCCGTCGATCCCATCGCGTTCGATGGCGCCAGCGCTGCGCCGCAAGGCTATGCTGTCAGCGTCTGGCGCGGCGTGCCGCTGGATGGCGAGACCTCTGCGTTGATCGCAACGGTCCGCACATCGGATGGCCGCGAAACCGCACAGCTCAAGCGCGATGTACATTTCGTGCAGGTTCCGGCCCGAGTGGAACTGGTGCGCGAAAAGTCGCAGCTTGTGGCCGATGGCACGACCCGCCCGATCCTGGCGATCCGCGTGACCGACCGCAATGGCCGCCCGGTCCATGCCGGAATCACCGGCGAATTGACGCTCAACCAGCCCTATGAAAGCGCGCTGGCCATCGACGCCATGCAAGCGCGCACGCTGTCCGGGCTTGACCGCGCTGCGCCGACCTTTGTGGTCAAGGGCGATGACGGCATCGCCTATGTCGAACTGGCGCCCACAATGGTCAGCGGCCCCTTGCGCGCCGAATTCTTGTTCAAGGACCAGACGATCACCCGCCGCCAGACGCTGGAAAGCTGGATTGCGCCGGGTGACCAGAAATGGACCCTTGTGGGCCTTGCCGAAGCAGCCGGTGGCAAAAGCTCCATCGCCAAGCAGATGCAGCGCGATGGCCGCTTTGACAGCGATCTGGGCGACGATGCACGCGTTGCATTCTATGCCAAGGGCCGCGTTCTGGGCAAATTCCTGCTCACCGCCAGCTATGACAGCGCGAAGCAGAAGGACCAGCAGCGTCTGCTCGGCGCAATCGATCCGAACGCCTATTACACCGTGTTCGCCGATGGTTCGAGCCGCCGGTTTGATGCCGCGAGCCGCGAAAAGCTCTACATCCGCCTCGAAGCTCGCGCGTTCTATGCAATCTATGGCGACTTCGTGACGGCGTTCGACCAGACCGTGCTGGCCCGCTATCAGCGCACCGTGACAGGCGCTGCGGCTGAGGGCGCTTTCGGCGCGCTGCACGTGCAAGGCTTTGCCGCCCGCACTGGCGACACGCACCGCCGTGACGAGATACAGGGCGGCGGCATTTCCGGTCCCTATCGCCTGTCCAGCCGCCAGATCATCGCCAACAGCGAGATCGTGACGCTGCAGGTGCGCGACCGCTTCCGGTCCGAAGTGATCGTCGAAACCAAAACGCTCCAGCGCTTCATCGATTATGACATTGACCTGCTGACCGGCACGATCACGTTCCGCGCCCCGGTGCTGAGCCGTGACGAAAACCTCAACCCGCGCTTCATCATCGTGGATTACGAGATCGAGCAGGCCGCAGGCGGAGAAATCAACGCAGGTGTGCGTGCAGACGTGACTACGCTGGGCGGCGCGCTGCGCATCGGCGCAACCGCCATCACCGATACCGGTGCGAACAATGGCGCGCGATCAGACCTTGCCGCCATCGATGTGAAGGCTGCACTGGGTCAAGGCACCGAACTGCGCGCCGAAGCCGCAATCAGCCGCCTTGCGGGTGCGCACGACAATGCATGGATCGCCGAGATCGAGCACCATGATGGCGCGCTTGATGCGCTGGCCTATATCCGCTCGGCCGGAAGCCGGTTCGGCCTGGGCCAGCTCAACACGGCTGAGCGTGGCCGCCGCAAGGTAGGCGTGGATGGCCGTTACCGCCTGAGCGAGGCCTTTGCCGTCACCGCCAGCGCGTGGTTCGATGACAGCCTCACCGATGCTGCACAGCGCAAAGCCGCCGAGATCAACGGCGTTTGGCGCAGCCGCGACACCGAAGGTCGCCTTGGCCTTGCCATGTTTGATGACCGGCTGGCCGATGGCAGCACTGCCCGCACCACCACGATTGAAGCTGGCGCGACCAGGCACTTCCTCGACAACCGCCTTGAGATCAATGGCGCAGCCAGCATCGCGCTTGGCGCAGCAGAAAGCATCGACCTGCCCTCGCGCTATCGCGTCGGTGCGGCCTATGCCTTCACCCCGTCGATCAAGCTGCTTGGCACATATGAGCGCGCCAGCGGCAAGGCGGTGTCCGCCGATACCGTGCAGGCTGGCTTTGAGGTTGGCCCGTGGGACGGCGCGCGCGCAGTCACCTCGCTTGGCCAGCAGTCACTGAGCGAATATGGCAAGCGCAGCTTTGCCGCGTTTGGTCTCACCCAATCGCTGCCAGTCACACCCTCGCTGACCATCGACGCCACGGTCGACCATTCGACCACGCTGGCCGGGATCGATGCGAGCCGCATCATCAACATCGAGCAACCCGCATCAAGCGGCGGCAACCTTGGCGATGCCGGGACAATTGCCGAAGACTTCACCGCCGTGACATTCGGCGCAACCTGGCGGCGGGACCGCTGGAGCGTGACGGGCCGTGGCGAGATGCGCAATGGCCAACTGACCGACCGCAAGGGCGTGGTGCTCGGCGCAATCCGCCAGCTTGGCGAAGGCAGCATGGCAGGCGCAGGCTTCACCATGACGCGCGCGGAGGACCAGAACGGCCAGCGCAGCCGCATCTTCGATGCCGCGATCTCGCTTGCCCACCGCCCCGCTGACAGCGCTCTTGCGATCCTGTCAAAGCTGGAACTGCGCAGTGACGAGATCCAGAACGCCAGCGGCACCGGTTCACGAACGGCCCTGCTTGGCGGCACCGATGCAAAATCCACGCGCATGATGGCCAGCGCCTCATTCAACTGGTCGCCACGGAGCGAAGACGCGCAGCGTAGCGAAATCGGCCTGTTCACAGCCGTGCGGCACACCTTCGATAGCTTTGAAGGCTATGACCTCGAAGGCACCTCCCTGATCGGTGGCCTTGATGGCCGCATCGGAATCGGCAAATCGGTCGAAATTGGCGCAGTCGGTACGGTGCGTCACGACCTGACTTCGGGCACTACGCACTTTGCAATTGGCCCACAGCTCGGCGTGAGCCTCGTCAAGGACACCCTGATCACTGTGGGCTACAACATTACCGGCTATCGCGATCCCGATTTCACGGCAGCCCGCCAGACGACCGAGGGCGTGTTCGTGGCGATCCGCATGAAGTTCGACAGCAACAGCCTGGCGTTTCTCGGGTTGCGTCAATGATGGGATCGCTGAATCGAGCGATATTGCCCATTTTGCTTCTGTCAATTTCGGGCACAGCATCAGCGGCAAGTTGCAGCGGAGCGAACGAGTTCGCGTTTTCTTTCTCGTCGCGACCAACCACGCAACTCGCCTACGGTTCAACCTACACCTACACCGCGACGCGCAGCGCTGGCGGAAATGTGAACTTTTCGGTGGCCCTGACGGCCGCCAACCTGTCGAACGCGAGTGTTGGTGGCGAGACTTTACCGCGCATCACGACACTCATGTCCGGTGGAACAACAAGGCACCTCACGTTTGGGGGCACTTTCGCAGGGCGCACGGCTTCGATCACCGGCACCAGCCGGATAATCACGGTAACTTTCAACTTCCCCACGCCGATCGTTTCGTTCTCACTGACGGCTGACGATATCGACTATGGCGTAAACCAGTTTCGTGACTGGGTGGCGATCACGGGTACAAACGGGACGACGACCTATACCCCGACCATGACCACGCCGTGGGGGAATAACAACAGCGGCACCAGCACGGCGACCGGTTCGTCCATCGCCTTTGGCACGCGGACAGCAGCACCTGCCCTCACTTCTGCTTCTCAGATGGTCGGCACAGGGACGTCGGACATCGGCACGTCAACCGGGCGTTTCACAACCGAATTCGCCCAGCCGGTTACAAGGGTAACATTGCGTTACGGGAATTATCCCGGTGAATCTCCGACCGGGCAACAGGCAATGGGCATCAGCACTATCGCGTTTTGCGAGATGCCGGATCTGTCATTCGCCAAGACCTCGGCTCCCGTCAACGGAACGCTTGGCAGTTATAACGTGCCAGGCAACGATGTGGTTTACAGCCTCACCATTACGAACGCTACCGGCACCACCGTCGATGCAGGCTCAATCGTTCTGAACGACGTTCTTCCTGCAAACGTATCCTTCCGCAACCTTGCATTTGACGGCACCACCAGCTTGCCGGTCAAGCTGGTGAACAGTGGCGGATTGACACTTGCGCCCACGTCTCTGGCGTATCGCCAAAACGGGGCGCTACCATTCACATACGTTCCGGCATCCGGCTACGATCCGCAGGTGGCAGAGGTGCGGATCACGCCCGGCGGCGAACTCGCGCCGAATTCGAGCGCGGTGTTTCAATTTCGCGCGCAAGTGAAATAGGCGTCGGACTTGTACCTAACCCGTCATTAATCGTTTTTGCGTATTCTTGATAAGGACAGTTCGGTCTGCTGCTGGACCGGAAGCCGGATCTTTAAGCAACGCAAGACTGTGCCGTCAGCATTGGAGTGGATGGGTGAGAATCGGCAGGCGGCCTTTGCGCGCAGCATCAAAGCATCTGGTCGCAGCGCTGCTGGGTCTGTGCGGGCTGGGAGCGGCAGCAGGCCCGGCCCATGCGCAGTTTCGCTCGCTCGAAAACCCCTCGTTCGAATCCAACAACCCTGCCGGTCCGGGCGCGCCCAATTATGAGATCATGCCCATCGCCGCAGTACCGGGCTGGGATACGACCACGGGCGAAATCGAGTTGTGGGACACGAACTTCAACGGCGTTCCGGCCCATGAAGGCAATGTCTTTGCCGAAATGAACGCCAATGTGAACGGGACGTTCTACCAGAACATCTGCCTTGTAGGTGGTGAACCGATTGGCTGGACCTTTGCCCACCGTGCCCGCGCCGGTGGTGCAAACACGCAGACCGTGCGGTTTCAGGTGGCCAACAGCAGCGGCACGGTGATTCAAACTTTGGCCACGCAGGCATCGACCACCAGCAACCAGCAGTGGAACGTCAATTCCGGCACGGCAACTTATTCAGGCACCACCGGCTTTCAGCGGGTGCAGTTCACCACCACCGACCCCGGTTCGTTCGGCAATTTTCTCGATGCGATCCAGCTAACGCTGCGCCCATTCATCCAGCTCTCCATCGGGAGCAGTTCGGGCAGCGAATCCGTGCCCTCGTCCAACATCGCAACGCTGCTCGTCACCGGCCGCGCGACCAGCGCGATCAGCGTCACCATGACCATCATCGGCGGCACGGCCACGCGCGGCACCGACTATACGACACCCGGCGGTGGAGCGACCTTCACCGTGTCGGTTCCGGCAGGCACCTACAACAACACGGCCATCCCGCTCGGCATCACCATCACAGACGACGCTACGATCGAGACCAACGAGACGATCACCTATTCGCTCTCGACCGGCGCCGGTTACACGCGCGGCCACACCACCACCTGCGGCGGCACAACGCAGTCCACCGGGACGTACACCATCGTCGACAACGACTCGCGCGTAACGCTGCGGAAGCAGTGGGCAAACGCTGTCGTAGGCGATGATGCAAACGTCACGCTTTCGCGCGGGGCGACCGTGATCGATACGCTGGCTTCGGATGCGGGATCGACGAACCAGTTGGACACAGACGGATCGCCTACCCCCGTGGTGATCGGCGAAACGCTGACCCTTGCCGAGATCATGGCTGGCACAAATACAGGCCGCTACAACGGCGCGGTGGCCTGCACCGGCGCGGCTGACACCAATCTGGCGGATGGGCTGACCATCGGCACCGGTGAAACGGCTGTCATCTGCACCTATACCAACACCCGGGTGTTCCCGCTGGTGGTCAGCAAGACATCGACGATCCTGTCTGACGGCATAAACAGTACCGGGTCGAAAGCCTTGCCAGGGGCAACGTTGCGATACTGCATCCTTGTCACCAATCCCGGCACGCTGGCCGCAAGCGGTGTTTCTGCCACTGACGCCCTGCCCGCGTCGCTGACCTATCTGGCGGGCACGGCCCGGTCCGGCACGACTTGCGCCGGTGCCACCACGGTTGAGGACGACAACGCCACCGGCGCCGATGAGACAGACCCGTTCGGCATTTCATTGTCTGGCACAACGCTCACTGGCTATGCCGCCAGCCTTGCCAGCGGCGCAAGCTTTGCGATGGTCTTCAACGCCCTGCTGAACTGAGGCGCAACCTTACATCGTAAACCGCACCCCCGCCCACAGCGTGCGGGGATTGCCAAGGTCGATCGATCCGCCGGAATTGCGCGTCACGATCTCCACGTCGAACAAGTTCTCTCCGCGCAGCACAAGGCTTGCGCCTGCCATCAGCGGCACTTGCGCGAAAAGGTCGAGCGTCGTGGCGGCGGGCAAACTGTCGCGCTGCTGGTCATCCTCATACTGAAGACCGACATGGCGCAGCGTGGCGGAAACCTGCCATCCTGCCGCCGGAACGATGCCCAGCGTGCCCGAAGCGGCCAGACGCGGGGTTTGCGCCGGGCGGTTGCCAGTCAGGTCCGACGCCGCGCCATTGCGCACTTCGGCATCGGTCCACGCCAACGACCCGTCAAAGCGCACAATGCCAACCTCGGCATGGGCGCTGGCCTCAATGCCCCGCGCGCGGATTTCCGAAACATTGCGGCGCTGGCGCAAGTTGGTGCCCACGGTCACATTGGCGATGGCGTTCTCGATGCGGTTGTCGAATCCGGTCAGCGAAAGCCGCACATTCTTGGCCGGAGTCAGGTCAAGCCCGGCCTCAAAGCCCTTCTGGCGTTCATTGCCAAGTTCGGCATTGGCCTGCGTCACCACCGGGAACACCGTAAACGGACGATAGAGTTCATTCAACGTTGGCTGGCGCAGCCCGGTATAGGCAGCGGCGCGCAAGGTGATCGCGTCTGTAGCCCGCAGCAGCGCCCCGCCACGCCATGTTACCGTCCAGTCAGTTTGCGTCGCATAATCGCTGCGGCTGGTCAGCGCGCCTGCGCCGCTGCGCACTTCAAAGTAGCCATCGGCAATTACCGTCCGATCCGCGCGCAAACCTCCCGTCAGCACTACCGGCCCAAGCGTCAGGTCATTCTCGGCGTAGAAGCCAAGATCAGTGTTGACCCCGCCAGCCCGGCGGCGCGCGGTGACGGCCCCGGTAGTGGCGTTCAGCGCGTTCTCATTCATCGTGCCGCTCAACCGCCGCCAGTCCACGCCAAGGCGCAGCACGCTGCTTTCACTCACGGGCGGACGTAGTTCAAACTTGCCGCCGATGCCTTGCGCCGGCGTATCGAACTGGTCCAGCGTCGGCCGGAAACTGGTGGCCGAGACGACCACGTTGGTGAAGTTGCGCGACTGGACATAGGCCAGCGCATCGAACTGCCAATCGCCCCTTCCCACAAGCCGCAGGCTGGCATCCTCGCCGCTGGTCGATGTATCGGCTCCCCGAAAACGCAGCACGCGGTCATCACGATAAACCGACACACGGCTTTGCAACTCGACTGTGTCGGACAAAGGCGCGACGGCACGCAGCGCGGTGGACCAGGATTCATACCGTGCACGGACGCTGGCGGGCACCCGCTGCGCCGATGGCGTGGTCCAGAAGCCTTTGCCGCGATCCCACCGCCCGGAAACGACGACAAAGCCCTGCCCCAGACGCGGCGCAATGCTCGCACTGGCCTCGGTCTCACCGCGCTGGCTGCCGAGAAGCTGTGCAGAAACAAGGCCGAGCGTATCCGGCCCGGCACTCTCCAGCTCAATCGTGCCCGACAGCGCCCCTGCGCCAAACGGCCCGGAACCACCGCCGCGCGTTACGCGGACAGAAGCAAGGCCATCGGGCGCAAGCGCGGTCAGCGGGACATAGCCGAAGAACGGATCGACCATCGGCACGCCGTCCAGCAACACCAGCGCCCGGCTCGTCGCATTGCCGCCCAGCGCGCGCAACGTCACGCCCTGCGCCGAAGGATTGGACGAGCGACTGTCAGACCTGCGGAACTGCTGGAAACCGGCAGCAGAGGCCAGCACATCCTCAATTCTCCCGGAAGCTGACGAGACAATCGCCTCACGTCCGATCTCTACCGTGGAATAGGCAGGTGTGCCCGGTGTTGCAGAAAGCCCCCGGCCGGAAACCACGATCTCCCCGTCAGGGCCTTCCTCGGCATGGGCAGCAACAGGCAGCAGCGCGAACGCCAGGGCGGTGCCTATGCACAGGCGGCCATATGAGGGACGGCGAGCGCCATGCATAACCGGGGGATTTGCGGGCGACATTGTTGAAGGACGATCCATCGCAGCCCTTTGCTAGGCCGCGCGCCCGCCCGCAAGGATCGAATGCAGCCCCGCCCAAAAAGGCGCGTCAATTGTGACTTAGGACGCAGCCAGCTTGCGCGCGCTGTCACCCCTCGCCTATTCGCAGTGCACCAAGGCCGAAACACGGTTCGGCGATTCGCAAGCACAGGCAATCCATACGGCGTGATTCGATGAAGGGCTTGTCGTTGCCAATTCCCAGCATCATCGTCGCGTTTTGCGCCGCGATTGTCATGTATCTGGGCGGTTCGGGCTTCTGGATGTCGCTGGCGATATTGCTCGTCTGGCTGGCTACGCTGTGGCTGGCGCGCCCTGAACCCACTGTCGAAGCGATCGACCGTGACGATGGCAGCGTTTCGCGCCAGGCCATGATCGAACTGGTCGAACCCTTCGGCCTGCCGGTTCTGATGCTTGATGGACAACGCATCGCTGCTGCAAATGCCGCCGCGCGCGAAGAACTCGGCGCACACATCATTGGGCAGGACGCGCGGGTTGCCCTGCGCCATCCCGAAGCGATCAATCTCCTCAAAAAGCCGCAGGGCCGCGCGCTGGTGCGTGGCCTCACCGGCGCACGCAGCATCTGGCAGGTCAGCCGTGTTCCCATTGATGAACGGTTCTCGCTGATCGAGATGGTCAATCGCACCGCCGAAGCCGACATCAGCCGCGCCCACACCGATTTCGTGGCAAATGCCAGCCACGAACTGCGGACCCCGCTTTCCTCGATCATCGGCTATATCGAGACTTTGGCCGACCCTGATGCAAAGGTGGACGAGGTTACCGCGGCCCGCTTCCACGCAACAGTGCTGCGCGAATCGCGACGCCTGCAAAGCCTGGTCGAAGACCTGATGTCGCTTTCCCGCATCGAGGCGGAAAAGCACGAACTGCCGCGTGATCGCATTGACCTTGGGCAGATGGTTGGCACGATTGCCAGCGAAACGGCCATGACGATGGGCGACAAGCGGCTGACCATCGATACGACGCAGGCCATCGTCATGGGTGACCGTCAGCAGCTCGACCAGCTGGTCCGCAACCTCATCGACAATGCTTTCAAATATGGCGATCCGACGCAGCCCGTAACGGTCAAGATCACCGTCATCGGCGGCGAGGCAGAACTGGTGGTGGCCGACAAGGGCGAAGGCATCCACCCCGATCATCTGCCCTACCTCACCCGCCGCTTCTATCGCACCGATCCCGGCCGGAGCCGCGCAGCAGGCGGCACAGGCCTTGGCCTGGCCATCGTCAAGCACATCGTCGAACGCCATCGCGGCAAACTCGATATCGCCAGTACGCAGGGGCTTGGCACCACTGTGACGGTGCGCATTCCCCTCGCATTGCAACACAACGTTGCCGCAGACCCGTCATTGTCATAAACTTGTCACGCAGCCGTCGCATTGGCCAGCCTGCCAACACGGACGAAGGCTCATAAACATGACGACGATTCGCACGATTGCCCTTTCCGCCGCCGCGCTCTCAGCGCTCGCTCTTGCCGGTTGCGGTTCACAGGATGCGGGCACCCGCGATCAGGTGCGCGCTGTCGGCTCTTCCACCGTCTATCCCTTTGCCAAGGCCGTGGCCGAATCGCTCGCCCGCGCAGATCCGTCGCTGAAGTCGCCGATCATCGAATCGACCGGCACCGGCGCTGGCATGAACCTGTTCTGCGGCGGCGTAGGCGCCCAGTTCCCCGATATCGCCAACGCCTCGCGCCGGATGAAGAAGTCGGAATTCGAAAGCTGCCAGAAGAACGGCGTCAAAGACATCGTCGAAGTGCAGGTCGGCCTTGATGGCGTCGCCTTTGCCGAAGCGCAGGGCGGTGTCGGCATCGCGCTGACCGCGCAAGATGTTTACAAGGCGCTCGCCAAGAACCCTTATGGCAAGCCGCAGACCTACAAGACCTGGAAAGACGTCAATCCGTCACTCCCGGCCGAAGCCATCCTCGTTTACGGCCCGCCGTCCACCTCGGGCACGCGCGACGCGCTGAAAGAGTTGATCCTTGCCAAGGGCTGCGACGAAAACGCCGAGATGAAGGCGCTGAAGGACAGCGACAAGGCGGCCCACGAAAAGATCTGCACCGAAGTGCGTGATGACGGTGCCTATGTCGATGCAGGCGAGAACGACAACCTGATCGTCCAGAAGATCGAAGCCAATCCCAAGGCCATCGGCGTGTTCGGCTTTTCGTACCTTGAAGAGAACAAGGGCCGCATCAAGGGTCTGACAATGAAGGGGATCGAGCCGACTTACGCCACGATCTCGGACTTCACCTATCCCGGCGCGCGGCCACTCTACATCTACGTAAAGAAGGCCCACCTGAAAGCAATTCCGGGATTGCAGGCATTTGTCACCGAATGGTCAAAGCTTTGGGGCAAGGATGGCCCACTTGCCAAGCTCGGCATGGTCGTCGCACCTGACGATGTGCTTGCGGGCAGCGCCAAGGCTGTTAACGACCTGCCGGTTCTTGATGGTTCGCAGTTGAAGTAAGTTAAGAGGGAATACCGGGGGTCATGTCGCCAGCCATTCTGCTTCTGCTCGCCTTCGGGCTGAGCCTTCTCGGCTGGCTGGCGGCACGCTCCCGCGCGTGGACCTTCCGCAAGGCCGCGCCGGACGTTCGCCTGCACTCGCTGCCAAATTTCCACGGCTGGTACGTCGCCCTGTGGGTCGGCGTTCCTGCGCTGCTGTTTGCGGTATTGTGGAACGCGCTCAGCCCCGCGCTGGTCACCGCGCACGTGCTTGCCGATCCCGCCGCATCAGTCCTGCCCGCCTTCGGTTTCGAACGCGAAACCCTGCTGGCAGAGGCCCGCTCGGTCGCGTCGGGTGCCGCATTCGGCGTGTTCAACGATGAAGCGCAGGCGCTCGTCGAACCCTATCGCACGGCGCTGACGCTATACAATTCCATCGGCCTTGCCGTCACGCTCCTCGTGGCCTTCGCAGGTGGAGCCTTCGCGTTCCTGCGCCTCAAGCCCGATTTCACCGCCCGCACCCGCGTGGAACGCGCGGTCATGGCGCTGCTCATGATCGCCTCACTTGTGGCAATCCTGACGACCATCGGCATCATCGCCAGCCTTGTGTTCGAAACCGTCCGCTTCTTCGGCATGGTTTCACCCATCGATTTCCTGTTCGGCACCCACTGGTCGCCAGATCCGATGAGTTCCGGCACGCCCGATGGCAAGGATTACGGCGCCATTCCGCTGTTCTGGGGCACCATCTATATTGGCGCGATCATCGCCATGATCGTGGCCATCCCGCTCGGCTTGATGAGCGCCATTTTCCTCACCCAATACGCCGGCAACAACGTGCGCAAGGTGATGAAGCCGCTGCTCGAAATCCTCGCTGGCGTGCCCACCGTGGTCTACGGCTATTTCGCCGCGCTCACCGTCGCCCCGATGGTGCGCGATGCTGCCCACGCCATCGGCATTTCCAGCGCGTCTACCGAAAGCGCGATTGCCGCAGGCCTCGTCATGGGCATCATGATCATCCCGTTCGTGTCTTCGATGGCCGATGATTCCATCGCCGCCGTTCCGCAGTCCCTTCGCGATGGCAGCCTTGCGATGGGCGCGACCACGTCTGAAACCATCAGCAAGGTGCTGGTCCCCGCTGCTCTTCCCGGCATCGTCGCAGGCGTGATGCTGGCCATCAGCCGCGCCATTGGCGAGACGATGATCGTGGTCATGGCCGCCGGTGCCTCAGCCAATCTCACTGCCAACCCGTTCGAAAGCATGACCACGGTGACCTTCCAGATCGTCGCCATGCTCACCGGCGAAGGCAGCTTCGATCACCCCGCCACGCTCTCCGCCTTCGCGCTCGGCATGGTGCTGTTCCTCGTCACGCTGACGCTGAACTTCATCGCCCTGCGCGTGGTCAAGCGTTACCGCGAAGCTTATGACTGAGGCCGCCCAGATGACCTCCGCCACCCCTTCCTTCGAAGAAACCCAGGCGCGCCGCCGCACGATGATGGAGCGCGGCCTCGCCAGTCGCCGCAAGGCAGACCGCCGTTTCCGCTGGCTCGGCTTCTTCGCCGTCGCGTTCTCTGCCCTGATGCTGCTGCTACTGCTGGTGAACATGAGTTCGGCTGGCATTGCCGGGTTCCAGCGCAGCGAAGTGCGGTTCGATGTGCCGCTGGCAGGCGCCATGCAGATCGATGCAGAACGCCTGACCCAGCCCGATCCGATGGGCGGGCTTGAACTGGCCGGCCTCGAAAAAGTGGTCGACAATGCCGCCCGCACCGCACTCGGGCCTGAGGCGGACGATATTCTCGCCAACGGTGCGTGGCGCGAAGTGGCCGACCAGTTGATCGAAAACCCCAACCTGATCACCAGCACGATCAACGTTTCGCTCCCCGCCAGTGATGCGCTTGCCAGTGCCATGCGCGGTGACGGCGATGCCGCGCTGCAGGCGCTCGCCACCCGGCTCAAGGCTGACGGCACGCTGGTGCGCAAATTCGACAAGGGCTTCCTCACCCGTTCGGATGCCACCAGCCCGCAATCGGTGGGTATCTGGGGCGCGCTCAAAGGGTCGATGCTGACGATGTTCGTCACGCTGATCCTTGCCTTCCCGGTCGGCGTTCTGTCGGCGCTCTATCTTGAAGAATACGCGCCGAAGAACCGCTGGACCGACATGATCGAAATTTCGATCAACAATCTGGCGGCTGTCCCTTCGATCATCTTTGGCCTGCTCGGGCTTGCGGTGTTCCTTGCCCTTTTCCCGAACCTGCGCTCCGCGCCACTGATCGGCGGCATGACGCTGGCCTTGATGACCATGCCGGTCATAGTGATCTCAGGCCGCAACGCTATCAAGGCAGTGCCGCCCTCGATCCGCGATGCTGCCCTGGCCATCGGTGCCAGCAAGGTGCAGGTCGTGTTCAACCACGTCCTCCCCCTCGCCCTTCCCGGCATCCTGACCGGCACGATCATCGGCATGGCCCGCGCGCTGGGTGAAACTGCACCGCTCTTGATGATCGGCATGCGCGCATTCGTAGCCAGCCCGCCCTCGGGCTTCACCGCACCGTCCAGCGTCCTGCCGGTGCAGATCTTCCTTTGGTCTGACGAGATCGACCGCGGCTTTGTCGAGCGCACCAGCGCCGCGATCGTGGTACTCCTCGTCTTCCTGCTCCTGATGAACGGCCTTGCGATCTACTTGCGCAACCGCTTCGAACAACGGTGGTAAAATGAACGCTGAAGTGATCCCGTCGGAACCGCAGGCCGAAGAAAAGCCCTACTTCGACGCGCCCTTGAAGATGAGCGCGAAGAACGTGTCGGTTTTCTATGGCGACAAGCGCGCGATTGACGATGTTTCCATCGAAATCCCGCAGCGCTATGTCACCGCCTTCATCGGCCCATCGGGCTGCGGCAAATCCACGTTCCTGCGTTCCCTGAATCGCATGAACGACACCATCGCCAATGCCCGCGTCGAAGGCGAAATCCTGCTCGACGGGCAGGACATCTACAAGTCCGGCATGGACGTGGTGCAACTGCGCGCGCGCGTCGGCATGGTGTTCCAGAAGCCGAACCCGTTCCCCAAGTCGATCTACGACAACATCGCCTATGGCCCCAAGATCCACGGCATCACCGGCAGCAAGGCCGAACTGGACGACATCGTCGAACAGTCGCTCCGCCGCGCCGGCCTGTGGGATGAAGTGAAGGACCGCCTGTCCGACAGCGGCACCGCGCTCTCCGGCGGCCAGCAGCAGCGCCTGTGCATCGCGCGCGCCATCGCCGTCGATCCCGAAGTGATCCTGATGGACGAGCCTTGCTCGGCCCTTGATCCCATCGCCACCGCACGCATCGAAGAACTGATCGACGATCTGCGCGGCCGCTACGCCATCGTCATCGTTACCCACTCGATGCAGCAGGCCGCGCGCGTTTCGCAGCGCACCGCGTTCTTCCACCTGGGTAAGGTCGTTGAATACGGCAAGACATCCGATATCTTCACCAATCCGCGCGAAGAACGGACCAAGGATTACATCACTGGCCGCTACGGCTGAGCCACGGAAACGGGACGAGAAGGACGACATGGTGGCCGAACATACCGTCAAGGCATTCGACGAGGATATCACCCGGCTGCGCGGCCTTGTTGCGGAGATGGGCGGCCTTGCCGAACTTTCCGTTTCCGAAGCGATGGACGCGCTGGTGCGCGGCGACCATGAACTCGCCGCAGGCGTGATCGCGCGTGACAAGCGCATCGATCAGCTTGAGGCTGAAGTCGACAGGCTGGCCATCCGTGTGCTCGCCCTGCGCGCGCCAATGGCAGACGACTTGCGCGAAGTTATCGCCGCGCTGAAAATCGCAGGCGTGATCGAGCGCATCGGAGACTATGCCAAGAACATCGCCAAGCGCGTGGGCATCATCGAAGGCCGCAAACGCTTCGAACCGCTGACCCTGCTGCCCGCGATGAACGAACTCGCCGCTGACATGGTCCACGACGTGCTGACAGCCTTCGCCGCGCGCGATCCGGTCAGCGCCGAAGAGATCGTGCTGCGCGATGCCAAGGTCGATGCGTTCTACGATTCGATCTTCCGAAACCTCGTGTCGTTCATGGTGGAAAATCCCGCCACGATCAGCAGCGCGGCGCAATTGCTGTTCGTCGCCCGCAATATTGAGCGGATCGGCGATCATGCCACCAACATCGCAGAAATGGTGTACTACGCCGCCACTGGCGCCAACCTGCCCGAGCGCGAGGAAGTCATTCCGCCTGCCTGAATGCCCTTTTCATATCGTCGTCATATGGCGGTAACATTTTGGGTGCTTTGGCAAGCTGACTGTCATGGAGGTTTGCGTGCCCGCTCCTAAATTGCTGCTGGTTGAAGACGATACGGCTCTGGCCGAACTGGTCGAATACCGCTTTCGCGGCGAAGGCTACGATGTGCGCACCACCGACGATGGTGATGAGGCCCTGCTGCTCGCGGCAGAGGATGCGCCCGATCTCGTCCTGCTCGATTGGATGATCGGCGGCACCAGCGGCATCGAAGTTTGCCGCCGCCTGCGCCGGAACAAGGAAACCGCGCACGTCCCGATCATCATGCTCACCGCCCGGTCGGACGAGGATGATCGCATTCGCGGGCTGGAAATCGGCGCAGACGACTATGTCACCAAGCCCTTCTCTCCGCGCGAACTGATCGCCCGCGTCGGTGCGGTCCTGCGCCGTGTGCGCCCGGCGCTGGCCGGAGAGACGATTACCGTCGGCGACCTTTCGCTCGATCCCACTGCACACCGCGTCAACCGTCGTGGCTCGCCGATGAAAGTCGGCCCGACCGAATTCCGCCTGCTCAAACACTTCATGGAGCATCCCGGCCGCGTGTTCTCGCGCGGGCAACTGCTTGATGCGGTCTGGGGCAGCGGCAGCGATATCGAACTGCGCACCGTGGACGTGCACATCCGCCGCCTGCGTCAGGCCGTCGCCATCCCCGGTGCAGCTGATCCAGTGCGCACCGTGCGCTCTGCCGGTTACGCACTCGAAGGCGTCTGACAGCCTAAAGGTCTTTGGCGATCAACTGGCGGTTGTAGTCAAACACGCCCGCCGGTTCCGTGCAGAGTCCGGGCCGCACCGCCACGCAATACTGCTGCTCGAACAGCGGCGCTGTAGGCGACATGCATCCGGCGAAGCGATAGGCAGGGGGTAGTTCCCCCAGATGCTCGATTGGCGCAACCGCCACGTTATATCGCTGTTGGGCCAGCTTTGCCGATGCCGGCCCTTCCAGCAGCAGCGTTGGCACATCACGATTGAGCATCGCGCGCGACATGAACGGCACATCCCGGATGCGATAGGTGGCCACGCCGCACACCCCGGGCACCGAACGCGCGGTCCGCAGCGCCTTGAGCGGCGCCTGCCCAATTGCCCAATTTATCGCGAACGGCTGAACAGCACCTAGATGCACCGAGAGCGCCAACCAAAGCACCAGCAGCAGGGTAAAGCGCCGCTGCGGCACAGTTTTCTGCCCCTTGCGCGCCAACCAGTTCAGCAGGTCAACCGACCCGATTGCCGCCAGCAAAACCAGCAGCATCACTCCCAACAGGATGAACCGATATTCCTTGTGGCCAATCCCCGAATGCACCGCGATGACCGCCAAGGCCGTCGCCAGCAACATCGGATAACGCTTCGCCCCGAACACCAGCGAAGGCAGGATCAGCACGCAGGCGAACATCCATTCCCACGCGATCACGCGCAAATACCAGCTGGCTGGCTCGATTCCGTAGGCATGGCTGCGGTTCGCCACGACGTTGGCGAAGATATTGTTATATATCCACAAAAGCGGCCATTCGCCCATCACGGCATTGGCCACGACATCCACCATCACCCCGCCCATCGCTCCGCCGAGCAGCGGAACCCACGCACGCTGCACCTCGAACCGCCCGGCCCAAAGGAATGGAATCGCCAGCGCTGGTCCCAGCGGAAACCGCGTGATGAATCCCAGCCCCAGCAGAAACCCGCCAATCACCGCATCCCGCCGCATCCCGCCATCCCGAAACCGCACCAGCAGCGCAAGGCCGGGCAGAATCGCGAGCGCGGAGATGCTGTCGCTTGAAGGGCGCGCCGCAAAGTAGGCAAAGTCCACCCAGATCGCGGCAACGAAAGCGGCGGCGATGGCGTGTTGACGCCCTGCCCGCGCTCCCAGCGACCACGCGGCCCAAACTGTGCCGAGCGAAGCCAAGGCCATTGCGATGCGGGGCAGCAAGAGGTGCAATTCCCCCGCCGGATCAATGGCATGGCCAAGCCAAACGGGCGGCAACATCGCCAGCGGGATCAGCCAGCTGCGAATACCGAGCCGGATGTCCCAAGTGCGTATCCATTCGCCGGTGACCAGCCCATAGGCCGGCTCGATGTATTGCCAGATTTCGTCCGGGTGGTGATAGACCGTCAGCAGCGCAATCGGCAGCCGCACCGCTGCGGCCAGCAGGAGCAGCCACAGCAGCGCCGGATCAATCCTGCGCCCCGCCCTGTCCTTTGTGCTGCCCGCCCCGCCGGCCACCGTCAGTGCGAGAAGTACGTCGTGATGTCGAGATCGGCGACGGTGATCCAGCCATTCATGTAGTTCGCATAATAGAACGCGAACAACGCGATAGACAGCACTGTTGCGCGCTTGATGATCTTGCGCGGACTGAAATTGCCCGGCGCGCTATCGGCCTGCCCGACAACCTTGGCCTGCCCCAATTCGTCGTGCGTGCGCACGCCAAAAGGCAGCACGAAAAACGCCGACATGACCCAGAACAGGCCGTAAATCGCAATGATCGAAGTAATCTTCATGGGGTGCCTCAGCTTTCCCGCAGCATGACCTGCACGACCGGCTTCTTGCCCGACCAGCGCTGCCCCGTGCGACGCACCGCAAGCCGTACGGCTTCGGCCACGGCCACGCGGTCACGCTTGCGGTCACCCTTGAGGTTGCGGATCGCCTCGGCAGTTTCGACCTTGGTGTCGGCCACGAACGCTTCCATGTCCTCGTCAAGCGGGATGCCGATGGCTGCGACTTCCACCTCTGATGCCAACACGCCATCGCGACGCACCGCCAAGGCAACCGTAATCAACCCGTTCAACGAAAGCTTGCGCCGCGCCGCCACGCCTTCGCCATCGGCAGGCGCAATGATGTCGCCATCGAGCACCAGACGGCCCGCGCGCTGTTCCGAAAGCTTCTTTGGTCCATTGGGCGCAAGCCGGATCAGATCACCGTTCTTCTGGAGGATCGCCTTGGGAATGCCCTCGTCCAGCCCCAGTTGCGCCTGTTCGGCCATGTGGCGGATTTCGCCATGCACCGGCACCAGGATTTCCGGCCTGATCCAGTCATATAGCGCCACCAGTTCAGGCCGCCCCGGATGCCCTGACACGTGGATCATCGATTGCTTGTCGGTGACAAGCTTGACGCCCTTATCCACCAACGAATTCTGGATACGACCGATGGCCAGTTCGTTGCCCGGAATCTGACGGCTGGAAAACAGCACGACATCGCCCCGCTCAAGACGGATCGGGTGCTGCTCACCAGCGATACGGGCCAACGCCGCGCGCGGCTCACCCTGTCCGCCGGTCGCCAGTACCAGCAACTCACCGCGCGGAAGGTCCATTGCATCGTCCATGTGGACCAGTTCAGGGAAGCCCTTCAGGTATCCGCACGACTTGGCCACGCGGATGATCCGGTCGAGCGAGCGACCTGCCACGCACAAGCGCCGCCCGGTTGCATCGGCCACTTCGCCCAGTGTCTGCAGCCGCGCGACGTTGGACGCAAACGTGGTGACAACCACCCGCCGCCCCTTTTGCGCGGCCACGGCTTCCATCAGTCCGGCCCGGACTTCACCTTCCGAGCCCGATGGCTTTGGGTTGAAAACATTGGTGGAATCACAAACCAGCGCGAGGATGCCTTCATCACCAATGGCGGTCAGTTCTTCCTCGGTCGCAGGCGTGCCGATGCGCGGCTCGTCATCCAGTTTCCAGTCGCCGGTATGAAAGATCTTGCCGTGCGGCGTATCGATCAGCAGCGCGTTACCCTCGGCAATCGAGTGCGCCAGCGGCACATAGCGGATGCCGAACGGGCCAAGCTCGAACCGGTCGAGATGGTCGATGACGTTGAGTTCGATCTCCTTCTCGATCCCTGCCTCAACCAGCTTTTCATGCACCAGCTTGGCGGTGAACGGCGTCGCATAGAGCGGCACGCCCAGTTCCTGCGCGAAATAGGGCACTGCGCCGATGTGATCTTCGTGCGCATGGGTCAGCACCACGCCAACCAGATCATCAAGCCGCTGTTCAATGAAATCGAGATCGGCGAACACCAAATCGATACCGGGATAGTACGGATCGGCAAACGTCATGCCGAGATCGACCATCAACCACTTGCCATCGCAGCAATAGAGATTGACGTTCATTCCGATTTCGCCCGATCCACCGAGCGCAAGGAAGAGTAGTTCTTTAGCTGATTTCACGAATTTGCTTTCCGCTCTGCAAGGCCTGTCCGCTCTGCAAGTATCGCCAGGCCATCGAGCGTCAGATCGGTGTCCACATGGTCAAAAATATCGGTGTGATCGCCGAACAGCACAGCGAGGCCGCCGGTGGCAACCACCTTTGCCGGTCGGCCAATTTCGGCGCGCATCCGGGCGATCAGGCCCTCCATTAATGCGACATAGCCCCAGAATACGCCAATGTGCATCTGGTCTTCGGTGTTGCGGCCAATCACGCTTTTCGTGCGCGTCGGCGCTTCGATGGCGATGCGGGGCAGCTTGGCCGCAGCGTTGACCAGCGCATCGAGCGACAGGTTGATGCCCGGCGCAATGATGCCGCCTTTGTAGGCGCCATTGAAATCGATCACGTCAAACGTGGTGGCGGTGCCGAAATCGACGACGATCAGATCACCGCGATACTTGGCGTGCGCAGCTATGGCGTTGACTGCACGGTCCGCCCCCAGCGAGCGTGGCTCATCAATGTCGGCCTCAAAACCCCATTCGACCGGAGCCTGTCCGGCAATCAGCGGGTCCAGCTTGAAATACTTCTGCGACAGCACGGTCAGGTTGTGGAGCGCGCGGGGCACGACGGTGGAAATCAGGATCTGCTTGACCGCCTTCGGATCAAAGCCCTGAAGCTGCATCAACTGCAGCAGCCACACCGCATATTCATCTGCCGTGCGGCGCGGATCGGTGGCCACGCGCCAGCGCGATTTGATCGACCGCCCTTCGAACAGGGCGAAGACGATGTTGGTATTGCCGACATCAACCGCCAGAAGCATGAGAACCCACCATATCTATGTCGCCCGCGTGGATGGCACGGACTGCGCCATCCGCCAAGCGCAGAAGGGCCACGCCATCGTCATCAATCCCAGCGAACGCGCCGATGATCGTGCCCTGCTCGCGATCCTTGACCGAAACCAGTGTCCCTGTGGGCAAAGCCCGTGCCAGCCACTGCTGACGCAACAGCGGCCATTCGCCATAGTGCCAGCGATCCGCCGCATCGCGGAACCGCGCGGCCAGTTCTGCAGCGAATGCATCCCGTTCTATTGCAAAGCCCAGAGAAGCAAGGCTGGCTGTGGCGCGACCGGCAACGTCCGGGGCCTGTGCAAGGTTTACACCGATGCCCACAATTACGGCATCGCCCTGCCGCTCAAGCAGAATGCCCGCAAGCTTGGCCTCACCCACCAGCAGATCGTTAGGCCATTTCAGCCGCAGATCCTGCAGTTGCGGAGCCAGCGCCATCACGCTTTCGTGCGCGGCAAGCCCGGCCACCAGCGCCAAAGTCTGCGGCAGGGGATCGTTGGCGCGTAGAAGCACCGCAGTAGACCCCATGAAGTTTCCGTAGCCATCGGACCACGCACGCCCGGCCCGCCCGCGTCCGGCGCTCTGGCGGTCAGCGACCAGCCAATGGCCTTCGTTCACCTGCTCCCCTCCACCAACGCGCGCCAGCAGCGCACCGTTGGTCGAAGGGATTTCCGCCAGTGTTTCGATCAACTGCTCAACCGACCGGGATCAGCGCGGCAGTGGCATAGTCCGCCAGCGTTCCAAGGCACTTGGTGCCAAGATAGCCGAGCGGCGAAATCGCCAGCGTGGACAGCACCAGCAGCACGGTGTGCGACGTTTCGCCCGCGCCCTTCACCACATCCGCCGCTTCGTCAAAATACATGACCTTCACGACCTTGAGGTAGTAGAACGCGCCGATCACCGAAGCCGCGATGCCGATGGCGGCAAGCGCAATCATGTCGGCCTGAACCGCAGCCTGGAACACCACGAACTTACCCCAGAAGCCGAACAGCGGCGGAATGCCGGCAAGGCTGAACATGACCGACGCCATCGCCAGCGCAATCCACGGACGGGTCTTGGAAAGCCCCGCCAGATCCGAAATCGCCTCGACCTGCTCGCCATTCTCGTCGCGCAGCAGCAGCACGGCCACAAAGCCCGCCACCGACATGGCGACATAGATCGCGATGTAGACCAGCATCGCCGAAGCGCCTGCACGGGTCGCCGTGGCAAGGCCGATCAGGATGAAGCCGACGTTGTTGATCGACGAATAGGCCATCAGGCGCTTGATGTTGTTCTGGCCGATCGCGCCAAGCGCACCGATCACAATGGACAGGAGTGCCATGAAGATCACGACCTGCTGCCACGCCTGCGTCTGGCTGCCGAACGCCTCGAAGCTCACGCGCATCAGCAGGCCGAGCGCGGAGACCTTCGATGCGGTGGCAAAGAACGTCGTCACCGGGGTCGGCGCGCCTTCATAAACGTCCGGCGTCCACATGTGGAACGGCGCGGCGCTGATCTTGAAGGCAAGGCCTGCCAGCATGAAGATCAGGCCAAAGGTTGCCCCGGTGGGCAGCCCTCCGGATAGCGCGGCATTGATCCCGGCAAAGCTGGTGGTGCCGGTAAAGCCATAGGTCAGGCTCATGCCGAACAGCAGGATGCCCGAAGCGAGCGAACCCAGCACGAAGTACTTCAGGCCCGATTCCGCCGAACGCTCGTTGTTGCGCAGCGACGATGCCAGCACATAGGAGGCAAGGCTGTTCAATTCGAGACCGATGTAGAGCGCCAGCAGGTCTCCGGCCGAAACCATCATACCCATACCGAGCGAGGCGAACAGGACGAGCAACGGGAATTCCGCGCGCATCGCCTTGGCCTTGTCGAAGAAGGGCTGCGCAATGATCAGCGTAACGCCCGCGCTGGCGTAGATCAGCAGCTTGGCGAACGCCGCGAAGGCATCCGCACGGTGCTGTCCGCCAAAGGCCGAGAAGTCCGGTCCCATCGCCTGACCCCACAGCGTGGGCGCGGTCAGGAAAGCGCAGGCCGTGAGCACGGCAACCGCGGCAATCGAGATCAGGCGCGAAGCCTTGTCACCACCCCAGGCGGCAACCATCAGCAACACCAGCCCCGAAACCGACAGCAGGATTTCAGGAGCAGTGAGCGCGAGCGAGCGGGCGAAGTCCATCAGTGTGCCTCCCCGTTCGCGGCTTCATGGGCGACAGAATGGGCAGGTGCCATCGGTTTTCCAGCAGTAGGTTGGGCATCGCCCTTGGGCTTGGCCTGCGCAAGGCGCGCATCGAGTGCGGCAATGTCCTTGCGCATCGGGGCGATGAAGCTTTCAGGGTACACACCCATCCACAGCACCACGGCAGCCAGCGGGATCATCATTGCCCACTCGCGCTTGTCGAGATCAGGCATGGCGGCAGCATCGGCGTTCTTCTGTTCGCCATAGGCCACGCGGCGGTAGAGGTAGAGCATGTAGGCCGCGCCCAGGATGATCCCGGTTGTGCAGATCAGCGCCACCCAGCTCGAGATCTGGTATATCCCGATCAGCGAGAGGAACTCACCCACAAAGCCGCTCGTGCCCGGCAGGCCGATCGAGGCCATCGTGAACAGCAGGAAGAACACTGCGTAGTAGGGCATGTTGATCGACAGACCGCCGTAGCGCGCAATTTCACGCGTATGCAGGCGGTCATAAATCACGCCAACGCTGAGGAACAGCGCGCCTGCCACAAGGCCGTGGCTCAGCATGATCAGCATTGAGCCTTCAAGGCCTTGGGTGTTGAACGAAAACAGGCCGACCGTGACGATCGCCATGTGCGCGACCGACGAATAGGCGATCAGCTTCTTCATATCGGTCTGCACCAGCGCGATCAGCGACGTGATCACCACAGCCGCCATCGACATGAAGAACACCAACGGCGCGAACTGGGCTGATGCTTCAGGGAACATCGGCAGCGAGAAGCGGATGAACCCGTAGCCGCCCATCTTCAGCAGCACGCCTGCAAGGATCACCGAACCGCCGGTGGGGGCCTGAACGTGGGCATCGGGAAGCCAGGTGTGGACTGGCCACATCGGCATCTTCACCGCAAAGCTGGCAAAGAACGCAAGCCACAGCCACGTCTGCGCGCCTGCCGGGAAGTTGTAGGCCATCAGCGTCGGGATGTCGGTCGTGCCCGCCTCGTTCACCATCCAGAACATCGCAATCAGCATCAGCACCGAGCCGAGCAGCGTGTAGAGGAAGAACTTGTAGCTGGCATAGATGCGGTCCGCCCCGCCCCACACGCCGATGATCAGGTACATCGGGATCAGGCCGGCTTCGAACATGATGTAGAACAGGAAAATATCCTGCGCCGCAAACACGCCGATCATCAGCGTTTCCATCGCCAGAAACGCGGCGTAATATTCGCCTTCGCGCTTGTTGATCGAGGTCCAGCTGGCCCCGATGCACACCGGCATCAAAAACACAGTCAGTGCAATCAGCAGCAGCGCAATGCCATCGATGCCCAGCTTCCACGAGAAGCCTGCAAACAGCGCGGCGCTTTCGGTGAACTGCCACTGCGCACCACCGATGTCGTAATTCGCCCACAGGATAACACCCAGAACGAAGTCGATCAGCGTGGCGATCAGCGCAACGCTGCGCGCCTGTTCGCGTGGCATGACGAGGCAGGCCACGGCACCAAGCAGCGGCACCAGCAGCATGGCCGAGAGGATCGGAAAACCCATCATTGTGCGATCACCCAGCTGATCGCGCCGACAAGGCCGACGAGCATGACCAGCGCATAGCTATAGAGATACCCCGACTGGAGCTTGGCGGCGGCGCGGCTGCCCTGAGCCACGACCCATGCGGCACCGTTCGGGCCGAAGCGGTCGATAATGCCCTGGTCGACAACTTTCCAGAACACTCGGCCCAGCCACATCGCGGGGACGACGAAGATGTAGTGATAGAGTTCGTCGAAGTACCACTTGTTCAGCAGGAACTTGTGCAGGAACCCGAACTGCTCGACGAAGGCTGCCGGGAACTTCGTGTTCTTGATGTAAGCATACCATGCGATCAGCAGGCCGGTGGCCATGACCGCGAACGGCGCCCACTTCACCCACGTCGGCACTTCATGCATCGCGTGGATCGTGTGTTCGGCAAAGATGAGCGATCCCTTCCAGAAGTGGCCGGTGCCTTCGCTGATGAACGCATGGTGGAAGACAAAACCTGCCAACACCGCGCCCACAGACAGCACGCCCAGCGGAACCAGCATGTTCAGCGGGCTTTCGTGCGGGTGATAGCCTGCCGTGCCGTCGCTATGCTCGTCGTGGTGTGCATGGGCGTGATCGTCGTGACCGTGTGCATGATCATCGTGACCGTGCGCATCGTGGACCGCGTGCTGGATATGCTCGGACTGCTCCCAGCGTGGCTTGCCAAAGAACGTCAGGAAGATCAGACGCCAGGAATAGAAGCTGGTGAGCAGCGCGGCGAAGATGCCAAGGAAGAAGGCGAAATAGCCCAGTTCCGTGCCTTTGGCATAAGCCGCTTCAAGGATCGCATCCTTCGAATAGAAGCCTGCAAAACCGAACACATCGACGATGCCAACGCCGGTAATCGCCAGCGTGCCCGCCATCATCGCCCAGTAGGTCAGCGGGATGCTCTTCCGCAGGCCGCCGTAGTACCGCATGTCCTGCTCATGGTGCATGGCATGGATCACCGAGCCTGCGCCAAGGAACAGCAGCGCCTTGAAGAAGGCGTGCGTGAACAGGTGGAACATCGATGCGCCATAAGCGCCGACGCCTGCTGCGAAGAACATGTAGCCCAACTGCGAACAGGTGGAATAGGCGATCACGCGCTTGATATCGGTCTGCGTCGTGCCGACGGTGGCTGCAAAGATGCAGGTCATCGCGCCGATAAAAGTGACCATCGCCAGCGCCGTCGAGCTGACTTCGAACATGGGCGACAGGCGGCAGACCATGAACACCCCGGCGGTGACCATCGTTGCCGCGTGGATCAGCGCCGAAACCGGGGTCGGCCCTTCCATCGCGTCCGGCAACCATGTGTGCAGACCAAGCTGCGCCGATTTGCCCATCGCGCCGATGAACAGCAGGATGCACAGCACGGTCATCGTATCGAGGCGATAGCCAAGGAAGCCGATGGTCGATCCGGCCATACCGGGCGCGGCGGCAAGGATTTCGGGGATCGACACGGTGCCGAACACCAGGAACGTCCCGAAAATGCCCATCATGAAGCCAAGGTCGCCCACGCGGTTGACCACGAAGGCCTTCATCGCGGCGGCGTTCGCGCTCGGCTTGCGGAACCAGAAACCGATCAGCAGGTACGAGGCAAGGCCGACGCCTTCCCAACCGAAGAACATCTGCACAAGGTTGTCGGCGGTCACCAGCATGAGCATGGCGAAAGTGAACAGCGAGAGATAGGCGAAAAAGCGCGGCTGATCCGGCTCTTCGCTCATGTACCCCCATGAGTACAGGTGGACGAGCGCCGAGACGCTGGTGATAACCACCAGCATGACCGCCGTCAGCGTGTCGACCCGCAGCGCCCAGTCAAAGTCGAGCGTGCCCGACTTGACCCACTGCAGCACCGGCGTGACGCTGGCTTCGGCATGGCCGCCAAGGAAAGACAGGAAGATCGGCCATGACAGCGCGCACGAGATGAACAGTGCCCCGGTCGTCACGACCTTGGCGGGCACAGCGCCCATGCGCTTGTTGCCAAGCCCGGCGATGATCGCTGCCAGAAGCGGCAGGAATACGATGATCAGGATGGAAGACATTGCCCCGACTCAGCCCTTCATCCGGTTGACGTCGTCCACGGCAATCGTGCCGCGACCACGGAAATAGATGACCAGAATGGCCAGCCCGATCGCAGCCTCGCCTGCCGCCACCGTCAGCACGAACATCGCGAACACTTGCCCGACCAGATCGTTCAGGAACGCGCTGAACGCGACGAAGTTGATGTTCACCGAGAGCAGGATCAGTTCAATCGCCATCAGGATGATGATTACGTTCTTCCGGTTGAGGAAGATGCCCAGCACGCCCAGCACAAACAGGATCGAGCTGACGACCAGATAGTGTTCGATGCCGATCACAGGACAACTCCCTTGCCGCTTTCCGGCTGCATGTTGATCGTTGCGTCTTCAGGACGGCGCGCGTTCTGCTTCGCAACGTTCTGACCGCGTGTGCCGCTGCGTTCACGGTGCGTCAGCACGATGGCACCGATCATGGCGACCAGCAGGATGATGCCCGCCGCTTCGAACAGGAACAGGTAGCGGCTGTAAAGCAGCGCGCCGATGGCCTGAGTGTTCGACATGTCCGCCGCTTGCGCAGCCGTTCCGCTGGCAATCCCCAGCTCAACCCCGCCCGCGCCATGCACGACAAGGCCGATGAACAGTTCAACGAACAGCACCACCGCCAGCGCAATGCCAAGCGGGAAGTTCTTCACGAACCCGGCGCGCAGTTCGGCGAAATCGATGTCGAGCATCATCACGACGAACAGGAACAGCACCGCAACCGCACCGACATAAACGATGACCAGCAGCATCGCGATGAACTCGGCGCCCACCAGCACCATCAGGCCGGCAGCGTTGAAGAACGCGAGGATCAGCCAGAGCACCGAATGCACCGGATTGCGCGCAAGGATCGTCACGGCACCGCTGAATATGCAGAGCGTGGCGAAGAGATAGAAGGCAAATACCTGGATCATGTCAGCGCGGCCCCCTAGCGATACGGCGCATCGGCTTCAAGGTTCGCGGCAATCGCCCGCTCCCACTTGTCCCCGTTTCCGAGTAGCTTGGCCTTGTCATAAAGCAGCTCCTCGCGCGTTTCGGTCGCGTATTCGAAGTTCGGACCTTCGACGATGGCATCGACCGGGCAGGCTTCCTGGCAAAAGCCGCAGAAGATGCACTTGGTCATGTCGATGTCGTAGCGCGTGGTGCGGCGGCTGCCGTCCTCGCGCGGTTCGGCCTCGATGGTGATCGCCTGCGCCGGACACACCGCCTCGCACAGCTTGCACGCGATGCAGCGCTCCTCGCCGTTGGGATAACGGCGCAGCGCATGCTCACCACGGAAACGCGGCGAAAGCGGGTTCTTCTCGAACGGGTAATTGATCGTCGCCTTGGGCTTGAAGAGATACTTCAAGGTCAGCCAGTGCGCCTTCACGAACTCCCACAGAGTGAAGCTCTTGATGATTTGGGCAACGCTCATGCGAAGTGTCCGGTAGCCATAAGGTAGCCGCTGACGAGAACCACGAACAGCAGCGAGACGGGCAGGAAGATCTTCCAGCCCAGGCGCATCAGCTGGTCATAGCGATAGCGCGGGACGGTCGCCTTCACCCAGCTGAAGATGAAGAAGAAGAACAGGATCTTGAGCAGCAGCCACACGAAGCCCGGCACCAGATAGAGCACCGGAATGTCGAGCGGCGGCAGGTATCCGCCCCAGAACAGCACGGCGTTCAGCGCGCACATCAGCAGCACGTTGGCATATTCACCGAGCCAGTAGAGCGCGAAGGCCATGCTCGAATATTCGGTCTGATACCCGGCAACCAGTTCCGATTCCGCCTCGGTCAGGTCGAACGGCGCGCGCGCGGTTTCGGCCATTCCTGAGATCAGGAACATCACCCACATCGGGAACAGCAGCGGGTTCGCAACGAAGCCGTTGACGATGCCGAACACGTGGCCCTTCTGCGCCTGCACGATGTCGTTCAGGTTGAACGACCCCGCCCACAGCACCACGCAGATCAGGATGAACCCGATCGAGACTTCATAGGAAATCATCTGCGCCGAAGCGCGCATGGCCGAGAAGAACGGGTATTTCGAGTTCGACGACCAGCCCGCGATCACCACCCCGTAAACGCCGAGCGACGAAATCGCGAGGACATAGAGCAGGCCGACGTTGATATCCGCCAGAATAGCGCCGGAGTTGAACGGGATCACCGCCCAGGCCATCAGCGCGACGGTGAATGTGATGATCGGCGCGATCAGGAACAGGCCCTTGTTCGCGGCGGACGGGATGATGGTTTCCTGCAGGAACACCTTCAGACCATCGGCGAACGATTGCAGCAGGCCCAGCGGCCCGACCACGTTCGGCCCCTTGCGCAGCGCCATCGCCGCCCAGATCTTGCGGTCGGCGTAAATGATCATGGCCACGCCCAGCATCAGCGGGAACGCGATCAGCAGAATGCCCGCAATGGTGGAGAGACCAAAGGCCCACTCATACGAGAGGCCAAGACCCATGAAGAACTCGGTCATTCCGCGGCCTCCGCGAAGCTTTCACCGTGAAGCAGTTCCGCCGAGCAGCGCTGCAACGTCGGGCTGGAACGCGCGATGGCGTTGGTCAGGTAGCGATCCTTGATCGGATAGCCCGCAATCACGCCCTCGGCCTTTGCACCCGAAGGCGCGGCAGGCAGTGCACCGTAGTCGGCGAGACCTTCCACGCCCAGCGCAGGAACCTCGGCCACCATCGCGGCGCGAAGCTGTTCGAAGCTGTCGAAGCCGACCGAGACGCCCAGCGCATCGGCCATCGCACGCAGGATCGTCCAGTCCTCGCGGGCATCGCCGGGCGCGAACACGGCCTTTTCGGCATACTGCACGCGGCCTTCGGTGTTGACGTAAGTGCCGTCCTTCTCGCTGAACGCAGCGGCAGGCAGGATCACGTCGGCAGCGTGCGCCGCCTTGTCACCATGATGGCCGATGTGGACGATCATGCTGTCAGCAAACTGGGTAAGGTCCACCTCGTCCGCGCCCAATGAAATCATCATCTTCGGCTTGGCCGCAACCAGATCGGCAAGGCCACCCTTCTGCGCATAGCCCAGCATCAGCCCGCCCATGCGGCTTGCGGCCATGTGGACCACGTTGAAGCCGTTCCAGCCCTCCCGGACCAGATTGAACTGCTCACCAAAGGCAAGACCTGCTTCCAGACCGCCCTTGGCCAGCCCTGCACCGCCCACGATGATCGCCGGCCGTTCAGCCTTGCCGAATGCCTCGGTCACCGCTTCGGGCAGGTTGCCCAGCACGCCCACATCGTCGCCGATGAAGGTCGCCGCATAAGTCGGATCCCATTGCGGGCCGACGATGAACACCTTCGCGCCCTTCTTCACCGCCTTGCGCAGGCGGGTGTTGAGCAGCGGCGCTTCGTCGCGGATCATCGAACCGACGATCAACACCGCGTCCGCATCCTCGATGCCGGAAAGCGTCGAGTTGAAGTTCACCGCGGCCATGTTCGAGGTGTCATAGGACAGACCGGTCTGGCGGCCCTCCAGCAGCGACGAACCCAGCGCACCGGCCAGCTTCTTGGCCGCAAACATCGTCTCGCAATCGACCAGATCGCCCGCGACAACCGCCACCGACGAACCCGGATTGATCTTCGCCACAGCCGCAAAAGCCTCGGCCCATGTCGCCGCAACCAGCTTGCCATCGCGGCGCAGCCACGGCTTGTCCAAGCGGCGGCGGGTAAGGCCATCGACCATGTAGCGCGCACGGTCGGACAGCCATTCCTCGTTCACGTCATCGTTCACGCGGGGCAGAGCGCGCAACACTTCACGGCCTCGGCTGTCGAGCCGGATGTTCGAACCGATGGCGTCCGATACGTCGATCGACAGCGTCTTCTTCAATTCCCACGGACGCGCTTCAAACGCATAGGGGCGCGAAGTCAGCGCGCCGACCGGGCAAAGATCGATCACATTGGCCGAAAGTTCGTGCGCCGCAGCCTTTTCCAGATAAGTGGAAATCTGCATCGTCTCGCCGCGATAGAACGCGCCGATCTCGTCAACGCCCGCCACTTCCTCGCTGAACCGCACGCAGCGGGTGCAGTGGATGCAGCGCGTCATCGTCGTCTTGATCAGCGGCCCCATGTACTTTTCGGTCACCGCGCGCTTGCTCTCGTCATAACGCGAAGCACCGCGACCATAGGCGACCGACTGGTCCTGAAGATCGCACTCGCCGCCCTGATCGCAGATCGGGCAATCGAGCGGGTGGTTGATCAGGAGAAACTCCATGACCCCTTCGCGTGCCTTCTTGACCATCTCGGAATCCGTGCGGATTTGCTGACCTTCGGTGGCGGGCAGCGCGCACGAAGCCTGCGGCTTGGGCGGCCCCGGCTTCACTTCGACAAGGCACATGCGGCAATTGCCCGCAATGGACAGCCGCTCGTGATAGCAGAACCGCGGAATTTCCTTACCGGCCAACTCGCATGCCTGCAGGACGGTAGCGCCTGCGGGGACTTCGAGTTCAACGCCGTCAACTTTGACTTTAGGCATTGTCGTCCTCCAGCCTGCTCAATAACGCCCACCGAATATCAGCCAGATACTGGACCATCACACCAACCACAGTCGTAAAAAGTGCGGGCAACAAGCCAACCAGCACGCGTTTGATTGCGCCGGAAATCATCGTGAAGCGCGAAAACGAAGGATACATGTCCTCTCGCGTCGCCTCCCTGATCTCATGCAGCACGGCCGATATAGCCAATACGCCAGCGACCAGAAAAAGCCCAAGTGCCCAATAGGAACGACGAGGTTTGACCGTAGTCACTCCGCCGCCTCCCGCACGTTCTCGGCAATCCGGCGCTCAATCTCTGGGCGGAAGTGCTTGATCAGGCCTTGGATCGGCCATGCCGCGGCATCGCCCAAGGCGCAGATCGTGTGGCCTTCGACTTGCTTGGTCACGTTGTGGAGCATATCGATTTCGCTCACGTCGGCATCGCCGGTGCGCAGGCGTTCCATAACACGCCACATCCAACCGGTGCCTTCGCGGCACGGCGTGCACTGGCCGCAGCTTTCGTGCTTGTAGAAGTACGACAGGCGGGCAATCGCACGGACGATGTCGGTGGACTTGTCCATAACGATCACCGCAGCGGTGCCAAGGCCCGAACCGACCGCCTTGAGGCCGTCAAAGTCCATCGGCGCGTCCCAGATTTCGGACGCGGGCACCAGCGGCACCGAAGATCCGCCGGGGATCACCGCCAGCAGATTGTCACGCCCGCCGCGAATGCCGCCGCAGTGCTTTTCGATCAGCTCGCTGAACGGGATGCTCATCTCTTCTTCGACCACGCAGGGCCGGTTTACGTGGCCGCTGATCTGGAAGAGTTTGGTGCCCTTGTTGTTATCACGTCCGAACGAAGAGAACCATGAAGCGCCACGCCGCAAGATCGTTGGCGCAACCGCGATGGATTCAACGTTGTTGACCGTGGTCGGGCAGCCATAGAGGCCCGCGCCTGCCGGGAACGGCGGCTTGAGGCGGGGCTGGCCCTTCTTACCTTCAAGGCTTTCGATCATCGCGGTTTCTTCGCCGCAGATGTAAGCGCCCGCGCCGCGATGGACGAAGACGTCGAAATCGTAACCCGACCCGCTCGCGTTCTTGCCGATCAGGCCAGCGTCATAAGCTTCCTGCACGGCGGCAAACAGCGTCTCGGCCTCGCGGATATATTCGCCGCGAATGTAGATGTAGGCAGCGCGCGCGCGCATCGCATAGCCCGCCACCAGCGCGCCTTCGATCAGCTTGTGCGGATCGTGGCGGATGATTTCGCGGTCCTTGCACGAACCTGGCTCGGATTCGTCGGCGTTGATCACGAGGAAGCTGGGACGTCCGTCCTTGCTTTCCTTGGGCATGAACGACCACTTCATGCCGGTGGGGAAGCCCGCACCACCACGACCACGCAAGCCCGAAGCCTTGATTTCCTCGATGATCGCGTCCTGCCCACGCTCCATCAGGGCCTTGGTATTGTCCCAGTCCCCGCGCGCCTGTGCAGCCTTCAGGTTCCACGGCTGGAAGCCGTAGACGTTGGTGAAGATGCGGTCCTTATCGTGAAGAGCCATCTTACCACTCCCCTCGATAATCGTGGTTGGCATCAACCATCGCGGTCAGGTTGCTGAGCGCCCCTGCCGGTTCCACCGTGTGCCGGCCCGGAAGCTGCGTGCCGGCCTTCGGCTGCTTGCCCGCGGCCAGCTCGTCAAGGATGCGCTCCATGTCGGCGGCGGTCAGGTCTTCGTAATTGTCATCGTTGATCTGGACCATCGGGGCAGAGGCGCAGTTGCCCATGCATTCCACTTCGGTGAGCGTGAACATGCCGTCCGCCGTCGTGTGGCCCTTCGACAAGCCCTTGCCCTTGCAGGCCGCCATGATGTCGTCAGACCCGCGCAGCATGCACGGCGTGGTGCCGCAGACCTGCACGTGGAAGCGACCGATCGGCGCGATGTTGTACATCGTATAGAACGTCGCCACTTCGACCACGCGGATCACCGGCATGTCGAGGTACTTGGCGACGTATTCCATCACCGGGATCGGCAGCCAACCCTGCGTATTCAGCTCCGCCCCCACCTGACGCTGCGCCAGATCGAGCAGCGGCATCACCGCCGAGCGCTGACGCCCCGCCGGATAGCGCGCGACGATCACCTTGGCCTGTTCGGCATTTTCGGCAGTCCATGCAAAGCCGCCCCAGCGGGCGCGCAGTTCCGGGCTGTCGGGTTCGATAAAGCGGTCGGCCATTAGCGAATGAACTCCACCCGAGAGCACTTGTCGCCCTCGAAAGAATAGACTGCGATCACGTCAAACGGCTCCACCAGCGCCGAACCATCGGTCGCCGGGCCGCGCGTCACATGTTCGCGCATCAGCACGTAGTCGCCGATGGCCTGCGCCTCGACGATCTCGGCATGGTTCTGCGGCCAACGCGCAAACGCGGCGGTAAGGCCAGAGCGCGTGCCCTCCTTGCCTTCGCGCACCACATCCCCACGATAGTTCGCCTCACAGGCGTCGTCGGTCATGTACGAGACGTAAGTATCCACGTCCTGCGCGTTGTAGGCGGCGATCATGGCCTTGGCGGTTTCGAGGTTGCTCACCGGTCGCACTCCCCGAACACCACGTCGATGGCGCCGATGATCGCGGTCACGTCGGGCAGCATGTGGCCGACGCTCATGAAGTCCATCGCCTGAAGGTGCGAGAACGCGGTCGGGCGGATCTTGCAGCGGTAGGGCTTGTTGCTGCCGTCCGACACCAGATAGACGCCGAATTCGCCCTTGGGGCTTTCGGTTGCCACATAGACTTCGCCCGCCGGAACGTGGAAGCCTTCGGTGTAGAGCTTGAAGTGATGGATCAGCGCTTCCATCGACTGCTTCATCTCTGCGCGCTTGGGCGGCACGACCTTGCGGTCGGTGCTGGAAACCGGGCCTTCGGGCATCTGCGCGATGCACTGCTGGATAATGCGGGCCGATTGGCGCACTTCCTCGACGCGGACCATGAAGCGGTCATAGCAATCGCCATTGGTGCCGACGGGAACAGCGAAGTCCATGCGGTCATAAACGTCGTAGGGCTGGCTCTTGCGCAGATCCCACGCGATGCCCGAACCACGGATCATCGGGCCGGAAAAGCCCCAGCGCACGGCATCTTCCTTGGACACCACGCCGATATCGACATTGCGCTGCTTGAAGATGCGGTTGTCGACCACGAGGCTCATCGCGTCGTTGAACAGCGGGTGCAGGCGCGTGTCGATCCAGTCGGCGATGTCGGCCAGCAGCTTGAGCGGCACGTCCTGATGCACGCCGCCGGGGCGGAACCATGCCGCGTGCATGCGCGCGCCCGATGCGCGTTCGAAGAAGTTGAGGCAATCCTCGCGCACTTCGAACATCCACAGGTTCGGCGTCATCGCGCCGACGTCCATCACATGTGAACCAAGGTTGAGCATGTGATTGCAGATGCGCGTCAGTTCGGCGAACAGCACGCGCAAATACTGGGCGCGCAGCGGAACCTCTATGTTCAGCAGCTTTTCCACCGCCAGCACATAAGAGTGCTCCATCGCCAGCGGCGAGCAGTAGTCCAGCCGGTCGAAGTACGGCAGCGCCTGCAGATAGGTCTTGTGCTCGATCAGCTTTTCGGTGCCGCGATGCAGCAGCCCCACATGCGGATCGATCCGCTCGATGATCTCGCCATCAAGCTCCATGACCATGCGCAACACGCCGTGCGCCGCCGGGTGCTGCGGCCCGAAGTTGATCGTGTAGTTGGTGATGACATCATCGCCGGTAGTCGGCGACTGTTCAAGCGAGAGGCTCATGCGCCGTCTCCATCGGTCTTCTTGTCTTCCGGACGGGATTCCGTCGGCGCAGGCGCTGCAGGCGCATCCTTGGCCGAATCCGCAGGAGGCGTCGCCTTGGCAGCCTCGGCATTGGCTTTCGCGCCAGCGCCGGTATCGGCAGGCTTTTCGGTGGTTTTCGGCGTAACTGCCGCTGGAGCAGGCGTTGCCTTCTCATCACCCGGCAGCACGTAATCGGCGCCTTCCCACGGGCTCATGAAATCGAACTGCCGCAGATCCTGCGCCAGCTGCACCGGCTCATAAACCACGCGCTTGTCCTCTTCGGAATAGCGCAGCTCGACATAGCCCGTCAGCGGGAAGTCCTTGCGGAACGGATGCCCCTGAAAACCATAGTCGGTCAGGATGCGGCGCAGATCGGGATTGCCCGCAAACAGCACGCCGAACATGTCATAGACTTCACGCTCATACCAACCGGCGTTGGGCCACAGCGTGGTCACGGTCGGCACCGGCGCAACCTCGTCGGTCGTGACTTTCACCACGATGCGATGGTTTTTGGTCAGCGACAGCAGGCAATAGCAGACGTCGAAACGCTCAGCCCGCTGCGGGTAGTCAACCCCCGCAATGTCCATCAGCTGCTGGTAGTCGTGATCGTCACGCAACGAACGCAGCGCGTCTTCGGCGCGCTCACGCGCCACGGTCAGCACGATTTCGCCGTGCTCTTCCTTAGAAGCCACGACCATATCGCCCAGAGCGGCAACCAGCGCATCATGCACGCCATCGTTGGAAGTCCAGCGCGGAGCGGAGTGGAGAACCGTCATTACCCAGCCCTCCTCAGCGCTCGATCGTGCCGACGCGGCGGATCTTCCGCTGCAACTGCATCACACCATAGAGCAGCGCCTCGGCGGTCGGCGGGCAGCCGGGGACATAGATGTCCACAGGCACGATCCGGTCACATCCTCGCACCACCGAATAGCTGTAGTGATAGTAGCCGCCGCCATTGGCACACGATCCCATCGAGATCACGTACTTCGGGTCAGACATCTGGTCATAGACCTTGCGCAGCGCAGGTGCCATCTTGTTGCACAGCGTGCCCGCCACGATCATCACGTCCGACTGGCGCGGGGAAGCGCGCGGGGCGACGCCAAAGCGCTCCATATCGTAACGCGGCATGTTCACGTGGATCATTTCGACCGCGCAGCAGGCAAGGCCGAAAGTCATCCACCACAACGAACCGGTGCGCGCCCACTGGAACAGATCCTCGGTGCTGGTGACGAGGAAGCCCTTGTCATTCACCTCGGCATTGAGGCTTTCGAAAAACGCCTGGTCAGGCGCGAGAACCGCACCCTGAGCGGGATTGACGAGCGAAGTAGTGGCCATGTTGCTCATTCCCAATCCAGCGCCCCCTTCTTCCAGGCATAGATGAAGCCAATCACCAGTTCGCCAAGGAAGATCATCATTGTGGTCCAGCCAGCCCAACCGGTTTCACCAAGGCTGACCGCCCAGGGAAACAGGAACGCCGCTTCAAGATCAAAAATGATGAAGAGGATTGCCACGAGGTAAAAACGGACGTCGAACTGGCTACGCGGGTCTTCAAACGCGGGGAAGCCGCATTCATACTCGCTGAGCTTTTCTGCGTTCGGATTGTGCGCACCGGTAAGGCGCGCAACGCCCATCGGCAGAAACACGAATGCGGACGAAAGCGCCAAAGCGATCCCAAGAAATATCAGGATCGGCAGGTATTGAGCCAAGTATGAAGTTTGGTCGACCAAAGGGCTGACTCGCGTAGCTGCAAGGTTGGCCTGCGCCCTAGTCGCCAGATCGTCTGGGCGCAAGTGGTGTGCGCTGCACCAAGGGCAGATTTGCCCGCCCTTTTCACCCGATTCCGATGATGCAGGCCCACCACGACCTGCCGAGACTATCGTATGCGTTGCTTACTTTAGCTGCATCTTCAGCGTGCGCGCGGTGGCCGCGCCATAGGGTGGCTTCAACCCCGCCAGTTTCGCCACATTTATCTTTGGCTGCTTATAGATAGCGCGCCCGTGGCTGAACGCGCGGAAGCCTTCGATGCCGTGGTAGCTGCCCATGCCCGATGGCCCGATTCCGCCAAACGGCAGATCATCGGCTGAGACATGAAAAATAACATCATTCACGGTAACTCCGCCCGAAATCGTCCGGGTCAGCACCTGCTCGCGCTCGCCCGCGTCATCGCCAAAGTAGTAAAGCCCCAGCGGACGGTCGTGCGCATTGATATAGCCGATAGCCTCGTCAATCGCGCGATAGGTCTTCACCGGCAGGATCGGGCCGAAAATCTCGTCCTGCATGACCTTCATGTCATCATTCACATTGCGCAGAATCGTCAGCGGCATCTTGTTGCCGTTCGAACCTTCAAAGTTCTCGCCCCCCGGATTGACGACGATCGCCTCTGCGCCCTTGGCGACCGCATCGTCCACCAGCCCGGTCAGCCGGTCATGATGGCGGCGGTTGATGACAGAAGTGTAGTCGTCGTTTGCCAGCAGTGTCGGGTACATCTGCGCCACGCTGGCCTGAATCGCCCCAATAGCCTTGTGCTCCATATCCTCGGGCACCAGCATGTAATCGGGTGCGAGGCAAATCTGTCCGGCATTCATCATCTTGCCCAGCGCAATGCGCTCAGCCGCGCGTTCCACATCGGCCCCTCGCCCAAGGATCGTCGGCGATTTGCCGCCCAGTTCCAGCGTTACCGGCACAAGATTGTCGGCAGCAGCGTGAAGCACGTGCTTGCCGATGGAGGTCGCCCCGGTGAACAGCAGGTGGTCGAACGGCAGTGAACAGAAATTCTGCCCAGTCTGCGGCCCACCCAGCACCACCGCAACTTCGTCTTCGGCAAAAGACTTGGCGAAAAGCTCTGCCATCAGTTCCGATGTGCGTTCGGTGAACTCGCTCGGCTTCAGCAGCGCACGGTTGCCCGCCGCAAAGGCCTGCGCCAGCGGGGCCAAGGTCAGGCCGACCGGGAAGTTCCACGGCGCAACCACGCCGATGACGCCCTTTGGTTCATAACGCACCTCGGCCCGCGCGCCCAACAGGCTGAGCGGGAAGTTCGCGTGCCGCTTTTCAGGCTTTGCCCAACGCTTCATGTTTTTCTGCGAATATCGGATCATGCCCAGCGCGGGCATCACATCGGTCAGCATCGATTGTTCATGGCTGCGATGGCCAAAATCGGCGCTCATCGCCTTGGCCAATGCTTCGCCATGATCCAGCAGCAGTTTTGCGCAGCGGTTCAGCCGGTCATTGCGGATGGAAAGCGATTCGGGCCGGGCAACGGTGAAAGCCGCGCGCTGGCGCTCCAGCATCGCCAGCATTTCATCGCGGCTGGTTTCCTTGAACATCGACTTTCCCCCAAACGAATCGTCTATCCCAGCCCTTGCAACAGAAACAGCGGCCATGCCGTAGCGGCAATGCAGGTTCCCAGCGGCAGCGCCGTGTCTGCCGCGATACTACGCTTGCTTACAAGCATGACAATAGCTGCCAGAATGCCCAGAATACTCGCGCCAAGCATAACCTCGACCACGCCCAGCGGCCCCAGCCACAGGCCGATCGCGCCCAATAATGGCGGATCGCCCGCGCCCATGCCTTCGCGGCCTCGGCCTTTGAGATAGACCTTCGCGACCAGCCACAGCAGACCAAAGCCCATTGCGCCGCCTGTTATCGAAACAAGGACGGGATCGAAGCTGCCCACGCCCCAGGCATGCGCCGCAACCACTGCAATGCCACTTGCCGCCAGCCAGCCCACCAGCACGCGCGGCAGCCACAAATGCCGAAGATCAAGCAAAGCCAGCAGCAGCAGTTGCCACCCCATCAGCATCGCGGCGAGCGCCAATCCCTCGTCCGCCAGCAGCATCGCGCCTATGGCGATCGCTGCACCGCCAAGCTCGCAGGCCAGCTGCCAGCCCCCTATCGAACCGCCACAGGTCCGGCACTTGCCACGCTGGGCCAGCCACGAAAGAATCGGAATCAGCTCCGAAATGGTCAGAGCACGCCCGCAACCGTCGCAAGCCGACCGCCCAGTCACAACCGAACGCTTCTCCGGAAGCCGCACCAGCGCTGCTCCCAGAAAGCTGCCGACAATCGCGCCAAGCACCGCTGCGCCCGCAATCCGCACCCAGAACGGCAGCGACGCTGCAAGGATAACTGTCACAGCCTCTCCTACGACCCATTTGCTTTCGCTGCAGTGCAGCACTAAGTAGCGACCTACAAAACGTCTTCACAAGCGCGCAGCAAGCACTCAACGTAGAGAGGCAGTCAAGTCATGGCACAGTTCTCATCAGCCGATCCGGTTGTAATCCTCTCCTATGCCCGCACCCCGATGGGCGCGATGCAGGGCGCGCTGGCCGATGTAGCCGCGACCGATCTTGGTGCCACAGCGGTCAAAGCTGCGGTAGAGCGTGCGGGCGTTTCGCCGGAAAGCATTGAACGCATCTACATGGGCTGCGTGCTTCCCGCCGGTCTTGGGCAGGCCCCTGCCCGTCAGGCAGCGATCAAGGCTGGCCTGCCGAAGTCGGTTCAGGCCACCACGGTCAACAAGGTCTGCGGTTCGGGCATGCAGACGATCATCATGGGCGCAGAAGCCCTTGCATCCGGCAGCATCGACGTGGTCGTCGCAGGCGGCATGGAATCGATGACCAACGCGCCATATCTGCTCAAGAAGCACCGTTCGGGCGCGCGCATCGGCCATGACACGGCCTATGACCACATGTTCCTCGATGGCCTCGAAGACGCCTATGAGGCTGGCCGCGCGATGGGCACTTTCGCGCAGGACACGGCCAACGCCTATCAGCTGACGCGCGAACAGCAGGACACCTACACCGTCGAATCGCTCCGCCGCGCGCAGGCCGCGGTTGCCGATGGCACCTTCAAGGATGAAATCGCCCCGGTCACGGTCAAGAGCCGCGCCGGAGACGTCGTGGTCGATACCGATGAAGCCCCCGGCAAGGGCCGCCCCGACAAGATCCCGTCGCTGAAGCCCGCCTTTGCCAAGGACGGCACGATCACTGCTGCCACTTCCTCGTCAATCTCCGATGGTGCTGCGGCAGTCGTGCTGACACGCGCCAGCGTTGCTGCAGCCTCAGGCCTCGCGCCGGTTGCCCGGATCGTCGCGCTCGCCGCCCACGCGCAAGAACCGAAGGACTTCACCACCGCCCCGGTCGGCGCGATCAACAAGGTGCTCGAAAAGGCTGGCTGGTCCATCGCCGACGTTGATCTGTTCGAAGTCAACGAAGCTTTCGCCTGCGTTGCCATGTTCGCGATGCACGATCTCGGCATCCCGCACGAAAAGATCAACGTGAATGGCGGCGCAACCGCACTTGGTCACCCCATCGGCGCATCGGGCACCCGCATCGTCACCACCCTGCTCGCCGCGCTCAAAAAGCACGGCAAGACCAAGGGTGTCGCCAGCCTGTGCATCGGCGGCGGTGAAGCCACGGCGCTGGCCATCGAATTGGTCTGATCGGCTCAGGCCGGTGAAACGGAACAATCCCCCGCCCGCAAGGTCGGGGGATTTTTCGTAGGCGTCAGGATTTTTCGTAGGCGTCAGGGCTGCTCGCCACCCCACACGCTGGCCGCACGGACATAACCCTTGCGCCCGCTCACTTCGAACACGCACCAGCTCGCCTCGCACTCGCCGATGTGGCCGATCACGCCCGGGGCCACGCGCCACAGAATGCGCCCGCTGCCGTCCTTGTTTTCGCGTAAGGCCGTGATGCTACGCTTGACGATACCCGTCCGCGCCCGGGTCAGGAACTGTGAGAGTATCCACCCACGCGCGCCTTCCGGGTCTTCAACCAGACGCCAGCTGCCCATCACGCGCAACACCTTCAGCGGCACACCCTTGCGCACATAGGTCCAGTTGATCCGGTACTCGCGCCCCGGCCCCACGCGCATGTTGGCGGTGTCCTTGGCGGTCGAGACCCAATAGGGCACGCCATCGTCCGCGCCCTGCGCGCCTGCCGGAACAGCTGCGAGCATCAGCCCCAGGGTGAATGCAATCCGCTTGATCATCCCCAAGCCGTCGCAAAAATGCAGCCTCAGGGCAACACCCGGCCCCGCACTGTCCACCATCGCAGCAAAGCCCCCCGCTTGACCGCCCGCCCCTGCCCGGCCT
>Ga0209066_10000260_pt1 | contig 79778 bp, 71 predicted proteins | sample All_14_2_FD_187198 | JGI IMG/M metagenome (GOLD analysis project Ga0209066, IMG submission 187198) | Freshwater microbial communities in response to fracking from Pennsylvania, USA - Allegheny Zone_MetaG_DW_15 (SPAdes) (version 2) ...
ACTGTCCGCGCCTAAAATAGTTGACCTTTTTTAGGGGTAAAAAACACCTAAAAAATGGCAAAATTCAATCAATTAGACCAGGCAAAAAGAAAAGAACGACAATTACGTATCTTTAGTGAGGAGTTTAAACGTCGTAAAGTTGAAGAAATAGAGAAGAATCTTGTTACCGTTGCGGAGCTTAGCAGGGAGTATGAAGTTACCCGACATTGCATTTACAAGTGGATCTATAAGTATTCAAAAATGCGCAAAAAAGAGGTTAAACAAGTCATCGAGACTAAAAGTGATACCCGGAAAGCCATTCATCTGCAAGAAGAACTCGCAAAGTTAGAGCGGGCTCTGGGAAAGAAGCAACTGGAGATAGACTTCTTAACAACAGTGCTGGAGCAGATTGGGAAAGACTTCAAAATAGATATTAAAAAAAAATTCTTCCCAAAGTCCTCAGATTAATCTGGAGAACCAGAGAACTTCAAGGTAATAAAGTGAAAATGAAGGACATATATCCATTAGCCGGGATAACAAAACAAGGCTTCCATAAGTCCCTTAATCGTGAGATCCGTATCATAGAGGAGCAGGAACAGTTATTGCCTGAAGTCAAAAAGTTGAGAGAAAAGCATGATAAATTAGCTTGCAGGACGATGTATAATATACTCAAGCCCACAACGATGGGCCGGGATAAGTTTGAACAATACTGCTTCTCTCATGGCTACAGGGTAGTGTATGCCAAATCCTGGTATGTTAAAACTACAGATAGCACTGGTGTAATCCGCTTTGAGAATCTAATATTATTAATGGATCAGTTAACAGGTGTAAACCAACTATGGGTAAGTGATATAACTTACTATCATCTTGGCAGTAAAGTCTATTATATAACCCTTATAATGGATATTTACAACCGGGAAATAGTTGGCCATTCACTCTCTGATAGCCTATCAACCGTAAGTACATCCTTAGCTGCAATCAAGATGGCAGTTAAGTATAGGAAATTGCCCAAGGGAGATTCTTCTATAGTCTTTCATACGGATGGTGGCGGCCAGTACTATTCAAGTGTATTCTTAAAGTATACAAGTGAGTATGGTTTTAAGAATAGTATGTGTTACACTCCTTATGAAAATCCTCATGCTGAACGTTTAAATGGCACTATAAAGAATGATTACTTATACCCTAAAGACCCGAAAAATTATTCAGATCTTCAAAAGTTATTAACTAAATCAGTTAATTTGTATAACCGAGAAAGACCTCATGATTCCCTAGGAAAGATTAGTCCATCTGAGTTCTTGAAAATGGTTAATGATGGGTTATTAACAAAGATCTGGGTTATTAACAAAAAGAAAAAAGTAACCAAAAAAGAAAAAGTCAACATCATCATCAATTAACCTAAAAAAAGTCAACCTATTTCAGGCATGCTCAAACTGACTGCTGACTACTGATTGCTGACTGCTGACTGCTGACTGCTGACTGCTAAAATCTGCGGTTCAGACATTTATTGCCCCATCAGCCAGAGATAATACTCATAAGCAGTATAAGATTCCTGGAAATCGTAATATCCGGCGTGTCTGTATGTTATCAGCAAGCCGTCAATGAATTGATAATACACCTTATTTCCTAAGATAAAGGTGCTGTCAGTGACATCCGCCTTGTAACTACTTGACTCCCAGTTATCATTATTATCGGGCATTTCACGACTAGAACTATTAATATGATAGAAGTTTACAAAATCACCTGAAAATTTTATCTTATGATGGTGGTAACTTATTGAATCATTCAAATAATAGGATGAATCAAGTTGATAAAACAATCCATCCTTAAGTTGACCGTTAGTACCTGCCAGTTGCTGCCAGGCTTCAGCATTAGTTAAGGTTACCTCATTAAACCCAATAGTGTACAAACGGTACATGCTTTTACCTGAATATTCTTCAACACCGTTAGTATCGCTCTTCATATTAGTAAACCTGATAAAAGGTTTGTGCACAGAATAGTCGGCAGTGACAACACGACTGATCTTATAGATCACGGTGCAATCAGGAAGCGCGACCCATTTTTCATTAAAGACCGATTCATACCTATTATTGCCAAACTCAAGCCACTCAGTTGATTTAACAACTACATCTGAATTATGTCCTTCATCCCATGTTAACCACTTTCCCTCCAGGATAAGAACATTAGGTGCTTCCTTTTCTTCTTTCTTACAACCAGTCATGAAGAGGAAAATGATTGAGAGCAGCAGTAAATTTTTCATAAATATGAGTTTGTTTACACAAATATAAGTTTTTTGGTTATTAGTTGTTGGTTTATGGTTAAATTCATAATAATGCGTATATTCAATCATGGTAATCATTTAATCAGGTAAATCAGCGGTTCAGACTTTTTTTACTGAATGCTGAATGCTGAATGCTGACTGCTAAACTGCTGACTGCTGACTGCTAATAATAAGCGGTTCAGACATTTGCGTAAAACTTCCTCCCTCAAACGTTTGTTAGTCTTCTAAACGAATAACTATGAAAAACTCAAGAAAACTAGCGTTGGCTTTACCACTTGCTGCAGTCGGAGTAGCTGCGGCCATCTATTACAGGAAACCCTTGTTAAGTGCAGCAGGCACTCTGATAGAAAAATCAGGAGGCCTTGCTCATTCAATTGGACCGGCAGTCTCATCTATAGGATCTAAGATCGGCGGAGCCGCCGCCGGTGGAGGCATTCTTTCATCCATGCTGAGCAGAGGCCCCGGCGTAATGATAGCAGGCGGACTGCTAACCTACGCGCTTAAGAGGTGGGGGAAGAATTCGTACAAAGCTTGATTATCGTTTGATAGCCAACTTGGGTGAGGTGAAAGAACTGCACACATGACAAAAAGCAACTTATTAGAGCTGAACAACATAGGCATTGTAGTGGAATCGCTTGATAATGCCATTACCTTTTTTACGGAGATCGGACTGACTCTCGAAGGCCGGATGATGGTTGAAGGTGAATGGGCAGGACTTGTTACAGGGCTTGGCAACCAGTCGGTGGAAATTGCAATGATGGTTACACCCGACGGCCACAGCCGGCTGGAACTTTCACAATTTCATAATCCACAGGTTATTTCTGACCACAGGAGAGCACCAGTAAACTCCCTTGGTTATCTCCGTATCATGTTCAGGGTTGACAATCTTGACGAATTACTGTCGCGCCTCTCAAAACATGGTGCTGAAGTAGTGGGGGAAGTAGTGAATTATGAAAACATCTATCGCCTCTGCTACATCCGTGGCGTCGAAGGACTGCTGATAGGATTGGCAGAAAAAGTATAGAGATAAGCACTCAGTCGGTAAAGAAGGCAAAAGGCAAAAGGCAAAAGAAAAAAGTAGAGAGTAGTAAGTACGTCCTGGCCCCCTCTCCTTGAGGAGAGGGCTGGGGTGAGGTGAAAGAACTGATTGCTGATTGCTAAAAAACTACTTAACTTTGTTATCAAACTCCTCCACCCATGCAAACCATTTGTCAAAGTTGCGGAATGCCTTTAGATAAAGACCCGCAAAAAGGCGGCACCAACGCCGATAAGAGTAAAAGTGATAAATACTGCAGTTACTGTTACCAGGACGGCAGGTTCCTTGATGAAGGAATAACCCTGCAGGAGAAAATGGACAAAAACATCCGGATGGCTGTGCAGATGGGCATGCCTGCGGACGAAGCAAAGAAAATGGCGGAGGGGGTGTTGCCGCGGCTTGAGAGGTGGCAATAGTGTAAACAGTCAGAACCGCAGATTAACCAGATTTTTTTGATTACCATGATCAAATTCCTCAATAATCATGGCAATCCGGTTAATCAGCTTAATCTGCGGTTCTGACACTTTGAATCAGGTTAATCAGCGGCCACACGTTTTATATTTGGAATTAACCAGTCGCCTGAATTCTAAACTTTTGCCTCCGAAATTTAACAGCAGTCCTACTTCTAGATTATAGGCTTCGAGGTAATTAAGAGCCTGAGCCAGATGAACATCAAGCAGTTCAGTCACTGCTTTCAATTCAACAGCGATTACATTTTCAACCAGAAAATCAACTCTGCGGGTCCCAACCGGCATGCTCTTATAAAAAATCTCCATACTATATTCCCTCTCAAAGGACAAATCCCGCGAAGCCATCTCCCACCCAAGGGCTCTTTGATAAATCACTTCCTGAAACCCATTTCCGAGCACTTTATGCACTTCCATTGCACTCCCTATAATTTTTGAAGTTAACTCAGAATATCTATACTCCCTTACCATGGATCGCTGATTTACCTGATTTATCTGATTGACCTGATTTTGTTATTCCCAATGGTTAATTTTAAGCAGCTAATTTATATCGATTTTATCTTTAATCAAACATAATCAGTAAATCTGATTAGTCATTTATCAGGTTAATCAACGGTTCTGACACTTAATCATGTTAATCATTTAATCAGGTAAATCTGCGGTTCAGACCATTTTTCTTCGTACCTTTCGGGTATCAAACCGGCAATATTCGGGGATTAACCGGGGGCAAGAGCCCGGTTGATCCCCGGGTATCCCCCGGGTGTTCCCCGGTTGTTCCCCGGTTGATCCGAATCTATTCATACTCAAACAACTACAAACATGGCAATTCATTACCCCGATGGAAGCATGTCGGGAAGATTAGGAAACATCGTTTTTTACAAAGTCAATGGTAAGACCAGGTCGCGGTTGATTGCGGCCAATTTCAGGGAGTCGAACAAGGTATCACAGCTATACAACAAACTAAGTATGGGTGTGGTGAGCCGTTTTGTTGCTAAAAATTCAGCTGTCATCAACATCGGGTACCAGGGTCCGGCGAAGGGCTACCCGGTGCAGGAAGCTATTTCAACCATTTGGAAAAGTGCTATTGTACTGCCGGATATCCCAATGGATGTAAAAATCTCGAAAAAACCTGCAGAATATCCCAGCCCCACACTTGATTATTCTAAAGTTGTCGTTTCACGAGGACTAATCAGCATGCCTGAATTAACGGCGGTATCCCGCTCAGGCGACACGTTAACGATGGAGTGGCCCACCACCGTGCCCACGCCTGAATGCAGTCACCAGGATCAACTGACCGGCCTGATTTATTCGGAGGAAGGCAAGTCATTTCCCTGCTACAACATCGCAAGCCGAAAGAGCGGCACAGGTAATGTAATTATTCCTCACTTTCTAAAAGGAGAGTTACACGCATGGTTTTTCTGGCACAACCCCTATAAGAATCACGATCAAAGTATGGAGAATGTTTCAGGATCGGTTTATGTGAAATTGTAACGCAAACTGTCTGAACCGCAGATTTATCAGATTTACCAGATTACCATAATCACGGTAATCATAAAAATCAGCTTAATCTGCGGTTCAGACACTTTTAATCACGGTAATCATAAAAATCAGCTTAATCTGCGGTTCAGACACTTTTAATCATGGTAATCACAAAAATCAGCTTAATCAGCGGTTCAGACACTTTTAATCACGGCAATCATAAAAATCAGGTAAATCTGCGGTCAGACTTTAGGGTAAAACTCAATTTTGTTGTCATATAATAAACTGTTCTTATATGAAAGTATGTCTGTGGGTTATATTCTTCTTATGTGCCTGTGTTTTAACTACAAGCGCGCAACTTACTGCAAATGCCGGTCCTGATAAGGTATATTGCGTAAATGCAGATAATGATGAAGATCCTGTACTAGGTGCTGATACTGTGGTTTATGGTGGTACACCACCGTATACTTATAAGTGGGAAGCCCACGACATAGAAGTAATCGGGCCCTATTCATGGCATTTCTTTGCATCAGATTTCCTTGACGATACTACTGCGGCTAACCCCACAATGATTTACTCTGGTTCAAATGATGAAACTGTGTTTAGACTGACAGTTACGGATGCTGACAACCAGGTAAGTGTTGATACAGTGGTTGTGAGGAAGTCATTTTATACATTTACGTTGGATAGCTGGGAATTTACAATTAACCAGGGTGAATCAATTTACCTTCAATGGGGTACAGGGGCTTACAGTGACCGACCACCTTTTGACTATTACTGGCATCCGACACATGGATTGGATGACTCTACCAGTGAAATGTTCTGGGCACATCCTGATTATTCCATACGCTATTACTGTAAGATGACCGATGCTCTGGGTTGTTATGTTGACGTCGGCCGGTACATGATTTATGTTATTCCGGTGGGCACCAATGATTTAGAATTGAATTCGGTGTCGGTGTTTCCTAATCCATCCACTGGTCAACTGAACTTTAACCTCGGTGAAGAACTGAACCAAATTTATAAATTGAATATCTACGACCTTAACGGGAAGATAATTTTACATTATTCTGTGAAATCATCCGCATTCACAATAGATGTATCGATGATTCCAACAGGAAAATACATGTACCAGATAACGGGGGACGGGAATAAGATATATTCAGGGATTTTTGTAAAGGAATAGCCACAATAAAGCGAACTTATGAGATTACCTAAAATCCTCTTTTTGATAGTTTGGATTGTATTTACTCAAAATTCAATTGCACAATGGGTACACGTTGAAGGACCATACGGCGGTGGGATTTCAGGCGTAGTTAGAGATAGTAATGGAGTTATGTTTGCGCCTTCGAACTTTGAACTCTTGAAAACCAGCAACATATCAGAAGGTTGGGATACGGTCAGGACCTCGCCTGACAGGCATAATGTCATTTTACTGACACAGGACAATGTACTTCTGGTAGCCACAGACTCAGGTGTAGTCCGTTCCTTTGATGGTGGGGTTACATGGGAGGATGCATCAACCGGACTTCAGGGAAAAATAACAAGCATGAAACAACTTCCCGGCGGGCGCATTGTAAGCATAACTAAGGTAAGTAATACTGAATTTTATATTTGCACTTCGGATAACAACGGAACTATTTGGAATGCAGTGCCTCATGACGGTGATTTTATCTATAGCAACCTTGAACAAGATCCTGTAACCGGTTATGTATATTTTGTTTCAACTTTTAATTATGATGATATACTTTTCCGGTCGGCAGACGGCATTGACTGGCAGATGACGAATCTGGCCTATTTTTTTAATTATTATGAGGATTTTATGATTGACGCCCAGGGCCGGTTGTATCTTTTATACGGTGATAGCGGCTATCCTCCCTTCTTCTATCTTGAGCGCTCATCAGATCATGGCCAAACATGGACAACACTGCTTTTTTTAGGTGAAGATTGCCCTACCCAAGTTGCTCAAATTGATAACGGAGATTTGATAATCACAATGAATTCACCAGCATTCAGGAGGTCAGTTGATGATGGAACTACCTGGCAGAGTGCCGGCACAGGAGTGCCCAATATGGCATTAAAGTCATTTTACGAAGTTCCGGGAGATACCGTTATTGGCCAGTCGAACAACGGCGTCTATTATTCTCCTGATAATGGTTACACATGGTTGTGGGGTTCGGATGGCATAAAACCGGACTACATAGGATGTATGGCTGTATCTGATTCAGGCGTTATAATAACCTCTACTGATGCATCCATATTATGGAAATCGCCTGATGATGGTATAACATGGCAGAATATTACCAATGAAGTTCCCTCTTTTAAAGGTTGCTCGGATATCATTTTTTCAGGTGGCCATTTCTGGCTGTTCTATTCTGGCAGCCAATATAAATTCGCCCGTTCTGATGGTAGCGGTCAATGGGATGAGATTGAACTTATTCCTTCATTCCCTGGCGGTTTTAGTGCCAGGGCGAACGGCGAAACATATTTGGGCAATGCAGGACTCTTTAAATCATTGGATTATGGGGAAACCTGGACTGAATTAACCGGGTACGTGCTGCCTGATTTAGGCGTATTAGGAGTAAAGTGTCTTAACAGCGGCACTGTTATTTGCCTGTTGAACGGATCGGATTACAATAATGACATTTACCGTTCAACAGATAATGGTAACAGCTGGTCATTTGTTCAACATCTGGACTTTGGCCATCCTCCCATGTATTACCCTACTTTTCATTGCGATGGTCAAGGGAATATTTATGTCGGAGTTTCAGAAGTAAGTTCTAATCCAGAGGTTTACTATCATTCAAATAACGACGGATTAACTTGGGATCAATTCATTCTGCCTGATACCTTTCAGGTTCAGTACCTGTTCACAGATGCAGCCAACGGACTTTATGTGAAAAATGGCCAGGTATTGGAAAAGAGCACCAATAATGGATTTTCATGGGAACCTGATATGCAAGGATTGCCTTCTTCAGATCGGTGGTACTGGTTAATTGAAACAGAGTACAGCAATATGTACCTTACCATGAATAACTCAGGAATTTACAAGAAAGGAGTGCCGGTTTCAGCAGCCTCGCTACCTCCACCTTCTGAGGTCTTTAGCATTTACCCGAATCCTGCAGCTAACACATTTGTCATTGACTATCCCGGTTTAAGTCAGGCTAAGTCAGTTCGACTAAGGTTATATGATATTTCAGGCAAATGTCTGAAGGAATATACAATAGCCTCCGAAAAGACAACTTTAGATTTGTCGGGCCTAGACTCCGGTATTTACATTCTGAAAGGAGACGGAGAAATTAAAAAGATTGTTAAGATATTATAGCATTGCCATAAAGTATACTTAGATGAAAACAACCAAATTTTTGTTCGCCTTACTGGGAATGGCACTGGTTTGTTGCTTTTCCTGCGTAAAGGAGGATAAGGACGAAATTGCGCCGAAAGCAAAGGTGATACTCAGTGATATATGCGTGTATCCGGATCACCACTATTATATAGAGTTTAATGTGATAGCTGAGGGAGTTCAACCGCTTACTATAAAATGGAACAACCCTGATTCACTTTCCGGGTTTGGTCCGATACACATGAGGTTTACTTCCGACCTCAGACTTGATTTCACTGTCACGGATGCTAAGGGAAAAACTGTATCGGTTGTTGACGAAATATATACATGGGCCATTGATTCAGTGAGATACGACTACAGGAACCGCTATGCCGGGAAGTACCGATGTGAGGTTAATTCATACTTTAACGGCCAGACGAATACTTATACTGATACACTTACTGTTTTACCGGCTGATTCATTCACAACAATAACCATCCAAACGGCCTTTGATGTCCTGCACAACAACCCGGGCAATGTAATGACCTACCTCAATTCAAACGGCTATTACACATACCCTGACGGCGAGTTCACCGGCTATCATTCAGGAGCTCAGTTCATCAACGACAGCATCTACTACACCCAAAGCGGGCCGCTGGGCAATTATTATACGAATAGCTATAAGGGGGTGAAAATAAGCAGTCAGCAGTCAGCAGTCAGTAAAAGCAGTCAGCATTCAGCACTCAGCATTCAGTAAAAAGTCTGAACCGCTGATTTACCAGATTAACCAGATTACCATGATTAGCTTGATTACCATAATCATGGTAATCACAAAAATCAGCTTAATCAGCGGTTCAGACCCTTATATTGACTGCTCTTATGCAACGAATAATTACCGTATTCGTTGCAAATAATGCGACGAAATATTGCTTGTGCAACGATTATATCGTATATTCGTTGCATAATTTGCGTCGGATGAAAGCATTTATACATCAGTTGGATGATTGGCCACGGTTTAGTTGGAGGATTGAAGAGTTAATAAATCCTTTAAGTAAGGTAAGGAATTTGCAGGGGCGGGTTTTAGGGCGAATGGAAAGTATAGGTTTTGATTTGAGAAATGAAGCTTCTCTTGAAACCTTAACCCTCGAAGTTTTGAAATCGACTGAGATAGAAGGTGAAAAACTGAATGCTGACCAGGTTCGTTCGTCAATAGCAAGGAGGTTGGGAATTGACATAGCCGGCTCTGTGGAATCGGATAGAAATGTTGATGGCATTGTTGAGGTGATGCTTGATGCCACCCAGAATTGTTATGCAGAGTTAACCGCTGAACGGCTTTTCGACTGGCATGCTGCCCTGTTTCCTACAGGAAGAAGTGGAATGTATAAAATAACCACAGGTAACTGGAGAACGGATTCAACCGGCCCGATGCAGGTAGTATCAGGACCTATGGGAAAAGAAAAAGTACATTACCAGGCTCCTGATTCATCGCTGCTGGCATCGGAAATGGATAGGTTTATTAAATGGTTTAACACGAATAAGGAGCACGACCTGGTTTTAAAAGCAGCAATTGCTCATCTGTGGTTTGTAACTATTCACCCGTTTGAGGATGGGAACGGAAGGATAACCAGGGCGCTCTCCGAAATGCTGTTGGCACAATCGGATAAAAGTCAGCAAAGATTTTACAGCATGTCCGCCCAGATAAGGATTGAAAGAAAGCAGTACTATGAAATCCTTGAGAAAACACAGAAAGGAAACCTCGATATCACCGACTGGATAAAATGGTTCTTAAACTGTCTGATCGATGCACTCGAATCAACAGATTCCATATTAAACCGAGTTCTTTTTAAAGCAGATTTCTGGAGCCGGTACGCTAAAACCTATTTGAATGAGAGACAAAAGCTGCTGCTGAATAAACTACTTGACGGTTTCGAAGGTAAGCTTACCTCTTCAAAATGGGCTAAAATAGCTAAGTGTTCAAAGGATACCGCAATCCGCGACATCAATGACCTGATAAACAAAAACATCCTGAAAAAGGAAGATGCCGGCGGAAGGAGTACAAGTTACCAGCTGAATGCATAGGGCATAGGGCGTAGGGCATAGTTGACCTCCACTGCGCCCTACGCCCTATGCTCTACGCTAAAAAATACTATACGCCAGTCTTGCTGAAACCCCCGAATGAAGACGGTGCACTTTTGGATCAAAAACATTTTCCGGTGTACTGTAGACATAAGTAAGTGATGCATCAGCATTGAATCTCAATCTTTGGGAGATGTAGTAATCGACATCCAGCGATATGCCGGAGTTGAAATACAGACTTCCCTCCCTCATAACATGGCCGTCTTCCTCAGTCTCATCAAAGAATTTCAAATAGCTGGCGTTGACTGTGGCTGTCATTCTTGTGCGGGTATTGGGGTAATACTGAAGTGAATGGTTCAGGTAAATGTCAATTTCAGGCCTGGTGCTGGTGTACTCTGAACGGACTATTGTATCCGATATTTCAAAGATATTCTGCATTAAACCGCCCATGGCTCTTAATGAGGTGTTTGTTTGCCAGTAAAGGTTAATGGGTTTGTGGTGTTCGAATACAATTCCGCCTTCTGCGCCATACGACCCCCTAATGTATTTCTGCCTGATATCCTGCAAGTTATACAATTTGTTTTCGCGGTAATAGCTCAATTCCGGGTTAACCGCAAGGGCTATTGACGTTCCGCTTTCGCGGACAAAGTGCGTTACGAAATTCCAGTTATCCACCAGTGTGGCAAAGTAGCGGGCATCACTTTGTGTTTTGAAGTTATTGACAAGCAGGAATGAGTCGAGCTTTTCAATGTCTTCAATATTTCTGATCCTTGAATCGAAGTACCGCCTGTTTTTTAACTGTGATACAAAAGTTGCCAGTTCCATCACTTCCTGTTCGGTTTTTCCTGCCACAGCGCGTCCGCTTTTAAGCAGGTCCTCATAAATATAGATGGCTTCATAATAATCCTGCACCTGTTCAATCCTGCCAATACCAAACTCCAGGGGTATTCTCAACGACACAGTATGTTCATTGGTGGTGGCATCCCGAACTATATTAGTGGTATCATCGTATTTATCCCTGATATGACCGTAATGATACCTGGCATAAGCACCGGTTGCTATAAACAGCTTATTTGGAAAATACCATTTATTATAGATCTGGTAGCTGAGATTTGAATAGTAGTCCGACACTTCCTCAGTTCGTAATAAATTCTCCTCATAGGATGACCTGCCGGTGAGGTTTATATTGGCGTTTTGATACCGCTGAACTTTGCGGGTGTTGAGGAAGGAATTATAATTGGCGCCAGCATCACCCGAAAAATAACGGTCGAGTACCTTCCGGTCGTCAAATTTGTTTGATTGATTCCTGCCGGATAATTCAAACACGGTCACAAGACTTTGGTACCTGATATCAGGAAGCTTATACGCCGAAAGGTCGTAATTACCTGACACCTGCGCACTTGTAGTATGCGGGAGGATAAACATAAGCACGATAATTGCCGGTAGGACGACAGACGAAATGATGAAGTTTTTTTTCATAGGAAGTAGATTAGGTTGACAAAGATATGATTAGTAAACGATGGGGTTATATATATATTATGGATGATTTAAAAAAAAGCAGTCAGCAGTCAGCAGTCAGCAGTCAGTAAAAAGTCACCTCACCCCGACCCTCTCCTCAATGAGAGGGAGAAAATACGATTCAAAACTTCATTCTCTTTGAGCACCTTACGCCCTAAGCTATCTGCTTAACACCAACTACGTCCTGGCCCCCTCTCCTTGAGGAGAGGGCCGGGGTGAGGTGATATGTCGTATCTTTACACAACTTTCAAATCACATCAAATGGAACGCGTAGTTACATCCGGCTTAAAGCTTGGTATAATCGCAGGGGGGCAGCTGGGTAAAATGCTGATACAGGAGGCCAGCAAGTGGGATATCTTTACGTATGTACTCGATAAGGATGAAAAATGTCCGGCCGGCCATGTGGCTTCGCACTTTGTGAAGGGCAGCAACCTCGATTACAACAGCGTATATGAGTTCGGTAAAATGGTGGATGTGCTGACCTTTGAGATTGAAAATATCAACATTGATGCGTTGAAGGCGCTTAAAGCAGAAGGCCATCGCGTTGCGCCCGACCCTGAGATACTGGAACTGATCCAGGATAAGGGCCTGCAGAAGGAATTTTACAGGAACAATGATATCCCCACCTCCCCTTTTGTGCTGTTTGATTCGGAAAAAGACATTTTAAGTGCCCTTGACAGGGGAACGCTGACTTATCCGTTTGTGCAGAAGCTCAGAAAGGGAGGATACGACGGACGTGGAGTTGCTGTGATCAGCAGTAAGGACGACCTGGATAAAATGCTTCCGGGGGCTTCGGTGATAGAGGAAAAGGTGGATGTTGTGAAGGAAATTTCGGTGGTAGCAGCGCGGAATAAAAAAGGACAGGTGAAATGCTACCCGGTGGCCGAGATGCTGTTTGATGCCCGTGCCAACCTTGTTGATAAGCTCATATGCCCTTCATCGGTCACCGCTGAACAGTCGGAAAAAGCAACCGGCATTGCTGCGGAAATCATAGAGCTGCTGAATATGGAAGGCTTGCTGGCGGTGGAGTTCTTCATCGACAGCGAAGGCAGGGTTATAGTGAATGAAGTGGCACCGCGACCGCACAACAGCGGCCATCACACCATTGAAAGCATCATCACATCGCAATTTGAGCAGCACCTGCGTGCCATACTTAACCTTCCCCTCGGAAGCACAAGGATCAAGCTGCCTTCGGTAATGCTCAACATCCTTGGCGAAGAAGGCCATGAAGGTCCGGTGGTCTACGAAGGATTAACTGAAAGCATGGCCATTGAGGGTGTCAAAATTCACCTTTACGGGAAGAAAATCACCAAGCCATACCGCAAAATGGGACATGTAACCATCATGTCGTCGACCCTGGCATGTGCTCTTGCCAAGGCAGAAAAAGTGAAACAGCTAATTAAAGTAAAAGCATGGAAAGAAAACTGATAAGCATTGTAATGGGCTCTGATTCGGATATGCCGGTAATGTCGCAGGCTGCCGGAATGCTTGATACATTCGGCATAGGTCATGAAATCGACATAGTATCGGCCCACCGCACCCCCGAGAAGCTGTTTGAGTTTGCCTCGAATGCCCATAAGCGGGGTATAGTTGCTATAATTGCAGGAGCCGGTGGTGCGGCTCACCTTCCGGGGATGGTTGCAGCCATATCACCATTGCCCGTAATCGGTGTTCCCATCAAATCCACCAACTCCATTGACGGCTGGGATTCAGTACTTTCCATCCTCCAGATGCCCGGTGGAGTCCCCGTAGCCACCGTAGCCCTCAACGGCGCCAAAAATGCCGGAATCCTGGCCGCACAGATAGTAGCTGCAGGTGATGCAGACATCTTGCAAAAGATAATCAGCTATAAAGAGAAGATGAAAGTGGAAGTTGAGGAGAAGTCTAAGAAGGTAAGGGCAAAAACCTAAAAGCTAAAAGCTAAAAGCTAAAAGCCAAAAGCTAAAAGCCAACAGCCAACCGCCAAAGCACCAGGGCTGTAGCATAGCGCGTAGGGCGTAGGGCTTAGTGGTTTTAGGGACTCTAAGGACTCTAAGGACTCCAGGGACATAAAATGCATAAAAAGTCCCTAAAGTCCCTGAAGTCCTTAGAGTCCTTTTAATCTCCTCCCTCCACTGACTGCTGACTGCTGACTGCTGACTGCTAATAAATATTAACAACTTAAACATCCATTTAATTTTTCTTAATAAATTGCATGGTTGAATTAGCTATTGGCTATTGGCTATTGGCTATCAGCTATCAGCTATCAGCTATCAGCTATCAGCCATCAGTTATCAGCTATCAGCTATCAGTAGCAAATTACAAAAGAAATCGTCCTGTCTCCCTCTCCTTGAGGAGAGGGCCGGGGTGAAGTGAATGAGGAACTAGCAACCAACAACCAAATGAAACACTTAATACAAACGCTGATATTAATAATCCCACTGATTCTTCCGTTAACTGCCGTATGTCAGGAAAATAACACCGGTGGTAAAATCATCACTGTTGAAAATACCTTTGGTAATTATTGTGATGGTTACATTGTTACCCTGAAAAATGATACCATCTATGGAACAATAAAAGACCAGTTTCACAATAATAGTCAGCTGGCTTCGGACAAGGTTGTGCTAAAGGACAACAGAGGTAAGAAGACCACGTATTATCCTACCGAAATCAAAGGGTATTGTAAAAGTGATACGGAATACTATTTTACTGTTCAGGACGGAAAGAAGAAAAGCTTTGCCAAGCTTATCGTGGATGGTGAATTAAAACTGCTGAAGATTCACAAAATATATGCCCAGCCATACCCTATGGGAGGAGGTGCTGTCGGTTCTGTATCAGTTCCCTATACAGCATACTTCCTTAATAATAAATCAACCGGTAAAATCACCAAAGTGATAAAAAAGGATTTTTACCGAGTGATGTCAGTATACTTCAGTGACTGCGAGCCTTTGAGTGAAGTGATCCTCAGTAAGGAACTCGGATATAAAGACATTGAGATTATTGTGGATAGGTATAACAAGTGCAAAGCAGAGAAATACAGCAATAGCCAGCCAACAAATAACAGCCAATAGCCTACAAATAACAGCCAATAGCCAACAGCTAACAGCTTACAACCAACAGCCAACGAATGAAAAACATCCTCCTCTGTTCAATACTGTTTTGCTTTACCCTGGCGGGATTGAGCCAGGTTTATGAACCCCAGATCCTGATACTGGCGCCGGGCGAATTTATTTGCGCAAAGAGTTTCAAGAATGATGTAAAATCATATAATAAGGCAGCAACAGAAAACGCACAAACAGCTGAACAGATAAATCAGTCTTTCGGCACCAGTGAGGCTGAGAATATACGTCAGATGGCATCGTCAGCGATAAACTATGCACAGGAGAAGCAAATGTTTCCAAACCAGGTATCTTTGATTGCTTTCGAGTACCTGTCGTATCGGTTTTATGAGAAGTTTAGCAACCTGCTTATCCTGCTTTCATCTGAAACAAACGGCGGGGATGTTAAGGAACTCAGAAAGATAGCCGATACGGCAGATATGCAGTATGTGCTGAATTTCCGGAAGGTTGAACTGTACAAAAACAAGGGCATTGGCTACGCTAAAATATCGGTGCTGTTATACGATAATGTGTCTGGCAGACTGCTGATAAATTCGGATTATGAAGGTGACTGGACAAACCCCGGATTTGAGTTCTGCTGTGAAGAAAAATCCATCTTTTGCATGATAAATAATGCATTGTCCAAAGCACTTTATGATGTAATCTACCAGGTGGCCTCTGAAAGTCCGACACTTAAACTGGAGCGGGAAGTTGCCCTTCACAGGAATGAAATACTGACTGATTATTGCCACACAAATACTAACGACACTGAATTCTTAAAATCCATTATCCATCCGTCTGACAGCAACATCGTCCTGAAACACCAGTACCAGTTGCTGACTGATCCATCTAAGACAAAGTTTGTGGCATTCTTTATCGAACAGGTTGAATCCAGTGACTTTAAGTCGTTGAAAGATAAAAAAGGAGATAACAGTGTAAATATAATAGTAAGTGATATTGTAGAATTGGATGACCTTGACAACGTGCCGGGCACCTATACATATATTGTAAAGGGTGTGAAATATAATGACAAGTGGTACTATGAGAAATCAAATGCTACATACTTCGAAGCCGCAAACCTTGAGGAAGGGAAAGAGCAGTACTTTTTTAACTTAGCCGGTTGGAACTTTTTCAAAGAAAATTCCACTGAACTTAATCCTGATTTCTGGGAAACTAACCTGTTCGAAAAAGTAGAAAGTTCAGCTATAAAGAATAAAAAGGAGATTGAAGAGATAACCGCACTTATAGCAACTCTTGAAACTGATGCGGAAAAGGCTTATCTGAAGGAATTATTAGAAGATTATAACAAAGATGACCTTAAAAATAAGAAGTACTTCGGGATATATGAGATTGTGGCAGACCAGTTAAGATATGAGGATGCAGAAGAGACAAAACTGTTCACTGCCAATATTGTAAACGAACTTTTGCCACAGTTTTTTGAAAGTTATTGCAAGTGGAATAATCTGAACGGATACATCAAACTGAACGGTAATGAATTTGCACTGATTTTCCCCGGCGACAAATCCTTTTTCCTGACGCCTGTTGTGCTGGATTACGGGCAGGATAAAAAGGAGTTGCGGTACTTCTTAATAATTCCTGAAGGCTGTAAAGATTACACAGTATATGAATGGGTGTATTTTAAGCCCGTCAGTCCTGAGTATTGCCCGGCATACGGCTCAGATGTCGTCGACCAAATAAGCCAACTGACAAAATGGGATTTTTCATTTGATTACTTAGATGACACGGATTTCTGGAATAACTACGTTTTGCTTAAGGCAGACGGTGGATTTAAGTTTTTGAGGAAGGTTATTTGAAGTAGTGAGTATTGAGTAGTGAGTAGTGAGAGAGAAGAATTATAGCATAGGGCATAGAGCGTAGAGCAAAGGGCATAGAGCGTAGAGCATAGGGCATAGAGCGTAGAGCATAGGGCATAGAGCTTAGAGCATAGTAAAAGCAAAAGGCAATAGGCAAAAGGCAAAAGGCAAAGAAAAAAGACACCAAAACTCCTTACGCACAACGCTGAACGCTGAACCCCTCGATAAAAACTCGGGGGAGTCCGCTGAACGCTGAACGCATAAAGACTAACAACTAATGAGCTACAACTTAATGGTTTTCCGGAAAGAATCAGCACCGCGAACGTATGCTGAGTTTCTGGACTGGTACAATAAGCAAACTGAGTGGAGCGAAGGGCATACTTATGATGATCCGGCAGTTACTTCTCCTGAATTGAGGAACTGGTATATGGAGATGATCAGGACATTCCCGGCAATGAACGGCCCGCTTGCAAGTGACGACCCCGACGATGATCATGTGACTGACTACTCCATTGGCAAAGATGTAATTTATGCAGCTTTTGCCTGGCCTCTCGCTGATGAGGCATACAAGGTGGCATCGCAACTTGCAATTAAACATTCGGTTGGCTTCTTTAATGCCAGTGGTGATGAAGGGGAACTTATTCCCAGCACATACCGCATTGCTAAAGGATGGGAGATCTTTATCTGGATTACACTGCCAATTTTAATGATTGTTTTAGGTGTTGGTTTGATTGCACCACTTATGGCTGGTGAATTTGATGCCACACTTGCATTAATTCTGGTGCCGGTTTCTCTGGCCGTAGAGATTCTTTTGTTTCTTGGTTTGCTTGAAACTAAGCGGAGCAAACTGATTGTTGAAGAAGACAGGCTTGTGAATGTACTGGCATTCGAAACAAGAACTCTTACATTTGACAAGATAAAAGGATACAGGATTGGCAAAAATTATCTTCATTTCATCCCTAAGGATGAGAAGAATAAGAAGAAACTGAAGATCACCCTCTACATCGGTGGTTACCAGGAATTGATGAGCTGGGTGGTAAGGCGTTTCCCTGACGTGGACGCTGAAGGCCTTGAAGAAGAACAGGAAATACTGAATAATGAAGAACTGGGCCGGACACTGGAAGAAAGAGAAGAAAAGCTAAAAAAAACTAAAAATAAGACCAGGGTTTTGAATATTGCAGCATGGGTTGTTGCGGTTTCTACGTTCTTTTATCCCCGTTACTACCAGGTTCAGATCCTGTTATGCAGCCTGATACCAATCATTGGCATACTTCTCTACAGGAATTCAAAGGGACTGGTACTTCTGGAGGATAAAAAAAATCCCTATTTCCCTGATATCGGAATTGCATTAATGATTCCTTCCAGCATCCTGGCGCTGAGAGCGATGATTGATTTTACCGTCTTTGACTACTCTAACTTCTGGGCGCCTGCATTGATTATTGCGACAGCCCTCGGCTTGCTTATATTTATAGGTTCACCTCAAAAACTGAGTCTGAAAAAAGGCAACACCTATACAATGATTTTCGTATTCCTTCTAGTCGCCGGTTTTTATCCCTACGGTTTTGTAGTAACCACCAATGCTGCCTTTGATGAATCAGAGCCAACGTATTATAAGGCCGAAATACTTAACAGGAGAGTAAGTTCAGGAAAATCAACCACTTATTATTTCGAACTCAGTCCATGGGGCCCGGAAACTAAGGCTAAAGAAGTATCAGTAAGCAAGGACATATATAATTCAAAAAGCACAGGCGACAGTGCGGTGATTTACTTTAGCAGGGGAGTTTATAAGATACCTTATTATTTGGTAGTGGAGTGATCTTTAAGGGCAAAAGGCAAAAGGCAAAAGAAAGAAGAAAGAAGAAAGAAGAATTAACATCTTACGTCCTGTCTCCCTCTCCTTGAGGAGAGGGCCGGGGTGAGGTGATAAAAACACTGAAACAAATGAAAAACATCTATTTTATCATTTTACTAAGCATGCTGTGTTTGGTCTATTCCTGCTCGCGTGAAAAGCCTGGTTTCAAGGTTGCTGAAAGTTATATTAAATCGGATGACCCGGGAGAACCGGGGTTTCACCGCGATTCTTTGAAGATTATTACCAGGCCGGGGGGTGTGCTGCTCACTGGTGTCAGGGAAATCAGGCTCTCCCCTATATACCTGGTTAATCTGAGCAGAGACAGCAGTTCTTCATCCATGGGGTCGAACAGCTTTCATTACAGGTACGATGAAAACGCAATCGGCTCGGGGAACAACTGGAACAATAACCTGATGCCGGGGCTTGAAGCCGTTTATGGATTCAATATGGTTAACATTTCGCACTACAACATCAGTGAAAACAGGCAGAAAAACCTGTTTAGCAAACCGGTGCTGGTGAGAACTCTCTATTATCCTTCATTCAGCAAAGACACACTTAATTTTCTGCCGGTGCAAAGGAATTACATGATGGTGTCTGTTTATAACGACGATACCAATAAAGATGGCTTCATTAACCTGAAAGACCTGCGCAGATTCTATTATTTCGACATCAATGGCGGTCAACAGAAAGCCCTGGTTCCTGAAAACTATTCGGTAGTAAGGTCAGAATACGATTCGGGCAACGATTACATGTATGTATATGCCAGGCTAGACAGCAACAACAACGGTGAACGGGACGAGGCAGAGCCCACTCACATTTTTTGGATCGACCTGAAAGATCCAGGTAATACCGGGAGGGTTTATTGAAAAGGATTCAAACTGGCTAAGGATTGTAGAAAAAGGACGGCAGTGAGGGAAAAACTTTTAGAGATTGTTAGGGAGAAAGAAAAGAGTTTTTTAATGGATAAATTTTGTGGGTGAGTTTTAAGGACTCTAAGGACTCTAAGGACTTTAAGGACTTCAGGGACAAAAAGCAGATCCTAAGTCCGATTAAAGTCCCTGGAGTCCTTAGAGTCCCTGAAGTCCCTTAAGCCTTCAAAACTAACCCTGAAACTCTGAAACCCTGAAACCCTGAAACCCTGTAACCCTGAAACTCTGAAACTTTGTAACCCTTAAACAACAAAACCATGCGAAAACTCTCAATCTATATCGCCACAAGTTTAGACGGCTACATCGCGAAGCCCGGTGATAACCTTGATTTCCTTAAAATTGTTGAAAAGGAAGGAGAGGATTATGGCTACGGTGAATTTATTAAGACGATTGATACCATAATCATTGGCCGGAAAACCTACGACTGGGTGGCCAGGGAAATTGGCACTCAACATTATGACAACGGAGAGAGGGATGTGTATGTAATAACGCACCGGGAGCAACAACCTGTAGGTAGGACAGTTTTTTATAACGGCGACCTGAAGGAGTTAGTGCTGAAGCTAAAGTCGGCAAGCGGTAAAAACATCTATTGCGACGGTGGTGCAGAGGTTATTAACGAACTTCTTAAACATGATTTGGTGGATGACCTAACCATATCTGTAATTCCAATTCTCACAGGTAATGGCACAAGGCTGTTCAAAGATAACCGCCCGGAGCAGGTGCTTGAGTTGGTTGACGTTAAATCGTTTGAGACCGGGTTAGTGCAGGCTCATTATACAAGGCTAAAGGCAAAGTGAAAGGCAAAGTGAAAGGCAAAAGGCAAAAGAAAGAAGAAAAAAGTAGAGAGTATCCAACGCAAAACCTTAAACGCAGAACTAACGCTGAACGCTGAACGCTGAACGCAGAGGTGAGGCTGAATGCTGAATGCCAATTCTTATTAACTTGCATCATCCAACAACCATATTATGAAATTACCATTCACTTTCGAACAGTTTTTATCAGTTTTTTCAGATTACAACCTGTCGGTTTTCCCGATGCAGATTGTACTGAATGTATTGGCTGTGGGTGCAGTTGTATTGATCCTGGCCAATAAAGGAACCTCAGGAAAAATGATCTCATCTTTCCTTGCATTCTTATGGTTATGGACGGGGCTGGTTTACCACATCCTGTTCTTTACTGAAATTAATAAAGCTGCCTTTGGTTTCGGCAGCCTGTTCATCATCCAGGCTTTATTGTTTTTCCTTTACGGGACGGTAAAAGGAAAACTGCAATTCAGCTACAGGAACGACGTTTATGGGATTACTGGTTTTATCTTCATCATTTATGCCCTGATACTTTATCCGGTACTGGGTTACTTTTCAGGACATATTTACCCCAATGCACCAACCTTCGGTGCACCGTGTCCAGCTGTTATTTTCACCTTCGGTATCCTTCTGATGGCAACTAACAAGATGCCATGGTATTTATTAGTTATTCCGCTCCTGTGGTCGCTCATCGGCCTGAGTGCGGCTGTAAACCTTCACATTTACGAAGACTTTGGTTTAGTAATTGCCGGTGTTATCGGGACTGTGATGATTATAATCAAGGGAAAACGATCTTTGAAAGAAAATACCGGCAAGGCTGAGATTTTACAATCAGTTAAAAATGACGGTTCACTTTAAAAAATGAGTAAGAAGGGCGGCAAAAGCCGCCCTTTTTACTGCCATTAAGTCAGGAGAATCCCCGTCATTCCCGGGGAGAGAAATCTCTAGTTTTACTGATATTAATCGGATTTTATTTAAATATTTTACTATATTGCACAACTAATTCAACTAAATGACAGCCCTGCTCCTCACCTCTTTATTCGGCGTAAGCATTGAGGTTTATTTAATCCTTCTGGTAATTGCGTTTCCTGTTTTCTTTTTCTGGCGGTGGTTATTTAAAAGAATGCTGAAGACCGATGAAAAAACAAGGAAAATAGTATCATGGTCCGTTACATTGTTAACTACACCGTTGGTTTATGCAGGATTGGTTATAATCATGGTGATGAGCCTCAGTTATTACCCCTCCCGCGACTTCGACAGGGAACGATGGTTTGCGGATGAGGAAAAGCGGTATGAGCTTTCGGAAGACATTATTGAAAGTGAGATGCTGATTGGGAAAACAAAGGCAGAAGTGAGGCAGATACTTGGTACTGGCGCAGAAAGCAATACTGACGATAATGACAATTGGTGGTATTATCTCGGATTCAAGCCCGGGATGTTTAACATTGATCCTGATGTTCTTGATATTTATTTTGAGAACGGAAAGGTTTCAAAAGTATCACAGCATGAAACATAAGCCTAAATGATAAAAACCAGGCAGGAGATATTAAGCATCAACCCAGTATTTACAGAGCACCTGATCAGGATTCAGGAAGCTAAATATTCACCTGTTGGTTTTGAATACCATGAAGGTGAAAAGGTAATACTTGATGAAGGATTAGTGACTCTGACCCGGGAAAGAGCAGCACAATTAAACCAGGAGTGTTTGCAGGATTTCGAGACTAGTAAAGATCATTCACCCTTTGATAGAAAAATGAGTCTGGAATGGAAGGGGCGTACCATCCTTGTATCGTCAAAACAAAGTGTTGAACTGTACTTATCGGATATCGCCTATGCCTTAGCAGGTTTATCTGAGCATTTTAAGAATCATCTGTTTGTCATCAGTGATCATAATACACCCTGGCTTTACCAGCAGAGAAACTATGCTCCTGTTAAAAATGCTTTAAAGTATTTAAAAAGCATGGTAGATGTATCGTTTAACGGAGGATTTTTATTCAGCAATGATGAACTGCCTGTTTTCATTCCCCACTTATTCTGGCTTATACGATGCAATGCGAGTCTTCCAACCTTTATGATTTCGTGGAAAGATTCATGTACCATTATCAACCTGAACAAATACGGGAACCTCAATCTTGAATTTTACGATAGTGCAGAACAAGCACTCCTGCTTGACTTTTTTACAAAAAGACAGTTCAGGATCATTGATGATTACTATGAGTCAATTGAATTTGACGATTTCAGGGGAAGAAAATTAAAAATTTGACAACAATACAAATTAACAGACCACTCATGATGAAACAAATCTTAACTATCGTACTGATTTTTATTGGTATTAATGTTTTCGGACAGGCAGATGAAGAATATGGCACGGCACTGAAAAAGTTGTTTGAAGTCAATGGTACAAACCAGACTTATCAATCGGCCATTAAACAGATGATAATAATGTACAAGCAGCAAAACCAGGATGTCAGTGCTGAAGTATGGGATGAATTCGAGAATGAATTTTTGAAGATTTCGCTGGATGACCTCTCCGGAATGCTGGTACCCGTTTACTCAAAATACCTGACTCTGGACGATCTGAAAGTAATGATTGCATTTTACGAAACTCCTGTCGGGAAAAAATATGCTGCCAACGCTCCTGTCATAATGCAGGAATCAATGCAGGTTGGGGCACTCTGGGGAGCAAAGATTGGTGAAGATTTTGCGAAAAGAATCCAGGAAGGAATAGATTGATTCTCTCAGTCTATAATCAGTATTAAAATCTAAAGTTGCCCTTAAGTGCAACTTTATTAACTTTGCAACGTTATAAATGAAGTATAGGAGTATTGTATTTTACAAAGACCACTTTGAAAAATTCTTTGTGAAGCAAAGGCAAAAGGTTAAAAATGAAAAAGGAAAATATAATCACTCTTGATCAGTTTAAAGATAAGCATTATGGTAAGCGGGGAACTGTCAAACGAGAAGAGCTTGAAGCCGGATTTGAAAATTTCAGTATCGGAGCAATGCTATACGAAGCCCGGGTTGAAAAAGGCCTGACTCAGGAGGAACTGGCTGAGAAAGTTGGCACTACTAAATCCTATATATCAAAGATTGAGAATAATGTTAAGGAAGTTCGCCTTTCAACTCTTCAAAGAATTATTGAACTAGGATTAGGGGGGCGACTGGAGTTATCAATTAAACTCTAAGAAACTCAAACCATAATCTTTGAATAATTACCTTCCTATTTCACTATTATTCAGGCATTCAAAAGGCCTAAAGAATTTTATCCGGAATGCTTCTAAATGCTTCAGAAAAGTGGAAAAAGTGCCCTTTCATTTTAGGGTAAAACTTAATATTTTTGTCTATATAATATACTAAACACTTTTGGATGAAGCGACTTTTACTCTCCCTGCTGACCCTGTTAATAGCCCTGCCCCTGCTCTCTTCTGCACAGGTTGGTTACAGTACTTACGTTGACTCTGTTGTCGGGCAAACCGATACATCAAACCTGAAACTGCTGGTTAGGCAGCTTTCGGGTGATACTGCGGTGTTGATTAACGGACAGCCGCATACTTTTACTACACGCTATGCCTATAATCCACAAAATGAGCTGGCAGAGGATTTTATAGCGGCCAAATTTACCGAATACGGTTATACTCCTGAAATACAGTCGTTCAGGAATGATACCGGCCAGAACATCATTGCCACTAAGCCTGGCCTATTATATCCCTACAAGTACCTGATTATAAGCGGCCATTATGACAGTCACGCTTTCGCGGATCCAAACTTTGCCCCGGGTGCAGATGATAATGCTTCAGGAACAGCGGCAATGCTGGAAGCTGCCCGCTTGCTGAAAGATGTGCCTACGGATTATAGCATCAGGTTTATAGCCTTTGATATGGAGGAAATGGGCTTGTGGGGCAGCTTTTATTATGCTCAGCAGGCTGCATTGGCCGATATGGACATAGTGGGTGTTATTAACCTCGACATGCTGGGTTATAATTCTGATAGTGACTATACTTACGATTTGTGCACAGAAGACAACAATTCGCAACTTACCCTTGATGTTGAACTTTCAGCAGCCTATTATTTTCCCTGGCTCATAACTCACAAGGATAATTGTAATGGCAGCGACCAGTATGCTTTCTGGGCATCTGATTATCCAGCTATAGGCATGATAGAGGCACACAGCAACTTTAACCCCGATTACCATACCGTGGATGATGTGATCGGGAATTTTGATTTCGGCTATTATTTTGCTCTTGCGAAAACTGCTTATTCAGCCCTATTGGCCAATGCACTTGATTACAGGTACATCATAACACACCAAAAGCTGCTTTCAACCAACGAGACTTCGCCCAGGCTTGCTGAAGCTGTTATAACCGGCCCTCACCCGGTTGCCCAGGGAGATAACAGGCCAAGGCTCTATTATTCAACTGATTCTGTGAATTATGAGTATGCGCTCTCATTTGAATCGGTGGGAGATACATTCTGTTTTATGATACCCGGTGTTTCGTTTGGCACTACCGTTAATTATTATTTTAGCGTTCAGGATGAAGAAGGCAACTATTCAATGACATTTCCTTACGGAGGATACGACACGGAAACGCAGGGCAGTGTTCTTCCACCTGTAACCTACTCATACCTTGTTGATATGCTGGTAAGAGATACCGTTTGCTCAGTCAATACCCCGCTTCCGCTACCTACAAGCACCACAACTTATGATGAGTTTACTGTCGGGTTTACAGGCCGCATTGAAGACCTGGACGTCATGGTAGATATTACTCATACCGCAACCCGCGACCTGAAGATTACACTTACCGGTCCGGACAATACATCTGTTATACTGGCCAACCAGCAGGGCGGGCCGGGTGATAATTATACTCAGACTGTTTTTGATGATGATGCAGACCTTTCAATAATACAAGGGGCAGCTCCTTTCACAGGACACTACAGGCCGATAGAGCCACTTGGCCGTTTCAGGAATAAGTATACCGATGGCACATGGAAGCTGGCTGTTAACGAATCAAACTTTTATAATGCCGGCGGCTCACTCAATTCTTGGTGCCTGCACTTCTTTTATGCAGATACTACAGTAGGTATAATAAAGAATACTCCTAACCAATATTCTTTCAGGTGCTATCCCAACCCCGTTAAGGACAAACTGGAGATACTGTTTACGGTGGATAGAAAGACACATGTTAAATTAGCAATCTACAGCCTGACAGGAACTTTAGTCAAAACTCTCAGCTCAAACTACCTGTTGCCGGGAAATAATCTGATTGTTACTCCTGTTGCTGACCTTCTGCCGGGAATATACTTCATCAGGGCAAGTTCAGGGAAAGAAAGTATAACTAAGAAACTGGTGGTGGTAAGATGATATCAGGTACAACCGGCTTGAAAAAAGTTATTAGTAACTACTGGATTCTGGTGGTTCTGGTCATCATAAAACTGGTGATGCAGTACATATTTGTCAATCCGGTGTATGAACTGCACAGGGATGAATTCCTGCACCTGGACCAGGCCCTGCATCCGGCATGGGGGTATATTTCAGTGCCTCCGTTTACTTCATGGATTGCATCGCTGATTTATCTTTTAGGTGGCGGAATCTTCTGGATACGGTTCTTCCCTGCCTTGTTCGGTGCACTTACGGTGGTATTCGGCTGGCTGATTGCCGAAAGCCTTGGCGGGAAGCTGATGTCGAAAATACTGACGTCTGTTTTCATCATCTTCTCAGTTTACATACGCCTGAACCTGTTGTTCCAGCCCAATGCATTCGATATACTGGCCTGGACGATAATGCTCTGGCTGCTTATCAGGTATCTGCAGGACTACCGGATAAAATGGCTTATAGCTCTGGCTGTAATAACAGCCTTTGGCCTGTACAACAAATACACAGTGTTATTCCTTCTTGCGGGGTTATTCGCCGGACTGCTCATTACCAGGCAGAGGGTACTTTTAGCGAAAAAAGGATTCTGGCTTGCTGTTGCATTAACAGTGGTTTTATTCCTGCCCAACCTTATCTGGCAGGTAGCCAATGGGTTTCCTGTTATCCACCACATGAAGGCTTTAAATGAAACACAGCTTGTAAACGTAAACCCTCTGGATTTCTTAACTGACCAGGTTAAATATGGTTTATTCGGAATACTCACGCTTGCAGCCGCCTGGGCGCTGTTCTTCTATAAGCCATTCACTCTGTATCGTCTGGTGGGCTGGGGTTTTATAATTACACTTATACTGTTTACCATAAGCCGGGCCAAGAGTTACTATGCGGTGGGACTTTATCCGGCAATGTTTGCTATCGGCTCAGTCTACCTGGAAGCGGTTTTTAAAAAATGGAACAGGATTGTTCTGCCGGTTCTGGGGGCGCTCAATATTGCGCTGTTTTTCGCGGCAGTAAAATTCCTGATGCCTGTACAATCTCCTTCACAAATTATTGCTGACAAGTCAACTTATGAGAAGATAGGACTGCTGAGATGGGAAGATGGTAAAAACCACCATTTACCACAGGATTTCGCTGATATGATCGGATGGAAGGAGATGTCGGCGAAAGCACTGGAGGCCTGGAATCTGATCCCTTACGGGGAAAGAAAAAACACATTGGTATTCTGCGAAAATTACGGACAAACGGGTGCCCTGAATTACTACAACCGCGGTAAGATGCCACTAGCCTGTTCTTTCAGTACCGACTATATATGGTGGTTACCACAGGTTGACACTATTAAGAATATTATATTTGTGGGTGATATGCCTGATGAAGATGTGCTTGCTATGTTTGCGGAAGTAAATGTGGTTGGTGCAGTGGAGAATGAGAATGCCAGGGAAAGAGGCACACAAATAGTTCTATTTACCGGGGCTAAAAGCACATTTACCGGGTGGTTCTATGCCACCGCAGAAGAAAGAAAAAGGGAGTTTGATATTTTTTAAAGAAACGAACCGTTGAAAATCGGACTGATATTCCCGAACCGCGACAGGAAAGATAAAGCCATTCATTTGGGTTTGGGCTATATTGCATCGTATGCAAGGTTGCATCATCCTGATGTTGAGTTTACGTTGCTTGATACAAGGGTTGCGACAAAGAGGGAGACTCAGAGATTCTATGAAACTGACCATGACCTCATAGGAATAACCGTACTATCGCCGGTTTACAATGAGGTAGTTGAATTAGTTCAGTATATCCGCTCAGTTAAGCCGCAGACACTTTTATGCCTGGGCGGTGCGTATGTTACTACCATAATGGAGGAGATTTTTGAGGAGACACCGGCTGACTTCGCGGTTTATGGAGAAGGCGAAATAACATTCACAGAACTGATAGGCTACCTCAAAGGACAGCATCCTTTACCAGACATCAAAGGTTTGATGTACAGGCAAGGTGAGAAAATAATAACCAACAGTCCCCGGGAACAGATAAAAGACCTTGATGCAATTCCTTATCCTGCCTATGACCTTTATAAGATGGACAGGTACCCGATGCACCGGATTGTTACCAGCAGGGGTTGTCCGTATAAGTGTGTTTTCTGCAACTCCTCCTCTATCTGGCTTGGAAGGTGGAGAAAAAGAAGTCCTGAGAAAGTGGTTGAAGAAATACAGTTCCTGATAAAGAACTACAAGAGAAAGACCTTCTTTTTCAATGACAACAGTTTCAATGTCGATTTAAAAAGAGTTGAAAAGTTCTGCAGTTTAATACTTGATAAGGAACTGAAATTCCTTTGGTCGACACCTGTCAGGGTAGAAATTATCACTCCCGATATTGCCAGACTGATGAAAAAGTCGGGCTGTTATAATGTGGGAATAGGCATAGAATCGGCCAACAACAACATCCTGCAGGCCATGAAGAAGGAAAATACTATTGAAAAAGTAAGCAAGGGTATCAGAATATTTAAGGAAGCAGGAATAGAGGTACTCGGACAATTTGTGATAGGCAGTCCGGGAGATACGATTGAAACAGTTAAAGAATCCATTGATTTTGCGAAGAAGTCAGAGCTCGACTTTGTAATGTTCTACAGCATACTACCGTTTAAATTAACAGAACAGTGGAATTATGTACTGAAATACGGACAATTGTACAGTGATAAAATACATGAATTCCATAGTGCAAAACCAAGGATAGTATTCGAAACGCCTGAATTCCCTTACGGTGACAGGCTGAAAGCTATTGAGCTTGCAAGAAAGGAAGGCTATTATTCTGACACCAATAACAGGAATGCACTATTCGACCTTGGCAAGGACCTCTCGGTTAAAATCCAACAGTTACTACCCTTTGCTGTCTCGGCAAATTTGTACCTTTTCATGAAGAATATTTACAGGAGGCACCTTTGGAAAAATTGAAACAACACTAAAATATATTGTGTTACAACGTAAAGACGCAAGATTTTGCGTCTTTACGTTGTTTATTGGAAAAAACAGAACAAATGGAAAAAGAAATATATCCCTGCTTGTGGTTTGACGGCCAGGCGAAGGAAGCAGCAGAGTTTTACTGCTCGGTGTTCAGCAATGCCAGAATAACATCTGATAATGGCATGGTGGTGATTTTTGAAATAAACGGCAGGAAGTTTATGGGACTTAATGGCGGTCCGCACTTTAAATTCAATGAAGCGGTGTCGTTTGTGATTGACTGTGAAACACAGGAAGAGGTAGACTATTACTGGGAGAAACTTACTGAAGGCGGCGAAGAAAGCCAATGTGGCTGGCTGAAGGATAAGTATGGAGTTTCATGGCAGGTAGTGCCAACTGTATTGCAAAAACTTCTGAGTGACCCGGAAAGGGCGCAAAGGGTAACTGAGGTATTTATGAAGATGAAGAAGTTTGATATTAAAACCCTGGAGAACGCTTAATTTTAATAACTTGCGCCCTTTTAATTTACTGCTCAAAGTAATTAATGGGGGAGCAACAAACTTCAAGAATTGAAACACTGGATTGGCTGAGGGGACTGATGGCTTTATCTATCATGTTCTATCACCTGACAATCTGGATGATTGTTCCGCTTGATTCATCATCACCTTTAGGAAGGCTCGGTGTTTACGGGGTTTCCATATTCTTTGTTCTTTCAGGACTTAGTATGGCTATTGTTTATAACCGCTATATTAATTCTTTCAGGAACTCGGTTAATTTCTACGTGCGCCGGATATTCAGGATCTGGCCATTGCTTTGGGTTGTGTGCATTCTGGTAATACTTCCGGTGTACAATAAGACCGGCACTTACGACTGGCAACTTTTCTTCCTGAATACCACTACTTTATTTGGTTTCATTAAGCCGGAGGCATACATTGCTGCAGGGGCGTGGTCGATTGGCAATGAGATGGTCTATTACGCTTTGACTCCGCTCATTTTCTTTCTCTACAATTACAGCAAACGGGCCGGTAATATCTTTTTCTTAATCAGCCTTGCCATAGGATTATATTTTGCTTTTGTACTACTTAATCCTCACAAGAACATTATGCCTCAATGGACATTGTATGTGCATCCCCTTAACAATTTGTTTCTCTATGTGATGGGGATAGCTATTTATTACAATTTCAGGAACATACAACTTAACCAGGCATTTAATGTTACGTTATTGGTTGTTGCAATCGTACTTTTCTGCCTGCTCCCTTATTCCGGCAACCAGATATCTATTGTATCCGGTTCAGGAAGGTTGGTCTTTAGTGCACTCTCATTTTTGGTAGTTTTCTCTTTCTATAAATTAAACATTGAACTCCCGGCATTTATCAGCAAGCCGCTCGAAACATTTGGCATTGCCACTTATGGAGTATATCTAATTCATCCGGTGGTTCATTACTTTATAAAAGACTTCTTTTTTAAATCAGGTATCAGCAACAATTACCTGCTTTATTTACTTGTAGTGATTTTCACAGTATTGCTGTCAGTTATATCATATAAATACTTTGAACTGAAGATGATAATTTTGGGTAAAAAGGTTACCTCTCAGGACTTTCATCAGCCAACCCTGCTAAAGTTAAAGCTTATCCGGGAACTCAGATCACAACATAAAAGCCCAGGTAAACAGAGAATCCCATAAAGGGAGGCCTATAAGTTACTGTTATGTAACAGCATTTTACTACAGATAAACTCTGCAGCTTTGCCATCACCAAATACCGGTTTGTAATCTATGGCAGGTTTATTAAGAAAATACTCTGTGGCATTGATTATCCTGTTTGTATCCGCATCTGCAATAATGCCGGCTCCTGCCTGAGTGATCTCCACCCATTCAGTTTCAGGGCGCACTATCACACAGGGTTTCCTGAAGAAGTATGCTTCTTTCTGCACTCCTCCTGAATCGGTGAGTATAATACCGGCATGTTTTTCAAGGAGGGTCATATCAAGGAACGATACGGGTGGTATAATCTTGAGCCATTTATTTGAGAGCACTTCTGAGAGCAGGCTTGCGGGAAGGTTAACTTGCAGGAGTTTGGATGTCCGTGGGTGAAGAGGCAATACAATTGTCATATTGTGTTTCCTGCCCAGATTATCCAATGCCGCAAAAATGGCTTCAAGCCTCTGAGGATCATCGGTGTTATTATCCCGGTGGATAGTAGCAAGTAGGTACTGCGAGTCTTCAAGTCCATGCTGCTTCAGGATTTGCGATTTCTGCTCAGCTACTTCAGAGAAATGGAGGGTATTATCGTACATTACATCACCGCAGTGGTAAATTACAGGATGGTCGATATCAGCCTTACCTGTGTTTTCAATGAATCCTTCCCTTATCAGGTTATTGTAACCGGTGATGGTTGGAGTGAAGAGCAGTGTTGAGACATGGTCACACATAATACGGTTAATCTCTTCAGGCATGCTTTTGTTGAACGAGCGCAGTCCAGCTTCAATATGCACAACCGGGATATGGATTTTTGAAGCAGCAATACCACCCGCGAGGGTGGAATTGGTATCACCATAAACCACCAGGTAGTCGGGCTTTTCCTCAAGCAGAATATTCTCAATTCCTTCAATCATAAGGGCTGTTTGCCTGCCGTGCCTTCCACTGCCGGTACCAAGGTTTATATCAGGCTGGGGAATGCCGAGTTCATCAAAGAAAACCTGCGACATATTTGCATCATAGTGTTGCCCTGTATGTACAATGATTTCTTTGATGCTGTCGCTGAAGCTCTTACTGATAGCCCTGCTAATAGCAGCCGCTTTAATTATCTGAGGCCTTGCCCCTATGATGGTTACTATTTTCATTTTTATCACCTCACCCCGGCCCTCTCCTCAAGGAGAGGGAGACAGGACGCTTTTAAAACTCACTACTCACTACTCACTACTCACTACTTCTTACTTTAGCCTTTAGCCTTTAGCCTTTAACCTTTATACTTAATACTTCACAACTTGCCTTCATCTGCAAAGCTATAATATTTCTCATCACCGACGATAAGGTGGTCGAGGACTTTTATATCGAGGAACTCTCCTGATTTGCGGATTTTATCGGTAAGCCTGATATCGCTGTCACTTGGAAACAATCTTCCTGACGGGTGGTTATGGCAGAGGATAAGATTTGCTGCATTAATTTCAAGTGCTATTTTATAAATCCTTTTAGGGTCGACCACTGTGCTGTCGAGGCCTCCTTCGCTTATGCACCTGATAGCAATTTTCCTGTTGGCTTTATTAAGGAATAATACCCAGAACTGCTCATAGGGACAATCGGCTACCTGCGGGTAGAGTATTTCAAAGGCATCGCGGCTGCTGGTGATATCTTTGTTATCGGGCATTGCCTGAATGCGACGCCTCATACCGAGTTCAAGTGCAGCAATGATAGTAAGTGCTTTTGTTTCGCCAACACCGGGAATCTTTGTCATATCTGCAAGTGTAAACTTTGAGAGGTTCACCAGGTTATTGTCGGCCTGGTTAAGCAGTTGCCGGGCTACATCAACTGCGGTAAGTGAGCGGGTGCCCGACCGTAACAGTATGGCTATCAGTTCAACATCACTAAGAGCCGCCTTACCTTTAGTCATTAATTTCTCACGTGGTTTATCCTCATCCGACCATCCTTTGATGCCCTTTTCCATTACTTTGAGTCCGTCACTCATATGTCTTCCATTTTTGGCAAATATAAAAATAAAAAACCCCGGAAAACCTTCCGGGGCCTTATATTTTCTAAGAAAACTGCTTATGCCATTTTATTCACAAGCTTGGTAAGTTTTGATTTAAGGTTACCAGCTTTGTTCTTGTGGATGATAGTTTTCTTGGCAAGTTTGTCGATCATTGAGATGAGCTTTGGAAGTTTCTCAGTTGCCTCAGCCTTGTTCTCTAATGTGCGGAATTTACGAACTGCATTACGCATGGTTTTGCTATAATACCTGTTGCGAACGCGCCTTGTTTCGTTAGCCCTGATTCTCTTTAATGATGATTTATGGTTTGCCATCTTATTATAATCTTTTTAAGTAGTCCGTAGGGGAATCGAACCCCTATTACCAGGATGAAAACCTGGCGTCCTAACCGTTAGACGAACGGACCATCTATCTTTTGTTTAGGGACTGCAAATGTACAACTATTTTTGAAACCTCCAAATAATGGTGTAATTTTTTTTGAAAAATATTGGGGGTGTTTTTTTGGAGGGTTTTATATATAGACCCGAGGGGGGATTTTATTCCCCGACCCGAGGGTCGGGGCCAGGTGCCATGGTCCTTTCAGGACCGTATGCTTGGTCCTGAAGGACCAAGTACCACTCATTACTCACTACTCACTACTCACTACTCACTACTCATTACTCACTACTCCTTTGGAACTTCAATATGGTCGCCCTGGAACCTGAAGCCAAGGCGTTTGCCTGTTACCAGTTTGATGCTTGAGGTGGCTTGCATGTCTTCAACCCTTACGAGTTTAACTTCATCGTATGGTGGGGTAAGAAGGTCAAAATTGATGGTGTATTGTATGGCTGATTTGATGATGTCCTTTATGGCATCTTCAGTTAATTCAGAAGTGGCGAAATTGTAGTAGAGCTGTCCTACCTCCCGTTTACCTTCAATGAAGAAGTGAAGTTCCTTATTTACAAATACCCTGCCGATCATATATCCTATGTCGTTCATCCTGTTGTATTTGAATGAGTCGGCGAGGAAGTTGTAAATATTGATCACACCGCAGTAGCTTCTTTGCGGGTCGTCGTTAATGTATGGTGTCTTCATCACTTCATGCAGCCTCGGGAACTGAAAAACGTTTGTATGCATCATAAAAACAAGCACATCACTTCCAAACATAAGTTCCATGCGGTAATTATCGCTCTCGCTCATCTGGAAGTTTACTTTGTTTTCATTCCCATATTCTTTGGAATATTGTATGACGAGGTCGCGTGATATCTTTTTGAATTTCTCAAATACCCCTGCAGTCTTATAGAAGATGTCAGTTTTCAGGAGATACTTTGCACGCAGTGATTCAAACACGTGATTTTCCATGACAGATGTTAGGTTTTATAAGCAAATATATGAAAGTTGGATGAAAGCGGAAGAGAAGGAAGGGACTATTATACCGCTGTTGCCACAAGAACACCGTCAATTGCCGATGATACTATTCCACCGGCATAACCGGCTCCTTCACCACAGGGATATAAACCTGATACCTGCGGGTGCATGAGGGTTTGCTCATCACGTGGTATCCTTACCGGGGATGATGTCCTCGACTCAACGCCCAGCATCACAGCATCCTGAGTGATGTAGCCCTTCATTTTGTTGTTGAACTCGATGAAGGCTTGCTTAAGCCTGATTCCCAAAAAGCCCGGGAGTATTGTGTTAAGATCGGCGATTACCAAGCCGGGATAGTATGAGCATGAAGGCAGGGTGTCCGAAAGCTTACCATCCATAAAATCTGTTATTCGTTGGGCAGGTGCTTTGAAGGTATTGCCTGCAGCATCCCATGCGGCTTTTTCAACTGACTTCTGGAATTCAAGTGCGGCAAAGGCACCATGCATGGAAAAGTCAGCCCAGTCCTCAGGTTCTATTGCGACAGCTATGCCTGAATTTGCATAAGGCGAACTACGTGCTGAATTCGACATGCCATTCACCACTGTTTGTGATGGACCGGTAGCAGCAGGAACTATTGTACCTCCGGGGCACATGCAAAAGGAGAATACGCCCCTGCCTTCCACCTGTGTAACAAGACTATAGGTGGCTGCAGGAAGATAGGGTCCCCTGTTGGGGATTTTATACTGTATACTATCAATAAGCTGTTGCGGATGTTCTATCCTGATGCCCAGTGCAAAAGGTTTTGGCTCTATGATAAGCCCTTTGTTACTCACCATCTCAAAAATATCCCGGGCTGAGTGGCCGGTTGCAAGTATCACTGCATTGGCAGTATATTCACCGCCATTCTGGTCAACCACTCCGTAAATCTTATGGTCTTTAATCAGCAGGTCAGTAACACGTTTATTGAACAACACCTCCCCTCCTGCCTGGAGTATAGCCCGGCGCATGCTTGCTATGATATTGGGCAGTTTATCAGTACCAATGTGCGGGTGCGCATCGTAAAGTATTTCAGGATTGGCGCCATGTTCAACAAGTGTGCGAAGGATATCATAAACATTACCCCTCTTGTTTGAACGTGTATAAAGTTTACCATCTGAGAAAGTACCTGCACCTCCTTCACCAAAGCAATAGTTTGAATCCTCGTTCAGTGAAACTCCCCTGTTGAGGGTTGAAATATCATACTTCCGGGCCTTAACATCTTTACCTCTTTCCAGGATTACCGGGCGAAAACCTCTCTTAATGAGTGTAATGGCAGCAAAGAGTCCTGCAGGGCCGGCGCCAACAATGATCACCGGTTTCTTCCTTCCAACATCAGGCAGTGCGGATGGCACTATCTTCTCTGAAAGGGGCATATGCTCACCGATAAACACTTCCACCTTCAGCCTGAAAATTACCCTGCCACGGGCATCAATTGACCGCTTAATGGGCCTTACATGGTAAATTCTGCCTTTGGGTATACCGAGTACTCTGGAAACCACATGTTTCCACTTTTCGGGATCGTAAGCTTCTGCCGGATTTAACTGAATTTCTATTTCTTTGCGCAAGGATCAGGGTTTACTCAAACGTAAATGATAACAAGAACATCTTTGAATTAAACTTATCAATTCCAGAGGTGTAGATGTTACCTTCTCTGCGGAGTATATCACGAAGGCCGTATGCCATCTTTACTTCAATGCCAAACTTAAAGTAGGTTGTATAAAAGTCAAGTCCTGCGCCAAGTTCCGGATAAACGTCATTGCGTTCAATGGCAACGTTGATATTATTGTTGCCTTCCTTCTTTTTTGAATCACTGGCAAGGTCAAGTGAGTACCTGATTCCGGCAAGCCAGTATGGACGCATATTGTTATACCTGCTTCCCTTGTATTTAATGTTAAATGGGAACTCAACGAAAGTTGACTGTATCTTCTTATTGATCTCAAGAATATCTGCAGTATTGGATGCCCTTGAATCTATGATATAATTAATGTCGCGTTCACCAAATGACAGGGATGGCACAAACCTGAGATCCCAGTTGTCAGCAAGCCTGAGGTTTGACACTATACCAATGGTAAAGCCGAAAGCAGGGGTATGCTCAATGCTGAGAAGTTTAGCTGAATCAGAGATAAGGTCGGGCGTTTGCAGTGAATTGTAAATTACATTCTGAAAGCCGGGGTTAGTTTTGATCGTAAAGAGCATCTGGTTCATCCCGAGTATAAAGCCGAAATGGTAAGGGTCATCATCATAACCCGGCAGGTTTCTTACTTTACGGTGCTGTGCGCTCGCCTGCATAAGCAGGCCGGCTATTAGGACAAGGGTAACAATGATTCTTTTAAATTGGAATCTCACAGAATTGAGGTTTATGGTCATTAACGCTGGAGCCGGCAATTTATTTTGATATTGCCGGGTGCAAAAGTACGAAATTGATTAAAACGTTTTAACTGAATCCTTTACTGCCCACCTGGGTGCCGGCCGAGAACAGTTCAATGGCTTCCCTTAGTAATTGCCGGCCGTTAACCGGCACAACGCCTACCTGTTCACAAACGAGGCCACCGGCCATGTTTGATAAGGCAGCTGTAAGCCAGGTATCCTGCTTTAAAGCCCTGCAGAGTGATGCCACACTTATAACGGTATCACCGGCCCCTGATACATCTGCAATATTCCTTACATGTGCAGGAATATGGTGCTCCTCAAAATGGTCATCAACCAGTTGCCTGTAGTAAACGCCGTTCTCTGAGAGGGTGACCATCATTCCCTTAATGCGTTGCCTGTCCTGCCATTCTTCGCATGCTTTCTGCAGTGCCGGGATATCTTTCACATCGAGGTCAAGCTTCAGCCCTTCACGTAATTCCTTAAGATTCGGCTTAAACAGGTCGATCATCTTGTAGCAGCTGAAGTTTTTCTTCTTGGGATCAACCACCACCGGTATTCCAAAGCCACGGCCAAATGAAATCAGTGCATTGATGGTTGATTCGGTGAGCACACCTTTGTTATAGTCCTGGATGATGATCACATCAGGCTTATTGGTTTCAAAGAGATACTCAATCTTATCAAGTATGGCCATCTGCTCGGCTTCATTGAGGTCGGTATCAATCTCTTCATCAACCCTTAGCAACTGCGATTTATTACCAATAATCCTGAACTTTGTGGTGGTAATACGGCTGCTGCTGCGTATTATCCCTTCAGTACTGATATTGTCCTTCTCAAGCAGTTCAAGGAAGTCGCTTCCCTTTACATCGTCGCCTATTACCGAAAGGAGTATAGGTTCTGCGCCTAAGGCTTTAATATTGAGTGCCACATTGGCAGCACCGCCAAGCATATTGGTACGCCTGTTAACCAGCACCACAGGTACAGGTGCCTCGGGTGAAATGCGGTCAACCCTGCCCCACAGGTAAGAATCGATCATTACATCACCTGCTATCAGCACTTTAAGCCGGGTGAAGTCATCAAAAAGGGTTTCCAGATTATCCCTCGAAATGTTCATTCGTTCAGATTTGAGGATACAAAGGTATTAACATTTCAGTACAACAATTTCTAATCAAAGCTTCTTTGCCTACTGGAAGAATTCAGGTTTAAAGTTAACCAGGTACAATTCTTTGGTGGCGCGGGTAACAGCTGTGTACATCCACCTGATGAAGGATGCATCAAGCATATCTTCCTTGAGGTAGCCTGTATCAATGAACACAGCATCCCATTGTCCGCCTTGTGTCTTATGGCAGGTAAGCGCATAGGCAAACTTGGCATTGACAGCGTTATAGTACGGATCGTTCTTCAGTTTCTCCTGCCGTGCTGACTTTGAAGTGATATCAGTGTAATCAAGCATGATCTCTTCGCGCAGCTTCTGCATTTCCTCGGCAGGCATTGAAGGTTTCTCCACATTGATCGACTCGAGCAGCATCCTTATCTCAATCACATCCATTTCAGGATAATCAACCAGTTGCACTATCACATCTGCAAAGTGGAATCCATACATCTCCCACTTCCTCAGTATGCGCCTCACCTCTACAAGGTCGCCGTTGGCAATAAAGCCTGCTTTTGACGAGATAGGCAGCCAGAAGTAATTGTTCTTAGTTATCATCATGATGTCGCCTGCCGATAGTTCGGTTTCGCGGAACAGCAGTCGTGAGCGTACTTCGTTGTTGAACAGGTTTGCCCGCTTGTTTGAGCGGGTGATGATAACAGTATTCTCCATTCCAAAGCGACTGTAGCATGAGTTTATGGCATCTTCAAACTCAGCACCTTCAATCGACTTTATGTCAGTAAACCCTTTTACATTAAAGAATGGAGGAGCGGGCTTTTCAAGGTCAGTTTTTTTCCTTAGCAGGGTGGCATTCCACAGGATACCGCTTTGTAACGATTGTCTTACTACTTCATTCAGTTCATAGGTTTTTACGTCGAGGTGGTAGTTCTTTTGCAGAACCTGTATATCCATGGCAGGACTATCATCCACACCCACAGGCGGTAACTGGGCATTATCACCAATAAGGAGCAGTTTGCAACCTTCATTTTTGTATACGTAATCAATCAGGTCTTCAAGCAGGTCGCGATGAGAGTATATTCCCCGCTCTCCGGGCGCACCGCTGCCCTGGATCATTGAAGATTCATCAACAATAAAGATGGTGTGTTTATGGGGATTAGGTGCAGGCATCATAATTAAGCGGCCATCCTCGCCTGTAACTGCCCTGTAAATCTTGCGGTGGATAGTATTAGCCTGCTTTTGGGCGTACCCTGCAAGAACTTTTGCCGCCCTGCCTGTCGGTGCAAGAAGCACTGATTGCAATCCGGCTACAGGTAGCACTCTTACAAGCGCACTTACCAGTGTGGTTTTACCTGTACCTGCATATCCCCTCAGTAAAAAAGCCGGCTTTTTATAAGGTTCATGAGGTGAAGAGATAAACTCAGACAGCATCTCAATCACGGTCATCTGCCCTGCTGTTGGCTCATGCCCCAGTTCGCTTATAATGTTATCCGACATCTGCCGGCTGGTCATTTCTATCATATAAAATTCTCTAAAACGGATAGCCTATGCCAAAATTCCAGTTAATCTGCTTAAGCTGGAAATCGCCAGGCCTGAAAAATCTCTCACCTTCCGGTTCTCCCGGATTATATATCCTGAGTCCTCCGTCAATGCGGAAGACAAACATGCTAAAGTCAAACCTGAAGCCAACACCTGCATCAGCAGCAAGTGACCGGGGTAATCGGTTCCATTCAAACTTACCACCCGGAAAGTCGGTATTTTCTTTTAACAGCCATATATTACCAACATCAGTGAATACAGCGCCATGGAAGAAACTGTATACGGGGAATCTGTATTCGAGGTTAAGCTCAGCCCATAAGTCTCCCACATTGTCGAAAATATTGTCGTCTTGCGAAGTATATTCACCCGGACCCAGGCTTCTTACAGGCCACCCTCTCATACCATTGGCTCCTCCTGCAAAAAATCCCTTCTCAAAGGGCAGTGAGATGGAGTTTCCATATGGAATTCCAACACCAAAGGCACTTCTGAAGACCATTCTTCTTTTTGCACTGAACGGCTTATAGAACCTGTAATCAAAGTCAGTCCTAAAATACTGGGCGTACCTTATTTTAAACAGGGTATACTTCCCGTCTTCATCACGCGGTGCTGCAGTTACATTACTTATGAGGTTAAACAGGTTACCGGCAGGTTCTACATTGACCCTGAAGAATATAAAGTTGCTCCGGTCGGTAAGGTTCTGGTTATTGAAAATCCACGAGTATTTTAATGCAAGAATTAGATGGTTGGTGTACTGGTTGAGGAAGCGCGGGTCTTTCAGTTGCAGCAACCTGTTGGTGAATGTATCACTACGTGCGATGCTCACACTGCTGAAGTCAACAGGTGCAAGGAAATGTCGCGACACTGGAGATGCATTCCACTCATAGCTCATTGACAGCTTCATGAGATACCGTTCATACTCAGGCCTGATAGCGTAGTTGAAACCTAAACCGATGGTTGTCCGCGGCCTCGCATTCTGGTTGAGGTTCTTTATAATAAAGGGACTTAGCAAAGTGGGGAAGTCTATTCCTGTTTCAAGTCCTCCTTCCAGCGAATTAAAAATACCAAACTGTGTGTTCTCCTGGTCTCCAATGAGTGATGGTGTAACTTCAAAACCGCCGTAAGCCCGTATCCTGAGTCCTTCTGCACCCACAAAAATATTCCTGTTCCTGAACGATAAGCTGGCGCCAAGTCCCATCAGCCCGGCTTCATTGGTACCCTCAGCATCAATCGTAAAGCCGTTCACCGGAGCACGTGTCATCCTGATCTCGCAGTCGAGCAGCCCATTACCCGGCATGTTGATTACCGTATCAGCAGGTGGTTTTACATTAATGCTCACAAAACTGCTCAGTCCCATATTCTGGATCCTGTTGTAAGTGAGGTTAACATTTTTCTGGCTGTAATAGTCTCCGGGCTTAACAAACACCGACCTTGATAGTGCTTCCGGCCTCAGCCTCAACCTTCCTCGGTATATCTCATAGAACCTGGGCACAGGATTAAACGATTTATCAATATCCTGTGAGATAGCACCACTTCCCGGCTGCTGTTGTATACGGTCGGCCTGTACTTCACCATACCATGCCAGCGTATCAAAGGTCCTCAGTGTATCTGAAGGTTTCGGGAAATCGGTATGGATGAAGATATTATTGAAGACATAACGGCTATGGACACCTCCCCTGGGTGGTGATGCTATAATCAGTTTTATGTCGGCCTGCTTATCTTTATTTATGGTATCTACTTCAAAGAACACATAATCACTTGTAAATGCGTAATATCCTTCATTCCTGAGCAGTTGTGTTATCCTGTCACGCTCTGATGTCATCAGGTAAGCATCATACTGACCACCGCTTCTGATAAGGGATTCACTTCTCATCACTATTTTCCGGATAGTGTCATCATTGATGTCCCTTACAATTTCGCTAAACATGTAGGGTGGTGAGGTGTGGGTTGAATAGACCACTTTTGCTTTACCCCTCCGTATTTCATAGGAACTGGTAACTTCAGCATCAAAGTAACCCTTATTACGCAGGTATTGCCGCATAGGTACCAGTGAGTTATGTATCATCACCGTATCAAGCAGGACAGGCGGTTCACCGAAGTTACGGATCAGCCACCGGTTAAACTTAGTCTTCTGCCTGTTTCTTAGCGCATCATAAACAAATACCTTTGTCCTGATAAAGGCAGGAAAACGCTTATTGGGCTTGGGTTGTGCAAAGTTAAGCAGGTCAGATTGTGAGATGCCGGGCCGGTCAACTTTCACTGCATTCCTCACCAACAGGTAGCCACCCCTGCGCTCAACCCTCTTTGAAACACTGCAGGAGGTGAGTATCAGTAACGGCAGCAGGATAAATAAAAGTCTGTTTATTCTGAACATCGAAAGGAATGGTTATGCAAACTTAAGAATTTTCTGCACCATAATTGTGTAATTTCGGTTTATAATTTGAACAACCAAAATCAATCATCATGTTTAAGAAAATTGCTGCCATCTTCGGTATAACCGGATTCCTTACTATGCCTGTTACTACAATAGCACAGGATGACTGGGCTAACCTGTCAAAGTATAAACAACAGAACGAAGCCATTAAACAAACAGGCAACTCAGGCAATAGGGTAATCTTTATGGGCAACAGTATTACGGAGTTCTGGAGTGTAACCGACAGCAGGTTTTTTGATGAGAACAAGTATATTAACAGGGGAATCAGTGGACAAACCACCCCACAGATGCTTATAAGGTTCAGGCCTGATGTTATTGCACTCAACCCGGCTGTTGTGGTAATACTTGCAGGTATTAACGACATAGCCCACAACACCGGCCCTGCCACTGTGGAAGAGATCGCCGGCAACATTATTTCCATGGCCGAGTTGGCAAAAGCCAATAATATAACTCCGGTGCTCTGTTCTGTATTACCTGCCAAGGAGTTCTACTGGCGACCCGGACTTGAGCCTAAATTGCAGATCATTCAATTAAATGAAATGCTGAAGCTATATGCCGGGAAAAACAACCTTCAGTTTGTGGATTACTATACACCAATGGTTAATGAAGAAAAGGGACTGAAGAAAGAATACGGCGATGACGGTGTTCATCCAAACCTCGCAGGCTATAAAGTAATGGAGCCGCTGGTGCAGGAGGCGATAAGAAAGGCGCTGCATTCAAACGAATAGGATCTCCCGGCGGGCTTAAGTATTTGCTGATCTTATATTATAGAGGTATTTGAGGATAAAATACGCCCCTATAGCCGCAAAGGTATGCCATAAAAAATGTGTACCCATGTAAAGATAAGGGAATTCCACACTATCCAACTGTCTGAACAGCAAGGCCAAACCAAATAAGCCGATTGCCGCGGCCACATCAACCCATCCCCTGAAGCCGGTTTTAAACTGGTAAATAATAAGGGGCAATCCCACGGTAAATCCTGTCAGGAAATACGACAGGTTGATTGCAAGGAAATCAGGAAGTTTATTCCAGAACAGAAACCTCAGGCCAAATAATGGAAGGTAAATGAAGAACACATACCACCACTTTGGCAGTACTTTAATCCAGAAATAGATAGCAAGTGTTACTGTAAGAATGGCTGAAGGGAGCACATCCATAAAAAGAAAAAAAGGATAAGCCCTGAAAGCATGAAAGAGCGTACTGCCTATTCCCCCGGTAATAACCAGGAATATTACGACATACAGGAGTACCGGTGAATTATGTTTTACATTCCCGCTTCTTTTATGTTCGTTGTATACTTTTATCAGCCAGTAGAAGGCAGGTATCAGGATTAGCAAAGAGGTTATGGCATTCCAGGGCTCCACAATCCAGCGCTCCGGATGTGTTTCCATGTATACCGGCCCGCCGTCAGCTAATCGTTGGTTATACCAGCCATCGGGTGTTAATTGGTTCATTCCTGAAATAATTAAAACAAAACTAACCATTCTTAAGAGATCACTTATACTTTGGTTCTTAACAAATATCTTTCTAATTTTATGGTGAGATAAATCGTTATTAACGGTTTACACAGATTTACTTGTAGAACTGCAATTGAATATGAAGAAGTATTTATTATCGGCCTTACTTTTAGCCCTAGGATTAACTGGCTTGTCACAGGGTTCTTTTAAACAGAACAGTGCTTACCTTGAACTTGGAGGAAACGGAACCCTCCTTTCCCTCAACTATGAACGGCAGCTATCTTACCAACCCGGCTTAGGCTTCCGCGCAGGTGCCGGCTTTTATTCTGCCAGCCCCTTTGAATTAACCATCCCGGTGGGTGTAAATTATCTTTTTAACCTTTATAACAGGAAAGTATTCGCCGAACTTGGATTTGGAGTAACTTACACCAAGGCTGATGTGAAATTGTACATTATCATAGACCGCAAGGAACCCTACACTGAGAACTACTCTTTAAACTATGTGCCATCAGCAGGATTAAGAATCCATACCCGGAATGATTTTCTCTGGAGGTTCAGTTTGTCACCGGTGATCAATCATAATGGTTTTATTCCCTGGGTAGGTTTGTCGTTTGGCAAGGTTTTTTAAGAGTATGATGTTGGAGCAGGGTAATGAATAAAAAAATTGCATTTTTTTTAAGAAACGTTTGGAACTGTCAAATAACGTTGTAAATTTGCAGCCTCTTAACCGAACAATGGGAGCATAGCTCAGCTGGTTCAGAGCACCTGCCTTACAAGCAGGGGGTCACAGGTTCGAACCCTGTTGCTCCCACACAAAAAGCCGCAAATTGCGGCTTTTTTATTTTACCTTACTCTCCTCCAAAAACCGGTATTTAATAAATATTCCCGATGCCGGCAATTCAACTCCTGCAAAGTCACCTTTCTTTGAGTAGATGCTGATGATGCCGCCGTAAAGTGTACCTCCTTTCAGGTAAGGTTCATTGATCATCTCTATCCTGTCGATGGCTACTGGTGGCACTGCCAGAATTTTATCCACATCATCAACATGCACATTATCTATAAGAACAAGTGGTGGGATCTCAGTCATTTCCACCTGACTGCCCATTACCCTGAACTGCTTTTTTCCGTTAACCCTCCGCACTTTCACTAAACCCGGCAATTCATTAAAATACTCTTCAAGGGTAGGTAATTGCACATATTCAGCAAGGGAAAGTAACTGGTGGGGTGTTCCATAAAATGGCCCTTTGTTGAAAGGACTTATGCTGTCAGTCAACGCCGGCACTTTCCTTGCATTCTCAGCTAAATTATAAGCAACAGACCTTTCTTCTGTGGAGAGTGTGAATATATACGAGGGTAACTGAACAGGCAATGTGCAGAAATCATTGTCAGCCAAAACACTTACTTCACCTAAGCTCTTTGATCCTGAAGCTTTATCAGATGGCAAACCGGAGGCGCCAAGGTATATCTCACGCCACCCGTATAATTCAGGCATGATAAAATTAAACCGGCCGTTTTGGTCTGTCCGCACCGACATAAACTCATTTTCACCTCCAAGAATGGAAAGATTAACCATCTCACCAATCAAAGGCCTGCCTGTTGATGTCGACTTTACCAACCCTGATATTGCAACACCGCCTATCTCTCTGCAGTATTCGGTATTATCTGAGCCCAATGCTTTAACGGTTGGCACAAGTCTTTGGTCAGGGTAATCCTCCCACCTCACTTGTTCATTGCCGGGCAACACCTGGTCAACCAACGGATTAATGATCCTGACTGCCAGGTAGGCATAGGTTTCAGGTCCATCATTGCGCATTACCCTTGTATAAGCCCTTAAGAAATAAACTCCTGTAATTACATCTGCCGGTATGGTAAGGCATCCCGATGATCTCCTGTCTGTTATCATGAATTTCCCCCTGGCGATAGAGTTCCCTTCTGGTGTAAGTATTTCAGCATAGAGTACCGTCGACTCATCGTTAACCACAGCGCTGAATTCTATCTGTTCACCGGTTATATACATTGCTCTTCCGGTGGTTAGTCCGACGTCACCGGGAGTCTGGCCTGCCATGACCAGGGGAAATAAAATCAGCGTAATCAGTAATTTTACCATATCACCAGGGCCAGTATTCAGGTTTAACATTTTTTCCTCCTGCCAGGGTACAGTCAACACAATTGTGACTCAGGTGTATCATTCTGTAACCAAGGGCATCACCAACAAGAAAAGCCGGATAATCAGCAGGGGTTAGTTCCCTGAGTCCCATTCTCAACCTTGCAGGTGTGCAGGTTGCTGGCGGATAGATCTCCAATCCGGGAACATCCTTGACAAAAATGCGTTTTTCACTCACTGCCGATGCCCCAAAATATCCCAATACTTGCTTACCAGTGTTCGTAACATTTGTAAGGTTTCCCTTGACACTAAAGGGCTGGGTATCATATAGCCCTCCCTGCTCAAAACTGTTAGCCCTCAATTGATCCCAATAGACATAGGCAGCATCACTGAGGGAATATTGCTTCAGCAACAGGCTATAGCCAATAAGCAACTTATTTGTGAGGTTGTCAACAAAGTGTAATAACAACCCGGTATACCGGTTCTCCGCGAGGTTTTTAGTAGTAAGTGTGTATATGGCAGGTACCATCTTAGTCATCCAGCATACTTTCAACGAGTAATCAGGCGGGTCTATATGGTGAATCTCACCATCATAATACCATTCGCGGGGATAATCTACCTCGTACTCGTACGTTTCAACGGCTTCCCACCTGAAATTCCGTGCATCATTGTCGTTCCCTTCGAGATCTGCAAGGAACCTGATGCCTTCAAGGAATTTACCCGGTATCACTCCCTCTATGTTCTCCCTTTCAAAATAAACACTGTCTATAAAAGGTGAAGGAAGCATCATCTCTGGTTCAGAGATTATCCTTTCTCCATCAGGTGTTACTATCTCTACACTAAAAGAAACACCCGGTATTCTCAGGGCTTTATCAATATGTGCACTGTATTCACCATTGCCCGTGTAGTCGTAGCTGAAACTATTGCCTTTATCATCGCTTACAGTTACTGTGCATCCTGCCACTGGAATAAACTGCTTTTCCTCAAGTGAAGATGTCATTGAAATGGTAACTTTCTGAATACTGTCGGTATTGTCAATATATCCGTTAATGACATACCGTGATACGTCGGTAGCCTTAATCTCAGGGTAGTATTCTTTAATGCACCCCTGCAGAAGTGTGAATAACATTATAATCAGTATTATATCATTCCGCCGCATAGTTGCCAAGTTTAAAGAGCCATGTAGCTGTTAGTATGGGTACTCCTATTACAGAATACCTGTAACTTTTAATCCTGCCTTTTTCGTTCCTGAAGAATACGGAGAACGGATTATCCCTCCCAGTTAGGTTATAAACGCTGATATTTAATGAGCTGTGAAGCAGCTTCTTTTTCCTGAGGTTTCCCTCAATGGTCATCGATATATCAGTACGGAAGTAGTCGGGTATCCTGTATGCATTTCTTGCCGAGTAATTAAGGTAAGGCACTCCTTTAATATAATATACTGATACAGGATAAGTTACAGGCCTGCCCGTCTGATATGCCACTACAGATGAAAAGGTTACCCTTCGCGACATCCGGTAATTCAGCACCAGGTTTAATGCATGCGGTATATCATAGTCGCCCCGGTACGGCTCACCATTGTTGATCTTCTCCCACCATTGGTTTCCTGTAACCTGTGTTGAAGTATGCGACCATGTATATGATACCCAGCCTTCCAGTTTTTTATTATTCCTTTTCAGCATAAGTTCAATGCCATATGCCTTAAGGTCTCCTTGCAGCACACTTGTTTCAGCCCTCGGAGTCTCAAGGAAGTCAGCTCCTTCTTTAAATTGCGGGTAATTATCAGAGTGCTTGAAGAAGGCTTCCGCCGAAGCTTCAAGTCCGGAAGTTCCCAGGGTCCTGAACACACCTGCTGACACCTGCATTCCCTTAGAAGGATCAAGGTGGTAATCGGCAAGTTTCCATTGGGTAGTTGGGGCCACAGCCATAGTATTGCTGAGCATGAACAGGTTCTGGTGTGTCTGGTTAAATGCCAGTTTCACTGACCCGTTTTCGTCAGTTGCAATATTTACAGAAATGCGCAGATCGGGCTGGTGATTCCACTGAATAACCTTGTTGTGTCCATAATAAAGGGTATCACTTACATATCTCAGGTCAATGGGCCCTCCTTCATTATAGGTATATACTTCCTGTGGTCCCAGTGGCAGGAAGAGCCCGTACCTTAAACCCGCTGAAAAAGTGAGCCACGGATTCACTTCCCAGGTATCTGACAGATGGAGCCAGGCCTCAGCACCTTGCTCTTTGCCAAGGTTAACAGGAATCCTGATTGATTCTTCGCCCCACGGATTTACTATACCCCTGTCGAGCCGGTAAAGTGTTGTGCCCACTCCATATTCAAGTGAATGCACTGCATATAAACGATGAGTAAAATCAGCCCTCACTTCGTAGTGCTCCATCAGGTACTTGTGCTCGTAGGCAGCCACCGGCTCCTGTATATCCCTGGTACTGAAAGCATACTGTGAGGCAATCAATGATAGTTCGCCACTATACTGACTGTTGAATACCCGGCCAACAGTCAGGGATGCACCATTGTTTGAATAATCATAACCGGTTACATCACCAAGGGTGAACTTGTCATTACTGTGATAGACAAAAAGCCCCAGGCTGTTCTTTCCAAAATCTATACCTGCTGATCCGGCGAAGTCAATAAAACCAGCATTGCTTGCCCTCACCTGCGGGTCATCCATGCGCTCAAGTATCCAGTCGGAATATGACGACCTGAAACTAAGCAGTAATGAACTCTTGTCCTTCCACAGCGGCCCTTCGGCAACTATCCCCGCAGTTACAGGACTAATACCTCCCCTTGCCATAAGCTTCTTCCTGTTTCCCTGGCGGGTGACGATATTAAATACCGACGACAACCTTCCTCCATACCGGGCTGGAATGTGTCCTTTATAAATAGAGAAATCCCTTATAATATCAGAGTTAAAGGCAGGGAAGAAGCCAAAGAGATGCGATGTATTGTAAACAGGCACTTTGTTTATGTAAAAAGCATTCTGGTCGGAACTTCCACCCCTTACATTCAATCCTGCTGTTCCCTCCCCTGCACTTGTAATACCGGGAAGCAATCCTGACACTTTAAGTATGTCCCTCTCTCCCATCATCATGGGCAGGTCCTTCACTGTCCTCATAGGTATCTTCTCAATACCCGGATCTTTGGTCTTCACATTCATCTGAGGGTCGCCCTTTACTACAAACTCTTCAAGGTCTATAACCCTGTCTGCCACTATTTTCCGGCCTGTTATGTACTGTGTTTCATTGACTGCCTGCGGAGTTTCCTGCGGCTTAACTCTGGGTTGGCCGTATAAAGGCAATGAATCCGGCAGTGTGCCGGGAGGATAAATCAGTTGTCCCTTAGTCATGTTGGAAATATCTGATTGTTTGCTGATTCCAGGCTGTGCTTCTCCATCAGGTTTCTTCAGGGAAAAACGGGTAAGAACTCCCTCAATATCTTTATCCTCCGCCCGCTTCATGTTTATCCTGTTTTGCCTCAGGTATTTCCTTATTTCACGTTGCTTGTCCTCAGGAAAAAGTGCAGCAAAAGCCTTATTACCGGTAAATTTCATTAATCGTTCACCATCATACAGGAACATTGTCTCAAGCATGGGCAGATACTGCATCCTGTTGTTGGTGACCGAAGAACCGATGCCTGTTAGTTTTGTATACCTGTGCAGCACTTTAAGCTCCCCATCTCCTACTGTGCGGTAAATGGCCGGTTTATGATTGCTGTCTCCGATAACAACAAATCCGGCTCCGTAAAGAGTGAAGCTTTCCAGCCTTCCATCCGACAAAGGTATCCTGTCGATGCCTCCACCCGTTGTTTCAAATTGTAACACGAGGAGCTGGTTAAATACATCATAGTTGAGTGAAAGCCCCTCATATTTTATGCCATCCATTGTGATGCTGCCTGTTTCAAAGGTATTTCCCCTGAAGTACTGTGTTCCTTGGGCCGGTGAGTAATATCGGTAAAGGGTGCCATTAAAAAGTACCGGGTCAGCACCATAGCAATCTTCAATATGCACATCCTGGGCATCTGACAGGTTATATATCATCAGTAGCAAGGAAATAAGGTATATTTTTCGGGCAGTTTCCATACTTTCAGAGCTAAACAAAAGTTATTACCTGTTAGTTGCTGATTTTTTACAACTGATAACTGACACCTGACAGAGGACAGCTGACAGCCAAAATAATATTACTTTTGCCCTAAAATAGTTGCTTATGCTCTGTATCATACGTCAGGAAACTGACCCCTATTTCAATATTGCCGCCGAAGAATACGTACTCAAGCACTTTCACCGCGACTGCTTTATGCTATGGCGCAATGAACCCTGTATTATTGTGGGCAAGCACCAGAATACACTTGCTGAAATTAATGCAGACTATGTGAAGCAGAAACAGATCAAGGTGGTAAGGCGGCTTTCGGGCGGCGGGGCAGTGTTCCATGACCTTGGTAACCTTAACTTTACCTTCATAGCCAATGAAGAACCCGGTAATATCCAGGTTGATTTCCGTAAATTTACCCGCCCCATCCTTGAAGTGCTTAACAAATTAGGCATCAATGCTGAATTCTCGGGACGCAACGACCTGGTGATAGATGGACGCAAGTTCTCAGGCAATGCTGAGCATGTATTCGGCCACCGTATCCTGCATCATGGCACCCTGCTGTTCTCTTCAGAGATGACCGACCTGACCAATGCACTCAATGTGGACCCTTCCAAGTTTTCCGATAAGGCAGTAAAGTCAGTGAGAAGCAGGGTTACGAATATCAGCGAGCACCTCGGGCAGAATCTTACAGTACTTGAATTCCGCGACCTTATTATGAATCATATCATTGAAGCCACGCCTGATGCAGAGGTGTACACCTTCACTGACCAGGATATAAAGGCCATAGGAAAACTGCGTGATGAGAAGTATGCCACTCCTGAATGGAATTTCGGATCTTCCCCACAGTACACTTTCAATAAGAAACTAAAAACTACCGGTGGACATATAGAAGTTGCCCTGGTGGTTGACAGTGGTATTATTAAATATGCCCGTTTCTACGGAGATTATTTCCATATACATGACCCTGCAGATATAGAAGCGGCACTCATTGGCGTTAGGCATGATGAGGAAGCCATGCGTAAACGGTTTGCTACTTTTCCGCTCGACAGTTATTTTGTGAATGTGTCGGAGGATGAGCTTATTTCTGCACTGACATAACAGGTGAAATAACTTTCCTGTGCTGAAGTGGTTACTTAATAAACTTCAATCATGAACATCAGGTATGTAAAGCACAATGAGATAAACAAACCGCTGTGGGACCAGTGCATACGCACCGCAGTCAACGGAAGGGTTTATGCTTACTCATGGTACCTCGATATTATGGCTGAAGAATGGGATGCCCTTATAAGTGGCGATGAATCCTACGAAACGGTGTTCCCGCTTACTTACCGTAAAAAGTTCGGTATCTATTACCTTCACCAGCCCTTCTTTACCCAGCAGCTTGGTATATTTTCAGTCAACCAGATAACTCCAGAACTTGTAAGCCACTTCCTGAATGCTATCCCGGCAAAGTTCCTGTTTGCTGAAATAAACCTCAACACCCTCAATAAACCCGATGAAAATAAGTGGCGGGTTAATAACAACATCAACTATGAGCTCGACCTGATTGAGCCTTTTGAGCTGATCTATAAGAGGTTTTCGAACAACGTGAAGCGAAATGTATCTAAAGCTGAACAGAAACAGGTAAGGGTTTCTGACACGGTTAACCCAGAAGAGATTGTGAAGCTTTTCAGGCAAAACAGGGGAGCTTCATTGCAAAAACTGAGGGAACACGACTATAAACGGCTTATCCAGCTTGTTTATCATGGAATCCATAAACAGATAGCATTTAGTTACGGGGCCTATACCAGCACCAATACCTTATGTGCCGGCATGATTATTTTTATAAGCCATTATAAAGCTACTTTCCTTTTCTCTGCCACGAATGAAGAAGCGCGTGAAAGCGGAGCCATGCATATGTTGATAAGTCAGTTCATATATTCGGCTGCCGGCAACCATCTCACCCTTGATTTCGAGGGCTCTAACGACCCTCAGTTAGGCAGGTTTTATAAAAGCTTCGGTGCACAAAAAATTACCTATCCCTCTATCATTATTAACCGTCTTCCACTTCCGCTAAACCAGGTATTCGGAATCTACAAAAAAGTCCGCCGTTACAGGGTTTCCAGAGAGTCATAAATTATTGCTGAAGCACCGGCTCAGTCCTTCCACTTTCTTTCCGGAAATTGCACTGAACTTTATTAACATCTCTTCGTTTCACTTTTACTCACACTCACTAATGCACTAGATATGAGAACCTTTACCCTTTTAATGGTCTGGTTTTTTATTACCGGATCGCTAAGCGCACAAAATCTTTACACCCAAGCAAATGCTGCCAGTATTGAGAACGAAGCAAACACTACCACCGGATGGACCGGTACTGCGGTTCTTACTTCTGATAATACAACAGCTCAAAACGGTACTTATTCACTTAAGTTTACTACCGCAGGTTCAGGCCGGGAGGCAAGATACTCATTTACAGCAGTTACCGGCTCTGTTTATAATATCAGCATCTGGGCACGCAGGGGTGTTGTAAGCAATAATCCTGCTTTTGCCAACTGGTTGGGAGTACAGGGTTTCAGCACAACACTCATCACCACCCAAACCTGGACCCAGTACAACTTCACAGTCACCGCTACCAATACAACACCGCAGATCAGGGTTTATGCCGGACCTATAGGTGCTGCTTCCGGAATGGAGGTTTTTGTTGATGCCATTTCAATCACACTGCAAACTCCTGCTGATGCAGAGGCACCTACTGCGCCTTCAAACCTTACAGTATCAGATATTACAACCAACGATGCAACAATCAACTGGACGGCATCAACCGATAATGTGGGTGTTGTCAATTATTCCATCAGGCAAAATAATGTTACAGTGGGTGTTGTAGATGGAAACACAACAGTGTATCAAGCTGTTAACCTTACCCCTGCTACAAGTTATTCTTATACAGTGGTAGCTTCGGATGCGGCCAATAATGTTTCAGAGCCAGGCGGCCCGCTTGAATTCACCACCGCCACACCTGCACCTGATACAACTGCTCCCAGTGCTCCATTAGGCCTTACTTCTTCTGGCTTAACCGCTACCAGTGTAATATTATCATGGAGTCCCTCAACCGATAATACTGGTGTTACCGGGTATAATATATTCATGGACAACAACCTTACCGGCACAGTTCAAAGTACCTCTTACCAGGTTACCGGACTCACAGCAGCTACCTCGTATGCTTTCTATGTGGTGGCCATAGATGCAGCAAGTAATGTATCTGACCCCTCAGATATTCTGCAAGTAACTACAAACGACCCATCACAGGTTATAGAATATACTACCAACAATGCCAACCTGCCAACAGTCGACTGGTCAGCAGCCAACCTATATGCCTCAGGCAATGTGGGCGTAGGAACTTCCCCTTCAAGTACCTACAAATTGGCAGTGAACGGAAATATCCGCGCCAAGGAGATAGTTGTTGAAACCGGCTGGGCAGATTTTGTATTCGAACCCGGCTATGACCTATGGTCATTGGATGAAGTGGAATCGTATATTAAAGCCTTCGGCCACCTGCCTCAGATCCCGTCAGCTAAAGAAGTTGAAGAAAACGGCATTGCACTTGCAAAGATGAATCAGCTGCTGCTGATGAAAATTGAAGAAATCACTCTCTACCTTATTCAGGCTAACAAACGAATAGCCGAACTTGAAGAACTTTCAGGAATACCATCAACACAGGATAAAGGAATCGCAATTAGCTATTAAACCTATATCGTAGGTTAATATCTGATTTTCAGCACTTTAGTGTTGAACTTTTAACCTTTCTTTTCGTTAAATTTCTAATCACTGGAACTCTGATTCACTAGTATTACTCGATTAACAAGATAATTAAACCAGACCGATATGAAATTTACTACTTTTTTCGTTCTACTCTTTTTTATGGTATCCGCGGGAGCCGGCGCACAGAATCTTTATACGCAATCGAATGCTGCTAATCCGGCAAACGAAGCAAACTCTACAACCGGTTGGACAGGACCGGCAAATATCACATCCTCAACCACAAACCCACAGAACGGTACATATGCAATCAGGGTTGTCTCAACCAGCAATGGTGGGCGCGATGCCCGTTATTCATTCCCGGCCACCAGTGGCACAGTATATAATATTACTATCTGGGCACGCCGGGGAGCACAGTTTAACAATCCCGCATTTGCCAACTGGACAGGTTTTTCAGGGTTTTCAACAACAACTATTACTTCTCAGAACTGGACTCAGTTTAACTTTACTGTCACTGCTACCAACAACAATCCGGTAATAGTAGCTTATTCAGCTCCGCAGGGAGCCTCTGCCGGTAATGAAATTTATCTCGATAATATTACCATCACTGCCCAGGGTGGTGGCGGCGGCGGTGGTGGTGGCGACAACGAACCTCCAACGGCTCCTACTAATCTTACCTCATCCGATGTAACATCCAACTCTCTTACACTTTCGTGGACAGCCTCAACAGATAATGTAGGAGTAACCAATTACCGTATATTCAGGAACGGCAACTACTTTAACCAGACAGGTAATAACTCAACAACTTATAATGTAACCGGACTAAACGCCTCTACGGCATATAGCTTTTATGTAGTGGCACAGGATGCGGCAGGAAATAACTCGAACCAGAGTAATACAATAAATGTAACCACTACTTCAGGTGGTGGTGGCGGAGGAGGTGGCGGCACAGGCACTCCCTATACAGACCTTAATGCCAATCTGCCTACTGTTAACTGGCAGGCCAATAACTTCTACTCTGCCGGTTCTGTTGGCATAGGCACACAGCCCGTTACCAACTGGCGGCTTGCCGTTAATGGCAATATCCGTGCAAAGGAAGTAGTGGTTGAATCCGGATGGTCGGACTTTGTATTCGATGATGAATATGAATTGCCACCTCTTGAACAAGTGGAAGCCTATATAAAGGCTAATGGCCACCTTAAAGATATTCCATCGGCTGCAGAAGTGCAGGCCAACGGTGTGGGACTTGCAGAAATCAATACCCGCCTGTTGCAGAAGATCGAGGAACTTACCCTTTACATCATCGATCTTAATAAACAACTCCAGCAACTCAAATCAGAGCAAGCCGATGGTAATAAACAATATTAAACTGATAACCCTATGAGAAAACTATATCTGATATTTTCGGCCCTGGCGTTTACAATCACAGTGTCGGGCCAGGCCATCCGGAAGAACTATATTGAAATGACAGCGCTCGAACGTACCAACCTGGTTAATGCCTTTTACACATTAAGGCAGGGTCCGGATTTAGTTAACGACCTTGCAGTTTTCCATGGTGCTTTCTTCGACCTGGATAACTCAGCCACACCAACGGCCCAGGATATCCATTTTAATCTGCCAGATGAACCTGAACGCGATATCTTCTTTGCATGGCACCGCTATCAGTTATTTGAAGTGGAGCAGGCTATGCAGGATATTAATCCCTATATAACAATTCCCTTCTGGAACTCATCTACTGACCAGTCAACCACCTCTGCTTTATGGGACCAGAATTTTATGGGAAGTTTTAATACCAATTGGAATTTACAGCGTAACCTGGGAGGTGACGATATGCTGCCCTTTCCGTCGGAAGTAACACAGGTACAAGCGCAAACTGAGTTCCTCACTTATGCTGATATGTTTGAACGTGGCCCTGTTCATCACGGAGCTCACCGGTGGGTTGGAGGTATAATGGCTGCCAATGTATCACCCCGCGACCCGGTGTTCTACCTGCACCATGCTTTTGTAGATAAACTGTGGAAAGAATGGGAAGATCTGAGGGGTACTTCTGCCTTCATGCGTACTGATATGATCAGGTACAATGGCACTTATGTATTCAACGGGCAAACACTTCCACTTATAAACCCTAATAATATCAAGAACTCAAGGTCGCTGGGGATTTTCTACGGTGAAAACCAGCTTGCCGTACTGGATAATTACACGGTTAGCAACACGCACAATGCCCAGGAGTTGTTCTTCTACCAGTATACTATTCAGGCAGGAACCAATTTTGTAGTTCCCGCCAACAGGAATGCAAGGATGGAATCGGTAACCCGTGTCAGGTTACTCCCTGGCTTTACCGCCGCTAATGGCTCAAGCTTTGTTGCCACTATAGGTGATGGAACAACAGGCCAGCGTGAATATCCTGCCATCGTCAGCAACCAGATACCCTGGGACAACCGTGGTATTCCCATCGACTGGGATGCTTACCGCCCTCGTGACGTCTTTGCTAAAGATGCAGGCGAAGTGCTGATCTACCCTAATCCTTTTACCGAGAGGCTTACAGTTATTTCAAAGGAGAAGGCAGATTCATGGCTTATCGAGATCTACGACCTTTCTGGACGCAAACTCCATGAAAGCACCTATGCACAGACTTCAAGTGTTTCACTGGGTGAAACCCTTAGTTTCCTCCGCCCCGGCACATATATGCTTAAAGTAACCATCAACGGCACGACTATAAACAGCTCAGCAATTATAAAACAATAAGAGGTTCGTTAGTTTGGGGTTCGGAGTTCGGGGTCGGGGTTCGAAGTTCCTAAAAATAGACGGCTCTATAAATCTGATTACTAATTCATTCTGATCAACCGGGGATCAACCGGGGAACATCAGGGCATTAACAGGGGATCAACCGGGACTCAGTCCCCGGATGATCCCCTGATAATTCCCGTTTGTTACGTAAATAAAGCGAATGGAATACCTTTGAAAGCAGTCAGCATTCAGTAGTCAGCATTCAGAGCATTCAGCAGTCAGCATTCAGCAGTCAGCAGTCAGCAGTCAGTAGTCAGTAGTCAGTAAGAGAAAGCATAATAAAATGGAAGAACGTCAGCTAAGCTTTATAGGTAATTTAAACGTCAAACGCCAAACAAACGCTGAACGCTGACGCTGAACGTAAAAAGCCGATAGCCGACAGCCAACAACCAAAACTTACTTCTTCGGTGCGGCCTGATCCTGTTCCCTGAAAGCTTCAAAGTCGAAGTGCAGGGTGAACCTGAGGGTATTACCCAACGGGTTCAGCTGATCGGTTGGAATAAGGTATGAGAAGTCGAGTCCGAAAACATTGTACCTGAGGCCAGCGCCAAGGGTAAAGAATTTACGGTTTCCCTTAGTTTCGTGCTCATAGAAGTAACCACCGCGGAGAGCAAACTGACCGTCGTACCAGTATTCAATACCTCCTGCTATAGCTAATTCATGTAATTCTTCATTAAATCCGCCCGGTGCATCGTAGAACGAGTGGAACATACCTACAGGAACAGAAACATTGGGGTCCATTCCCTTTTCAATCACCGGGTTACCATTGTCATCATAAATCACATCACCATTCTCATTCTTTTCATAAACCGGTGGTGTTGGGATTAAGAGCTTGTTGAAATCAACCATGAATGTCAACCGATTGAAGTCGTCAAAGTCAAGGGTGAGCGATGGTCCTATACGAAGGTTGGTTGGAATGAAGTCACGCTGTGTATTATCGTCAGAGTATGATATTTTAGCACCGATGTTGCTGATATTGAGTCCCCATGCAAACTTACCACCGGCCAGGTTATTGAACTCCAGCGGCCTCTCTGAATAGATGGCAATATCGGCAGCAATTGAATTACCCGGTTTTGTTGAAGTACCGGCGACTTCTTGTCCCTGAGTAAGATTTGAATGGATATACCTGGCTGTAACAGCACCTGCGAGCCTGTTGGTAAGCATTCTTGAGTAAGATCCGCTGACTGCAAATTCACTTGGGCGGAAATTTCCTATAACATCACCCCTGATATCAGTGAAAACGATATCACCCAGTGAGAAATAAACAAGTGATGCTGAAACTACCTGGTCGTTACCCAGCTTCTTGAATCCTGACAGGTAAGCAAGGTTGATATCCTGTACCAGGGCACGAAGCCATGGACTATATGAAAGAGAAAAACCCATATCGCTGTCGATATAAGGGAATTTTGCTGCATTCCAGTGGGCTGAATTTGCATCGGGTGCACTTGATACGCCTGCTTCTCCCATTCCACCGGCCCTTGCATCAGGCCCGATCTGTAAAAACGGAACTGCTGTTGTTATGGTGTTAAGATCTTGTCCTGTATAGGTAGTAGTGGGTTGTGAAAACGACTGATTAGCAGCTAAAACAAATAATCCTGCCATCAGGAAGGAGAAAAAAAACGGCTTAAAGTGCATACTTTAATTTTTGAATAAGAAGTGCAAATTTATCGAATATTTTAATATAACGCCACTAGCGGTTTTATATTGTAGACCACAAAGTGTACATCTTCAGCAACAATTAACTCTATCTTTTGATTATTATTGTGTGGACTGGGAAAAAGTTTATAGCCAGCTGTCAGCTGTCAGCTATATACTTCCAATATTGTCTTTATCCACGCTGAACAGAACACCCTGTCCTATATCAAGCCGTACCAGAACTTTATGGGCGCCCTGGTGTTGTACAAGTTCTCCGGTAATGCCCATCAGGCTTCCTGAAATAATTTGTATTCTCTCTCCGGTTTTGATATCCGATGGTGCTACTTCAAGCTCTGCTCCTGAGCTGACAAGTGTTTTAACTGTTTCTATCTGCCAGTCGGGTATCGCTACAGGTTTTCCTTCGAAAGTAATGAAACCAACCAGGTCGCCTTCAATCCTTGCCTTATGGAATTCGTGGTTCTCAATGCAAACGAATATGTAGGAAGTAAAAAGAGGTGTTTTAACAACTTTGAGCCTGTCTGACCATTTCCTTCTTTCAGTCTTCAAAGGCAGGTAACAGGTTATACCGGCTCTTTCAAGCCTGGCAAGGCTGGTTTTTTCAGCCCTTGGTTTTGTATAACAGGCATACCATTTCATTACAGAATACGGAGGAAGGTTGACAGCAACACACTCCATACCATCACCGAAAGGCTAAGCCATGCCAGATGGCCGCGGCGGGTTGAGTAGTATTTCGCAATGAGCATGGTTCCGATCGGAATTGAGAGGATAACAGGTGTTAGAATAATAAGTCCCGGGAATCCGAAACGTGAACGTATCATAACTATGAATCGGTTACGACGGTTAAATATTTTACGTTCTTCTGCTTTCTTGTTCATGATCACCCTGGTGTGGGCCGGTATTCCGGCAAGCCTGTGGTACATATGCCTCACTTTCCTTCTCCAGAATGGGAAGTGTGAGAAAATATACCGCCCCAGGTAATAAAACACTAATACCCCAAGCCAGCCGCCAAGGGTTGTATTTAATATGGTTTCCAGGTAGTTATAGCCAAACAGGTACGATGTAGGCGCAGCTACAAGAAACTTAACGGCACTAATTAGCAGTATACTGAACTGTTTCAGGATCAATTCTCCAAACATTCTTCCTTCTTCACTAAGTTAAACCAGCAATATGAGTTAATGTATTCAGTCTTCAAAAGTAACGGCAGTCAGAAAAAATATTTTTACGCTGACCCTAAATTTTATTTACAAAAACTATACCGTACAAGTACTCAATTATTTATTCAATGCTGATCGGCAAAAGTAGTTTTAAATTACTTTTGCATACACTATGTATAAACGTTTTTTACAGGCCTTTCTTCTCATTTTTACTTTTTTTAACATTCCCACAGGGGCACAAACGCTTCCGCAGGATTATTTTGTGCAGCCTCTTGATGGAGTATTGCAGCTTTCAGGAACTTTTGCAGAGCTCAGGGGAAATCACTTTCACTCTGGTATCGACCTGCGCACTAACAGCCAGGTGGGATTCCCGGTCAGGGCTTGTGCCGACGGCTATGTGGTACGTATAAAGGTGCAGGCCGGCGGATTCGGCAAGGCTGTGTATATAAATCACCCCAATGGCTACACAACTGTGTATGCACACCTCCTGTCATTCAGTGAAACAATCAACAACTACACCCGGGGCAGGCAATACGAACAGGAATCGTTTGAGGTTGACCTATTCCCTCCAAAGGGACTGCTGAAGGTATCGAAGGGCGAAATCATAGCTCTTTCAGGGAATTCAGGTGGATCTGAAGGTCCGCATCTTCATTTTGAAATAAGGGAAACGGATACTGAATTACCGGTTGATCCGGTGCTTTTCGGGTTTCCGGTGAAGGACTGGATAAGGCCTACAATGCACGGACTGCGTATTTACCCTGAAGGAACAGGGTCTGCCATAAACGGCAAACCTGAACCTGTAAGCCTGTCACTGGCCGGCTGGGGACCTGTTTACAGGTTAAAGATCAGCGATACTGTTTCTGTTGATGGTAGTTTCTCACTCGGTGTAAGTGCTACTGATTTGCTGAACGAAACGAGCAATAAGAATGGTGTGGTTAAGTATTCAGTGTTTATCGATTCAGTGATGGTATTCAACTGGCATGCCCTTAAATTCGGGTTCCATGAAACACGGTATATCAACAGCTTTATCGATTACCCTCATTATTACGCTACCAACCAGCGGTTTATGCGCACCCATACTGATCCGGGTAACCGTTTGAGTATGTATGCATTCAACCCCACAAAGGGAGTTTTTGCCACAACACCGGGTGCATTGCATTATGTTAAACTGGTGGTAGCCGATTCAAAGAATAATGAATCAGTGCTTCGTTTCATTATAAAGGCAGGAAATCCTTCTCCTGCTTCCAAACTAACCGAAACAACGGTAAAGCAGACAGGCCTGCTGTTTACAATTGATAAACTCAACACTTTTACCACCCCCGGCATGAGGATAAGCCTTCCGGGCAAGTGCCTTTATGACAGTATCAGGTTTGAATATGGAGTGCAACCACCGCAGCCGGGGATGCTTTCACCGGTCTTCAGTTTGCATACACCTGCCACTCCACTGCAGGATTATTACGACCTGTCACTGAAGGCTGATACCTTAACCGGAGTGAACTCTTCAAAACTTACGGTTGTGAGACTGAATGCGGTTAACAGGCCGGTATCAGTCGGTGGTAAGTACGAAAAAGGCTTTATGAGGGTGAGAGTGCGTGACTTTGGAAGGTATTCGGTCATGATCGATACAACAGCCCCGGTAATGAAAGCTGTGAAGTTGAAAGACGGGCTTGAAGTTAAACCCGGCATGGCACTCATGGTTACCATTTCCGACAATCTGAGTGGCATTGCATCCTATCGCGGAACGCTTAACGGTAAATGGATTCTTATGGATTACGATGCCAAGAACAGGTTGCTCACTTATGAGCCCGACGCCTTGTTAATCCCCGGAGAAAATATATTTATGGTATCGGTTACTGACGGAACAGGTAATACAACTGTAATGCAATGGAAGGTAATAAGTCCTTCGCCACCGGTTAATTAACGGGTACCGTAATTCAGCATTTCCTCGTAAACCTTGGTCCACCCCTTCCAGCGCTTCCATTCTGAGAGTGATTCATTATGAAACAGGCTGATAAAAGTGCCGCCAACACTGCGCACTATATCAACCAGCGGTGTAATATGCTGCATGGCCCCCTCTGCTTCAACTTTAAGATAATCTCGCAAGGTACCGTCCATTAGTGCGAACGGATGGATGGTCAACCCGGTTACTCTTTCCATTTCCAGGTCATACCATTTAAACGAAGTGCACAACCCGGCCCTGAAACCTGTTTGCGCGGCAAAACCCATAGTATAGTCGTCAGTAATGTCTTCAGCAATAAGGCTGCGGTATGTGTCGGGAAGGTGGAGTTTCAGGAAATGTTGCCGTGACCTGGTAACCTCACGGTGAAGAACCTCCGACAAGCCGTTGATTTCTTTCTTCAGTAACCCTTCACCGGTGTTTGACGCATATGAGGGATGTATACCAACCTCTCCCTCATCACCCAGCGACTTAATAAGCTGGGTAAATGAGTAATTACTTACCGGAGTATTTTTATCAAATTCATCATACCCGGCAAAGAGTATAAAGAAAATGGCTCTGAGTCCGTATTTCTTGTGCAATGCATGCATCAGTTCGTAAGAATCGAAGGGATCCTGGTCCTGCCTGAAAACAGACCTGAACCTCCGTTTCATTCCCTCACTGTCGAGTGCCCTGATATCCTTCATAAAACCGCCCAGTGTCCTGTAAAAGCCCTTATGCCTGAAAGCCCAGGCGGCATCAATATCAATGGTTGGGATAAATTCGTATTTATGCTGCCTGATCCGCAGGTCAGGATATCTTTCATTAAGCACTTTTCCTAATTGTTTTGCCCAAAGGTTAACCACCGGCTGCTGCAGGAAACCCTTCTGCCAGGCAAGGGAGGAAAAAGCTGAAAACCTGCCGTGCTCATCCCTGATATAAGGGAGGTACTCTTCATACCTGCTTACCATAAAAAAGGAAGCCGAAAAAATATCAAATGGGAGACACGCTTCCTTGAAATAAACCGGAAACAATGCCATGGTACCCGCGAAGTCAATGATTTTTACCTGTTGGCCGTTAATCCCTTTTTCATTGATGAGTCCTGCAGGTACAATAAGACAGTCATTTTCAATTAGCGGCCTGTTACTGTAACATATTTTGGGACCTTCAAAATCAATGTATTCCTGCTCATCATTGGTAAGCTGCGAACGCAGTCCCAGCAAGTCGTCAAAAAGCAGTGAGGTGATATACCGTAGCCTGGAATTGATATGGGCAGCGTAAATCAGCATCCGCTTACTTTTAGTGTGTGATGTTATTCATACCTGAGCGATTCAACCGGGTCGAGCTTTGCAGCTCTTAAAGCGGGTATAAGTCCCGACAGGATGGCTACAATAAAACAAAGTGTTACTCCGAGGATAATCCAGGCCCATGGCACAATAAAACCGGCGCCTATGATGAGCCCGAGTACATTTCCAATGCCAATGCCAAGCACAATGCCCACGATACCGCCAATCTGACCGATTACAACAGCTTCCATAAGGAACTGGTTACGTATGGTATTGCTGTTGGCGCCCATTGCCTTGCGGATACCTATCTCTCTTGTACGTTCAGTAACTGACACCAGCATAATATTCATAAGGCCTATAGCTGCGCCAAAAAGTGTTATCACTCCAATAATGGTCGCTGCCAGCCTGAGGTATTTAAGATTGTCAAACAGCATGCTTGAGAGGCTGTCGCTCTTTGATATTTCAAACGGATCTTCATCGGAGGGCCTCGCATCCCTGATAACCCTCATTAGCCCGTGAGCTTCGCCCACAGCAGCATCCAACTGCAAAGGGTCGGCCGGCATAACACTGATGGCAAAGGTAGCACCGGGCTTCGAGTATACCTGCCTGACATTGGTTACAGGAAGCAGGGCCACATTGTCGGCCTGGTTGAGGCTCGAACCTTTGGCCTTAAGTACCCCGATTACCCTGTACTTGGCAGGGCCAACGCTCACTATCTTATCGATCGGGTCTTCCGTAGATGAAAATATCTTATCAGCCACATCAGATCCCAGTATTACAGCACTGCTTCCGTAAAAGGTCTCCACAGTGGTAAAGTTCCTTCCTTTATCAATCTCATAACCACTTGTTACCAGGTAGTTTTCGTCGGTACCAATAACCGGCACGTTGGCATGGGTTTTCTTTGAACCGTATTTGATAGTTGCAGTATGGGTTGCGAACATATAGACCGAAACCTGGGAAGGAAATTTATACTCCTCCTTAAAATCCAAAGCTTCCTGCCAGGTGATAGCCCTGTTGTTTTTGGCCAGCGATTCACGAGTGCCCCCCTCCATCCTGATCTGCCTGTTGCGGATGGTAAACGTATTGGCACCCATCATAGTGAAGTTCTTACTAAGGAAGAACTTGATGGCATCAATAGAGGTAAGTATTCCAACCAGTGCCATGATGCCGAAGGCAATGATAAGAATGGTGAGCACACTCCTGGTCATATGCGACCGGATCGAGTCAAGTGAAACGGCAATATTTTCCTTTACAAGTGTAGTCATTCAGTTCAGATCTTGGCACCAAAAGCCAGGTCGCCGGCATCTCCCAGTCCCGGAACTATATAAGATTGTGCTGTAAGCTCGTCATCAATGGCACCTACCCACAAGGTAATTTCATCTACCGGCAGGTTCCTGCGTATAAACTGCACCCCTTCCATGCTGGCGATGAGGGTGACGATATGGGTATGTTTTGGTTTTCCTTTGGTTAATAGTGCCTTATAACTCAACAGCAGCGATGAGCCTGTGGCAAGCATAGGGTCAGAAAGGATTACTACCCTGTCAGTAATCGGTGGTCCTGAAACATATTCAACCTGCACATCAAAGCTGCCATCCTTATGGTGCTTACGGTAGGCTGAAACAAAAGCATTCTCCGACCTGTCGAATACTTTCAGCATGCCATAGTGCATCGGTAATCCAGCCCTGAGAATAGTAGCAAGCACCGGATAATCCTTTAGCACCGGCACTTCTGCAACTCCAAGCTGCGTTGATACCTCGGCAACTTCAAACTCGAGCATCCTGCTGATCTCATAGGCAAAGATCATAGCCATCCTTTCCATATTTGTGCGGAAGCGCATTGGGTCGGTCTGGATAACCGCATCACGTATTTCAGCAAGGTACTGGTTGAAAATGGTATTTTGCTGGCCTAGGTTCCTGATCATAATGACGGGTTTAAAGTTATTTTACAAATATACTCAGAAATCGTAATACCTGTTAAATACGGCCGATCTAATTCCAAACCATATGTGCATAGTTCTTTCATCTGCAGGTGAGTTGGTTTGCCTGATGGTAGCCCCGGCACTGACTGTAAGGTTTGTAGCCGGGTTCATAATCCAACCAATACTCAAATCATGTTGCAGCATGGTAGTATTAACGCCCTGGCCTATTTTATTGCCAAACTCTGAAACATAATTGTAATAAGATTTATACAAGTCATGCCCGAAATTAAGTCCTGCAGAATCAGCACCATAAGTGGTATAAACAAATTTATAGGCAAGTTGCCATCTGTTGATCCGCTGGTTTGCTAAAAATACCAGTTCCCTGAAGTTAGCACCCTGTGGATGTGCCAGGGGTTGGTTGTAATGTGCATAGTTCTGAAGATGTGTGTGATGAGCATAGGTATACGGCCTCACATGGTTATATTCGGCTTGCAGGTACAGGTGCGGAATACCAAAGGCGTCATAGCTTTTTACTCCTGTCTGGAATCCATGCTTATTGGCCCACCATCCGTCGCCCTTGAGCACGTGCTCAAGCTTGAATTCATCAAGTATCAGCTGTAAGTAGAGGAAGTTGTTTTTGAGTATCCTGAACCGCATTGATCCACCCAGTAGCGCATTGTCGGGTGAGCCAAGTGAGAACTCCACAGGCCGGTAAAATATCACAGGGTTAAGGTAATTAAGGTCAAACCCACGGCTGCCTGTTGAATCTGAAGCATGCCAAACTATCGATTCAAAAAGTCCGATATTAAGCCATGGCAACACATTCCAGCTAAGGTAGTGGGTAGTTGTGTATTTCTTCTTCCAAGGCTGCCAGGGGCCTTTGGGTGCCCTTAGATCCTGCAATTGGCTGAAGATATTCACATATTCAATGTTCCACACCCTGGTGTTGATGGCAAGGTAAGGATAATTATAGGCAACATCCGACAGAAGCAGTGAGCGGTATCCATCACCAATAAAATTCTTGCCATGGCCAAACCTGAAGTTAAAGTACCTTGAGGGTGAGTAAGAAATATGCCCTTCAGCGAAAGCATAATCAAAACCTGTCTGCTTAAAATTCTTATACATTGCCTGTCCCGGCACTACTGCCAGTGCTCTCGACTGGTCAGAAACCCATGAAGGGAAGAATGCCTGGCTCTCAAAAAAGGCTGTATGGAAAGCAAACTGCCTGCCAATTGAACCGTCAACCCTCACTCCCCGTGTATTAACAGATGTATTTCTGCTGGGAAGCTCCCCTCCAGCCTCCCCATAGATCATTGGGTCAATAAAGAGCTTCAAACCTCCGGTGTCAACTTTAATGAAGGGTTCATAAAACATTTTCCTGTTGAGCCAGCCTTTCAGGGTGCGGTTATTCTTCCCGGGGGCACTGCGGTATAAATCACTGTAAGCAGGGTCTTTATCACCAATATTGATTCTGAAGGGATAAACAGGATGCCAGTTTTTGCCTTCTTTAACAAGGCTTCGCTCATATTCAATCCTGAGTGTATGTTCAAACGGAAGTGTAACGGGTTGAGCTTTTATACCCGCATAAGAGAGTATTATCAGTAATACCAATAGTGGTTTTTTCATAGTTCAGCTTACCTTGTCGAGCTGCTGGAAGACCGAATTGTTGCTCTTGAATTCAACAACCATCTTTTTAAGCGCCCCAACAAGAATCATCTTATCGTGTGTTTCCATGGCCTCTGTAAGGTTGGCCATCAGTTCGATGACATCCGACAACCTGTTATAACGAACTTTAGCAATAGATATCTTTGGATGATGTGTAGGCATACCTTTTTCCTTGTCATACAGCAACTCCTCATAAAGCTTTTCTCCCGGCCTGAGGCCTGTATAAATAATCTTTATGTCTTTATCAGGTTCCAATCCGCTCAGCCTTATCATATTGTAGGCAAGGTCGGCTATTCTGACGGGTTTACCCATGTCGAACATGAAGATCTCGCCCCCGTTACCCATTGTACCGGCTTCAAGCACAAGCTGACAGGCTTCCGGAATGGTCATGAAATAACGTGTTATTTCAGGGTGGGTCACTTTAACCGGACCACCGGCTGCTATCTGTTTTTCAAAAATGGGGATAACCGAACCGTTGCTGCCAAGCACATTGCCGAACCTTGTTGTGATAAACCTGGTTTTATTGGCAAAATCATAGTTCAGGCTTTGGATATATATTTCAGCTGCACGCTTGGTAGCGCCCATCACATTAGTGGGATTAACAGCCTTGTCGGTTGATATCATTACAAAACGCTCAGCCCTGAACCTTGAAGCAAGGTCGGCAAGGTTTTTTGTGCCGAATATATTTACCCTAACTGCCTCAAAAGGGTTCTGCTCCATAAGCGGCACGTGCTTGTATGCTGCAGCATGGTAAATAATCTCAGGTTCCATCGACCTGAATACCTCCTCCATCATAGGCCTGTCGCCCACATTGCCGATTATAAACTCAAAACGGTTCATGAGTGAAGGAAATTTCTCCCTCAGTTCATTCTCAAGTTCAAACATAGGTGTTTCACCCTGGTCAACCATTATGAGCCGATCAACATCAAGATGACATAACTGCCTCACCATTTCACTGCCTATACTTCCCGCAGCTCCGGTAACCATTACCCTTTTACCCTGCAAAACTTCACGCATATGCATGTTGTCGAGGCGTATTTCCGATCGCATAAGCAGGTCTTCTATCTTCACACGGCTGATCTGCTTAACCGACAGGCGGCCGTTAATCCAGTGTGCAACCGGAGGAATTTCCTTCACTTCAAGGTGGGTCTGAAGCAGGAGTTCTTCTACAAGTTCGCGTTTGCGTTCTTTATCAATATTCTGGATCGCAAAAATTACTTCCTTTATTCCCTTTTCATTCAGGAATTTAGGATTCAATACACCTGACGAGTATACATAAACACCTTCAATGGTTTTACCTATTTTCCCGGGGTGATTATCAATAAAACCCACAACTTTTACACGGCGGTCGTGGTCGGAGTTCAGTACATTTTTGGTAATGATACCGGCTGATCCGGCACCGTAGATAATTACCCTGGTGTAATCACCTTCAATCCTCAGCCAGTAATAGATCAGCCTTACAGCAAACCGGGTAGCCGTTAGCAGCACAATCGCCAGCATGAAGAAGATGATCATTATTGAGTAGGGCACATGCGACAGCCATGGATGGATATAGAAGTTGTCGAATATATTAAGCACCAGCAACCCGGATACCACAATAAGTAATGCCTTCACAACCAACATGGCGTCTTTGGCACCGGTGTGGCGGATAATGGTTTTATAAAGCCCTGTGGCAAGGAATGAGGCAGCCGTTACGAGGATAACCAGCACCAACTGATGATACATGGCACTCCTGATTACGTCATCCAACTGGAAGTTAAAACGAAGTGTGTAGGCTGAAACGAAGGCAAAAGCAACAATAAATATATCTTTCAGAAGTACAAGCCATTGAGGCAGAAACTTACTGCTCCTGCCAAGAAGAAACTTCCTGATATAAGTTTTGTAATTAATTATCAATCTGCCGCCCTCTTTAAAACTCGCAGCAAAAGTATAGAAATTAAATTTTGCTTCTACAATGCCAATCTAAAAACTTCTGACTATTCTAGGCTGTCTTGTCTAACACCTCAAATTCTGAGTTCTTGCTTATAAATTCAGGGATGAAAGTTTTGAGTTTACTAATGAGCGACATGCTGTCACGGTGATTCGTTTCTTCATCAAGGAATGAATTCATGTAGGCTGTTACATGGTCATAAGGGTAAGTAACTGTCTGGGCAATGAAAATTTTGGGGTGGTGGGTACTGATTCCATGCTCACGGTCGTAAAGCAGCTCTTCGTAGAGCTTTTCACCGGGCCGTAATCCAGTAAAGAGTATCTTAATGTCTTTTTCCGGTTCCAGTCCGCTCAGCCTGATCATGTTATAGGCAAGCTCGGCAATCTTTACCGGCTTACCCATGTCGAACATGAGTATCTCACCGCCTTTTCCCAGTGCACCAGCTTCAAGTACAAGCTGGCAGGCTTCGGGAATGGTCATAAAATATCTCGTGATATCAGGATGCGTAACGGTTACGGGTCCGCCGGCTGCTATCTGTTTCTCAAAAATGGGGATTACTGACCCGTTACTTCCCAACACATTGCCGAAACGGGTTGTTATGAACTCGGTTGGGGGCATTAGCGGCGAATTTCCTGCCTGCTCATGAAGGTGGTTGTTTAGGCTTTGGATGTATACCTCTGCAGCCCGTTTGGTGGCACCCATTACATTGGTGGGATTTACAGCTTTGTCGGTAGAGATCATAACAAACCTCCTAACATGGTATTTTGCCGATAAGTCAGCCAGGTTCCTGGTTCCAAGTATGTTTACCCTTACAGCCTCAAAAGGATTCCGCTCCATCATAGGGACATGCTTATAGGCAGCAGCATGATATACAATCTCTGGCCGCAGCCGGTCAAACACTTCCTCCATGAGGTTCTGGTCGCCGATATTTGCAATAATAAATTCAGTACTCGCCAATATTTCCGGTAGTTCAGCCAACCGGAAGACCGACAGGTAGTCATTCAGCATGTTCTCAAGGTTAAACATCGGTGTCTCCCCCTGGTCGATAAGTATCAGCCTCGACGGACTGAACTTTATAACCTGCCTCACCAGTTCACTGCCAATGCTTCCGGCAGCCCCGGTAATAAGGACTCTTTTCCCTTGTATCTGATGGCGCACATGTTCGTTATCAAGCTTTATTTCTGAACGTTGCAACAAATCAGTAATTTTAACCGGTGCGATCTGCCTGGCTGATAATTGTCCGTTTATCCAGTTGTCAACCGGTGGCACTTCCTTAACCTGAACATTAGTTTGCCTGAGAACCTCTTCTACCAATTCCCGCCGCCTGTCTTTCGAAATGTTATTTATTGCAAAGATGATTTCATTTATTCCGTTGGCCGACAGAAATTTCGGGTTAAGCACTCCGGTGGAATAGACATAAGTCCCTTCGATGGTCTTTCCAATTTTACCGGGATTATTATCAACAAACCCAACCACTTTAATAAGGCTGCTCTGGTCAGCGATCAGCACATTCCGGGTTATTATTCCTGCCGACCCTGCACCATAAATCAGCACTTTCTTTACTGACCCTGATGAACACAGCCAGTAATAAAAAACACGCACAGAGAACCGGGTAAAAATTACGAGTACATTGGCGAGGGTAAAGAAAATTATGATAACTGAATGCGGCATTCTGAAGAAATGCGGGTAATGTGCAAAATTACCTGCTATATTCACGATTAAGAGTATAGCGGTGACACCGAAGTTGGCTTTAACAATCATCATGATGTCTTTAATGCCGGTGTGCCTGATGATACTCTTATGGAGTCCCATCAGGTAATACACCACCAGCATTGTTGCCCCCACGGTAATCATCTGGGTATACATTCCCTGCCGTATTACATCAGTAAGCTGAAAGTTGTACCTGAGGGTATACGCAGCCGCAAAGCTAAAAAGCAGCAGGATTAGATCCTTCAGCAGAATCATCCAGCTGGGAATAAAGAATTCAGATCTTAAAAGAAAAAATTTCTTGATGTTATTCATTGCTCACCACCTCTTTTTCAGAAGTATCAAAGCTCAAAGCCCTGGCAAAAAACAGCTCACAAATCACATTTTTTATTTTGAGAAATTTTTCGGAAAAATGGGTATTACGGCCATTATTACATAAATCAAAAGGATGTTCCCTGGCTATAAACTTCTCAAGTAATCCTATGGCATAACTGCACTCTTTCCTTGAATAGAAAACAGTCAGGGCATCGTCAAGGCTGTCAATGCCCGCCTCATTACCGGTAAGATTATTCAGGTCAGCTACAAGTAATTCCTTCAAGGCTGATGCCCGTTCATAAATGTCAGTAATATGTAGTAACCTGTTATGATAAATGCGTAGTTGTTCTTCCATAGTATGGTTTTAGGTAGCATTCAGTGCGGGCAGTAATGCAGCAGTCTGAGTTGTCACAGAAATTGCCTTTCCGGAGGCGTAAATTTAGTGCAACTAAACCGTATCGATGCATACGTTTGATAAATGAAACCGTACGTTTGATAAATAGATCCATACGTTTATTCATCGGAAGCAAAAATACACTCCCAAAAAACCTCTAATCATGCCCTGAAAGAGAATAAAAAGAGAGACGCCCGGGAGTGAGGCGTCTCTTTCATACTTTTCGGCTCGGGACAGCCATTTGAGAAGAACACTTTTGGAGACACCGGACAGTGCCTCTGAGGAGGGAATAGAGCACCTTACTATATTAACCTGCAACAATCTTTACTTTCTACTACAAATATAATATATCTCATTTTCTATATGTAATCTATTTATCAAACGTATGCATTCATCTTTCAGGCGTATGGGTTTTGCTGATATTCGCAAGACATTGGTTTTGAAGTTGTATTATTCATTTAAACAATTACTCCATTGAAATCTTTTATCTTCTGCTGAAGCTTCAAAAGCACCAAGATCTAACCCTTTACCAAGTGGTCTTTGGTGCATTCCGGTGATATCTTTTCCAGGAGCATAAACCGTCAGCTTGTCAGGAAATACGAAAACCGGTACACCTGCATCCGCGCATGGACTCGTGAGACTTATGCAGCAGCCATACTCATTAAACATAGGATTATAATTCCTGATGCCCTTCAGGTACATGGTTTTACCGTGAATAGCAGTCGTATCAATATTACAGTATGCAATCGAAGCAGAGCCTGAAGCAACATGAAGGTCGGGACTCTCCGGTGAATTATTATTCCAGAATATATCGTTCAACAGTACCGGATTGAGCCCTGCTATGGTAACAGCTCCGCCACCTGATCCTGCTCTGTTAGCCCTGAAAGTATTATTGACAATACGGCTCGGGGATTCTTCAACCGATCCTGGTTTGCCCCGCTTTTCCATGTACAATACACCACCGCTCTCCGATGCACAATTCTGTGTAAACACATTATTCACAAGGCTGGTATAACCATTAGTGATGAAAATGGCACCTCCGGTAATTGCTTCATTTTCTTTAAAGATATTGTTCTCACCACTTAAACTTCCACTGTGGTTAAGGTTAACATTAAGGGCTGAACCATACTCTGCCTTGTTATTGCTGAATAGATTACGCTTAACCATGGTATGCGATGTATACCACACTGCCAGGGCACCTGAGGAGCTAATGGATGATTGTGACTCATTCTCACTGAATTCATTCCCGTATACCAGTCCCCTCGCTGAAAAGGACATTAACCCTGCTCCTTCTGCATAATTGTCTGACTCGGCTAAATTTGCAGTTATCAGGTTACATGATGCAATAAGGGTATCACCCGTTGCAAAAAAACCTCCACCTATGGCTGCAAGTGTTCCACGGCAGTGATTATTTATTATGACATTGCGCAAAAGCTTGAGGTTCTGCGGAATAACACCGCCAGCTCCTGAGGCCAGGTTACCTGTACAGGAATTCCCGCTGATAAAGTTATCAGTAATGATAACCCATTTATTGCATGGAATCCGTGAGAATACTCCTGCTCCTTCAGCTGAATAATCTTCGTCTGCTTTGATGTGATTGCCTACAATTCTGTTATGGGTCAGCTTCACACCACAACTATCAATAAAGACCGCACCCCCGCATAAGGTATGCGATACCGGGTCAGGGGTTCCGTTGCCTCCTGTTATAGTCAATCCTGATATAACTGTTGTTGTATCTGTATTCATCAACCTTATCACAGATCCGTATTGGTTGTTGTAACTCCGGCCATCAAGAATAGTATTATAGAGGTGGACAGAGTCAAACTCTGTAATAAACCGGCTGGCAATTGTAAGGTTGCGCTTTCCACTGATCAGCACATGCTCGTAATAAGTCCCGTCATCAATAAGTACCGTATCGCCGGGCTGCGCTACATCAACCGCCTGCTGTATAGTACCATATTGTGCAGGAACATGGATCACCTGGCCTGAAACTACTGTTGCCAGTAAAATAAAAAACAGGGCAATTGTCTTCATATCATGAGGTTTTTAAGAATACCAGATGAAGAGTGTTGCAGAAGTTCGGGGATAGTGACGCTGCAGTCAGAAAAACTGGTTGGGGATCAGTAACAATTAATCCTTAACTATTACCGGCATGCAGCCGGGAAAACCAGCATTATTTATTTTGGTTGGACTAGTCAGGTTGCATTCCTGAAATTATATACTAAAGTTAAAACTTTTCACCTTAAAACGGTATTAAAATGTATAATCGTCGGTATTTTCCGGATAATCGTATGGGTTTATCTATCAAATGCAAAATTCTTACAACCAGACTTCCCGACTTTCTCAAGACAACCTTCGATGTCGTCAGTATCTACAGGAATTTTTCCTTCTGTCAGGCAAAAGGGACAGGGCTGAAGGTTGCCGTCGTTATCAACATACACATAGCGGTTTCCTGCACCCAGGCAGCCTGTTTTTTTCTGGTAAAAATGAATATTCACATATCTGGTAAATATTCGTCTGTATCTTATGAATATTCGTCCGTAACTATTTATCCAACGTATGGAATTCTTACATTTGAAGTGTTAATTACGTACTATGCTGCGAAAAAAGATACTGGTGACCGGTGGTGCCGGGTTTGTTGGTTCACATCTTTGTGAACGTCTTCTGAATGAAGGAAATGAAGTGGTCTGCCTGGATAACTATTTCACCGGCCAGAAGCAGAATATTGTCCATTTGCTTACTAATCCATACTTCGAACTGATCAGGCACGATGTTACCATGCCCTTTTTCATTGAAGTGGATGAAATCTATAACCTTGCCTGTCCTGCCTCCCCAATCCATTACCAGTACAACGCTATCAAAACAATGAAAACGTCTGTGATGGGGGCTATCAATATGCTGGGACTTGCCAAACGAATCAAGGCAAAGATCCTTCAGGCCTCAACCAGCGAAGTTTATGGCGACCCACAGGTGCATCCGCAGGTTGAAACTTATTGGGGACATGTAAATCCGATTGGCGAACGCTCCTGTTATGATGAAGGCAAACGCTCGGCTGAAACCCTGTTTGTTAACTACCACAAGCAGAACAATGTAAAGATAAAGATCGTCAGGATTTTCAATACTTATGGCCCCCGTATGCACCCTAACGACGGCAGGGTGGTGTCAAACTTTATTATGCAGGCACTCCACAACGAGGATATCACCATCTATGGCGATGGTATGCAAACACGGAGTTTCCAATATGTAGACGACTTGGTTGAAGGTATGCTCCGTATGATGGCCTCACGGGATGAGTTCACCGGCCCGGTCAATATCGGCAACCCTAATGAATTCACTATTCTCTACCTGGCAGAGAAAGTAATCGAACTAACCGGCTCAAAATCTAAGATTGTCTGGAAACCCCTGCCCTCCGACGACCCTATGCAGCGCCAGCCTGATATCACTCTCGCCAGGAAAGAACTCAACTGGTCGCCCACCATTGAACTTGAAGAAGGACTTTTAAAGACCATTGAATATTTCAGGACGATATAAAAGCTTGAAGGCTAAAAGCTAAAGGCTAAAGGCTAAAGGGCACCTCACCCCGACCCTCTCCTCAAGGAGAGGGAGAAAGGGACCTTCTTATCTTAGGGTTAGGGATCTTTGAGCTTTTGCCTTTTGCCTTTTTTCTTTTGCCTTTTGCCTTTTTTCTACCGCTTCCCCTCTGGGGAACAAGTGTAGAATTCCGCCCCAAACCATCCGCTTTAACCGAAGAACCGCTGCTGCAAGCCTGATTCCATAATATCTGAAACCCTTACCAATCGGGCTTTTCAGCTTTTTCCCGGTTTGTGGAACTCCCTTTGCCATGGGGTGAGGTGTAAACCTCGCAACCAATGACATTAAAACAGAAAACACTCAGCGGACTCTTCTGGAGCTTCATCGATGCCGTGGCCGGACAAGGCATCAACTTTATTGTCGGTATCGTGCTTGCACGACTATTACTGCCCCGTGAATTCGGCCTCATCGGAATGATCATGGTGTTCCTCGCCCTGTCTGAAGCTTTCATCAACAGCGGCTTCAGCAGTGCACTTATCCGTAAAAAAGATTGTTCTCAAACCGACTTCTCTACCGTATTCTGGTTTAACCTTGCCACCGGACTGCTTGTTTTCCTGGCCCTGTGGACCGGTGCACCCCTTATAAGCTCTTTCTTCAATGAACCCCAGCTTTCAGCCATCATAAGGGTTTTGGGAATAGTACTTGTGGTGGATGGCCTCACCCTCATCCAGCGCACCATATTAACCCGTAAACTCGATTTCAAACTGCAGGCACGCATTTCATTCATTGCCTCCGCAGGTTCCGGAATACTGGCCATAGCCTTCGCCTACAAGGGATTCGGCGTTTGGAGCCTCGTTGCACAGCGTATAGCCCGCGAAACTATCTACTCCTCTCTCCTCTTTTACTGGAACCGCTGGAAACCACAGCTCGTTTTCAGTATGGCCTCCTTCAGGGAACTCTTCGGCTTTGGCAGCAAACTACTCGCCAGCAACCTCATCGATACTTTCTACAACAACATATACTACCTCATCATCGGTAAATATTTCTCAGCTTCACAGCTTGGCTTCTATACCAAGGCCGATGAATATAACCGGCTTCCTTCACATAACATTTCAGGTATCATTCAAAGGGTCAGCTATCCTGTTCTCAGCATGGTACAGGACGATAACAGCAAACTGGTTCACATTTACCGCCGTTTCATCCGCAGCACCATGTTTATAACCTTCATCTCCATGCTGACCATGGCTGCAATGGCGGAACCACTTATTATTACCCTGATAGGAGAGAAGTGGCGCGAGTCTGTTGAATTCTTCCGCCTGCTCTGCCTCGTTGGCATGTTCTATCCCCTGCACGTACTCAACCTCAACATCATACAGGCAAAAGGACGTTCCGACCTCTTCCTCAAACTTGAAGTAATAAAGAAAGTAACCGCCATCCCGGCCATCGTCCTGGGTGTTATCTTCGGCATCAAGGCCATGATCTTTGGCATGATGGCCAATACCCTGCTCGACTTCTACCTCAATAACCACTGGAGCCGCAAAATGACAGGCTACTCCTTCTGGCAGCAGGTAAAAGATATCATGCCTTCATTCCTAATGGCATTAACCGTCGCCGGCACCATCTATGGTATGGGCCACTTCCTGCCTTTTACCCATGGCATTAACCTCCTCATTCAAACCCTCATGGCAATAACCCTCACCATTATTCTGAGCGAAGTAACGGGGAATAAGGATTATGGGTTTATGAAGCAGCTCATTACGGAACGCTTTCAGCAGTCAGCACTCAGCACTCAGCAGTCAGTTAAATTAGCCGAAATTCCTATAAAAACCGATAACAAAAAGCTTGCTGAAAGCCGATAGCTAATAGCTGATAGCCGAAAGCTGACAGCCGATAGCCGACAACTAAAGATTATATATCCCCGCCTTATACTTCGCCATATTTCCGGAATCAAGGAACCATTGCACCGTTTCACGGAGGCCTTCTTCGAGCGTGTACTGCGGGTGCCATCCTGTAAGCGTGGTAATCAGTGTATTATCACCAAGCAGCCTGAAAACCTCCGAGTTGGCAGGGCGCAGTCGTTCAGGGTCAGTGGTGAACTTAACATTGGAGTGCATTATTTGCCTTATCATGTTCAACGTATCCTCCATGCTTATCTCCTGCATCGTGGCGATGTTGACCTCCCTGCCGATGGTTTCTTCACTACGGGCGATGGCAAGGAAACCCCGGGCTGTATCCTTTACGTAATTGAAATCGCGGGTTGGCGTAAGGTCACCAAGCATAATCTCTCCGGCTCCCGTGGCAATCTGCGAAATAATCGTCGGTATAATAGCACGGGCCGACTGCCTGGGTCCGTATGTATTAAACGGCCGGGCTATCGTCACCGGAAGGTTAAATGCATTATAGAAACTCATAGCAATCGCATCGGCCCCTATCTTGGTTGCCGAATACGGACTCTGTGGCTGCTTCGGGTGCTTTTCATCTATCGGCACATACATGGCTGTACCATAAACCTCAGAGGTTGAAGTAATAATAACCCTCACATTCCCGCATTCCCTCGCCGCCTGGCACACATTCAGCGTACCCTTGATATTTGTATCAATATAGCTGTCAGGAGCATGGTACGAATAAGGAATCGCAATAAGGGCAGCCAGGTGAAACACCATGTCGCAATCCTTCACAATCTTTTTCACGAAATAAGGATCGCGCACATCGCCGGTCACCACTTCAAGCCTGTCACTGGCAGGAATATCTTCAAGCCATCCCCAGTAGTTAAACGAATTATACTGGGCCAGTGCCCTCACGTTGTACCCTTCTTCCAGCATCAGTTCAGTAAGGTGTGAGCCAATAAAGCCGTCGGCACCGGTAATGAGGATTTTCATTGGTGTGTTTTTTTGCAAAAATAAGATATTTATCTTTTGGCTGTTGGCTGTTGGCTGTTGGCTGTTAGCTCTTAGCTCTTAGCCAATAGCCAATAGCCAATAGCTATTAGCTATCTTATTTCTTAGATTTTGTTTTGGTTAATAATGAATTGAGCATTTTCTTTATTAATGTTATATCTGTGATTAGATCTTGATACAAATCACTGTCAATGTAATTAAGTTCTTTGCATAAAAAGAGGAGATATTCGCTTTCGCTGGCTGAACCCATGCTCATGTGTAAAAATCTTGAGAAATCAGCGTCTGAGCCTCTGCCGCATCCTTCCGCAATATTTATTGGTATAGAGGAGGCTGACCTTCGGATTTGGGATATTAGTCCATAAATCTCATCTTTTGGCATTAATCGGGTTATTGAATAAATTCTGAGAGTGAATTCATGGCTCTTTTCCCACACTTTTAAAGAATGAAAGTCTTGCATAGTAATATTACTTTTTATTTTTTGGCTGATAGCTCTAAGTTTTTAGCCAATAGCCAACAGCCAACAACTAACAGCTAACAGCTAATAGCTAAATCTTAAACTTCCTTGTGGCTTTAACCAACTCATGCATTAAATCGGCATTGTAGGAGGGATCGTTTTTGCAGACGAAGTTGATTATATGCGTGTTGTAGGTATTCTCTTCATCTTCATCACATATCAGGTTAACCTTACATAAGGCGAAGGGATCAAATTGCCTGCGGATTTCTTTGATAATGTATGAAGAGAATGAATGTATCTTAAGGATGAGGTTCAGGTTTCGGTCGTTCTGGTTCTCAGTCGGAAGGTGTGCTGTATGCAGAGAAGCATAAATAACGCCATCGTCATCCCAAAACTCGTAATGGAATTTCAGGGCAGGATATTGGTGACTGGCTTCATCAAACCGGTAATAGTCTCCCGTTAGGTTATCGAAGGTAAAACCGGTTGTTGACGCGTATTTTTCATTAAATTCAAGTGCAGAACTCTTAAGCATTACTTCAGATTGGTTATGCTGTAAAGATAAAAGATTTTATGAAATTCCAAAAAAAAGATCTATGATGTTGCAAATAATTTTTATCGATTACATCAAAAGCCGACATCCAATAGCTAACAGCCAACAGCCAACAGCTAATAGCCAACAGCCAATAGCTAATAGCCAACAGCCAATAGCTAATAGCCAACAGCCAACAGCCCACAGCTAAATAATGTAAAATAATATGTCAATCATGTAATTATCCTTTGAGTATCCCGACAGATATTTGTATCCTGACATAACCATAGGAGAGACTCATGTATATCAGAACTGTTAACGACAATAAAACCACGCCGTCGAAACGAAAAGTCAAGTTCATAATAAACCAGATTGAACGCGACGGCAAAGACGCGTACTTCGCGGAAGCCAGGTACAAGGAAATGGCCTTCTTCATCGCCATCACACCTAAACTTAAAAAGGAGCTATGTAGTTAGCTATTAGCTATTGGCTATTAGCTATTAGCTATTGGCTTATGGCACTAACAGCTAACAGCCAACAGCCAACAGCCAACAGCCAAACCCTACAGCGCTTTTTACGTTTAATAGGTTATGGAAGATGTAATCAAGATCCTGATCCTGGAAGATTATGCTGATGATGCTGAGCTTATGAAGCGGCAGATCAGCAAAGCCGGTGTAAAATACCAGTACCTCGTGGTACAGACGCGTAAGGAGTTTATGACTGCCCTGCAAGAATTTAAACCCAATGTAATCCTTTCTGACTATAACCTGCCAACCTTCAATGGAATGCAGGCACTGATGATGCGGCACGACCTCGCCCCTACCACCCCATTCATACTGGTAACCAGTTCACTCAATGAGGATACGGCAGTGGAATGCATGAAAGCCGGTGCTGACGACTATGTGATCAAGCAGAACCTTACCCGCCTGGTGCCGGCCATCCAGGCAGCCATAAAGAAACAGGATACCATACGCCAGAAAATGGAAACCGAAGAAGCCCTCCGCGAAAGCGAACGGGTATTCCGTAAATTCTTTGCCAACATGTCGGAAGGTGTTTGCCTCTGCCGCCTTGTATTTGATAAGCAGGGCAACCCCGTTAACTATGAAATCGCCGGTGTTAACCGACAGTTTGAGAAGATAGCAGGTATACCTGAACGTAACCTTATTGGCCGCCTGGCTACAGACATTACCAACAACCCGGTTCCATTCAACCTCAAACAATACATGAAAGCGGCCAATGAGGATATGCCGGTACTTTTTGAACACCACCTTTCCCCGCCTGGCAAAGACCTTATTATTTCAATCTCACCATGGATTGCGGGAGGTTTTGCTGCGATTGTTACGGATATGACTTCTATTTCAAGAAGTTCCTAAATCGGAAGCTGTTTTTCCTTCACCACTTCCAGGAATGTATTATCGCCGAGCAACATCCAGGTGCCATTTTCCTTAATGTAAACATCGCAACTCTGGCCTTTAATCCTCTGGTTTGGGTAAGTTACATCCATGAAGTAATCTACAATAGCGGTATTACCTGTAATCTTTACTGATACAGGCGTAAGTTTATATGAGTATTTACTATCCTTATTCATCGCGAGGAAATAATCCTTCGTCCAGATCAGGACCGACCAGTTGTTCCATCCGGCATAATTATCATGAATAAGAGCACCCATTTCTGTAACATTGCCTGTTGATCCGGTCATCCACAATTTATCAACCGCCTGCCATACTTCCTTTTGCATACCATTAAACTCAAGACCTGCGAGAACCTGTTTTACACTTTCAGCATAATGTTTGGCATTTTCACGTCCCATGAGTGCAGCATTGTCAAATGCCTCTCCGGCTTTTGCAAAATTATGCAGTACAAGGTAGGTTTCGCCCAGGGCCTCATATGGTTTAGACTCTGACGGTGATACAGCAGCGTACTGGCTGAAAGTTTCAAGGGCTTTTTCCGGCATATCGTTCCTCAGGTATGCATAACCAAGCCAGTGAAAACCCGGACCAAAACGGGGATCAATCTCAGTCATTTTCTTTGAGTATTTATAAACGCCCTTCCAGTCCGCCATATGGAACATCATATGGTCGGCCAGCATGTAGGCTTCAATTGTATTGGGAAAATCGGCGGTAAGCTTTTCAGCAACAGGGTGCAGGTCTGCTGATGGATTGCTTTTAAGATTTAGTAAAGCTTCCCTCATAGAGAGTTCTGCTTTGGTAAGTTTTTCAACAGGCATTGCCAGCACAGCATCTGATTCTGCCGGGTTCCATAAAGCCTTCATGGCACGTGGCATAAATGCTTCCGGCGCCAGTGCGACAGATTCATTCAGTTTAGCCTTATAAGCCGCATCCTCGTTGTGCCCGTTCCTTATCATGGCTTCGTGGTATGCCTTAACGGCTGCCTCATTGTTACACGATACCGGCAGCCACATTTCTACGGTTGCCTGGCCGAAGGCTGCTCCGGCCCACACAGTAACAGCTATAGCAACTGCTCCTGCGACTCTGATTAAAGCTTTCATTGGATTTGTATTGGTTTAAACTCCGTGTGAACTTAGCAGGATAGGGGGGATGCTATAAAGATATAATTTTTTTTTCAAATTTCAAATTAAAAAAACACCTGCTACTAATTTCTCTATTCCACAAATCACAACCCCCTTATCAAGTGTTTAATATTCAGCAATATACCATTCTATATGAAAACTACTACAATACTATTTATACTATTTATACTTATTTCATCATCTGTAG